>Ga0073902_10000366_pt1 | contig 28784 bp, 28 predicted proteins | sample KloWWTmeKNB19Kit_FD_66667 | JGI IMG/M metagenome (GOLD analysis project Ga0073902, IMG submission 66667) | Active sludge microbial communities from Klosterneuburg, Austria, studying microevolution and ecology of nitrifiers - Klosterneuburg... | ecosystem: Engineered > WWTP > Aerobic digester >...
TCGTTTTGAAAATGGAATCGTCCACGCCAACGGACATTCGATGACCTACGCCGAAGTCGCCAAAGAAATGAAGTCGCTGGGACAACATCCGCGCGCGCTGTACGAATACGAAGCGCCGAAGACGCAACCTCTCGGCACAGGCGGCGACATGCACTTCGCTTTCTCGTTTGGAGTGCAAGCCGCGGAAGTGGAAGTGAACAAGTTGACTGGCGAAGTGAGCGTGCTGAGAGTCATCTCTGCCAACGATGTGGGCATGGCGGTCAATCCGCTTGGCTTGCAGGGACAAGTCGAAGGCGGCGTGATGATGGGGCTCGGCAACGCCCTCACCGAAGAATTCATCATGGATAACGGCAATGTGGTCACTGACCATTTGGCGCGTTATCGCATCCCCGGTATTATGCTCACGCCTGAGATCACGTCTATTATTGTTGAACATCCTACTGCGGAAGGTCCATACGGAGCGAAGGGTGTCGGCGAAATATGCAGCATCCCAACCACGCCCGCGATCACGAATGCGATTTACAATGCGGTTGGTGTGAGGGTGGATAAGTTGCCGGTGGATCAGGAAATGGTCGCGAGGGAGATTTGGGAGAGGGAAGAAAAATAGAAAGTGGGGAGTAGAAGTTAGAAAAGGACTCTCAAGGTTTGAAGCCTGAGAGTCCTTTTTGGGATACGATTCCACATCTATTCTGTTTGAGAGCGAAGCCATGCGATTACATCCCCCGGTGTGCCAATTCTGAAAGGCAGGTCATTTAACCCAGCGTTACCGATGAAATGCTCTTTGTCGTGGCTGACAAACCAATTCGGTGTTGCTGACATGGCTTGCGCGAGGACATTCGCATCTGGCAGATACTCGATCAAAGTCTGCGCGAGTTTCAACTGTTTTGAGTTCGGCGCTTTGCCGACCTCAATGTTCGCCTCATCGAGCAGTTGTGCCAACAAGCCCAATAGATGCGGCGCTTTGCGTTGTAAAACTTCTTCTGTTTCCTGCAAAACTCCTTTTCCCACTATGAGACGAATTGTTTTTGCTTGCGATAGATGAAACAATAGCCGCGCGCCGCCTGTTGGCGACATGACTGCGGCAATGATGACACTGGTGTCCAAAAAGATTTCAGGAATTTTTTGCGGCATACTCTGCCCGGACTTCGCGCAACGTCTTTAGCATGGACTCCAATGATTCGCCGTGGGATTCCAAATCTGTGCGGATTGTATCGGCGAGTTCATCTATGCGCGAGCGTCGGGGGGAGAGAAGGAATGAGCCGTTACCCAGGTCAATTAAATTGAGCGCTTCGCCTTCTTCCAGTCCATATTTGTCGCGGAATTCTACGGGTAGGGAGATCGTCCCTTCCTTGCGGATTTGAATTGTTGTCGCCATATTCTTTCTCCTGAACGAATGCCGGGATTATACACTTTTTCCCGATCACTCTCTCCGCAAAGATCTGTGAAGCGGACTCTTGGAATTCCAAGTCAATCAGTTCTTTATTCATGTTCGGGTAAAATCAACGCATGTCCAAATTTCTCGGCTACCGTTGTTCGCTGTGCGGCACGGAATATTCGCCCACCGAAGTCGCTTACACTTGCCCGAAAGACGGCGGGAATTTGGATGTGACGCTCGATTACGATTCCATCAAGACCAAGTACCAACCTGAAGATATTCTTTCGCGCAACGACCCGTCGCTGTGGCGGTATCTGCCGCTTCTGCCGGTGGATGAACCCCAAGGCGATTCGACTCCGCTTCACGCGGCGGGCGGGACTCCTGTTTTCAATCTGGCATCGCTCGCAAAAAAATACGGATTGCAAAATTTGTGGCTGAAAGACGAGTCGCGCAACCCGACAGCTTCATTCAAGGATCGCGCCAGCGCCATCGTGGTGACTCGCGCGCATGAGATCGGAGCGGAGATCGTGGTCACCGCTTCGACCGGGAACGCCGGCGCGGCTCTCGCAGGGATGTCTGCCGCGGCTGGGCAAAAGGCGATCATCTTTGCGCCCAAGTCTGCTCCGCAGGCGAAGGTGGCGCAACTGCTTATCTTCGGCGCGAAAGTTATTTTGGTGGATGGAAGTTACGACGACGCGTTCGACCTGACGATCAAATGCGCGGATGAATTCGGATGGTATTGCCGCAACACGGGCTACAATCCGTTCACGGCGGAGGGGAAGAAGACCGCCGCGTTCGAGATCTGGGAATGGTGGCAGGACGCGCACGCGAAACTACACGATGAATTCGGCGAGGGACTGGAACATCCGCCGTTGACCGTTTTCGTCTCGGTGGGAGACGGCAACATCATTTCGGGAATCCACAAAGGATTCAAAGACCTTGTTCAACTGGGCTGGATGGCGCGCGCGCCGCGAATCATCGGTGTGCAGGCGGAAGGTTCCGCCGCGATCTCGAACGCGTTCCACGCGAACACGGAGACGATTTCACCCGTCTCCGCAAAGACGATTGCCGATTCAATTTCCGTTGACCTGCCGCGCGATGGTGTGCGAGCCGTCCGCGCCGCGAAGGAAACCGGCGGGGCGTACGTTAATGTATCAGACGATGAAATCCTTCACGCCATTGCCGAACTGGGCAAGGGGGGTATTTTCGCCGAACCCGCCGGGGCGGCGGCGTACGCCGGGGTGGCGCGGGCAATTTCCAATGGCGTGGTTGGAAGCGAGGATCCCATCCTGGTAATCAATACAGGCAGTGGGCTTAAAGATATTCGCGCCGCGATGAGCGCAGTCAATCCCGCGCCGGTCATCGAACCCACATTGGATGCCGTGAAAAAACTTTTATGAAACATGAAACACCGTGGAGCCTGACCTTCCGATATACAGCGGGGATCCTCTTTTTTCTCGCCTTTGTGGCGTTTCTTTTTTATGCGCGCGACACGGCGCGGAGCCTTGTGGTCGCCGCGTTCATCGCGTATCTGATCAACCCAGCGGTCGTGTATCTTGCCAATAACACCCGCATGTCGCGCAGCGCGGCGGTGAATATCGTTTATTTCTCATCGTTGATCCTGCTCGTAGGCGTGCCTGCCACACTTGCGCCGATCTTCTACGATGAAGCGAAGGTGGTCTTCAAAGATTTACTCGATCTCACGAGTCAGTTGAGCGCGATGTTGATGCAACCCGTGCAAGCGGGCAACCTGGTTTTTCACCTCGAGGAATGGGGGCAGAGCCTGGCGCAATTGCAGGGCGCGATCACCAAGCCGTTACCAAAAGATGCCTTGCATTTGCTCGAAACAACCTCTGTGGGCGTGTTATGGTTTCTCGTCATTCTCGTGGCGGTCTACCTGTTTTTATCCGAATGGACCGGCTTGCGCGAGAGATTATTCGCGCTCGCCTTGCCGCCCTACCGCGCGGAGATTCAAGAGTTATATCGCCGCATCCGCCGCATTTGGATGGCATACCTGCGCGGGCAGATCGTGTTGATGATCATCGTCGGGGTTGTGTTTACGGTAACATGGCTCATCCTCGGCATCCCCGGCGCGCTGGCGTTGGGCTTGATCGCCGGCTTATTCACCCTCGTGCCAGACGTGGGACCCTTCCTCGCCGCAATCATCGCCGCGAGCGTTGCCCTGCTCGAAGGCTCCACTTGGATTCCCCTGCCGAACTTTTGGGTGGCGGTGATTCTCCTTGTTGTTTTTTTCGTGTTGATGACACTGAAAAATCTCCTCCTGCGCCCGCTCATCATGGGACGAAGCGTGCACATGCACGAGGGCATCGTCTTCATCGCCATCATCGCGGCGACCGTGCTCGAGGGCATTCTCGGCGCGTTACTCGTGGTGCCCGTGCTGGCAACGGTCATCATCCTTGCGGGATATCTTCAACGCAGAATTCTAGGATTGACCCCCTTCGAAAATGACGGCGACACTCAATTTGTGGCTCCGCCAGAAAAAGTGAACCCGCCCCGGCGCGGCTCGCGAAAATTCAGACTTCTGGAGAAAGCCCGCGCATCCTCCGCCCATGCGTCTGAATCCCCCACCCCAACCGGCTCCACTCGTGGGAAAAAAAACAACCGAAAGAAAACATCTCCATGAATATCGTATTCTCGATCATTGCCCCCATCTTCAACGAAAAAGACAACCTTCCCGAACTCTATCGCCGCGTCAACGAGGTGATGGCAAAAACGCGCAAGCCATGGGAATTGGTTTTGATTGACGACGGCTCCTCCGACGGCTCAAGCGACATCATCCGCGCGCTCGCCAAAAAAGATAAACGCGTGCGTCCCGTCATCTTCGCGCGCAATTTTGGTCATCAAGTGGCGGTGACCGCCGGACTCGATTACTCGCGCGGCGAGGCGGTCGTGATCATTGACTCCGATTTACAAGACCCGCCCGAATTGATTCTTGATATGGCAAAGAAATGGCAGGAGGGATACGAAGTAGTCTTTGCCGTGCGCGCGGAACGCGAAGGCGAATCGTGGTTCAAGTTGTGGACGGCTTCGCTGTTCTATCGCATGATCTATCGCATCACCGACGTAAAGATTCCATTGGACACCGGAGATCTTCGTTTGATGGATCGCAAAGTGGTGGATGTGATGAACCAGATGCGCGAACGTCATCGCTTCTTGCGCGGTATGAGCGCCTGGGTTGGATTCAAACAGATCGGCGTGGAATATAAACGCGCCGCGCGCACCGCGGGCGAGACGAAATATCCGTTTCGCAAGATGCTCCGACTCGCGATCAATGCCGTGACGGGGTTTTCATATTTCCCATTGCAAGTTGCCACGTTCTTCGGGTTCGCGTCGGCAGGGCTTGCCATCATCGCCATCCCCGTCGTTGCCATCCTGCGCCTGGCAGGGACTCACTTCTTCGAGGGGCAAACGACCACCTTGATCTTCGTGCTGTTTTTAGGCGGCGTGCAATTGATCTCGCTCGGTATCCTCGGCGAATACATCGGGCGGTTGTACGATGAAGCGAAGGGCAGACCGCTCTACATCGTAAGAGAAGCGCCGGAAGACAAGTAAACCAGCGTTGGTGAACCTTTGAAAATTTATTAGCCACACGTTACGGGTTACAAGTTATCCCGCAAAGCGTAACTCGTATCCTGTACCCAACCTTCATCATTCATAATTCATCCTTCGCGATTTCTCATGACCTTCCTCAAAGATAAAGATTTCATCCGCGCCGCGTTAGCGCTGGCTGTGCCGGTCGCTTTTCAACAGCTCATCACCGCCGGACTGAACATGATAGACGTGTTGATGGTGGGGCAATTAGGCGAGACCTCCGTCGCCGCGCTGGGGCTGGCGAACCAGATATTCTTTTTGCTCATCTTGTTCGTCTTCGGCGTGGCGAGCGGCATGTCCATTTTTACGGCGCAGTTCTGGGGGAAAGGCGACGTGGAAAGCATCCGCAAAGTGTTGGGCATTTGTCTCAGCCTGGCGGTCTTGGTCGCGGCGTGTTTTTCTCTGGCGGCGGTGTTCATCCCTGAAACGTTGATGTCGTTTTATACCGAAGACGCCGAAGTGATCAAACTCGGCAGCGACTACCTCCGCATTGTGGGGCTGAGTTACGTGTTGATGGCGATCTCGTTCTCATACATTTCGATATTACGAAGCATCACGCAAGTGAAATTGACCGTCATTGTGTCTGTGCTGGCATTGGCTTTAAAAACTGCCCTGGGATACTCGCTCATCTTCGGGCATTTTGGTTTGCCTGCTTTGGGCGTGCGCGGCGCGGCGATTGGCACAGCCACCGGCTGGGCGTTTGAATGCGCGCTGCTGCTTGTCCTTGTCTACGCCCGCAAAACGCCTCTTGCCGCCAACCCGCTGACCTTCTTCCACTTCGACCGGGCGTTTCTCTTCAACGTATTAAGAACATCCATGCCCGCCGCGCTCAACGAAGTGATCTGGTCGTTCGGCATCACCTTCTATTATGCAGTCTATGCCCGCATCGGCACAGACGCCATCGCCGCGATCAACATCAACGCCACCATTGAAGAACTCATGTTTGTCTTGTTCATCGGTTTGGGCAACGCCTGTTCGGTGATGGTCGGCAACAAGATCGGCGAAAGAGATAAAGAGACCGCCTTCGAATATAGCCGCCGATTTATTATCGTGACTGTGGCGTTTTCAGCGCTGGGCGGAGCGCTCGTATTCTTTTCACGCGGCTTGATCGCAGGTTTATATCAGGTCTCCGATTCCGCCAGATTCGACCTGATGAACATCATGACAGTCTACGCGTTCTCATCATGGCTGCGCGCGTATAATTTCATGCTCTTTATCGGGGCGTTTCGCGCAGGCGGCGACACGCGCTATGCCATGTTCACCGAACTCTTTTCGATCTGGCTCATCGGCGTGCCTGCCGCGCTCATCGGCGGATTTATCCTCCATCTCCCCGTTTATGATGTGTACGCGCTCGTCCTCTTGGAGGAACTCGTCAAAGCGATCGTCGTCACCCGGCGTTATCTCTCGCGCAAATGGATTCACGACCTCGTCAACGCCGCTGCGGACTCAACCCCGCTTCTTTCCACGGTGGAGCCTGATTCGGCTTCCCAACCTTAATCCACACTGGAGGTTTGTGACTATAATTCGGACTGCGCTCTTGTTAAATCCAGTTCTTGACGCAGTTGCACTACGTCAAGGCAGGTGGCGCGATTTGCCTAGCATATCGAACTATCGCCTGAACTTTCGTGAAGTATTGATAATTCAGGTTATGTTATTACTGGTTTTGCTCGTTGGTTGTACTCCAACAAATCCAACCACACTCATTTCAGGAGATGATGATATGCCTGTTGTCCGTTACCTCGCCCTCGGCGATTCCTACACCATCGGCGAAAGCGTGGACGAATCCGAACGCTGGTCCCTGCAACTTGCCTCGATGATTCAAACCTCCCCCCAAATTGCGAAGCAATTTGGGGGGACCGAGGGGGGCGGGATGGAAGTCACCATCATCGCCCGCACCGGCTGGACAACCGACGAACTGTGGGACGGCATCCAAGCGCGAGAAATTAATCCGCCGTATGATCTGGTCTCGCTTCTCATCGGCGTCAATAACCAATATCGCGGACTTGATATTGAAGAATATCGCAAAAGTTTTGTTTTCCTCTTGAACAAATCCATCGAATACGTAGGCGGGGACGCGGATCGCGTCATCGTGCTATCCATCCCCGATTGGGGTGTGACTCCCTTTGCGGGAGATCGCGATAGTAAGAAAATAGCGGACGAAATCAACCAATACAATGCAGTCAACCGCGCAGAGACTGAAAAAGCGGGCGCGCATTACATAGACATCACACCCATCTCGCGCGAAGCCGTGAACGACCCATCCTTGATCGCCAGCGACGGCTTGCATCCCTCCGCCAAAATGTACGCCGAATGGGCGAGGCTCGCGTTGCCGGTTGCGTTGGAGATACTGACAAAGTAAACAGGTAAACACGTAGACAAGTAGACACGCATCACCTGTTTACCTGTCTACTTGTGTACTTGTCTACATACCCTCTCAAGGAGACCCCCATGCCCGAAATCAATTACGATACCCTGCAAGACTATCTCACCTCCCTCGTCCCGCCGCGCAACGCGGAAATGCAAAAGATGGAGGAATATGCCGAGAAAAATAAATTCCCTGCCCTCGGCGCGGCGTGCGGATATTACTGCTATCAACTCGCGCGTATGATCGGTGCGAAGTCCGTGTTTGAACTTGGCTCGGGCTACGGATATTCCACCGCGTGGTTTGCAAAAGCCGTGACCGAAAATGGCGGCGGCGTTGTCCATCACACGGTTTGGGACGACAAACTGTCCGCGATGGCAAAAGATCACCTCGCTAAACTCGGCTACGCTGATCTGGTCAAATTTCACAATGCCGAAGCGGTCGAGTCGTTGCGAAAAACAGCGGGTCCCTTCGACATCATCTTCAACGACATTGACAAAGAAGGCTATCCTGATTCGCTTCCCGTCATCAAGGAGAAGCTCCGCTCCGGCGGACTGCTCATCATTGACAACATGATCTGGCACGGGCAAATCCTCGACCCCAACGATCACGAAGAGACCACCGAAGCCATCCGCCGTTTCACCCGCGACGTGACGACTGATCCCGATTGGATAGTTTCCCTCACCCCCGTCCGCGATGGGATGATCGTGGCGTACAAGAAGTAAATACTGCTTATTGCGTATTGCGTATCTTTGAACCTAGCCCGCCGACAACCGATAACTGTTCACTGCTCACTGATAACTCGTATCTTGTAACTCGTAACTCCACACACTCCACTTACCCCAAGGACCCTCCATGCCCATCAACTTCGATTCCACTCCAAACCGCCGCGACCCCAACGTAAAAAATAAATGGACGTGGTATCCCAACGACGTGCTTCCCATGTGGGTGGCAGATATGGACTTCCCCGCGCCGAAGCCCATTTTGGATGAACTTCACAAGGTTGTAAATCAGGGCGTGCTTGGGTATGAAATGCCGTCCCAATCTTTACAAGAAACCGTTGCAAAACGGATGGATCGTCTCTATCGCTGGAAAGTACAACCCGATTCGGTTGTGGCTGTCACCGGCATCGTGAGCGGCTTCAACGTGGCCGCGCGCGCGTTTGGCTCAAAAAAGAAGGGCATTCTTGTACAGCCGCCTGTCTATAACGAATTTCATGAAGTGAAAAACAATGTGGGCATTTCGCAAGTCAACGCGCCTCTGGTCAAGCGCGTGGACGGCAATATTCTGAGTTATGAAATTGACTGGGATGTTTTCAAAAAGCAAGTGAAAAAGGCGGGCATTTTCCTGCTCTGCAATCCGCACAACCCGCTGGGAATCATCTTCTCGCGTAAAGACTTGTTGCAGATGGCGAAGATATGTATTGAGAATAATGTGTTGATCGTCTCAGACGAGATTCACTCCGAGTTGTTGCTGGATGACCATACATTCACGCCAATGTCGAAATTGTCTTCTGAAATTGCACAACATACCATTACATTGATCGCGCCTTCAAAAACATTCAACGTGGCGGGTTTGTTTTGTGGATTTGCGATTATCCCTAACGAAAAGTTGCGCCTTCGCTATGATAAAGAAGTAAATCAATTACGGTTACATGTAAGCAGTCTCGGCTTGCACGCCGCGCGGATCGCGTACTCCGGTCAATGTGACGATTGGTTGAGGGCGTTACGCCGCTATCTCACGGGCAACCGAGATTTTCTCGTAGAGTACGTTACACACTACATGCCCGGCGCGCGCGTCACCATTCCCGACGCCACCTATTTAGGCTGGCTCGATTTCACCGAATTGAAATTGAAAGAATCGCCGTTCGATCTATTCATGAAAAGAGCCAAAGTCGCGCTGAGCGATGGAAAAATATTCGGCATGGGCGGCGAAGGTCATGTCCGTCTGAACTTCGGCACGTCTCGTAAGATACTCAGGCAGGGGCTGGATCGTATGTGCAGCGCCTTGAAATAAAATTTAACCCGTCATTGCGAGACTGCGAAGCAGTCGAAGCAATCTCCTACATCGTGACGGAGATTGCTTCGTCAGGCTGCGCCTTCCTCGCAATGACGGTAATAAAACAAAAAGGACGGATGGGGAACACCCATCCGTCAAAAATTCTATGACCCGGTAAGGAGTGGGGAAATTGCCTCTTTCTTTTTCGTTCGGAGAACGTTTGGAACAACAGCCAAAGGCTATCGCCAAGTTAGGGCATCCCAGTCCTTCCTTGTATTAAGTTGTCAGGCGGAGTCTCTATGGCTACCTCCTTTCACGTGAACACATCATACTCCTCGCAAATTTGTGTTGCATTAAAAACAACATACGCTTCCATTAAAATTTGATTCTTGAAACAGATGTGCGAAATTAAAATCACAAGTGCTCAAGCCGCCGTCCCCCGGCGGCGATCATATCGCGGCGGCAGAATAATTTATGTTCTCTTCTTCATCCGATTGACCAGCCCGGCAACCAACGCGCCTGCAGGCGCGGCAAATATAAATGCAAGTACGCACGTCAGAATCAACCCAATACCTGTGACTATGCCGATCCAAAGAAACGCATAGTTAACAGAGTCCTCCTTCACAACATTGCCACTTGCATCCACACATTCAAGCACGTAAGTCTTATCTGGTCCGCTTCCATACGTTGCGAAGCTGCGAACTTCAGGGGTCGTATTGTCGGGGCAAATGATTGCGCCTGTCTGCTTGACTGCAAAATCGCTGGTGATTGTGAACGTGCTGCCCATAAATGAAATTGGCAGGACGCAAAGGCCGATCACAACAAATCCAATAACCCACACAAGACATCCCGATATTGTGCCTGATGTTGCTTCTTTCATGTTGTCTCCTTTTGCATATCACTCTCCCGAAAGAGATCGGGACGATGTGAGCCGAGCGAAGAGTCTCAGCGTGAAGAATGGCGAGAGTATAATACAACAATCAGACAAATTTTTCAGGAGTGACCAATGACTGCCATTGATCTCACGATACAAAAAGACCGCCGCGCCCGCGCCATTCAACGCGCGAAAGAAAAAAATATCATCATCCCAACCTACGCGCAGATGAAAGATCCCTCGAAGATTCCCGCGAAAGTGAAAGATGAGTTGAAAGGCATCGGACTCTGGGATATTCATCCGCGCAACCTCTTTCGGATTAACTGGCACAATCAACCCACCGCTTCCGGCGGGACCTTCGGCGGAGTCAATTTTCTCGAACTCCCCTCCACGCTGACGGGAGTCCCGGCGCGGATCATCGCCATCGTGGGGAAGTGGTTCCCGACGGGGGCGCACAAAGTCGGGGCGGCGTTTAGCTGTCTCGTGCCGCGGCTGGTCACAGGTCAGTTTGACCCGACGACGCAGAAAGCGGTCTGGCCCTCCACAGGCAATTACTGTCGCGGCGGCGCGTATGACTCCGCTTTGTTGGGATGCGAATCCATTGCGATCTTGCCCGAGGGGATGTCGAAGGAGCGGTTTGAATGGCTCGCGCAGGTCGCAGGTGAGACGATCAAGACTCCCGGGTCCGAATCGAACGTGAAAGAAATCTTCGATAAATGCTGGGAGTTGAAAAAGTCTGGGCAGGATTTGATGATCTTCAATCAGTTTGAAGAGTTCGGGAATTACTTGTGGCATTATGAAGTGACGGGTCACGCGATAGAAGAAGTGTTCAAACAAGTGGCTGGCAAGCATGGACGTTTTCGCGGCATCGCTTCGGCGACAGGTTCGGCAGGGACAATTGCCAGTGGCGATTACATGAAAAAATTATTCCCCGATTCAAAGATCGTCGCGAGCGAGGCGTTGCAATGTCCCACGCTTCTCGAAAACGGATTCGGCGCGCATCGCATTGAAGGCATCGGCGACAAACATGTGCCGTGGGTTCACAATGTAAAGAACACCGATGTCGTCACCGCCATTGACGATAACGCCGTGGTCAACCTTGCGCGTTTGTTCAACGAAGAATCGGGACGACAATATCTCGTCGAGCAAGGCGTCCCCGAATCTCTAGTCTCCAGTCTCGATCTTCTCGGTTTTTCAGGAATCTCAAATGTTTTATCTTGCATCAAAACCGCGAAGTATTACGAAATGGACGAGAACGATGTGATGATCACCATCCTCACCGACTCGATGGAACTCTATCGCTCGCGCCTGCACGAGATGCATCAAGAATTCGGCGAATACACCGAGCGCACCGCCGCCGCAGACTTTGCCCGCTACCTGCAAGGCGAGTCTACCGACAACATGCTCGAACTCCGCTACCCCGATCGCCGCCGCGTGCACAACTTGAAATACTACACATGGGTCGAGCAACAGGGACGCACCTACGAAGAAATTCAACAACAGTGGTATCAGCCAAATTATTGGACCGATGTGCAAACACAGGCTGATGAGATTGATGAATTGATTGTGGAGTTCAATAGGGAAGTTGGGTTGGTGTAATTAACAGCGCAACAGTTCTTTGTCCTTGACGCTAGTGCGCCATTGGCGTACAATCTGAATATCCATGCAATTCATTGAAACCAGCATCTTTACTCGTCAGGTAATCACTTTGTTGACGGATGATGAATACAGAGGATTGCAAATTGCCCTTTCTGCTCATCCTGAATCAGGGGCGATCATTCCTCGAAGTGGCGGGTTAAGGAAAATTCGCTGGTCAGTGACAGGGCGTGGAAAACGAGGCGGCGTGCGAGCGATTTATTATTGGATTGTCACGCAAGATCAAATTCTCATGCTGTTCCTTTATTCGAAAAATGAGAAGGATGATCTAACGCCAACACAATTGAAGGTTTTGCGAGAGGCTGTAGAAAAGGAGTTCAAATGAAGGATGAATTGTTCGACGAGTTAATCGCCAGCGTGCGCGAAGGCGGCAAAATCCTGCGTGGCAAGACAAAACCTAGCCGCGCGTTCAAAGTTGACGCGCCCGATGTAAAGAAGATTCGTTCAAACTATAGACTATCTCAAAATGAATTCGCCGCGCTGATGGGTATCAGTGTGAAAACACTTCGCAACTGGGAACAAGGAAGGCGTTCTCCTGAAGGCGCCGCTCGTGTATTGCTTCAAGTTGCCTCAAAACATCCCAAAGAAGTTTGGGATGTCGTTCGAGCAAAGTAATTTTCGACAAGCAAGTGCAACAATCGTCAAAATCTATTACGGAGGTGACCCATGGCGCTGATTCAATTCACTCGCAACTATCGTGACCTCAGCACAGACGCGGGTTTCCAGTTCGAGTTCTACTGTGACCGTTGTGGCAACGGCTACCAGACCGAATTTCAAGCCTCGGCGTTAGGCACTGCCACGAACGTGTTGGACGCGGCAAGCAACCTCTTTGGCGGCGTGCTTGGGAAAGCCGCGAACGTCGCGCGCGGAGTCCGTTCGGCGGGCTGGGAGAAGGCTCACGATAACGCCTTCGACGAAGCGGTCGAGGAAGCCAAGCCGCATTTCCACAAATGCAAACGCTGCGGCAAATGGGTGGACGATGATTGCTGGAACAACCAGCGTTCCCTCTGTAAAGATTGCGCTCCCGATATGCAGGAAGAAATGTCATCCATTCAAGCGGAAGCCGCGATCACAGACGCGCGCGAAAAAGCCCAAACGGTTGATTATGTTTCCGCCGACACGTTCAAGCAGACAATCGTGACGGCATGTCCGCATTGCGGGGCAAAAGCGGGGAGCGGAAAATTCTGCCAGGAGTGCGGCAAGCCCCTCGCCGCCGAAAAATTCTGCAAAAACTGCGGCGCAAAAATGGAAGCAGATGCAAAGTTCTGCGCCGAGTGCGGAACGAAGCAATAACTTTTCGGCACAACCAAAATTCAATTGTGGAAAGTGGAAAGCATGCCCTGAGTTTAGTCGAAGGGTAGAGAGTAGAATCTACCCACCACTTTCCACTTTTTCTTCCACACCCAATTCTCCAATTCTCTTCTTCGCTAGTCTCCAATCTCCAGTCTCCAATTCTCTACTTACCAATTACCTCATGCTCCTCCCCACCTCCCTCATCCTCGTCTGCCTCCTCCCAACTCCACGCGACCTCGAAATCGCCCGCCTCCTCGGCTGGTATCGCATCCCGCTTCGCACCGCGCCAAAAGTTGTCGCAGTGGACTATCTCGCTTTCTACCAACCCTCCACCTTCGCCAACCACAGCGGACAGATCGAATTCATCGCGCAAGTGAAGGGACACGAACTCACTACGCGCGGCGAACTGCTCAAAGAGGAAGCGGATCATCCGCGCGCGAACGAGGAATATTTCAAAATTCAACTCAGCGGTCTGGAGAAATTAAAAGAACCCATCCACTCCGACAAATGGAAGCGACTGACTTTCCTCTACACTACTGGCGAATATTTGCTCAATGCAAAATTGCTCAACGACCTCGTCGTCCAAAGCGAAGAACGCGACCTGTTGTGGAAGAGTTTGCGCGAACGCGCTGAGAATTATCAAACCTATCAAACCGATTTACCCGAAGCAGATCTCCCTCCTGAAATTCTGATCGCATTGTTGGGCATCAAAGAAGGAAACGAATCCTATGGCGACCCTGATTAAGAACGGGACTCTCGTCACCGCCGAAAAAACATTTCGATCCGATATTTTGATTCAGGATGAAAAGATCACCCGCGTCGCTCCGACCATTGAGGCTGATTCGGCGTTGACGATTGACGCGTCGGGCAAGCTGATTCTCCCCGGCGGCGTAGACCCGCACGTCCACCTCGACCTCCCAATGTTCAACACCGTCTCCTCCGACGATCACTACACCGGTCACAAAGCCGCCGCGTTTGGAGGAACAACCACCGTGATGGATTTTGTTCCACTAGACTCCCCTCTCCTTTTAGGAGAGGGGTCGGGGGTGAGGTCGGATGAGGGAGATTTCAAATACTCCATAGACCTCTGGCTAAAAAAAGCCCAAAAAGCCGCCATTGACTATTCCTTCCACATGAACCTCACGCAGTTCAATGAAAGTATTGCCAAACAGATTCCATCCCTGCGCGAGATGGGAATCCAAACCCTCAAAGTGTTCACCGCCTACAACGGACGCTTGCGACTCGACGATGGCAGTATCTTCAAAGCCTTGCAGATCGCCAAAGAAAACGGAATGCTCGTCATGGCGCACTGCGAAAACGGTGATGTGATCGAAACGCTCGTCGCACAGGCATTAGCGAATGGACATACAACTCCCGAATGGCACGCGTTGACTCGTCCCGCGTGGGGCGCGGTGGAAGCGACCTTCCGCATGGCGGCGATGGCGGCGCAGGCTGATTCGCCGGTCTACATCGTCCACATGAACGCGGGCGGCGAAGTGGACATGCTCAAGTACGCCCGCGAGCGCGGAGTCAAAGTGATGGGCGAGACCTGTCCGCAATATTTATTTTTCACGATAGATGACTTGCGAAAACCCGACGGCGCGAAATGGATTTGCTCGCCGCCCATGCGAACAAAAGAAGATAACGCTCACTTGTGGGATGGATTGACCAAAGGCATCTTGCAAACCGTCGGCACGGATCATTGTCCGTTCTTCTTCGATGGAACGAAACCCATTTTGTACGAGGGTGAAGAGGTTGCTATTCCCGGCAAAGAATTGGGCAAAGACGATTTCACAAAGATTCCAAACGGTCTGCCGGGGATTCAAGATCGTATGCCTGTCTTGTGGACGACGGGTGTCCGTGCTGGAAAAATGACCGCGAATCAATTTGTCGCGTACATGTCCACGAATCCTGCAAAAATATTTGGGTTATATCCGCGCAAAGGCGCGTTGCTCGAAGGCTCCGATGCAGACGTTGTGATTTGGGATCCCGAAAAGAAAGTGAAATACGGAGTCGCCCTGTCGCATCAGAGCACAGACTATAACTTATATGAAGGCTGGGAATTAATCGGCTACCCCGAAAAAGTTTTTCTGCGCGGACGTTTGATCGTGGATGGAGACGCGTGGATGGGCAAGGCAGGCGACGGTCGGTTTTTGAAGCGCGGCGAGGGTGAATTTATTTAACCCACACGAAGGCTTCACCTCTTCGGGTGGTGCAAACGATCCGTCGCCTCTTCGGTGAGCGGAATATAGACTTGAATCCTCGCGCCTTTGCCCGGCGCGGAATCGATATTGAGCAAGCCGCTCACCAATTCCGTCCGTTCGCGCAGGTTGACCATGCCCAGACTGCCGCGCTTATCGTAGGAACGGTGCACTGATTCCACATCGAAGCCCAAGCCGTCGTCCTCGATCTCCAGCAATGCAATCCCTGTTTCGAACGGTCTCAACCGCACCCAAATGTGCACCGCGTTGGCGTGTTTGCGGGCGTTGTTCGTCGCCTCTTCGATGATGTAGAAGATCACGCCCTGCTTGCCCATCTCCATGTTCTCGAGGATATTCTCGTTCACGTTGACGATGACGTTCTGTTGAAACGTTTCGCGCATCTTTTCCGCCATTGCTTCGAGCGCGGCGGTGAGACCCTGGCTCTCAAGGATGAGCGGGCGCAGGGTGAACAGCATATGGCGGATTTCCTTTGTGGTGCGATGCGCCAGTTCCTCGATCTTCTTCAACTCATCCACCGCATCGTCTACATTCTTCGTCATCATGCGCCGCGCAATGTTGATGCGCATCGCCATCGCCGCGACGGATTGCGTCGGTCCATCGTGCAGGTCGCGCGCCAGTTTTTTACGCGCCTCCTCCTGCACTTCGATCATGCGTTCCTTTTCCTCCACCAGGTCCTGGTACAGCCGCGCGTTCTGCACGGCAATTACCGCCTGCCTGCCGATGATATCGAGCAAGCCGCGACGCTCCGGTGTGAAATAATTCTGGTCGGGGTGGGCGAAGAGCATCATGCCATACACATTGAAGCCACTGCGCAGGGGAAAGCAATACGCGGCAGTGCAAGACCGCAGGGCAATGATCCGCCCAAGTTCAGGATCATACCCCACGTCAGTGGAAAGAAGCGGCTCGCCCTCATCGAAAATTTTCTTGAGAATGCCTCATTGCCATGCAAGTTGACGCGCATATCCGCATTCGTGTATCGCCGCGCCGAACCGATGCGTAATTCATCCCCCCGGAATAAATAGACCGCGCTCACCAACCGTTCGTCCAGTTCGGGTTCATCCGGATCGGCGGTGGGATTCAACGCCGTATACCCAAGATCAAGCGCAGAGTCGAGCACGCGCTTATAACTGAGCGTGGCGGTAAGCGTGGAGGTCAATTCATAAATGGCGCGCAGGCGCTCGCTTTCCATGTTGCGGCGGCGTTCTTCCCCATCCAACCGGGTGCGGCGCTGGAAGCGTAACCTTCGCATCAACATCCGCCCCCCCACCCCGCATACCAACGTAAACAGCACAGTGAGCGTCAGCCCGCTCGAAATGGAAATGGTAAACCCTTCGGCAAGCGACGCGCGCGAAACCAGCATCTGCCACGCAATGAACAAGGCGCCTGCCACCAACGACCCCAGCAACTCAAAATACACCGCGCCGGTGAGGATCGGGTACAACCCAGTCCATACCGAGGCGTTGCCAAGCCCGCCCTGCAAATAGAAAAAAAGCGCGGCGAGCAGAAAATCCACCGCCAGCACAATATACCGATGGAAACGGAGGCGTAAGTTCATCCCCGCCAGCGCGCTCATGACAATGTTCCACAACGCCATCAACAGAACAAGGGTCAGCGACACCGCATTGATCAGGTCGCGCAACCCCAACGAAATAAGCAGCCCCATCAGCGTCACCCAACGCAGGGATACCGCCAGCCAGTCTGCCACATACGGCGTTTCAAATTTGCGCATGTTTCCAATGATACTCGAAAAGTATCGCCCATATTTCCGCCCGGGCTTGCAAGTAATTTACGAACTACGCCTCATACCCCATGCGCGACAAATACGCGCCTATCTTTTCTTTCAAAATTGTCTGTTGCCCAGCAGAATAGAACTCGCGGAAGCGCCCGATCCTACCCTTGAAAAAATGCAGACCCTGCTGCCCTTCGCCTTTTTCTGGACGAAAAGACTCGGTCACTTTTCGGACCTCAGCCTGGTCCGCCCGTAGGTTGAGGAATTCAACCAAACGCGTTGTTTCGCTATCATAATTCGTGAGCAAGTCTTCGTAGCGCGCGATCAACACATTTTTTTCGCGCGTCCACCTCTCCCAAATGCGGACGTAGTCCATAATAAACGCGAGACTCTTGTCGAAGTCGGTGAGATGCGAGAAGGCGTTGGGTCGTCCCTTTTGCAACGCGCGCTGACCGAAATCAAATGCCGAGAGCATGGCGTCGCGGGGGTCGCGATAAATGTAGGTGATGTGAAGCAAGCCGAGGCGTTGAAAGAGGCGGCTCGTCGTCGTCGGTCCCGCGTGCGCTTTGATGACGAACGTGTTCCCCATCAGCGCGGGGATCGCCGCCATCCCCAACCGCCGCGCGGAGAGGACGCCGATGTTGCAATTCACTTCGGTTAATATTTTTTGTAATTTATATTTTTCACGGATGTCGCGCGCGTCGGCGCAACCTGTGGTCTTCATCAGGTCGTGGATGAGGTTGTAGTGCCAACCCGAACCCGCGCGCGGCATACCAACAGAAAGGACGATCATGAATTCTCCAAATGCTCAGCCGCCGTCCTCGGCGGCTGTCCCAACGTCTGAAATCAAGTTCTTGACGCAGTTCGATTTGCCAAGCAAATCGTGCTCAAGACAGGCGGCGGCAGTACAACTGCCGCCTGAACTATCGAGTATTTGATTCTAACGCAAACGCCGTCACGCCCGCAAGAATTCCGAGGTTGATCCAAATGTTCGGCGTGGCAAATGAATCTTGCGTGACGTTGTAAACCGCGATCGCGATCCACGAGAACAAGCCCGCGATGCCGAGATAACGCGCAAGAGAATTTTTTTGCTGCAGAGCTGTCAACGAATCGGCGAGCAGTGAAAACAAAAAAGCAACGAAAAGGATGAAGCCGATCAATCCTGTTTCGGCGAACAAACGCGCGTACATGTTCTTCGGGTTTGGGTACAGTTTACTTTCAGGGCTGAGTTGCTTTGCAATTTCAGGGACGACCGTCAACGACCAATCGGGGAGATGATCGTAGATGTAAAATCCGCTCGCGCCCAAGCCGACACCAAGAACAGGACTTTCCTCATACACGCCCAACGCGCTGACAAGATATGCCGAACGCGCGCCCGCCGAATTTTCGACAACGAATTCCTCCACGCTTTCCGCATCCGATTCAAAAAGGCGGGCGATGTATCCTTTTTGAGAGAGAAACAATCCCGCGCCGATGAATACTCCAATGACGAGAGTCAAAACTCCCACGCGCAGAATCAAACTTTTTGAAACAAACCATTTCCACGTTGAGCGAAGTTCGGCGCGGCCGACGAGCAAAAAAGTCAGCGCGGTTGCAACGCCCGCGGTGAGCAATCCGCCGCGTGAATAGGTGGCGAGAATGAGTAGTCCCGCGAATCCTAACAAAATAATTTCGAGCCATTTGAAGCGCGTGACGCGCACGCCTGTGAGGAGCGATGCGAACAGCCATGGCAAATACACGGTTGCGATTTGTCCCGCGAGCCAGGCGGGTTCATACGCCATGCCTGAGATGCGATTCGTCTTCACCAGTTCGCGCATCGAGAATGCGAGTTGCCAGTGTGTCACCGTCACCTTCGGAAGGAGCGGCGTGTAAAACGCGAGCGCCTGCACGCCGCTCCATGCCACGTCCAACGCGAAGCCTGCGAGAATCCACTTGACGGAGAATTTCAGATCGTCTTCATTTCGATTCATCCACACAGCCGCGATGAAAATAGATATGCCGATGACCAGCGTTGCCCATGCGCGGATTACACGCCCGAAATAATCCTGCCCGCGCAGTGGAATCGGATCGAGCCATGCCCCGAAACTGCTCGCCAGTAAAACGACCAGCACAAACCCCGCCAGCGGAGTTAACGCCCCCGCGCGTGGAAACGAAATTTTTCCGCGAACGAGTTGGATCACCAACAACGGCAGTAACAATGCAATCGGGTAAAACGCCAGCGGACGGACGAGAGTCCCCTCGCCCATGCCGGGGAAATAACGAAAACTCGTCACGGGCAACGCGATCAACGCCGCGCCCCAGAGGAAGCGGGTGAAACTAGATAGAGAGAATTGGGAGAATTTTGAGAATTTCATTTGGGCTTGCTGAAAAATAAAACCCCAATCGCGCTGACAGCGAGAAAGCCAATTGCCCCGATCAACAAATATGTACTCAAAGGCAAACTCGGCTCGGTAGGAAGATTTTCCACTTGTGCCGTTTCAACGCGAATGAACGGATTCAACCCATCGGAAGCGGCGACCTTCGCGTTCACTTCATCGGTAAACAATCGCGCCCACGTGGATGCAATCTGCACCGCTTGCCGCACGTTTTGGTCAGTCGCATAAAAATGCCAGCCGCCTTCCGCAGGTTGGCTCAATTCCAATTTGCCGCCGCGCAGTTCCTCAACAGGAATTCCAAATTCGGATGAAAGTTGATTCATCACCTCATCTGACCACGCAATCTCTTCAAGCTTGCGCGTCTCGCGTTCGAGATAATAAAAATATTGACGGTCTGTGTCTGTTGGAAATGCCTCTTCGAGGTTGAAGTCAACGACCACAGTCGCGCGCGCGCGAAACGGAGGAGGCGCGACAACATAAGCCGCCGCACCGATCAACGCGCCAAGGATCGCACCCAAAACCCAAAACTTCCACGCTTTGAGGAGCCGGGTGAGGTCGGTGAGGGAGGGAGGGGAGAAGATGGGCATGGTAATTGGTAAGTAGTAATTGGTGGGTGAGGAGGGAGAATTAGAGAATTAGAGAATTAGAGAATTAGAGAATTAGAGAATTAGAGACTGGAGATTAGAGATTGAGACAGTGAACATAGTCATCCTTTGGAAAACGGTTTCACCTTCAATCATTTAAACTTTGTGACCTTCGTGTCCTTTGTGTTGAATCTTTTAGCATCCTCCGTCGCCGCCAATTCCAGATTGGGGCAATCAATTTGCGGATGTAATATTTCGCCACGATGGTCGAAAAGAACGAGCCGCCATCGCGGTAATGCACGCGGATCATTTCGGGCCAACAGCGGTCATCGGCGACGATGGTCTTGCCCGATGTGTGCAATCGAAAATTCGCCCACATCTGCGGCACATATTGTATCTGCGAACGAGCCGCGATGCGCGTCCACAGATCATAATCCATGGCGAAGTAAAACGACGGGTCAAGCGGACCGACTTGCTTCCACAAGTCCGCGCGGAAGAACGCGGTCTGTTGCGGGATGTGGACGTATCCCTGCCGAAGCAAATGCTGATCCGTCTGCGCCGAATTAAATTTGCCGATCACGCCTCCGCTTTCGTTGATGAAATTGCAATCGCCGTAGACCATGCCCGCGTTGGGATGTTCCAACAAAAATTTCACCGCCGCGCCCACCGCGCCTACCTCATACGTGTCATCGGAGTTAATCCACGCAAGGATATCGCCCTTCGCGCGCGCGAATCCCTTGTTGATCGCGTCGGTCTGACCTTTGTCTGGTTCGCTCACCCACGAGGCGATTCGCCCCTCATACTTTTTGATGGCGTCCACCGTTCCATCAGTAGACGCGCCATCCACAATGATGTACTCAATGCGCGGATAATCCTGACTCAACACGGATTGAATCGTCGCTTCGATGTAGCGCGCTTGGTTGAAGGAGGGGGTGATGATGGAGACGAGAGGGAGCGGTGAGGGAGTGGTCATCGGTGAAAAAGTAATCAGTGAGCAGTTATCAGTTATCAGTTGTCTTCGGGATAATACAGACGCAACGTCTCGCCTGTGATGTCTTGGATGCGTTGTATTTCTTCGGCTGTGAGATGTTTCTTCCAATTGTCCACGCTGGCGCGGCTGTCGAGTTTCACTGAATGGGTTTTGTTGCGCGAGAGCTCGGTTGGGTTTTCGGAATTGCTTGAGGTGAGGATTTTCTCCTCCGCGTGATGTGTGAAGTCTAATCCCAGCGCGGTATACAGATCGCGGAAGCCGCTGACGGGATCGCGCGAAAGGTCTTCGTGGCGGACGATGATGAGGCGCCGATTCAGCTGTCCCTGCGAATGAACCGCGCGGTAGATCATCGTCCACAAGAGGCTGGCTTGTCCGATGACATCATCCGCTTTGATGGCTTGCATTTGTCCGCGATATCCTTCAAGATGATCGCGCATCAGCAGGGGTTGACTCAGCAGGTCGTTGAAATCGAAAGTCCAGCCGAGGCGTTTGAGACTGCTCGCAAACGCGGCGGGATGGCGAACCGTGACCACCACTTTGAAATCGAATCGGTTTACGAACCACGGAATCGAAAATACCGCGAACGGATCTTTGAGCAATGCGCGTTGTCCGTGTTCGAGCGCGTCGTAGAAAATTTTGAAGTCGCGCCCCATGCGCAAAAAATCTTTTATCGAGCGAATGGATTTGATCTCGCCCCACGTGTGATAGCGGTAATCGAGCAGTTCCTCGAACGGCGCGAGAAATTCGGCTTCGTTCTCGTCGCAGATGTATTGATACCAATGCTTCACCTTCGCGCGCAACACCCCTGGGCGATGCAACACATTCAACGGTTCGCTGATGTATGCGACCTGCGGACCTGTGAGCATTTTGCCCGCCCACGTGGTGCCGCTTCGATGCGCTCCAGTGACGAGGATGGGTTGAGCGGTTGAATCTTGCGAATCGTTTTTCATGGTGTTCACGGCGCGATGATCGAATTCAAACCGTAGAACCGCGCCACGCAACGATTGATCCAATCTTTGGGATTGCCCTTGTATTCTCCGATACCGCCAGGCGCATCCAATTGCACGACAACGAGATCGGTCTCGCCGTTTGCGACGGCTTGTTGAACGAGCGCGTGGCGGGCATCCCATTGCTGCGCAAAGTTTTGATACTCATAATGAAGCGCATACACCCTCGGCGTCGCGCGAATCGGATGAACAATCAACGCGAGGAGCAAAAGCGTAACAGCGGCTTGCGCCCATTTCAAATTAACGACCGAACGCGCCTGCGCCGCCAACATTCCCAACACGCCGCCTTCGATCATCAGTCCAAGCATGAACACGAAATGAGAAGCGAAACGCGCTCTTGCCGCAGGGAAGGTCCGCACGAACGCGCTGGGTGCGTAACTGAAGCCGATGACGATGAAAATGACAATCGGGATAATCAACAACGCCGTTCGCAAATACGCTGTTGGGATTGACGATCCATCTTTCTGGCTCGTCGTGAGCGTGAGATACACAACACCGAATGAAACAGCGAGCGCAACAACCATCAGCGACGGATACGATTTGACAGTTTCCAAAAGAAACTGGGATGCAAAAAGAATCACATCGCCAGCCAATTCGATTGGATTATAGATCGGCTCCTGGCGCATGATCCTGCCCAAGCGATTCGATGTCCCTGGCGATGCCGCAGTGATCGAAATGGCAATGATCGAAGTGATCAGACCCGCAATCAAAAACGCCAGCACGTCGCGGCGTTGATGAAGCCACTTCGTCCACCAAGCGAGCGCGACCGCAACGAACACGATTCCCACCAACATTCCCGATGTCGTTTCGCTCAACCCGCCCGCGAAGAAAACCAAAATGGTGAACAAGATTCCAAACCAAGTGGCGCGCGATTTCTCGTAGGGCTTTTCAACGTATCGCAGAAAAAACGCCGCAATCCCGATGAACCACAACAGCGGCAGCGAATACGGAATCACGCCTGTCCGCCAAAATAAAATTTGATATAACGCGGATGTCTGATACAAACTCAAGACAATCGCCATACAAGCCAGCCACACATATCCAATTTTCGGTATTTGAATCCGCAAGAGTTTTCCCAACTCCACGAACATCCACGCAAGCAACAGCGCCCAGATCACGAGCTCCACGCCCGCCATCACGCGGATGCCGTTCACGCCTCCCAACTCGATCAATTGCGAAAACATCAAGCGCGAGTAACTGTTTCCCCACAGCGAATACGCCCGCAACGTGGCTTCCACAATATTTTGCGACGTGTACAAATACGTGGACGCGCAATAATCGTCAGCGAGATAACGCGAAAAAGTTCCCAACCACGCATACATCGCCAATGGCACACACGCGCTTAACGCCCCGATGAAAAATAAAAACGATACCCAGCCATTTTTTTTCGTCAAACTCATTCGTTCGTTAACCTCATGGAATTTGCGAGTCAGTATAACATACCTCCCCAAAGGTTATTTTTGCGCTCAAAGCCACAGAGCGCACAGAGATTCTGAGATTTTTCTCAATGATCTCGGTGTTCTCTGTGGCTAAGAAGTTTTCTCGTTCACTCTTCGTGATCGCCGCGATAAAAATGCTGAGCGTATAAAATCAAGCCCAATGAGATTCAACAAAGCGGATACAAAAATATTCAACCGCGTCAACGCTGTCGGCGGGTGGATGAAGAACGCGCGCGTCCACGCCTTCAACGCGGAGGCGGATTTGCCGCCGTCGAGCAGATACCGCGCGTCGACTCGATGCGCCGAGGCGCGCGCGCGTCTTTCCACGGGTCGAACTGACTCAGCCAACCCAGCCTGCCCCTCCGCCCAAGCCAAAATGCGGAAGGCTTCGCGCCCGAACTCCGCCGCCTTCGCGCGATTCTTCGCCTCCGCATGATAACGCGCCGCCGCCCACGTTTGATTCACGTGCAGGATTTTTCCGTGTTGCGCGATGCGAATCCAGAGATGGTGGTCGAGTAGAAAGTGGAAAGTGGAATCGAGCATTCCCGTTTTTTCTAAAACTGAACGTCGAAAAAATACCGCAGGCTGACCGATGATTTGAAAGCACAGCAAATCTTGCAAGGTCAATTGTTTGTAATTCAACATGTTGAACGGATTGCCATATTCATCCACCGCGAGCATGTTTCCATACACTAACACAACCTCTGGGTTTTCCTCAAACAATTTCATCGCCGCAGAGACCGCGCTGGGCAAATAATAATCATCCGAGTTCAACCACGCGACGATGTCGCCCGTTGCGCGGACAAGTCCCTTGTTGATGGCATCCGCCTGACCCGAATCTTTTTCGCTAATCCACCATGTTATTTTGGGCGGGGAGACCCCGCCCCTACGCCCATATTTTTCTATGATCTCCACCGACCCATCCGTGGACGCGCCATCCACAACGATGTATTCGATGCGCGGATAATCCTGCCCAAGCACAGATTGAATCGTCTGCTCGAGGTAGCGGGCTTGGTTGAAGGAGGGAGTGATGATGGAGATGAGGGGCATGGGTATGAGATACAAGATACGGGTTACGACAATCGTACTGCGTACTTCGTATTGCGTATTGCGTAATCAAAAATCGAAAATCGTAACTGATGTTACGCAGTTAATAATCCCGAAGGGATGGCAAGATTGTAGAATTGAGACGCCCATCTCGCAAAATCCCGAAGGGATGACATAATTCGTCAAAACCATGACACCCTTCGGGGTTTTTGAATTTTCGCTTTGAATCTAGAATCGTTTCACGCCTTCGGAGTTATACCTGCGTAAGGTGAGATCGTAAATCTAAAATAGGGATTCATATTCTACTTTCGGGAAGATGGTCAACTTACCGCCGACCGTCGCATCCACAACTTCGCGTCCTGCCGTGCGATATGCTTCACGCGCGAGGGCGTATCCAATTTCGGAGGTGTCCAAATCGGGCAGTTGCCACTTCACGCCTTTGCCAAAATAATTCGGCATGAAGTGATTTGGGTCGTCGCCCTGCGAAACGATGGTTTTGTTCGCCTCTCCTTTGTCGGCAAAGTTATGATCCACGCCAATCAGGATGGCTTTCTTGATTCCCATGTGAAACGCCATTTGCAACGCAAGATTGGTGACCGTCGCGCCTTCCCACACCCGTCCGCGGACATCGGTGGAGAATTTGGGTCCGGTGTAGGTGGTGTAGATGAAGGTGGGGAGGGATGATAGAGGAGAATTAGAGATTGGAGACTGGAGATTGGAGACTGGAGATTGGCGATTGGGGATTGGAGAATTAGAGAATTGAGAATTGGAAAATTGGGGGATGAAGTGGCGATGCGAACGCCATGAGATGAATTTTGGGATTGGGAGGGCGGCGATGTCGTCCACAAATTGCTCGACGACGAGGTCGTTTGTGACGCACAGGTAGGTGGTGGAAAATCCCCATTCGGGGAAAGCGAGATAGATTCGGTTCATGCCGAAGGTGATCTCGTTCTTCAACTTGCTCGTGTCGGTTTGCTTCAGGCTGGGACCGTTGCCGATGATGAAGGCGCGCTTGCCCTTGTGAACATCCTTCAACGCGGCGAGGCGGCGAATGCCCTCCCGCCGCCACGGATGCAAATACGCGGCAGGCAACTCAGGCATGCGTCGGAGTGAATCGTACGCGTCGCGGCTGAATTGCCAAAGGGGCTGGGGAATAATTTGTTTGAGGGCTTGTTTCATAGGAAAGAGGAAAGAAGAAAGGTGTCGGGATTCCATTCATCCGTCATAATTCATCCTTCATCCTTTTGCAATTTTATTCCGTGCTCAATCTCGCCGTCGCTCCCCCATCCACCACAAGAGCCTGTCCCGTCATAAAAGAGGATTGTTCGTTATCGGCGAGAAAGTAAATCGCGCGCGCGATCTCTTCGGGTGTGCCGACTTTTCCACTGACTGTTTTACGCGCGAGGTTGTCGAGCCGATCCTGCATGTCGCCATGACCAACATGCCCGCGTCCAAGCCCCGCGCGGAGCATGGGAGTATCCACCGCGCCGGGCAGAATCGCATTGACGCGGATGTTATCGGGCGCGAACTCGATTGCCATGGCGCGCGTGAGGGCGAGCAACCCGCCCTTCGACGCGGCATACGCGGCAATATTTGCCGAGGTTTGAATCGCGTGGACAGAGGAAACATTCACGATAGCGCCGCCATTTTTTTTGAGAAGCGGATGCGCGAGTTTAACGCCAAGAAACACCGAACGCAAATTAGACGCTATTACCGAATCCCATTCTTCGACAGTTGTTTCAATGATCGGTTTTGCAACCTGCACTGCCGCATTGTTCACCAACGCGTCAAGGGACTCCGTATATTGATGAGCTTTTTGAAAAATTGCTTCCATATCTTCTGGGCGCGAAATATCGGACTGAATGAACAATCCAGTAGTTGGAAAATCATTTCCAAACTCCGACCTGTCCACGCCAATGACGCGCCAGCCTTTTTCAGCAAATAAATTAACAGACGCGCGACCAATTCCACCTGCCGCGCCTGTAATAAGAATTGTTTTTGTCATAGTTTTTTGTACACGGATAACACGGATTTCACGGAAAATCCTTTACCCTACGGATTCTTCGTCCAGGATAGAGTTCCTTTACGAGGGTTGTCATAGATTTTACGATGGAATATCGCTTCGCGGCCAAAGTTCAATAAAAGGCCGACTTCGATTTCAGTCGCTTTCAAATAATTCAATAACTGGGCATCGTGCGCATCAATCAACCTCTCGACCGATTTCAGTTCGATCAGAACCACGCCGTTAACGATCAAGTCTGCCTTGTATTCGCCAACCACTTTACCGTGATAATAAACAAAAATATCCTTTTGTCTTTCAACAAACAATCCAAGTTCTAAGAGCAAAATTTCAAGAGCGCCTTCATATACTTTTTCAGAAAACCCAAACCCTAGTTCTTTATGAAGTTGAAAGAAAGCGCCCAAAATCTTGCCCGTTAATTCTGAGTGTTTGCCCTCAAATTTTTTCTTTGGCTCCATAATTCAACTCCGTCAATTTAAGTTTTTTCCGTGTCGTCCGTGAAATCCGTGTACGAAAACGTCATCCCCAACCCCTCCACCAAATTTTTGATGGTGTTCCAATGCACGCGTTCCCACGCGGCGGGGCTGGAGTTGGAGTTGTGCGGGGCGAGCAGGACGTTGTCCATTTTCAACAACGGACTATCCAACGGAAGCGGCTCCACTTCAAAGACATCCAACGCGGCTCCTGCCAGACGTTTTGACTGCAACGCCTCAATCAGCGCTTTCTCCTCAACGATGGGTCCGCGCGCGGCGTTGATTAACACAGCGGTTGATTTCATCAGAGCAAACGTGTCAGAGTTCATTAAGTGATGAGAGGCGGGGTTGAGGTCGCAGTTGATGGAGACGAAATCGGAATTGGAAAGTAAAAAGTGGAGACCCGTCATCTCGATGCCAGTTTCGGTGATGAAGACGTGGTCAATGTCAACGATGTCGTTGCCGTACACTTTCATGCCGAAGGCTTTGGCGCGGCGAGTCACGGCTTTGCCGATGTTGCCAACGCCGATCACGCCCAACGTACATTCACTTAATGATTTGCCTGAAATTTTTTCCCACCTTCCATTTTTCATTTCACTATTCATCCATGGTTGGCGGCGGGCGAAGGCGAGCATGTAGCCGAGGACGGTATCCGCTACGGGAGTGGTGAAGGCGTTGGGGGTGCGACCAATTGTCACCGAATGTCTGAGGCAGGCTTCCCCGTCGAGTGAATCGATGCCCGTCCCCCATTTCGAAATCACTTTGAGACGCGGCGCGCAGGCTTCGATCACGCGCGCGGTGTAGCGGTCATCCCCACAGATCGCGCCGTCGAATTGACCCGCGTATTTCAACAAGTCTGCCTCTTCCATGCGTTCGCGCACATCTGGCACGATCAACTCGATGTCGTATTTGTCGAAGACGGGTTTGAAGCGATCCACAAACGGAATCATATAAGGCGCGGTAAACAGGACGGTGTATTTCATTTGCAATTGTTTTTTACTTCTGAAAATTCGTAGAGTTTTGGCACGGGTGAAAAATAACTAACGTTTGGAAGCATATCATAGTTCCCGCCGAAGTAGGCGTTGAAGATGTAACGGAACGTGTTGACGGGCGAAATTTTTGAAAACAATTTATCTTGATGTTCAGGTAAATAATACGCGTTCAGAATCCACATGCGCCTATCGCGCGGTTGCAGCCACGGACCGTGATCGCCTTGTAAAATAATAATTGGCGGGGTTTTTGATTCGGAAAGCAACGTATCAATGGCATCGAGCATCTTTTGATTCAAGAACGTCAATTGATTCTGATACCCTGTTGCGTATAAATCCGCGGGGTAATGTTTTTCCTCATTCCAGAAATCGGCGGGGTTTGTGTATTCACCGTTTGGACCAAACACGAAAGGCGGATGAGGCGAGATCACGTGAATGTACGCGAAGGTCGGCTCGGGCATACGCGCGATGTCGTCCATCGAATCGAACACAAGCATGGTTCGGTCGCGGAAATTCTGCCCCATGATCTCATCGGTATTTATCCAGCCTGCATCCTCTGCGTAGCGCGCGAGAGTGGTATCGAGAAATAACGTTTCAAACTCGGTCATGCCCGCAGAAAATGGCGGCGGCGTGTAAAACACATCGGCATCGTCAAGTTCGTTCCATGCAAAGCCTGTGACGAACGCAATCGTTGTATAACCCAACGATTCAAAATTGTAACGAACCGCGCTATGTTGA
>Ga0073902_10000373_pt1 | contig 28493 bp, 24 predicted proteins | sample KloWWTmeKNB19Kit_FD_66667 | JGI IMG/M metagenome (GOLD analysis project Ga0073902, IMG submission 66667) | Active sludge microbial communities from Klosterneuburg, Austria, studying microevolution and ecology of nitrifiers - Klosterneuburg... | ecosystem: Engineered > WWTP > Aerobic digester >...
GACGGCGCGAAAACGGAAACATACGCAAAGATCCGCGGCGCGCCGTTGTTGCATAAGATCGTTGGCAACCTCGCAAAATTTTCCGAGCTTCAACAAAAGATGAATGCCGCCAAGCCCAAGGCGTCCATTTGGATGACGGGGATGCGGGAGAATATCGAAGAACTTCCCGACCTGATTCGGCTGGCTCACCGTATGGGAATTAAAGAAGTGTATGTTCAGCGGATGGTCTATTACCTCGACCACGATCACGCTCCGGGTTTGATGGATGCGGGACATGCGCTGTTCGATGATTTCGACGAACTCGCCGATCGGTGTATTGCCGAAGCCGAGGAGATCGCCAAAGAAAACGGGATCATCCTGCGGGCGTCCGGCGCGACCGACCCACGCCGAAGTCTGTCTGCGGCGATGCTGCGCGATCACCAACCCTGGCGGGGATGCCTGCGCCCGTGGACGACGGCGTACGTCACCGCCAACGGGAATTGTCTGCCGTGTTGTATCAGCCCGTTCGCCACGAACGATTATCAAAGCCTGAAGATGGGCAACTTGTTCGAGAAAAGTTTTGACGAAATTTGGAACGATGAACGTTATCAAGCATGGCGCACAAGCCTGCTCAGCGACCAGCCGCCCGCTCCATGCAAGGGATGCGGCGTGCATTGGAGTTTATGATTTGACCATCCTTCCTTACAGAGCCGATGAATGAATGATGCGCAGACACTGACCCAGCAGACTTCCACCAGCGAGCAACCCGCGTTGTTGTGGAAGTTGTGGTTGTACACCAATTACGATTGCAACCTCAAATGCTCGTATTGCGTGGCAAAGTCAGGTCCCAATGTGCCGCGTCGCGCGTTGGGAGTCAACAACGTGCAACGGCTGGTGGATGAAGCGGTTGCGCTCAGCTTCGAGCATGTATTCTTCACAGGCGGCGAGCCGTTCCTTCTCAACGACATCTACGACATGCTGGCGTATTCGTCGGAGCGCATCAAAACGACGGTGTTGACCAATGCCATGCTGTTGCGCGGCGCGCGTCTTGAAAAATTGCGCGCGATCGCTAACGATAACCTGATCGTTCAAGTTAGTTTGGATGGCGGACGACCCGAAGACCATGATGCTTATCGCGGACCTGGCACATGGGAAAAAACTGTGGAAGGAATCAAACTTCTGCAAGAATCGGGTTTCCGCGTTCGGCTCGGCACAACGGAAACACCCGCGAATTCCGCTCATCTTGAAAAATTATGCGAGTTCCATCGTTCTGTTGGAATTCTCGATGAAGACCATTTCATCCGCCCGCTGGCGAAACGCGGTTACTCAAAAGAGGGCATCGAATTGGGGATGGGCAATTTAGTTCCCGAAATTACCGTAAATTTGGATGGCATCTTCTGGCACCCTCTATCCACCGATGCAGATATGCAAGTGAGCAAGAATTTTCTTCCGCTCGCGCCTGCTGTGGAGCGCGTCAAGGCACAGTTGGAAGCGATGTATCAAACTGGCGGCGTGCCGCTGATGACGTTTACCTGAGGCTAGAAAAATTTCGGCTTCCGTGTGAAGCTCAAGGAGAAAACAATGATCCAAGCATACGTCTTAATCGAAGCAGAACCCACTCGCGTGCAAGACTTGATGAAAGAACTGCCGGGCATGGAACTTGAAGGTTCTGTCATCAAGCAAGTCCATGCGGTGACTGGACGCTACGACATGATCGCTTTTGTCGAAAGCCCCGACCTGCAATCGCTGGGCAACTGAATAACCACAGGCATTGCGGGCGCCGTGGGCATCCGTCGAACTGAAACTTGTATCGTGGTGTGGTAGGTTAACTGAATCATTCCGAACGACTTCCAAACTCTGGAAGGCTCTTGTATCGTGTCTGGCTCAAGTCAGATAATCAACGACTTCAAAAGGAGTATCCATGTCTGCACACCCTGCTGTTCCATCTTATCTTGAAGCATTAGAAAAAGTGATCGCCGATGTCATCGCTCCCAACGCAATGGAGATTGACGAAAAAGGAATCTTTCCGCGCGCGAACATCGAAGCGTTAGGAAAGGCTGGGTTGCTCGGTCTCCTCAGCGCAAAAGAAGTGGGCGGCATGGGCGAGGCGCATCGAGCCGCCACGCTGGTTATCGAGCGACTGGCGCAAGAGTGCGCTTCCACGGCGATGGTCTTGTGCATGCACTATTGCGGAACCGCGGTGATCGAAGGCGCGAACGGTCCACGCGATGTGCGTGAAGCGATTGCCGCAGGAAAACATCTCACCACGCTTGCATTTTCCGAAGCGGGTTCGCGCAGTCACTTCTGGGCGTCCGTAAGCACCGCAACGCGATCCAACGGACACGTTCAATTGGACGCGAAGAAAAGTTTTGCAACGGGGGCAGGCGAGGTGGATAGTTATGTATGGTCGAGCAAACCGATCAATGCGGATGGAGCGAGCACGATCTGGCTTGTGCCAGCAAAAACCAGCGGGCTGATCATCCCTGCGCCGTTCAATGGCTTGGGTCTGCGCGGAAATTCATCCAGCCCCGTCACGGCTGAGAACGTGATGATTCCCCCAGCCGCCATGCTGGGCGCGGATGGAGGCGGGTTCGACATCATGATGAGCATCGTGCTTCCGAACTTCCAGATGATGATGGCGGCAATTTCGACGGGCATCATGGAATCGGCGACGACGAAATCGGCGGCGCATGTGAGCAACACAAAACTTCAACATCTCAGTCAGGCATTGCAGGATTTGCCCACCATCCGCGCGTACATCGCCCGCATGCGCATCAAAACGGACCTTTCACATGCTCTGCTGTTGGACGCCTTAACCGCCCTTGAGGGGAATCAGCCAAACGCCATGTTGCGCATCCTCGAGGTCAAGGCGGCGGCGGGAGAATCCGCGACAGAAGTCACCGACTTGGCGATGCGTGTGTGCGGCGGCGCGGCGTTTCGCAAGGAGGTGGGAGTCGAGCGCAACTTCCGCGATGCGCGCGCCGCGACGGTCATGGCTCCCACCACCGACGTGCTGTACGATTTCATCGGCAAAGCGGTTTGTGGGATGCCGCTGTTTGGATGAGGAGGAATTTTTCTATGACCGCCAACGCAACCGAACTGATCGAACGACTTCAAATTTCGCTGAATGAAACGCTGGAAACTCTCGCCGCGCTGACCGACGCGGAACTGGATGAGTCATCGGATCACATCTGCGCCACAGACGGCACAGTGCGCGACCTGCTGACTCACAACATTGACCACGACAGGATGCACGCGGGGCAACTCTTCAACTCGCGCTACCTGCTCAAGAACATGCAAAAAGGCGAAGTCCATCGCCTGATGGTTGATACCGTGAAGGCGCGCGCGGAGGTCATCGCCGCGCTCATCGGGATGCCCGATGAACTCCTCGACGCGTCCATTCCAGACGAAGGTTGGACGATCCGCGAAATGGTGGAACATACCATTTTTTGGGAACGCCATTCGATTGACGATCTGCGGCGGCGACAGTTGGCTGGGCGAGTCGAACAAAGAGGCGCCAAATTGTCCGATGTTGTTGATCCATTGTATGGATCGTTACCAGAAGTTGACTTGAACGACAGAATCACTCCAACTCCCGTTCCCGATCCTGAAATGGTCAAAGCGAATAAATGACACACCGTCCCGCAGGCTCCTCGCAAAATACAATTGATTCAACCGAGCTCTTCGACAGGCTCAAGACAACGCCTGCGGGACGTTCTGCGTAATGCGAGTAAATAACTGATGGTATGCGCATGTCAATCCCGAAGGGATGGCAGGGCATGGCGGTAGCAAAGTCGAAAGTTTTTAAACGCGAATGCCGCGAATGAGCGAATTGCACGAATTTTTTATCGGTTTTATTCGCGTCATTCGCCGATTGGCGTAATTCGCGTTAAATTTACGCCACGGAATCGCAACCTTCTCAACGGACTTTGCTACAGCCATAGATGGCAGGGTTGTAGAAAAACACGATCATCAATTCAAATCCCGAAGGGATGACATATACTGACCGCGGTTACAAATTGCGCTTTTGTTCAACCCGGATTCGGCGGGCTAAAGCCCTGCCTCAGTACATGAAAGTCGGATAAATCCGACTCGCTGCGCCAGCCCGTAGGGCTTCCATGCACTGAGCAGGCGGCTTCAGCCCCGCGAAACAGGTAGCAGAAAACCGCAATTTATGCCCGTGTTTGGTATAGCCAAAGCATAATCAGCGCTTCATGAAAACGTAGTAACGACTTTTGAATATTTTTATATTCATCCAGCAATAAAATTTTCCTCGCTGAACGGAGCGTCCTTCGACTGCGTTCGTCGCAACGAACGCTCCTCACTCCGCTCAGGACGGAAGCTTCTTTGTATTAGAAATATTCTTACCATGAAATCATTTCGCCGCACGCTCATGTCTGCTTTGATCGGGGGGGCGATCCTCTTCGGGTGCGCGCGCCCAGCCCCACGTCCCGAAGAGACGCGGGAGCCGCTGGGCAATTTCGATCCCGAAACGCAATCTCTCATCGCCCGCGCCGAACGCGTCGTCTTCCTCATCCCCTTTTCGCATTGGGACACGGACTGGCACGATTCGTTCGAGGCGTACAGCAAGAAGGCGGATCAAAATATCCTCACTGCCATTGAGATTGCGAAAGACAATCCGCGCTATCGTTATACGTTGGAACAAGTTTTGTTCGTCCAGCATTTTTGGGAGACGCACCCCGCCTCGCGCGCGGACCTTGTGAGTCTGGTGCAAAACCGACAACTCACCTTCTCGTGGGGCGGCATCACGCAACCTGAGACCAGCCTGGTCGCGCCTTCGATTCAAGTCCGCAACCTGAAATTTGGCGAGGCGTGGATCGCTGAAACGTTCGGCGCGGAGTATGTGCCGCGCTCGGCATGGCAATCGGATGCGTTCGGCAACTCTGCCGCGTTCCCATCTTATTTGAGTCAACTCGATATTCCCTATCTTTTTATTGGACGCCATCAGGGACGCTGTGATCCCGATTACGAAAACTGCGCGCCATTGCCGCCCGCGTTCTATTGGACGAGTCCCGCTTCCTCGCAGGGACGTGTGTTGGTCGCGTACATGTCGTATTACGCCGCATGGAACGATCTGTATCGGGATGACGATCCCAGCGTTCAAATTTCCAAATTACACAAGACCATCGAAGAAGAATTCAAAACCACCGATTCAAATTTTTTGTTGATGCAAGTTGGGTTCGACTTATCAAACCCTCGCACCGACCTGCTCGAGTTTGTGGATCGTTGGAATGCGGAAGATAAGGATACCGTTTTGGTTGTGTCCGACGCTGACAGCGCATTTCAATATCTGGCGACACAGCCATTGCCTGAGATCACCGTTGACATGAATCCGATCTGGCAGGCGTTTTACAATACGCGTCCGTTTGCAAAGATCGCCGACAAAGAAAGCGAATACTATCTCACCGCCGCCGATAAGTTTGGTTTGTTGATTGACGCGCCGAAGTCATCCGCGTGGGACCTCGCCGCATTCAACGCACATTACGACAACATCTCTGGCGTGGGGTTCGATTGGGTGTGGGAACAGAGTCAGCGGCCGCGTTACGAGCAAACGCTGGCGACGGCAAAAGATGATTTGGCAAACATCCTCGCAAATATCTCTGCCCGTGTTCCCGCGCCCGTGATCGTGTTCAATCCAACGTCGTGGTCGCGTTCGGAGGTCGTTGAAATCACGGGCGAATTTACGGATACCAGTTCACTCCCCGCGCCGATCCAGCAAATTGATTCAAACACAATTGCCTTTCTTGCACAGGACATTCCCTCGCTTGGATATGTCGGTCTGAATAGCGGGCAGGAAACGATTGATCATCCCGCCCATGTTCTTCAAGCGGATGCAAATCGAGTCACTTTAGAGAATGGTTTGGTTTCGGTGACGATTGACGGCGATCATGGCGGGACATTTTCCAGCCTGATGTTGACGAACGAATCAGACGCGCCGCGCGAACTGCTCGACGGCTTTGGCGATGACGTGACGTATTGGGCAGACACTGGCGATGTCTACGGCGCGTCCTTCGGGAATGTCATCGCGCGCGAGAGTGATGTCAGCGCGGAGTTGACTGTGCTGGCGTCGGGTCCGCTGATTGCGCGCGTGCAAGCCATCTTCACGCTTGGCGGTCAACAGGTTGTGAAAATCGTGACCATGCGCGCGGACGATCCGTTGGTTGAAGTGGAGTTGGAGATGTCTGCATTGCCTGATTCGACTGCCATCGCGCACACGTCCACGATACTTGATACTGACATGCGGACGGATGACCTGGGCTTCGGCGCGTTCAATCATAAAATAGACGCTCGTCCAATCGAGTCTGGAGACGTCACTTATCGCCGCGAAATCTTTTATCCGATCATGTATTGGAGCGATGTATCAAAAGACGACGTCGGCTTGACTTTGATCACGCATGGCTTGCAAGGCGTTTCGGGCGGAGATCAACGCGGCGTCATGTTAGTTCGGCAAGCCGCAGGGGACAATGAAAGTGTCAGCGATCCTGGCGTTCATCGTCTGCGTTATGCGTATTTTCCGCACTCGGGTACGGCTGAGGATGCGAAGCCGTGGATAAATGCGTATGAGTTCAACCAGCCATTGATCATGGCTTGGAAGACAGATCAGGCGGTGAATGTGGAACTTCCTTTTGAGGGAGAAGTGAGAATTAGAGAATTGGAGAATTTGGAGGGTGGTTCTCCGTTGCCGCTTGTGTTCAGTTTGCTTTCGACGCGGGATGCCATCGTCGCTGATCTGTATCAGGAGGGAGATCAGGTGATGGCTGTCGTGTTGGATTATGATCCGATGAACGGCGGGATGATTCAGGTGGGAGAGCAAACGATTGCTTTGCCTCAGGGTGTATTTACGTTGATGCAGTTGCCACTGGGGATTCCTTTACAAAAGTAGAAAAATTTCGTAACTACTCAGCCATCCCAAGTGAGTGGGGCGGAAGACACCTGATTTCGACAAGCTCAATCCAAGGCTTAGCGTATGGAAGCCATTTCGATAGGTTCAATGCGACGCCTCCGGGCTGGCGCAACGAGTCCGCTTCAGCGGACTTCCATGAACTGAGGCAGGACTTTAGTCCGCCGAATCATGCCGCAAAACAACACCCTGAGCAGTTACAAATCTTGTTTACTCTGTCCTCCACGCATATCGAAATGTAACCCCCAAGATAAACCACGTTGCAAGGATCGTTCCTCGCACCGTGCCGCTGACCTTTGACTTCCCGAAGCGGCGGTTGTGATAACTGACGGGGACTTCGATGATTCTCGCCCCGCGCCGCGCGGCTTTGACGATCATCTCGGTGGGCCAGCCGTAGGTCATCTCTTGCATGTCCAACTCGTTCAACAGTGATTTGCGGATGGCGCGATACGGTCCCAAATCTGTGATCGAGAGTCCGTAGAGTCGATTCATCAAACGCGCGACCAGCCAGTTGCCGAAGCGTTGATGAGGCGGCATCGCGCCTTGGGCGATGTGACCGAGTGCGCGCGAACCTAATACCATGTCGGCGCGATTCTCGAAGATCGGCGCAAGCAGGGAGGGCAAGTCAGATGGCGAGAAACTGCAATCTCCATCCATGAAGACAACGACATCCGAATCGTTCACCACGGCGACGCCAGCCGCGCAAGCATAACCGTATCCGCGGCGCGGTTCACGAATCACGTGCGCGCCTGCGGTTTTTGCTTCTTCGGCTGTTGCGTCGATCGAGCCGTTGTCCACGACGATGATGTCAACGGGCGCGGCGACGCGAACTTCGTTCACCAGTTGGCGGATGTTGCCTGCTTCGTTCAACGCGGGGATGATGATGGTGGTTTTCAACAATGTTTGGAAACATTCATCTTGCTTCTGAGACGTATAGGCGCGAAACATTTTCTTTCTTCTTTCCTCTCCGCGAAACTGCGGTTATCTAGAACCTGTCTCAAGAATACCATGTCACTCTGAGGGAGCGTTCGTTGCGACCGAAGAGTCTCTTACTTGTCGTGGTAGAGACCCTTCGCTATCGCTCAGGGTGACATTTTTGAGATAGCTTGTAACGAGACGATGTATCGAATTTTGTTTCAAAAACTTGCGCGTGTGAATTGCGACATTGGATTTGAGGCTTTCGACTTCTTTTATCAATCGCCGCAGGGATGCGGCGTCGTCCACGTCGTACCATGTGGGAAGTAAATTCACGCGCAGACCTTCTTGTTCCGCGAGGGCAATCGTGTCCGCCGCGACGGTGGGCGTGCTCATCTGCACCTCGCGCAAGAGTCGCGGCGCGGGCTTTTTGATTCCGATTAGATAATATCCACCATCGTCGCAGGGACCGATAGTGACATCCGCGCCATCCGCTAGGGCGGTGAAGGCTTGTGTTAAATGAGATGGCGGAAGGGTCGGGCTGTCGCTGTCCATAATGACGACGCGTTTATAGCCGCGCGAAAGGTAATCGGTCAAAGCGTGGTCAAGCCGAACGCCGAGATCATGTCCGCGCTGGGGAACCAGCTCGAAGTCCGGGGCGAGGCGTTGGAAATAATCGGGCTCATCCAAATAGGCGATCACGCGCTGGACTTCGTCCACCTGTCTCATTTGATCCAGCGTATCGAAAAGAAAACACTCGTACAATGCGCTGGATAGTTCCGGTGTGAGCGGCGGGGAGAGGCGCGTCTTTGTTTTCCCGGGCATCGGTCGCTTGGCGACGACGATCAACGCGTTTGAATTATGTCGCATAAGCCGCCTTCAAGCGTTTGGATGTTCGCAATTCCAGCAAGGCATAGATCAAAGGAATGCCTACGACAATGAATGCCATTGATGGCTCCAGCCAAATTATCCATTCAGGTTTGCCCCATACGGCGGGAATGATCAATTGAACAAAAATCAATTGTTTGGTGAGAACCCAAAATCCAAAGAACAGCGCGAAGCGGCGGGAGCGCTCCGATACGAACGGCGCGAGGCTGACCAGCCAGACGCCATACCACTGTTGAAACCACAGGCACGCGACCAGCAAATAAAACGCGAGGATGTAAAACGCGGATTCGAGAAAGCCTGCGGCGGCTTCTTGTTTTTGCGCGCGCAGAGATTGAATCAGCGTGAAGACTGCCAGCAACGCCAACGCGCCGAGGCTGACGAGACGCGCCGCTTCAGACCACCCGAGGGCTGGTTTCAAAATGTTATACATGATCGCAGGGACGGAGGTGGTAAACATCCCCATGCGCCGCCCAATGCTGAAGGTTGCCAAGCCGTCCCAAAACGGGATGTAGGCGATCACGATCAGAATCGCGCTTGCGAATGATGATTTGAGAATAAACCACATACGTGATTTGAAATTTTCGAAACTGCGATAAGCGATCAGCAGCGCGGCTGGAATCAATAACACGGGGATAAACTTGATCAGCGTTCCCACAACCAGAGATAGCGTTCCCAATGAATATTTTTTTCGACTTATCAGCAATGCCGCCAGCAAAACCCAGAAGATCATGGCGATGTCGTTATGTCCATTTCCCCACGTTTCATAAAGCGCGAGAGGATTCCAGCCAAGTAACAATGCCCCAGAAAGCGCATATTGTGGATTGACGCGGCGCAGAAAAGCAACGACGACAGCAACGCTCGTGAGATGAAATATGCCCGGAAGGATTTTGAAGGCGAGGATGTTCGTAACGATTCCATCGCCTGACAGCCGGGCTGTGACGCCCGCAAGCATTTCCCAAAGCGGACCATACGCCGAGGGAGAATTTTTCCACCATGGGTATTTGAAGAACGGGTCCTGCGGAAACTGTGAAATTACATCGCGAAAAGGATTGGCTGAGTACACGCCCACAATCCTGCCGTGAAAAATATTGTCGTAAATGTCGCGGGCATCCAGAGGCGCCATGAACAAGAACGCAAGGATGAATGTCAATGTGCCGCCGAAGACGATCATCCACGCGGTTTTGCTGGAGGTCTGATGGGCGGCGCGAAGCGCAACGAAATATAAAAGACCGACGCTGATAAACGCAAATCCGATTCGCAGAAAGCCAGATAGCCCGGCGCGTTGCAATAGACTCCCGATCAAGGCATCGCGCTGATAGAGTGTGAATAAATTGGTCGGCAGGGTGAATGCCAAAAGATAGATCACCAGACTGCCCAGCGCGGCGGCGATCAGTTTGGCGATTGCGGGATCGAAGCCGATTTTGTTATCAACGCGAGTTTTTTCCATAATTCTCTACCCTGCATAAGGTTTTTTTACCGCTAAGCGCGCTAAGATCGCCAAGTAAAAAAGGGTTTCTTTGCGTTCTTCGCGGGCTTCGCGGTGCAAATGTACGATAGTGAGTTCCATAAAGTAGTCAACAGGCTTACGCAGAGGATTAAGTAGAGGGGGATGAATTCAGCCAGCGCGGCGGAATTGACCGTTTTCCATTGGATGAAGAACGTGTAGGATAACGCGACCAATCCGCAAAACAGCCACCAGCCGAACCAAGCATCCAGTTTGGGAAGAGCGAGCGCCTTCCATCGTTTGGCGGAGGGTTGAAGAAAGAGCGCGGTGAGGGGCAAGAGCCACAGCATGTACCACGCGAATAAATCTTGTGAGAGCAACGTAACGATTCCAATCGGCAGGATGCAACGGCGAAGCGCGGACTCCGCGTCGGGCGCGGGATGGAAAATGTGCCAAATTGCCGCAACAAGAATCGCGGTCAATGTCAGCGCGGTCAGACGATAAGGTATGTTCACGCCAACGCTATCCAACAAGCGATTCAGCATGGATACCAGCGGGCTGATGTTGAATGTTTCCCGAAAATAATGTGGAAGATAACCAAGCACAGAAGTTTCGCTGGTCAAGATGTAAGGCGCATAGAACAAACCGATGGTGAAAATAAATGTCAGCGGCATCGTCCATCTGCCTTTGGGATTTTGCGGACGCCACAAGAACGGCAGAAGCAAGGCGGGGTAAAACTTCATGGCAGTGGCAATGCCTAACAGAAAACCCGTGAGCCCATCGCGCTCCCGGACTCGCGCCCACCATGCGCCGAGGAGAAACGGCAGTACCAAGCCGTCCACATGCGCGGCGTGCGCGGTCTCGAACACCAACAGAGGCGACCAAAGATAGATCAACGCGCGCGCGGGTGAATATCCCAAGTCTTTCAACAGCCCCATCAAAAGGAGTCCCGCTGTCAGCCCTCCTGCCGCCATCGCAAACTGAAACCAATGGACGTTATCAGGCGCGATTTTCCAGAGGAGAAAAAAAGCCGCCTCCGCCGCAGGTGGATACACGGTCACGACCGGTTTGCGGTTGATCGAGGGATAGATTTCTGTATCTCTTAACGAGACCAGTTCCGGCGCGTTCGGCGGATAACGATATGGGCTGATGCCTTGCGCCTGAACTCTGCCATCCCAGACATAACGGTACATGTCGTCTGTGAGGGTGGGGCGCGAGAAAATCAAAACAGCCTGCATGATCGCCGCCAATGCAAAGATGCCAAATAATACGCGTTGATCAACGGCATTGGCTTGCAAAGAAATGAAACAGGCGACCCCGTACACGGCGAAGGCTGTAAAGAAAAGCCATTCAAATTCAACCGTATGTTTGCGAAGGTCGCCCAGATTCAATGCGCCAATGTAAATGGCAATCAGGAAAATCCCAAGGATCGCTAACAGCCATTTTGCAGAACGAGTCATCACGAGTTAGGTGAAGGCTAACAAAATTTTCGCGATGCGGTTCCCTTTATCGGTTGCGGTTTGCAAACGCGGACGGATGAGCGCATCCAAACCCAGCACACGCCCCGTCGGCACGGCGAGGAAGACCAAGCCCAAAATGGAGAGCATCCCGTATGTCCATTCCCATTCGATGGGAGCGAAACCGACGCCGATCAATAAATTGATTCCCTGCACCAGCGCGGCGAGACCGCCGAGGCGGGTGAACAACCCGAGGATGAGGGCGACCGCGACGAACGCCTCCATTAACCAGAGGATGTAGCCAAACCAAGCCATGTTTGGCACAACGTAACGCTCGACCAAATCCGCTTGGAGGGGCCACTTCGAGTAAATGGTCATTATGCCAACCCAATCGCATAAGCCGGATGTCCGCTCTTTGAGACTGGTACTCACCGCAAAATCTGCGGGGCATCCAAACTGAGGCGGAAGTTTCCATAGCAATTGGGTATACCAAAGGTAGCCGTAGATCACGCGGGAAACGATCATGCCGATCTTCCCAAGCCCATCCACTGGCATTGTGTCTTTTGTGGTCATTGATTTTTCCATGCGAGTCTCCTTTCAGAACTTGCGAACGATAGGATATTAGACTTTATCGGTAATAAGCCGAACAAACCATTTTGGACGCTGATGAACGCAGAAAACGCAGATTTTTCTTTTTGAATCAGCGTTAATCAGCGTTTTTCTGCGTCCCTGATTTATCTCCAATAGAGTCTATTTTATATCTGTGATGTTACGAAAACCTTACAGCCCGAGAGTCCGCGCGGCATGAAGAATCGCAATCACCGACATGCTGTCGCGGATCTCGCTGTCGTTCACCATCTGCACAACTTGTTCAAAGGGAAAAGTTTGAATCTCAAAAAACTCCGTTTGGTCGGGGAGTTCATGCACGTGGACGAGGTCGCGCCCGATGAAGAGGTGAGCCACCTCCCGCACGATGGATTTGCTTGGGTAGTAGACGCAGACCGGGTCCAGATGCGCGGCGTCGAATCCCGATTCCTCCCGCAGTTCACGATGCGCCGCTTCGAGAATCGTCTCGCCGCTTTTGACTCCGCCGGTCGGCATCTCCCAGCGGTTATTTTCTCCGAACACGTAACGGAATTGTCGCACCAGAACCACATTGTGATCGTCCACGAATGGAAGCACGCCAACACAGTCAGCGCATTCCACCACGCCGTAGATGGTGGTCTTGCCATTGGGCATCTCGGCAATGTCCTCGCGAATATTCGTCCACGGATTTTTGTAGATGGAGCGGCTTGAAAGAGTTTTCCAGGGTTTTGGCGGCATGGGGTTTCCGTATTGCGTAATGCGTGTTTCGTGAGAGCAAGAGGATGATGCTATTCACTCACATTACGCGCAATAGATTGCGTTGAGTTCCGTAACGCGACATTCATGTCGCTCTTGCCCAAGAAGAGCCTGAATGGCGGGATAAATCTCGCGTTACGCGTTCGACTGCGTAAGGTGAGTTATTCAATAGGAAGAACTTCGTTGCAATTCGGTTTGGATGCGGGCCGCCTTGCCAATATGACAAAGACGCCGATGCGTGAGCCAAATCTGCCAGACGCGAAAACACGCTTCCAATTGGATGTCGAGCGACATTTTGGATTTACCGCGCCTTCGGTCAGGGAAGTAAATCGGAATCTCTCGTATGCGATATTCAAGACAGTGCGCCAGATACGCCATCTCCACTTGAAAGACAAAACCGTTCGATTGCATCGCACCCAGCGGCATCCCTCGCAAGGTGTCGGAACGCCATAGACGAAATCCTGTGGTTAGGTCGCGCGCGGGGATTCGTAGAATCGCGCGCGAGTAAACATTTCCCAGCGCGGAGAGTCCCTTGCGCCAATGCGACCATTGTTCGTCCACGCTTCCGCCGGGCATGTAGCGCGAGCCGAAAACCACATCGCAGGATTCAAGACACCTTGCCATTGCAACGAGCGCGGCGGGGTCGTGCGAAAAGTCCGCGTCCATTTGGGCGATGGCATCCACATCCTGCCTGAGCGCGCGATGAAACGCCTGCACATACGCGGATGAGATGCCGAGTTTCTTCGGGCGATGGAGAACCGTCATCCTCTCTGCATGCGCGGCTGCCAATTCGTCTGCAAGATTCCCCGTGCCGTCGGGACTGCGATCATCCACGATCAGAATGTTGACCTCGAGCGGAAGCGCAAACAGGGCTGAAACAAGCCGTGAGATATTCCCCGCTTCATTATAGGTTGGGATGACAACGGAAATTTTCATAGTTCGGTCTTCGTGGATTATGAACGAAAATTATTACAGTTCTATTAAGTATCTGTGCGAAAAACTCCGGAACGCGGACTTTAGTCCGCTCTCTAGGCGGACTAAAGTCCGCGTTCCGGTATTGAGAGATACTTCGCGGAGTTTACCCTGAATTTATCGAAGGGCTCAGAATGACAAACGTTGGCTATATTCATCCCCCAGTAATTTTTCAAGATACGGCGTGACCCCCCAGAACGATTTTAGATTCCGATAATCTTCCACCCAGCGGATATTCCCTGTTGATGTTGTCTTCACCGAGCGGATCATTAGATTCTTTGCCGTGTGTTCAATGGGGACAAATTGAGTCACGTCTGTGCGATAGCCCAGGATGCGTAGAATCGTCGCGCGGAAGGTGTCAGTGAGAATGTCGCCCATGCGCTCGAAGAAAATGCCGTCTTTGAAGATAGGCAACAATTTCTCAGGCATCGGCACGCGCGACATCTGTTCCTGCAATTCATGTTGGCAACACGGCGCGCAGACGATCAGTTTGCTTTCCCACTGAATCCCTTTTGCGAGAGCGTCATCCGTCGCGGTGTCGCAGGCGTGGAGGGCGAGGACTACGTTTGGGATCGTCTCAGGTTTGTAGTCTGCAATTTGCCCAACTTGAAAGTTCAACTGACTCCAGCCCAAGGACTTGACTTTCTCCTTGTGCCGTTCGATGAGATCGGCTTTGAGGTCAATGCCTGTGACATGCGCGTCCAGTTTCAAAATGTCATGTAAATAATAGTAAATGGCGAAAGTGAGATAGGCATTGCCGCATCCGAAGTCTACAACATGGATGGGCTGTCCGCTCAAGGCTTCGAAAGAATCGGTCTCATCCACGAGCCGCAAAAACTCGTTGATCTGTTTGAACTTGCGCTGCATATCCGCCTTGATCTTGCCGTCCTGCGTCATAATGCCAACCGCTTTGAGGAACGGCTCGGCATTTTCAGCGGAAAGCAACCTGTTCTTTTGGCGGTCGTGCGCGAGATTTGTCTCTGCCGATGTTTTCGATGGCTTGACTTCGTTCACCAGTGCCTTTCCCTTTTTCGAGATGTTGACCTGTACATTGCCATCCGCGCTTTCAACAAAAATATTGCGGAAGGGGAGCGCGAGCAATTCATCTACTTGGGAAGCGGCTTCATCTAACAGATAATTTTTAGTGATGTCTTTTTTATCGTCGAAATACGAAAACTGCAAATGGATCTCGCCCTTGATCTCCACAGGTCGCACGACCACTTTGTTCCACAGCAGGGACGATCCTTTTTGCCCGCCGCTGAATGTGGCGCGAATCAATTCATCCCTGCTGAGGATGCGTTCGCGGACTAATTTTTTATATTCAACGTCCATGGGGAAAGTATATCACCCGCGCTTTCAATCGTTATTCCAGCATCTTCTCGTACACCATAAACTCCCTCAACACTTCTGGCACGATCCACGCATATTCTTCGCGCATAGAATCGTCCATGCGGGAGATGCTTTGATGCCATGCCAGAGTCTTGACGATGGACGCGACTGGGCGCGAAAGCCGATAAGCGGAGGTCAACGCCTCTTTCTCCCCGTACGCCTGCCACGCTTCGAGATACTTTTCCAGCAGCCTCAACATCTCCGGCGTGGGCGGCGCCCAATCGTCCAGGTTGAGCGCGATTTCCATGCTGACAAACCAGGTACGGAGGGACACAAAAGGATGCGTCACATCGGCGTCGCCCCAATCGAATAAAGTGATGCGCCCGTTTTTGAGGAGGACGTTGCCATCGTGGAAGTCGCCGTGGTTGACCGATTCGGGAATCTTGTAAGCGGTGAGTTCCGCGCAGATCTGTTCGAAGCGCACTGTCAAATTTTGGAGTTGTTGATATTCGGTTGAGGTTAATCCTTTTTCCTGACCGATCATCAGGCTGGGAGTATCTGCGAGTAGTTGCAAATACAACGCGGGTAACGCGGCGAGCCGATGATCGGGAACCCCGAATGCAAGGATTTCATCCACGCGTTCAGCAAGCCTCTTTTGCAATTCGGCATATTTTATGATGACGGGCTCCCACGCTTTCACATTCTGTGTGGGTCGAATGGATGCGCGCAATTGCTCGCCGCCATCGCGCATCAACATCCAGCCGCGTACGGTATCCACCGCGATCAGATCAGGCATCACGTCGGGTTGGAGATTCGTCAGCAATTGAGTCAATGCAATTTCATAGATAGTCTCGTCGGCGGTCGCTTTGAAGAAGATCATGCCTGCATTTGTTGGAACGCGCATCACCGTTGACCATGCGCGCGCGTGTGGTTGCTCGATCTCGCCGACGAGTTGAAGCTGATTATGCGCGGCTTCCGATCGAATCCAATCATGCGCCTGTTTTTGCCATTCGGGATTTTGCCAAAGCAGATGCGGTTGAGTTGACATGGTTGTAATTTTACTCTCTCACAAAGAATCAAAAAGGGGCGAATATCCTTTGTCTTTACTCAGGACACCGCCCCTACAATTCTCCAATTCTCTATTTCTCTATTTCTCTTCTTTACCCATACCTATTCATAAACTTTTCCATCCGATGGATCGCCTCTTCGATCTTTTCATAGGAAGTGGCATAGCACATGCGCGCGTATCCCTCGCCGCCGGGACCGAAGGCGTTACCCGGCACAACGGCTACATGCTCTTCAACCAATAATTTTTCGCAGAAGGATTCATCATCCATGCCAGAGGCTTGGATGTTGGGAAAGGCATAAAAAGCGCCGCGCGGCTCGAAGGTCGAGAGACCGAGGCGGTTGAGTCCCGCCACGAGGAGTCGGCGGCGGCGGTCATATTCCACGCGCATCTCTTCCACGTGAGGGTCTCCACTTTGGATGGCGACCAGAGCGGCATCCTGCGCGGTGGTCGGGGCAGACATGATCGTGTATTGGTGAATCCGCACGAGACCTTGAATCAAGTCCGAAGGTCCGCAGGCGAAGCCGATGCGCCAGCCCGTCATCGCGTAATTTTTCGAGAAGCCGCCGATGAGGATCGTGCGATTCTTGAGGCTTTCATCCAGCGCGGGGAAACAGACGTGTTGAAAATCATACACGAGGCGGTCATAGAGTTCATCGGTGACGACGAGCAGATCAAACTCTTCCGCGATCTTTGCGATTTCCATCATCACTTCGCGCGTGGCGACCGCGCCTGTTGGGTTGGATGGATAGCCAATGAAAATTGCTTTTGTGCGCGGCGTGATCGCTTTGCGAATATCGTCGGGATCAACGCAAAAATCGTTCGCCTCGCGCGCGGGCACTTCCACTGCCACGCCGCCCGCCATGATGACCTCGGCTTGATACGAGACAAAACACGGCGTGGGGATGATGACTTCATCGCCCGTATCAAGGATGGCGGTGAACGTGAGATACAACGCTTCCGAGCCGCCGACCGTGGCGATGATCTCATTCGTTGGGTCATATTTGATCTGATACAAACGTTGAAGATTATCGGAGATCGCCTGACGCAATTCCATCTTTCCCCAATTCGATGTGTAATGCGTCTCCCCGTTTTGCAGTGAGCGAATGCCCGCGTCGAGGATCGGTTTCGGCGTGGTGAAGTCTGGCTCGCCGATGCCAAGCGAGATCACGTCTTTCATCGTCGCGGCGATGTCGAAAAATTTGCGAATGCCCGAAGGCTTTAATCCCGCCACCCGTTTCGATAATCGTTGAACATTCGTTACTTCCTGCATGGAACCTCCATTTGTTTTATGTCGTTGCGAGGAGGGCGTTAGCCCGACGAAGCAATCTCCTCCACGTTGAGGGAGATTGCTTCTCGAAGACTCGCAACGACATTGATTAAATTGGTTGCACTACCCATTCATCGGGAATTTCCCGATACGTCAGATCGAACGCGTACCCATTCGCCGTCTTGACTCGGAAACCTTTTTCACTCGGTCCGCGCCAACGCGCAACAATTTCCGCGATCTCATATTTGTATCCCTCCCATGTGAGCGCGAGCGGCGTCTCTGCATACTCCGAACCCGAATAACATTCGACCATGTTCATATTTTACGACAGAATGACGTAACTATTATCGCCAACATTTAATTGGACGACATGCCCGTCGCCTCTTCCGCGGACTTGAGCCTGCCTGCCCACCATCGAGCGACTCAACGCCGCGTCCTTTATCTCGCTCCCCGCCTCGACGATGCTTTCGGTGATCGTGCTGTTCTCGATCTTGCAGTCCGCGCCGATGGACGCATGCGGTCCAATCGTCGAGTTTGAAATCTCCGCGCTCGGGTCAATAAACGAAGGCTCAATAACTTGCACATGCCTACTTGTATACGTGTCTACTTGTTTACCTGTATTCCCGCCCATCTTATCCAATAACACTTTATTCGTGTCCAGAGTTGCTTCGATCGTTCCCGTGTCCAGCCACGTGTTGATCTCATGCACGCGTATCTTCGTCCCGCGTTCGATCATGATCGTCATGGCGTCGGCGAGGAAAAATTCATTTTTGAGCGTCACCTTGCGATTGAACTGTTCTTCGATGGCGGCGACCAAGTCACGCCCTTCTTTGAAATAGTAACATCCCGCGATCACGAGGTTATTCTCCATCGTCTGCGGCTTCTCGATGAAGCGAGTGACGTACCCATCTTTGCCAACTTCCGCCACCCCGAAGCGGCGCGGGTCGGGGACGGGCATCACCCACGCAACTGAATCAGCCTTCTCGTGCGCGAGAAACGAAAAGTCCGTTTCGATCAGCGTATCCGAAAAGACCATCTGCATGGGTCCATGCAAATATTCGCGCGCCAGCCACAGCGCGTGCGATTGTCCTTTCATCTCGTGTTGCACGACGAAATGCGCCTTGATCTGCGGATATTTTTCTTTGATGAACGCGGGGAGTTGCAGTTCACCGAGGAAGGGACCAACGATAAAAACATATTCAAGGTTTTCAGGGTTTGGCATGGTCTTGAACATGTCCATGAGGTGTTCGAGCGCGGTCTTGCCCGCCACGCTCACGAGCGGTTTGGGTTTGCTCAATGTGTGCGGACGCATACGCGTCCCCCAGCCTGCGGTTGGGATAACGATCTTAAATGTCTCAGTCAAAGTCTGCTCCAAGTTTTGTGAAATGTCTCGCTATTTTACCAAGCATCAGACATGTCATGCTGAGGAGCGAAGCGACGAAGCATCTCTACCACAACAAACGAGACCCTTCGGTCGCTAGGGAACGCTCCCTCACATCGTCCCGATGTCCTTCGGGAGGGTGACATGGGGAGCGTTTTACGAATGTCCCAACACGGGATGCGGTTTATATACTTCTTCCAACCGCTTCACTTCCTCATCTGTGAGTTTGATCTCCAGCGCGGCGATGGCTTGCTCGAGGTGATCCATTTTCGTCGCGCCGATGATGGGCGCGGAGATGTGCGGCTTGTTCATCAACCACGCCAGCGCGATCTGCGATGTCGTTACGCCGCGTTCTTTTGCAATGGCAGTTGCGCGGTCTACGACTGCAAAATCTTCTTCGTTGAAATACATCGAATGTCCAAACGTGTCGCTTTTTGAGCGCAGTGTATCTCCCCAATCTTCCTTGCGGCGGTTGCCTGTGAGAAACCCTCGCGCCAGCGGACTCCATGGGATGAGTCCCACGCCTTGATCCAGACACTGCGGAATCATCTCGCGCTCTTCTTCACGATACACAAGGTTGTAGTGATTCTGCATCGAGACGAAACGCGTCCAGCCGTGACGTTCAGCTGTGTGCTGCGCCTTCGAGAATTCCCACGCGTACATCGAAGACGCTCCGATGTAACGCGCCTTCCCCGCGCGGACAACATCATTCAACGCTTCCATCGTCTCTTCGATGGGAGTTTCATCATCCCAGCGGTGGATTTGGTACAGGTCAACATAATCCATCTGGAGGCGTTTGAGCGACTTGTCAATCGAATCCATGATGTGCTTGCGGGAGAGTCCGCTGTCGTTCACTTCCTTGCTCATTTGGTTGTTGACTTTGGTCGCGACGATGACATGCTCGCGCTTCACGCCGAAATGCCTGAGCAGGTTCCCCGTCACCTTTTCGCTTTCGCCGAGCGAGTACACGTCCGCTGTGTCGAAGAAGTTGATGCCTGCGTCGAGCGCGCGTTTGATGAACGGCTTGGCTTGTTCTTCATCCAATACCCAGTCGCGCCATTGATTGGATCCATAACTCATCATGCCGAGGCACAAGCGCGAGACTTTCATTCCAGTTTTGCCGAGGTTGTTGTATTGCATGGAGACTCCTAATAATTCTGGTGGTCGAGTAGGGCGAAGCCCGTATCGAGACCACCACGCCGTAAAGCAATTCTTGTTACAAGATTATGTATGCGTACCGGTTGGTCTCAATACGTCCCGCGAAAAGCGCGCGGGACTACTCGACCAACAGAGTTGGGATGAAATCAAATAATTTTCAAATTCGCCAAACTCGCTGACAATCTTTTGATCCCCACAGACTCAAACACCACATCCACGATCTCATCGTTGTCTTGAATTTTGCTGTCGAGGACGATGCCCTCGCCCCATGAGGGATGTTTGATGCGCGTCCCAGCGCGGTATTTGGCTGGGGTGACTGAAGCAGGCTGACCCTGCGATTGATGCGTCTGCCATTTTGTTTCTGCGGGCGCGCCGCGCATGGAACGTCCCGTGCGTGTTTTGCCGACGAGTAGATCCGCTGGCACGTCATCCAGATAACGCGAGGGAAAAGTTTCCTCAGTTGCGCCGCGTCCGCCGCGTTGAATCGAACGGATGAGATACAGCTTGTCTTTGGCGCGCGTGATGCCGACGTAAAATAGGCGGCGCTCTTCCTCCATTGATTCGGGATCGTCGAACGAACGGCTGTGCGGGAGGATGCCGTCGTCGAGACCGACGATGAAGACCGCGCCGAATTCGAGTCCCTTCGCGGCGTGGAGGGTGAGGAGCGTGGGGACGTTGCCTTCGGCGATGGTGTCTTGATCGGAGATGAGCGCGATGTTTTCGAGAAACTCGTCGAGCGCGCGTGTGGAGTATTCGTCGGCAAGACGTTTAAGTTCGACGACATTTTCCCAGCGATCTTCGCCTTCCTCAGATTGGTCGTCAATGTATTCTTTGAAGTTGAGGTCTTTAACGACGCGATCAAAAAGTTCAGGCACGTTGAGCGTTTGCGCGGCGACGCGCCACGTGGCGAGCAGTCCGCCGAAATCTGCAAGAGGAAGCGCGGCGCGACCTGTGAACGATTTCCAAAATGGTGATTGATCGCCGCGCGCGAGATCAATGAGTACGTTGCCAGGTTGCATTTCATTTTGCCGCGCAACCATGTGCAACGTGGTGAGAGTCTTCGCGCCGATGCCGCGCGGCGGGACGTTGATGATGCGGTCGAGGCTGGCTTCGTCTGCGGGATTGTGAATGAGGCGCAGGAACCCGATGATGTCTTTGACTTCGCGCCTGCCATAGAATCTCTGCGCGCCGACGAGACGATACGGTAGCCTCGCTTGCAAAAACGCTTCTTCGATTAAACGCGACATGGCGTTGGTGCGATACATGATCGCACAATCGCCCGGCTCGAATTGGCGCGACGCGACGAGTTGCGCGATGCTGTCCACGACGAACGACGCTTCGGCATAATCGTCGGGCGCTTCGTAGAAAAATATTTTTTCGCCCTCGCCTCTATCGCTAAATAGTTTTTTCTTGCGGCGGTTGCGCGCGCGGTCAATGACGCCCATTGCCACATCAAGAATGTTTTGCTTGGAACGATAATTTTGCTCCAGCAGGATGGTCTGTGAATCGGGAAAATCCTGATTGAAGCGTTCGATGTTGCGCCAGTCTGCGCCGCGCCATGAATACACACTCTGGTCCTGGTCGCCAACGCAAAACACATTCTTATTAAAAGAAGCGAGTTCCTTTACAAGCGCATATTGGGCGAGGTTGGTGTCTTGAAATTCATCCACCAGCACGTGGCGGAAACGCTGGGCATATTTATCGCGCACAGATGGATTCTCTTCGAGCAAACGCGCGGTGTAAACGAGAATATCGTCGAAATCCACGGCGTTGCTGGCGATGAGTCGCTTTTGATATTCGGCGTACACGCGCTTCACTATTTCATCGCGATACGTCAGCGCGGGGTAATCGTCCGCGCGGATGAGTTCGTTCTTGGCGCGCGAAATTGCGGCATGCACGCTGGCGGGACGATACAACTTCTCGTTGATATTCAATTCACGGATGACGTTTTTGACAATCCGTTCCTGGTCGTCTGAATCAAAGATCACGAAATTCGATTCGATGGGGAGGTGTTCCGCTTCGCGCCTCAGTATCCGCGCGCAGATCGAATGAAACGTGCCGAGCATGATCCCCTCGGTGGCTTGGTCGGGCAACAATTTCTTGACGCGCTCCTGCATCTCTTTCGCGGCTTTGTTGGTGAATGTGACCGCGAGAATCTGCCACGGTCGAACTCCCTCCTCCGCGATCAGATACGCGATCCGCTGGGTCAGCACCCGCGTCTTTCCGGACCCGGGACCTGCCACGACTAAAACGGGTCCGTTCCCCGCTGTGACGGCGGCGCGTTGTGGAGGGTTGAGTTTATCGAGGAAGGACATTGGGAAGGATGAAGGATGAATTATGAAGGATGAAAGTCAAAGGTAAAAAGTAGAAAATGGAAAGTAGCAAGTGGAAAGAGGAAAGATGCAAGCGATGCCATGAGCGGCGAAGGCGTAAATCGAGGGGAGGAAAGATAAACGTCCCGCAGGTTTTGATTCATAACATGCGGGACGTGTTTACCTGTTTACCTGTTTACTTGTCTACTTGTTTACTTGTCTACTTGTCTACTTGTCTACGTAGTTCCGCGCTTATAACTGAGACGTGCAATTCGGGCAACGCTTGGCTTTGATCGAAATGGTGGTAATACAATAGGGGCATTCTTTTGTGGTGGGTTCTGCGGCGGGCGCGGGCTTTTGCATTCGGTTCATTGTCCGGATGAAAAGGAAGATGACGAAGGCAATAACGAGAAAGTCAATGATGGATTGGATGAACGCCCCGTATTTGACGACTGCGTCTCCAACAGTGAGCGCCAATTCGCTAAAATTGACCCCTCCCAGTAACAGCCCGATCACCGGCATTAAAACATCGCCCACAAGCGAAGCGACGATCTTGCCGAACGCGCCGCCGATGATCACAGCGATGGCAAGATCGATCACATTCCCGCGCATGACAAAATCTTTGAATTCTTTTAACATAAAAATCTCCTCTTTAAAAAGTAATGAACTGATGGTATTCTACCGTTCAGGAAGGGAGATGTCAACAAAACCCTCGGGGAGCGTCAACACTTCTCCAGAGGCATTGCAAATAGTTCTGGAGAACTGATTCTTGCCGAATCGAAGGTGGTAATTTTGATTTTGCCGGTATCGTGATTGACGGGCTTTTAGAATGGAGTATAATCTGCGCGTGTTTGGCAACAAGATTCCCAGGCTGAAAAGGAAAACATCGAAATGCCTGATCTTTTACTGGATGTGAAAGGGCTGGAAACAACGTTTAAAACTCCAGATGGGATTGTCCATGCGGTTAATGGCGTTTCGTTTGGTCTAAAGGAAGGGGAAACCTTGGGCGTTGTGGGGGAGAGTGGGTGTGGTAAGAGTGTGACTATGCTATCGGTATTAGGGTTGATTCCATCCCCTCCGGGAAAAGTCAAAGAGGGCACTGCTCACTTTTTCGGACGCGATCTCCTTAAAATGACATCCGCTGAAATCCGCCAGATACGCGGCGCGCAGATCGGCATGGTTTTTCAAGACCCCATGACCTCCTTGAACCCTGTCTTGACGATCGGTCGACAGTTGGAGGAACCGCTGGTTGTGCATCTTGGCATGACGCGCGCGCAGGCTCGTAATCGCGCGGCTGAACTGCTAGCCATGGTGGGAATTCCGAACGCCAAAGATCGACTGTCCGATTACCCTCATCAATTTTCCGGCGGGATGCGTCAGCGGGTTATGATTTCCATGGCGCTTGCCTGCTCGCCGCAATTGCTCATTGCCGACGAACCCACTACTGCGCTGGATGTGACCATTCAGGCGCAGATCACCGACCTCGTTAAACGATTGCGCAGTGAATTGGGAATGGCAATCATCTGGATCACTCACGATCTGGGCGTCGTCGCGGGTTTTGCGCAACGCGTGATCGTTATGTACGGAGGCTTCATTATTGAAGATTCAATCGTCAACGAGTTGTATGTCAACCCCACGCATCCATACACCATTGGCTTGCTTGGCAGTCTCCCGCGCGTAGATGCCTCCGGACACGAAACCCTTACTTCGATCGAAGGTTCGCCGCCGCTTTTATATGAAAAACCCACCCACTGTCCCTTTGCGCCGCGCTGTAAATGGGCAATGGAACGATGCTGGAAGGAAAACCCGCCCCTCGAAACGGTTGCGCCGGACCACCGCGTGGCATGCTGGGTTGATGTGAAAACAGGGAGAGCGCGTTGATATGGCTGATAACAATGTACTGTTACGCGTAGATAATCTTGTAAAACACTTCCCGATCATGCGAGGCTTGCTTCAGAAGCAAGTAGGCGCGGTGCGAGCGGTGGATGGGGTCTCCTTTGAATTGAAACGCGGCGAAACGCTAGGACTCGTGGGCGAATCCGGCTGTGGGAAATCCACCACCGGTCGCGCCGTATTACAGTTGTATCGCCCGACCTCCGGCAACGTCCACTTCGACGGGACCGACCTGACGGCGATCAAAGGCGAGGAATTGCGCGCCATGCGTCGCAAGATGCAGATGATCTTTCAGGACCCGTATGCCAGCCTGAACCCGCGTATGACCGTGGGCGAGATCATCCGCGAACCGCTGATCGTCCACAAAGTTGCCACCGAAGCCGAAGCGAATGAACGCGTCAAGCAATTGCTTGAACTTGTAAAGTTGAACCCTTCGTTCTCCACGCGTTATCCGCATGAATTCTCCGGCGGGCAACGCCAACGCATTGGCATTGCGCGCGCGCTGGCGTTACAACCCTCGTTCATCGTCTGCGACGAACCGATCTCCGCGCTGGATGTTTCGATCCAGGCGCAAGTAGTGAACCTGCTTGAAGAACTCCAGAACGAATTCAACCTGACTTACCTGTTCATCGCTCACGACCTTTCGATGGTGCGCCATATCAGCGACCGGGTCGCGGTGATGTACCTGGGTGTGATCGTGGAGCTTTCCACGCGGGATGAGTTATACGAGCATCCTCTCCACCCTTATTCGCAAGCTCTTTTATCGGCAGTGCCAATCCCCGACCCGGTGATTGAAAAGACGCGCCAACGCATCATTCTGACCGGCGATGTTCCCTCGCCTGCCAACCCGCCCTCCGGTTGCCGTTTCCGCACGCGTTGCCCGATCGCTGAAGCAAAATGCGCCGAATCCCGCCCAGAGTTTCGGGAAATAAAACCAGGCCACTTTGTCGCCTGTTTCTTTGCCGATCGATATTTGTAAGACATTCTTTGAAAGGAGGTGGTTGCTACTACCCCGATACCGTTGCTACCTTGTCAAACGTCGTATCCAAATTCTAAATTTTTGTGAGGAAAAGAAAAATGCGTAAACTGTTTACCTTACTGAGCCTCTTTGTGCTCGCCAGTATGATCCTTTCAGCATGTGGTCCTACACCGGCGGCAACTGATGCTCCCGCTCAACCTGAGCAACCCGCCGCTACCGATGCCCCGTCCCAACCGGAAGCAACGGAAGCCCCAGCCAAAGAGGCTGTCTTGCGGATCAACACCGGTACCTACCCCGATGTGATCGACCCGCAGAAATCCTCCTTCGTCAATGAAATTGGTCACCTCGATAAGATCTACATGGGCTTGTCCACATTGAACGAAAAACTCGAGACCGTCCCCGGCGCCGCTGATTCATGGACGTTCAACGATGACGCCACCCAGTTGGTCTTCACCTTGAAGCCCGGCCTGGTCTACAGCGACGGTTCCGTGCTCAATGCCAAGCGCTTTGAGTATTCCTTCCAGCGCAATATCGACCCCACCACCGCTGGTGAATACGCCTCCATCACCGACGAAATCGTTGGCGCGCCTGAATGGCGCGCTGCTGACACCGCCGCTGAAGGGTATGATCCTGAGACGTTCAAAGCCGCGCTGGGCGTCAAAGCCTCGCACGCCGATGGCTCCGCTTGCGCTGACTACGAAGACACCGCCTGCGATACCCTCACCCTGAACTTCTCGAAACCCGCCCCGTACTTCGCGACCATCGCGGGTATCTGGGTTGGTTATCCTGCCAAGGAAGAGAACATTGCTGAAGGCGGAGACATCTGGTGGACCAGCTCCAAGTACCAAATCGGTAACGGACCCTTCATCTGGAAGAGTGTGGACCCGTTCGTCAAATCCGTCTTTGTCCCGAACCCCAACTTCGCGGGCGGGAGCGTTCCCACCTACTCGATGGAATACAGCTACATCACTGACTCGGCTGTTGCCTTCGAAGCCTATCTCAATAATGAGTTCGATATCGTCGCCTCTGTTGCGGAAGACCTTCCTGTGATCGATGCCGATGCCGACCTCACCGCTCAGCACGTGAAATATGCGGGCTCCTGCACGATCAAGATCCAGTATAGCCTGCACCCCACCTGGAACGGCCAGCCCAACCCCTTCACCGACAAGAAAGTACGCGAAGCCTTCGCTTTGGCGTTCGATGCCGAATCCTGGGCGCGTGATGTGGACGGCTCCCTCTCCCTGCCCACCTGGACATGGATTCCTCCCGGATACCCTGGATACGATGCCGCCTCCCCGTTGCACTTCGATCCGGAAGCCGCCAAAGCCGCTCTTGCCGCCGCCTCTGAACCCTTCAACTCTGCTGAAAAGCTAAACGCGATGGGCCTCAAGATGGCATTTGCTGACTCAGCCCGCAACCGCCAGCGCCACGAGTGGATTGCCGCTCAATACAAGGAAATTCTTGGCGTGGATCTTGCGCTTGACCCAGTTGAGCCGACCACATACACCGCCATCCAGAAAGATCCAGACACCTACCCGCTTCTCTCTCGCGGTGGTTGGTGCGCGGACTACGCGGATCAACAGAACTGGCTGAGCGTGTACTGGCGCACAGGCACCTTCTCCGCTCGCTGGGGTTACTCCAACCCTGAGTTCGATGCCTTGGTGGACGAAGCGGACACAACCGTTGATACCGCCAAGCGCAACGAGTTATATGCCCAAGCGCAACAGATTTTGCTCGGTGATATTCCTGCCGCTTTTGGTTACAACTCGCTCAATCACTACCTGGTGAAACCGTGGGTGACCGGCTACATGACCACCCCGCAGGATCACATCTTCCCCGGCGATCTCACACCGTGGACGATCTCCATCGACACCTCAATGATCCCGTAAGTTTGTCGCTTCATTGAACTGAACCAACCTTGGGCCGGGGGACTGCGGTTCCCCGGCCCAACCCTTGCTTTATCTGCCACCTCTTTAATTTTGCCGCGCGGTTGTTGTTCTCCCGCTCATAAGTGAGTTGCCATGACCACCTATATCATCCGAAGATTACTCTGGCTCATACCTGTCTTACTGACCGTTTCCGCAGTGACATTCGTTGTCATGCGCAGCGCCCCGGGCGGACCTTGGGACACAGACGCGGAACGCCGCCAGGTGGATGCCGCCACGGCTAAATCATTGGCGGCTTATTATGGATTGGACAAGCCCATGTGGCGGCAGTTTTACGCCTATGTCATTGGCGATACCAACAGCCAGACCAAAGAATGGGTATGCGGCGTGATCTGTGGCAACCTGGGTCCTTCCTATCGCCAACGCGGGCGCACGGTGCAAGATATTCTGTTTGCTCCTCCCGAAGGGAAAACTTTCTGGCAAAGCCGTTTTGGATATTCCATTCGCCTGGGAGTGCTGGCGCTTTCCATGGCGATCTTTATCGGTATTCCACTGGGAATCATTGCCGCCTTGAGGCAAAATACCCTTGTCGATTACACCGCCTTATTTATCGCGACAAGCGGCATCTCAGTGCCCAGTTTCGTTCTCGCTATTTTTTTAATCATCATTTTTGCTTCGCGCCTGCATTGGATCGACATTGTCGTGGATGATTGGACCCAGTTCAAGTATTGGCTCATGCCTATGGCGGTGCTGGGGTTCGGAACCCTGGCGTTCACTGCCCGTCTGACGCGCTCTTCGATGCTGGAGGTCATGCGGCAGGATTATGTTCGCACCGCGCGCGCCAAAGGGCTTGCCGAACGAGTCGTGATCTTCATCCACATGCTCAAGAACGCCCTGATCCCCGTTATCACGATCCTCGGTCCCGCGCTGGCGGGGCTTGTCACTGGCTCATTCATCATCGAAACCATGTTCAGTTTCCCGGGGATGGGGCGCGCCTATGTGCAGGCGATCGGCCAGCGCGATTACTCCATGATCATGGGCACCACCCTCATCTATGCCATGCTGGTGGCAGTGGCTAATTTGAGCGTGGATATTATTTATGTGTTTATCGATCCGCGCATCCGCCTGGGAGAATAAAAGGATTTGATATGACTGCTCAAACTACATCTACCGGCAAGGTCGCCGAATTTAGCGATGTTTTTCGCCCAAGCAAAAGCCTGGGGCAGGAAGCCTGGTCGCGGTTGGTTCGCAACAAGGCATCCATGTTCGGCTTGGTCGTGATTGTCTTCTTCATTTTCCTG
>Ga0073902_10000398_pt1 | contig 27226 bp, 24 predicted proteins | sample KloWWTmeKNB19Kit_FD_66667 | JGI IMG/M metagenome (GOLD analysis project Ga0073902, IMG submission 66667) | Active sludge microbial communities from Klosterneuburg, Austria, studying microevolution and ecology of nitrifiers - Klosterneuburg... | ecosystem: Engineered > WWTP > Aerobic digester >...
AAATCCATGTACACCCGTGCCCGAAATATTATTGTTTTTTATTCTTCCTGCTTTTGCTTCATTTTCAAAATAACGTAAATATTTCTCTGTATAAACACCAAATTTGTTTTTTAAAAAACGCAATGAGTTAAATTTTCCGCTTTGTAAAGAATAAGGTAAGTTGACATGAATACCCGGCCTGCTGTTTACCTGTTTGTACTGAGATTTATAGTTTCTGTATTCCCAAGCCCTGGGCGAATCCACAAAGATGTGGATGTTATAAATTTTATCCATCAGGCGAATTTCAAAATCTACGCCTGCTAAGTCTAACTCAGTACTTCTGCTCACATTACCATCGCCAAAAAGGCAAACGCATAAAAAATATGCATGATACTCGGTAAGAAATCCAAATTGGGTGCGATACAATCTTGCTCTGAGACCTGCTGCAAAATTTTCTTCATCAGGAAACTGAAATCTGTTTTTTAATTCATCTTTAAACCGATTGAAATAGATTTCATAAAAATCATTAAATGAAAGCCATTTTTTTTGTTTAAAAAAATAATCGTCTAATAGATAGCTGGGATTAAGCGCACCTTTCAAATCCATTTCCACTGTTTTCTTTTTAAACAACTCGGGATATAGTTGTAAAGACTCAAGGAACGATTCATATTCTTGTAAGGTTCCTTCCATACATTTTTTTTGAAAAGATAAACTCAATTAATTTCTTCAAACATTCCTGTTTGTTTGTTCTTGCGCACATTTAGTGCATTGAAGTAGCGGCCATTCATGGCTACATACACACCGGGTGGCAGCGTTTGCGCAAAGGCAAGTGCGCTGCCCAAATTGAAAAGACCATCGGAGCTGCCAAATTTGATAGGAATCATCGCACCGGTAAGTACAACGGTCTTGTCCTTTATTTTTTTAGCCAAAATAACTGCTGTTTCGCTCATCGTATCGGTACCATGTGTAATTACAATTTTATTTTCGTCGGCATTATTGCATTGGTGTACGATCAGCTCACGGTCTTCGTTGGTCATTTCCAGACTATCTACCATCATCAGGGTGCGTATTTCCACATCGGTTTTATTGCGCCCCAGTTCCAGCAGGTCGTGCAGATGTGTGTCTTTAAAATAAAGCTGACCATTGAGCTCGTTGTACTCTTTATCAAATGTGCCGCCGGTGATGAAGATGCGGATGGACATAGTAAAGTTTTGTTTTAAAGGATGAAGATAAAAACAAAACCTTAATAGAGTTTTACTATTTCTTTATTGCTTTCTACCCCAGTTCGGCTTACCGCCGTTACAATTATTTCTTTCAGATTTTTCCCGTCCGTCTTATTGTATTGAATTTTTGGCAAAACAAGATTAAATGTATTTGCATTTACAATCTGATATTCCCAGTTGTCGCTATACTTGAAATAAACTACGAAGTGGGTGAGGTTTTCTGTTTTTTCATGCTTCCAGTTTATGTTTATCATGTTGTCTGATGTAGCAACGGAAACAAGGGGAGGTTCCGGTTTTTGATTTCCCAGCCAGGGGCTTGCAGGTATCAATGCCTGTTTTTTATAAACTGATTTTAATAAAGTATCGGCCAGTCTCGGATTTTTTATTACTGAAGAAATACTCCAATGTACTACGCCCTTGCTTTGTGGCTGCATGCCGCGGTCAATCATTATTTGGTTCAGCGTTTCATCTATACTTTTATCGCTGCTGTCTCTGCTGATGCTGATGCCCGGCCACAAGTGTCGCTGTTTTGTATTTTCAGTTCCCCACCAGCCTAGTAGCATGGGATAGCTTTGCGCATAGCGCTTGATGGGCCAGTACAATTGTGGTGTAAAATAATCGAGCCAGCCTTTATTCAACCACAGTTTTGCATCGGCATAAAGTTGATCGTATTGGTCAAAGCCGCTGATACCTTCGGGATAGCCGGGCCGCCAGATGCCAAAGGGGCTGAGGCCAAACTTCACCCAGGGTTTTATTGCTTTTATGTTTTTATACATTTTTTCAATCAGCGTGTTCACTGCTGCTCTTCTCCAGTCACCGCGGCTTAGTTTGCCACCGCTTTTCAGGTAAGCATTCCAGCTAATGGTATCAGGAAAATCGGCTGTTCCATTATAAGAGGGATAGGGATAAAAATAATCATCCATGTGTACGCCGTCGATATCATATCGCTTCACCAAATCTTCCACAACGTTATTGGTAATATCCTGCACTTCTTTTCTTGCGGGGTCCATCCACCAGTAGCCTTCTTTTAAATACACCACCCAGTCGGGATGTTTTTTTACAATAGATTGCTCGCTGATTGTTTTTCCGTCTTTATGATGTGCTCTATAGGGATTGAGCCATACATGCAGCTCGAGCCCACGTTTATGAGCTTCCGTAGTCCAAAACTCCAGTGGGTCATAAAATGGATTGGGTGCCTTGCCCTGCTCGCCGCTAAGGAAATAAGACCAGGGTTCTATATCGCTTTTATACAATGCATCGGCCTGTGGTCTTACCTGAAAGATGACTGCATTAAAATGATGCGATTGCAAAAAATCGAGTAATGCAATGGCTTCCTGTTTTTGAGATTCAACAGCAAGGCCGGGTTTGCTGGGCCAGTTGATGTTGGCAACGGTAGCCACCCATGCTGCACGAAATTCTCTTTCGGCATGGGGTTCTGTTGATTTATGATCTGAAACAGTATTTTTTGTTACTGTACAGCTGTAAATCAGAACAAGAATGAAAGAAAAAAAAGAAATTCGTTTCAAAATTTTCAAGACTAACTGTTTTTAATAATTTAATTAACCGCCCGCTTCGGATAAGGTGGCCGCTTAGGTTCTGTTTGCGGATTTTTCTTTAGCTCATCCAACGCTATTTCAATTGCTTTTTCCAATTGCGGGTCTCTGCCTTTTATTACTTCTGCAGGCCATTGTTCTACTTCTACATCCGGCGCTACGCCTTCATTTTCTACTACAAAACCATCTTTGGTCCAGATGCCCACATTGGGTGCCGTTACACCACCGCCATCAATAAACTCGGGAAATCCTAAAATGCCAACAAGGCCGCCCCAGGTACGCTTGCCTACCAGAGTGCCTACTTTAAATTTTCTAAACATCCAGGGCAACATATCGCCACCCGATCCGGCATTTTCGTTTATCAACATTACTTTGGGCCCTTGTATGGAAGCAGAGGGAGATTTTAAATCTTTACCATAACGCATATTCCAATATGCTTGAAATGGTCTTTGTAAAATATCTATATAATAATCTGCTAACTGACCACCACCATTAAAGCGTTCGTCAACGATGATGGCTTTGCGATTGGCTTGAGGAAAGAAATATCTTTTAAAATACTCATAACCCAGATTGGTAGTATTGGGTACATATACATAAGCAACTTGTCCGTTGGTAGCTTCCGTTACTTTTTTAAGATTGCCTTCTACCCAGTCGCGGTTGCGCAAATCTACTTCGCTTGCAATGGGTACTACTTTTACTATACGTGAGCTATTGTTGTCGGCATTTGGCCCAATGGTCAGTTCTACAATTTTACCGGCAGTGTTTTCAAAATATTTATACAACTCTTCATCAGCCGTTACATTGTTTCCATTAACAGCTAAAATATAATCGCCCACTTGTGCATTAATGCCCGGCTCGGTTAATGGCGAACGAAGTGAGGGAGTCCAGTTGAGTCCGCCATATATTTTTTTAATCCGATACCTGTTTTTTTCAACTGCATAATCGGCTCCTAATAAACCTCCGCCAATGCGTGCAGGTTGGCTAAGTCTGTCGCCGGTGCCTGTTATGCGATGATGACCTACTGCCAGCTCGCTGCACATCCATGCAATGACTCTGTTTAAATCGGATCGGCAGGAAAGTTGCGGAATAAATGCTTCATATTTTTTCTTCATGGCTGCCCAGTTGGCTCCATGCATACCGGGGTCATAAAAATAATCACGATTGATGCGCCAAGCTTCATTAAACATATTGGCCCACTCTGCCGAAGGTTCTATTTTTATTTGTATAGCTTCTGTGTTCAACATGCCTTTGCCGGGTATATTTTTTTCGCCACTACTGCTGATGCCCCAGCCTCCATTATTTACATACAGCATTTTTTTGCCATCGGCAGATAAAACAAATCCTGCCATGTTCATTACTTCATTATCCTTCCTGCTTTTTAAATCAAACTTGTGCAACATGCCTTGATTTCCATCCGCATCGTAGGAAATATACAAGAGTTCATCCTGCTTGCCCATACCCAGATTACCATAGCTGCCTGCCGAAACAGGTATGTTTATTATTCTGTTTTCAATGCCATCCCAATCAATTAGCGATTTGTCTTTGGCCGTCGTTTCTTTTTTTGCTTTTGCAGTATCTGCTGGTTCTTTTACTTTTTCTTCATCGCTTTCTTTGGCTAAGGGCGAAATGGTTTCTTTATGAAGTGTAGCCATGTAGATTGAATAGCTTGAAGTTGCATCATCGTTCGATTGGTCAAACCAGTTGACAACCGGACCCGCATCTGTAGAAGCCAGAAAGAAAATATATTTTCCTTCTTTATCAAATGTGGGTTCTATTGCATCGCTAAGTCCATCGCTAAGCGGATAAGATTTTTGTTGCTCAACCGAATAGAGATAAACTCTCTTAAATTGTGTACCTGTAACAACTGTGTAAGCAATCCATTTTGAATCAAAAGACCAGTCGCCAAACATTTCACGATAGGGCCCGGGTATATACAATTCGTCAGAAGCAATTTTTGAGATGGCTCCCGTTTTCGCATCTATGAAATATAAATTTCTTCCATTATCGGTATAGCAAATCTTTTTACCATCAGGCGACCATTTAGGAGAAAAATAAAAACCGGAACCATTGAGTTTAAATGTTTTTTTATCTCCTTTACTATCCTGTGGCTCTATAACTAATTCATATTCGCCCGATGCATCGCTGAAGTAGGCAATAGAGGCGCCATCTGGAGACCAGGCAGGAAATTTTTCATGCACGCCTGCGGTTTGTGTAATATTTCTGGGATCGCCTTTTTCGGCAGGCACCGTTACTATTTCGCCTCTAAAATCAAATACGGCTCTTTGTCCCGATGGAGACAGTGATGCACTTCTGATATAGTTACTGCCTTTTACATAACGCTGCCGTAGCTCCAGCAAATCGGCCGCAATGCCAATCTTAATTTTTTTTGTGCTTCCGTTTGCAATAGAATAGGAATGTAGATAACCACCTTGCTCAAATACAATAGCATCTTTTGCAAGAGCAGCATATTGAATAGGAAAGTCGTTAAATTTTGTAAGTTGTTCTGTATTTTTTGTATTGGTATTATATGTATAAAGATTAAACTCGCCGTTTCTGTCGCTCAAAAAATAAATATTGCTACCCAACCACATCGGGTTTACATCATTGCTGCCTCCTTTTGGCTGCGGAATTTGTATGGTGCTTTTGTCGTTGAAATTATATTGCCATAGAACTGAATGAGTACCGCCTCTGTAGTGTTTCCATTGACGAAACGCATCTGTATTTGGGGTGTAGGCCATTTGTTTTCCGTCGGGTGAATAAGTAGCCCAGTAGGCATTTGGAATTTCTAATTGGGTGGATATGCCTCCGCTTAATGGAACGGTAAAAAGCTGAAAATACCTATTGGTAAAAGAAGAACGCTGAGAAATATATAAAACCGATTTTCCATCATTTGAAAAACCTCTTACAATGTCAAAAGTAGGATGCCAGGTAAGTCTTTTAGGTACGCCACCTTCGGCAGCAATAATATAAACATCAACATTGCCATCATACTCGGCACTAAAGGCAATTGTTTTACCATCAGGAGAAAAGCTTGGATTCGATTCCAGTCCTTCATCAACAGTTAATCTTTTTGGCTGCGAACCATCCAGATTAGCAACCCAAAGATCTTCTGCATAAATAAACGCAATCTGATTTTCGCTTACTGCCGGCTGCGTCATCATTCTTGTATCTGTAATATCAATTTTTTGGGCAGCTGTGTACAATGTGGAAAGCATAGCCACTAATGCCAAAGCCAAATGCTGAGTTTTTTTCATAAAAGGTTTTTGTTTTGTAAAAAATTGAAGAAGCCTAAGGTAATTGAAATGAACCGGAAAGAAATGAAAATATTTTATTCGGTAAAAGGGCTTTTCATATTCTCTAATCCTTTCTCTTTTATTAGCATTGAATAATTAATAAATCTGTATTTTTTGGATTCAGGAAGCTCTTTATATGGCAATGATAGCAAGCCCTCTAATTCTCCTTGTCGGTGTTTACTCATTTCTCTGGGTCCAAATGGATTCAGGTCTTCCATTGCATCCATCTCTGCTGATTGCAATCCTACATGAAAAACCAAGAGATTGGTAATTCCTACTTTAGTTTTTGAAAGGCTTTGTCTTATAGAATCGGGTTTGTCTTCGGGGTTTGCAAAATACCAGCCTTCTACATCCTGCTCGCCCAGAAATCGGGAGATCATCAGCTTATATTCTTTAGCCAGCTTTATTACAATGGCTCTGGTTTCGGGTGTTTGCATGGGTGCACTCATGTGGTAGTCGAGGTATTCCACTTTCAATCCTGCATTCAATGCTTTTTCAATTTGTGCTCTTAATTCAGTTTCTATCTCCGACATTTTAGGTTGATTGCCAAATAATTTACTTCGTGAAGGAAAAAAATGTCCCGATGAATCTACCAGCGAAGGCACTGTGCCAGCACCCGCCACAGGTCCCCAGCGATATTGTTTCCATTCGGAGTTTAAAGTAAGGTGAATACCCACCGTTACGTTTTTATATTGTTTCAACATTTCAGCGGCTTCGCTAAACCAGGGGCAGGGCACCATTACCGACATAGAAACCGGAAAACCGGAATCCAAAACTTTTTTGGCAGCCATATTTACGGAATGACACATGCCAATATCATCGCAACGAATTAAAATATCCTTTACAGAATTTTTATTTGTTATTTGCGATTGAGCAACTGTTGATAGTACAAAAAGTGTTGTCAGCAGTAACCATTTTTTCATTTATAAATTCTTTAGCTTATAAATCTACCAAGAAAATATTGTTTTGAAGGTGATAAAAGGAAGTGAAAGAAAATATTTTTTTGATAAAATGGATATTGAAATTACTTATCATGACATGCCACAGTGCAGGCAACAGCAGTAGCCATCATCAATGCGATGGTGTCGGCAGAAACGATGGAAGGCATAAACGGCAACAAAGCTTATGGGTTTCCCCGTCAATTAATTACTCTTAGATTTTCTGTTTTCTATAATAGATTGAACCGTTCTTTGAATTTCAGGATCATTATCGTTTTGAAATTCAGATAAAATAATGTCTACTCTTTTGTCTTCTATGTTATAGAGTGCATTTAAAATTTCAATTTTTAAAGCAATTGAAGTGTTGGGTTGTCGTAGTTGTTTTTCAAAAAAATCAATTGTTAGTGGCGACTGTGTATTAGAGAGCACCAGTATGTGTTGAAGCGTATCGGCATCACCATCCATTTGTTTTATAATTTTATAAATCAGTTGATTTGAGTATAGCTGATCTGTTTTGGCAAACTTGTTTGCCATGGCGGCAATGGTAAGTTGAGCTGTTGAAATTATAAATGGATCAATTGATTGATGTTTGTCAAATGCAGTTTTCATCATAAAAGCTGCGGCTTCTTTTGTTGGAAAAGAGTGAGTAGCCAATGCTGGAAATAAATCAACCACCGATGAGTCGCTATAAAGCCGTTTTTTTATTAAATAAGAAATTGCGTCGCAGGCTGCATGAGAATCAGTAATTCCCAGCGCTGTCGTAATGATCTTATATGGAAATGAGTTAGACAAAGAATCTAAAATATAGTGAACGGCGGTAGTACAGTTTATTGGAAATAAATAGAATAAGGCTCTTAATTTTAGTACCAGATTTTTAGTTTCCTCTTCCGAAAGCTTTTTGTTTAAAAGCGGTTGAAGGCTTTCCCAGTTATCATTTCCAAGCGTGCCTGCATATGCACTTATAATAATGTCTTCGTCGGTTTCGGTATAGTCAAGAGTTTGTTTATTTTGATATTCGGGCATTCTGATTAGTTGCAACAGTTCTATTGCACTATCGTTATGGATTGTTTTATTTTCAACCAGAGTAATGTTAACCTTTTTGCCAATGGCGCTTAGTGTATCGTTCTTTAGTTTTGCAGTTTCGGCGACAAAGAGAGCGCAACTGTCAATTACTCTGGTTTTATTCATAAAAAAAATTCCGTCAAGATCGATTTCACCTGAAATATCTTTGTTGCGAGAGTTATACTTAAGAAATTTTTTTGCTGTTTTAGTTATTGTGGTTGATTTGTTTTCATTTTTTACTGCTACATAGGAAGTGGCAATTTTACCATTTAGAATATCTTCAATTTCGTTCCATTGTAAACTATTGTCTTTATTTTGAATCAATTGCAGGTTACTGGTCATTTCTTTTTGAATACCAGATGCAATTTTTGAAATTTCTTTTTTCGTTTGTACGAATATTACTTTACCGGAATTCAGTCGTGTTACAAAAAAAGGAGTACCCAGTTCAGTTTTTATTTTTTCAATGTTGATAAATGTGTTTTGCTGCTGAAAAGTTATTTGTGGGTTCAGTAATTTGTAGCAGTACAAAAATGTATCATTTTGTTTTTGGATTTCTGTTATTTCAATTAATGAATAAATGGAAATGCTGTTTTCTTCTATTGTTGCACTTTCAAAAAATGATTTTTTAAGATGTAGAGAATCTGAGGAGTATAATTTTTTAATATCGCTAAAGCCAATACTTTCAATGGAGATGCGATACTTTAATTGAGTTAATTTTTCTGTAGTATTGAATTGAGCATTAGCATGTGACAACACAAAAAAACTCAGGCAGCATAATACACTTACACTTGCCCGAGTAAATTTTACCTGTAGTTTCATTTTATTGAAGTACTGCTGCGGGTGTTTCTCTTTTTTCAATATTTGCAATTACAAAAGATTCTGTTCCTTCTGTTATTGTTCCACTTTTTTTATAACCATTCCATTCAAAAAGTTTGTGTTCAATTGGCCGCCAGCAATCACCACCCAGCCAGTCGGGTGCACAAGCTTCCAGATAGCAGTAAAGTGAACCACTAAGCATTTCCAAATCATAACCAAAATGATAGCTAATAGCCAGTACAATTTGTTCGGCGTCTTGGGCCCAAATTCCGGCAAAAGCGTCTAAAGATAAATTGCCTTTCAAGAAAGTTAGTTTACCACCTACACCACCACCCAGTATGTCTAAAAACTCAATTCCAGCCTCTGCATAGCCTTCTATTTCTGCTACAGGTTTTCCCTGAACACTAACAAAAGTTCGATAAATAGTTCCTCCATATTCAAAACCAGCTCTGCCTTTTGCTCCTATTTTGCCTTTAAAATCAAACCCATATCCAATGGGGATTTCTATAGGAAATGATTTGTCAAACTCTTTTCCATAAAAATCAGAAAAGGATGCTGATTGACGATATTCTCTTGAAAAGTTAAATAAAGTAATACCAGCGGCTTTTACCTGTAGTGAAGCTTTCATTTTTTTTGATGTATCAGCGGGGGCATTAAATTCTGCATTACCACTAAGCAAATCCAAAGAATTTCCAAATAAGGAACCCCAAATTTTTCCTTTTGCTGATACTTTAAATTCTGACATACTTTTTTCTGGTTGCTGTGGATTAAAAGGATAAATTTTTGCATATCTATGTAAGGTGCCTTCTATTCCTGCTGCAAAAATGCTAGGGTCGCCAAATGACCATTCCTTATGATTAGTAATATCGGTTGTATGTAGTGATTTTAAGTTTCCCCATTGTGCTAGATTCGTATGCCTATTCCGTTTCGCAGTATTTATCTTTTTGCCGGTTAGTTCGCCGTTTGAGCTTTTGCTGAAATTAGTTGAGTTGATTTTGCTTTTCTCTACTCTAGAGTAAGTGTCGTAAGGTTTTAAAGTAATATCACTCACTTGTCGGGATGGGCTCATAAATTGCTTTATTTGCGCTTCTGATTTAAGCGGAGCAACAGATGTAGATGCAGCAGCCACCCTTTTATTTAGATACTCATCCTTCGTTACTGTTCGAGATGCAATTATAGTTTTTTTGTTTCTTAATGTAAACCCATTCTCAGTTAATTTTCGTTCTAATTCGTTCAATTTTTCTATGTACTCTTGGGCGGTTATCGTTTTACCATTTTTTAATGTTACAGGTCTATCGGGTGGCACAGCATTACCATTTTTATCTTTTAATTCAAAAGGAGTGAAAGCGATTGGATTCTTTTTGGTTGCCTCCCAGTCGGGGTTGCTTCTTTTAATTTCTACTTGCTTAAGTTGTTCTTTTGAAATGGCTGTTTTTTGAGAAGCAATTTTTAATCGGCTGTAAGGATCCTGTGCTCTTACACAAGCTGTTGTAATGAATAAATACAACACAAAAGTAAAAAGATGTTTGAACGGGATACCTCGATTTTGGGTTTTCTGTTTCATAGACTTTTGTTTATGGTTATTTGAAAATTATTGCTATTGTCTTTTTGACAACTCCAAAACAACCGATTTACCATCATCGCCCAGTGGCATTAATATTGCATTAATAGCATTGTCAATTCCTTTCAAATAAAAAAGACTAGAACCGGTTGCTGGAAGCCATGTTTCAACCCATCCAGTACCGTTCATTTCTATTCCCGACAATTCATCGCCTGTTTTATCGTCTTTTGACATTTGCCAGTTGCCTTCATCCTTTTTATTGCCTTTGATTATAGTTACTTTACCATCTTTAGAAAAATGATATAGCGTGCCTGATAATTCCTTCTTCAAAAAGGAATCTCTGCCACGGCCATTTTCAGACATGAATTTTAAATCACGATCTGTTTTATGTATATATGCATTTACGATTTCCCAGCTACCAGTTATTTTGTTTTTTTCTGATGGTTTAGCTTGCTTACAAGAAGTAAGACACCAAATTCCAAAAACTAAAATCAGGATAACTTTTTTCATATATGCATTATTTTATGACACAAATACACCTGAAATTGATATTGTAAAATGCGTCCCGACTGTTGATATATTGATAGTTTGAAGAATGACTATCTAAATCTATTTGATGAAATTCCTTATGAAAATTAATCAATCAGCCTTTTTTGATGGCATTGTTGCAATTTGCGTATTTGTACATTTTTTGCAAAATGTTACTCCGCTTGGCAACAAGACGCAGTCTTCGCAACTAGTGGGCGTTAATCCTCTTTGTGTTGGGTTTATTTTTTTACCATCATCCCCTAAGGCATACCATTCTATAAGTTTCCCATTTTTATAGGTTGCATAAACTTTGATTTTATCTTCTGCTTCATATATTACTATTGTGCCATTTGTTACTTTTTTGGTTTTGAAATGATTGGTAATGTCTTTGTGAGTTAAAGAATCGCTGTTTTCCTGATTCATGCGAATTTGTTTCCCCTGAATATCAACCGGCTTTGCAAGCTGTTTTCCTCCTGTTGCCTTGGCAGGTTTACTTTCGGTACATTCCGTTAATGTACAATCATATTCTTTGCAATTTTTTGTAAGTGCTTCGTCTTCACAAAAGACACATTTGTACTTTACATTGATTAAAATTGTTTTGCAATCCCCTTTTTGATATAAATCTTTTCCATCAGGGCTTTTGGGTAGTTGTGCATAGGTTAATGTTGTTATTGTTAGCATTGCAACACACATCATTATTTTTTTCATGATAAAATTGTTTTGTCAAACATAGTTTTATATCATTCACTTTTCAATCACCCGGTGGGTGATTATTTACTTAATGTTCCCCTTTACATCTTCTTTTGGTAAGCCTGTGGTAGCTATAACAAGGCAAAGGTGGCTCGGGCAAGGTGGGATAATCCCAATCTGTAGTTTGGCGAATGATCACCTCCTGTGGATTTGTGCCCTCCTCATATCGAAGTATAAAACGAAGGGAATCGATACCTTTTTTCCTTAGGTATTTGAAAACGGAATAAGTTCTGTCCCACGAAACTTGCTGGCAAACCTCACAGTTTACATCATAAGCAATTACTTCTATTCGACATTGGGTTTTTGAAATAATAGAATAAAGACTATCTAAACGATGCATAGATTTTTTTGAAAGAAAAACCACATTTTTTGAAAAGTTAAGCGAAGCCGTTTTGTTTACATCGCATCCCACGGCTTTTGCATCATCTTTAATTTTTTGAAGGTAATCACGTTTGTGTGCACTTGCATCAAATGGGCGTGTAAAGAAACAAGCATTGCCTGCACATACAGCATTGTATCTTTCTCTATTAGCAATAAATATTTCGCCACATTCTTTTTCACCGCGGCACAGACAAGTGCTGAACATTTCGGATTTTGTATTTTGTCCGTCTATTGGTAAAAAACCACCGCCAAGTATATGCCCACTTATATTGGAAATATAAAATCCACTCACTTTTCCTTCTCTTAAACTTACGTAAACATATCCACCCGGTTTATGGCTAAACTCATTCCATCCTTCTTTTAAATACTTTTCTTCTACAAATTTTACTTCGCCATTACCCACTATTTTTTGTTTTACTAAACTGTCGGGAATGATATTGGCTACCTCATGTAAGTTTTTTATTTGCGCATTCAGGCATTGTAAAATGATGAAAAGAAAATGAATAGTTACAATTGCCTGTTTCATGCCATTGAGTAATTTTGTTTTAATATTTTATTGTTTTTCTACCACCACGGTTTTCAGTGCTTCAAGTAACTGATTGCTGATAGCCTTATCACTTTCGTCGTAGTTTACGACTATCATTTCGCTGGTATATCCATCATTAAAAACCAGATAGTACTGCTGGCCTGCTAGTGTTTTTGCTTTATACACAATAGCTTCATGTCCGCTTAGTGTTATTTTTTCTTCATTCCAGCTGTCCGGAGAATCTTTGTTAACCTGTGCTTTTAACTCGCTAATAAATTTTTCGTTAGTACTGCCGCTTATTATGTTCATTACTAAAATGTCGGGATGCCCATCACCATTCGTTATGGTACCTGTAGTTGCATTGGCAGCAAACCCGGGGGGAGGAATTATATAGAAATTGCTGTTTGGTATTTTTACATGGCTGGCGGTTTTGGTTGATTTCTGTGTTGCTGTTGGAGATTCATTATTTATAGGGTTTTCTGTTTTTGATCTGCCATTTTTTGATGAGCAGCCGGCTGTTAAAGTAATTGAGATTACTACGATTGGGATTAATTTGTTTTTCATTTATTATTCATGGTTTTTTTGCATATGCGAAAATAGTTGGTGAGGCGCAACAACTAAAAGAATAGTTGCAGCGAACAACTTGTGAGCTAAACTATTAATAATTGTAATGAAAGGTTATCACCCAAAGGGTGATTTTTAAATTAATCGGTAAGTCTTTGTTGCGTAGCTTTCATCACGGCTTCGGTACGATTGGCAACGTGTAGTTTTTTGTAAATATTTTTTACATGTGTACGTACTGTTTCAACGCTGATAAAAAGTTTATCTGCAATGAGCTTTAGTGCAAATCCTTCGGTAAGTTCTTTTAAGATTTCTTTTTCTCTTTCACTCAGGCCATAGTTGTGTCCTTGAGGTGCAGCCAGAATAATATTTTTGTGCGAAAAGAAGGCCAGCGTTTTTTTTGCTACTGATGCATTCATAAAAGAGCCTCCATTGTATATCTCTTTAATGGCTTCCAGATATTTATGAGGTGGATCTGTTTTTAATATATAACCACTGGCTCCAGCACATAAAGCATCAAAAATTTTTGTGCTGTCATCAAACACAGTTTGAATTAGAATCTTAATATGCTCAAATTTTTGAGTTATCAACTTGGTTAATTCAATTCCATTAATGCCCGGTAATTCTATATCCATCAATACTACATCAGGATTGCTTCTTTGAATATCGGCAAGCCAATGGTTGCCTCCCGAATAGGCTCCGGTGCAGGCATAGCCCTCAGTTCCATTTAGTATTGTTTGAAGGGCGTCTCTTACAAGTTTTCCATCTTCAAATATGACGACTTTAATATTCATCTTTACAAAGATTCAAAAATTGAATAAAATTAAATAATACCTTTTTGGGTGATTTTATTGATCAAATGAATATTACAGCCATGGTTGTGGCTGGTCTTTATATGAATTTGCCCTGACATTTCACTTACTCGCTTTTGTATATTTTCCAACCCATTTCCTTTTTTTGAATTTGACAAATCAAATCCAATTCCATTGTCGGTAATGATGGTATGTAATTCATTTCTTTTTAAAAAGAATTCGACATTCAAAAATGATGCGTTGCTGTATTTTACAGCATTATTGATGGCCTCTTTGCATATTAAGAATATATTCTTTCTGACAACCAATGGTAATTTTATCGTTGTTGCCTGTTTATGAAGCTTCATTTGAAATTTAATATTTTTGATTGAACAGATATCGAGGGCAAATGATTTTATTTTTTCGGCGATGATTTCCAATGATTCATTTGCAGGTTTTATTAACCAAACAATGTCATTGAGTTTACTGGTCATTTCGGCTGCTGAGCTTTGTATGATTTCTGACGAAGCAATTGCACTTTCTTGTTGGTTTGAAACAAGATGAGATTTAACCATGTGGCTATACATTGAAATGCCGCTAAGTGTTGCTCCTATTTCGTCATGTAAGTCCCTTGATATATTTTCTTTTATCAAAAGAATTTTTTCTCTCTGATTTTTTTTGTAAAGTATAATTGAATATAAAACACCTAAAGTACAAATGGTGCAAAGGGCAATAAACCACCAGGTTTGCCAATAGGGTGGTCGCACAAGGATTTCGTATTTTATAGTTTGATCGGGCCAGGAATTGTGTGGCGAATACACTTTTATTTCTATTGTTGCTTTTCCTGTTGTCAAGCCGTTTAAAATTATACTTCTTTGATCATCTAAATTTATCCATGAAGTACTATTTCCATTTATCACTCTATATGCATATCGCTGGCTTTTTGCATCAACAAAATTAATAGCATTGACAAATAGTGTTATATTTTTGTTGGTCCAGTTAACCGAAAGTGGTTTGGCGGGAAACCAAATTACAGAATCATTTCCCATTTTTGCATATACGAGTATTAATCTGGGCTTCCTTGCATTTAATGCTTTATAGCCAGACTCAAATCTAACTATGGAAGAAGCTGAACCGGTGTAATAGCTTTGTGTGGCGGGTTGATACGACAATTTGTTGGCAAAAATTGGCTTAAAGTAAAAATCTGACAGGTTAGCCATTGTTACAAATTTTTGTGCAGCCATATCAAGTTTTTGGATCCCATTTTTACAAATTACCCAAATGGTTTCACTTTGATAATGAATGCCCGAAACTTCATAATCACACAGGCCTTCTTTTTTTGTAAATATTTTAATCTTGTTTTTTTGAGGATGAAAATTTACTAGACCTGTTGAGCCATTAGCCAACCATAAACTGCCTTTGCTATCGACAACAATTGATGTGACAGAATTATTTTTTGTTTCATCATCAGTAAATTTGTCTTTAGAATAATCTATTTTCTTTGCTGCAACATTATACCTTGCAACTCCATTTCCAGCAAGCCAAAAATTTCCATCTGGCGATTGTGTGATGTGAAATATTTCTGTCAAATGATTTGGAATATTTCCCCCAAATTCAAACCACACGGGTTGTTTATCCCCATATTTCCAAAAATAACTTCCTCCTGATTTGTTACAAGTAATCCAAATATTTTTATTGTTGTCCAAATAAATGTCTGCTACCCAGTTATGCTTAATATCCCAATTGGGAAGCGAAACCAATTCTGATCTGTTTCTTTTTTCTGAATATAAAATTAACCCATAGTCTGTTCCAAAGAGTAGCGTATCACCACACCAATACTCGGCAGCAAATAAGCTTTTATTACTATGTGGAGGAAAATTTAATGGAATTTTGGTGTCAAAAGCAAGCGTTGTTTTATGATAGCGATATATTCCACCGCTTCTCGCTGCAGCGGCATATAAGTATTTGTTTGATGCAGCAGTTTGAATTAATGGGCTTCTATTCACATCAGGCTCATACAAGCTGGCCCCCGGATGTAGTTGAAGATTAATAGGGCTTTCTTTTTCTTTTCTTAGTCCGGTAGATAAACCCATCCATATTTTATGGTCGCTATCTTTATAGAATACATTGCATTTTGAATCATTAAAAAGCGATAATGTATCCAATTTGTTCTTGCCGGTTTGGGTAATATTTTTTAGGAGATATAGACCATTAAATTTTCCAGTCAAAAGTATGTTGCTATCGTTCATTCTAAAAGCGGTACTACGCCAGGTGAAACGATCTTTTATTTCTTTACCAGGTACATAAATTTTTATTTGCGTTTGGCGGATCTCGTCAATATATACCAAATAATTTTCATGATAAGGCAGTACAATAAATTCTCCATTCTTTAATTGTAAAACATGAAATTGTCTGTGGTTGGTGAATTGTTTTATAGCCTCAAGAACTAGAAATGATTTGTTGCTTTCAAGCGCATTTACAACAGTATGTGAGGTGATATTATAGAGTAAGACACGCTGTTGTCCGGCCACTACTATCTGTTCTTTATTTAATTTCAAATAAAATACACCAAAACCCCGATTATTTGATTCTGATGTTTTATAATCATCATATCTAAATATTAATTCTTTATTCTTATTAAAATGATAAAAACCAGACCAGGTAATAACAATAAATCCACCATCTTCACAAATTAAGACATCTCTTGTTTTATTCACCTGATGCCTCAATTCGCCTGAACGTGGCGGAATATTCAAATTAGAACTTTTCATTATTGACACATCAATAATGGTAACGCCCATTCGAGTAACAATCAGTAATTCATTAATATTAAATCTTTTTATTGATAATATCTCATTTGATGGCAAAGGCGCAATGTTTTTTGCACCCGAAAACTCAGTAAAATTTTTACCATCAAATCTTGCCAATCCATTGGATGTGCCTATCCAAATAAACCCATATTTATCCTGGGTTATAGCATTAATATTATTATCGGGCAAGCCATCAATTATATTATAATGATCAAAACTTGTAGGAAGGTTTTGTGCTTTTAGAAAACTAATGTTGCATAGCAAACTCAAGATTATAGTAATGAAAATTTTTTTCATAAGGCTCATGAGAACTAAACTTCATAAATTTTACAACAATTTTTAATAACCTAGAGGGTGATTTTATATTACTGTGAATATCTTTCATTTTTGTTGATTTTTATAAATTATTTCGCAACAGATTGCAATATTCCGCTTCAAATTTTCCGCTTAACTTGCACTCATGATTGATTACCTGCAGGGGCTGAATGAGCAGCAGAAAGAAGCTGTAATGCATATTGATGGCCCCATTATGATAGTGGCCGGAGCCGGAAGTGGAAAAACCAAAGTATTGACAACCCGAATTGCTCACCTGATGGCCAATGGTGTGGATGCCTTCAATATTCTTGCGCTTACATTTACCAATAAGGCTGCCAAAGAAATGAAAGAAAGAGTAGAGCGGATTTTGGGCAATGGCGAAGCCAGAAATTTATATATTGGTACTTTTCACTCCGTTTTTGCACGCATACTTCGGTTTGAAGCCGATAAAATTGGCTATCCACGACACTTTACCATTTATGATACAGATGATGCAAAAAGTGTTTTGAAAACCGTAATCAATGAACTGAACTTAGACGACAAACATTATAAGCCCAATACAGTTTACAATAGAATCTCCGCTGCTAAAAATGCACTGGTAGGGCCCGATGAATATAGAAATGACTATGGCATACAACAGGAAGATATGCGGGCCAACCGGCCTGCCATTGCCAATATTTATACAGCATATGTAAACCGCTGTTTCAAAAACGGCGCTATGGATTTTGACGACCTTCTTTTAAAATTTTATGAACTGCTGAAAAATGTACCCGAAGCATTGTCAAAATATCAGCACAAGTTCAAGTACATTTTAATTGATGAGTATCAGGATACCAATCCGGCACAATATGAAGTGATAAAACTGCTAGGTGCCGTTTATGAAAATGTATGTGTGGTGGGAGATGATGCACAAAGTATTTACAGCTTTCGTGGTGCAACTATTGAAAACATTTTACAGTTTAGAAAAGATTACGACGATGTAAAAATTGTAAAACTGGAACAAAACTACCGCAGTACCAAAAGCATTCTGCATGTAGCCAATGAAGTAATTAAAAACAATAAAGGCCAGATTGAAAAAAATCTTTTTACCGAAAATAGTGAAGGAGAAAAGATAAAGCTGGTGCGAACGATGACGGATAATGATGAAGGAAAATTTGTGGCCGACAGCATTCAGGAACAAAAGCTACGCAACCATTACAGCAATAAGGATTTTGCAATTCTCTACCGCACCAATGCTCAAAGCCGAGCTTTTGAAGAAGCCTTGCGCCGCATGAGTATTCCTTATACCATTTACGGTGGCATCAGTTTTTATCAGCGTAAAGAAATAAAAGACCTGGTAGCTTATTTAAGATTGATAGTAAACCCAAGCGATGAAGAAGCGCTTAAACGTATTATTAATTTTCCTACAAGAGGCATTGGCAAAACAACAGTTGATAAATTAATATTAGCGGCCAACATCAATAATATTACGGTATGGGAAGTATTGGAAAAAGCAATGCAGTTTGGTTATAAAGCCGGCACTTTAGCCGCTTTGGATGAGTTTGTGATTATGATCAAAAGTTTTGCCAGTATGCTCACCAAACAAAATGCTTATGATGTAGCTTTTCATGTAGGCAAACACACAGGGCTTGTAAAAGAATTGTTTAACGACAAAAGTGCTGAAGGGGTACAACGATATGAAAACATTCAGGAATTATTAAACTCCATAAAAGAATGGACCGAAAGCCCTGATAATGATGAAGGAGAAATGGTGGACAAAAGTATGGCCGCCTATTTGCAACAAATAACATTACTTACTGATGCTGATCAAAAAGACCCCGATGCCGATACGGTGAAACTGATGACCATACATGCAGCCAAGGGGCTTGAGTTTGGTTGCGTATTTGCAGCAGGGCTGGAAGAAATGCTTTTTCCTAATGCACTTGCAATTAATACAAGAGAAGAACTGGAAGAAGAACGAAGATTGTTTTATGTAGTGATCACCCGTGCCAAGCAAAGACTGTGGGTAACCTATGCGAATACCCGCTATCGTTTTGGCCAATTAGTTCAAAACGACCCCAGTCGTTTTATTGAAGAAATACCCGAGCAAAATTTAGACAGAAGTTTTGCCGGAGCAGCTACTTCCACATCGGGCAGCAAGTGGGGAAATGATAATGCATTTGGCAGAATGAAAGGCTGGGGTGGCTCATCTTATAATGATGTGCAACAGGCAGAAAAAAAATATGGTCCAACGGCGAATAAAAGACAACCGAATTCACCGTCTTATTTAGCTCCTAAAATTCCGACTTCCAAAAATGTAGCGCATACACCTTCGGCAGACTTTGAAGCCAGCGACACTTCTGCATTAGTTGCAGGTCAAAAGGTGGAGCATCAAAAATTTGGATTTGGCGAAGTAATCAAAATGGAAGGAGCTGCGCATAATCCTATTGCTACTGTAAAATTTGAACACAATGGAGAGAAAAAAATAATGCTCAACTATGCCCGATTGAGGATATTAGGCTGATGATTAAAAAATCCATAATTAGCGTTTCAATTTATTTTTTTTATCAGAATGAACTTTTTTCATGTTTTCTAAAAGCCAGAAAAAAAAATTAAACAAAATACTGACGTTGGCCGGCGGGCTGATAGTGGTTTTAATGCTCGTTGTTTTTATTCTTGAAAAGGTTAAATACCGCAAAGCAAAATTTACACATTATCCGCAGTTTGGAATCAATATACCCGAAGGATATTCTATTCATGGTATTGATGTTTCAAAATATCAATCACTGATAGCATGGGAAGAAGTAAAAGCAATGCGTATCAGAAATATCAATCCTGGTTTTGCATTTATAAAAGCTACGGAAGGCATAGGCAATAGCGATCCACAGTTTAACCGCAACTGGAAACGATCTAAAGATGCCGGCGTAACCCGTGGGGCTTATCATTTTTTTATAGGCTCCAAAGACGGAAAAATGCAGGCTGAAAATTTTATTGATAAAGTGAAACTGGAAGCAGGTGATTTTCCTCCTGTGTTGGATATAGAACAGCTCAATGGTGCTTCAATAAACGATTTGAAGAAAGAAGCCAAACGCTGGCTGGATGTTGTAGAAGAATATTATAATGTGCGACCGATTATTTATACCAATGTTGATTTTTATAATCGTAACCTTGGAGCCGATTTTGATAAATATCCCCTTTGGGTGGCGCATTACTATCAACCGGAGCAGCCACGCATTAGCCGCGACTGGTTTTTTTGGCAGCATAGCGATAAAGGGAGCGTAAACGGCATTACCACGCCGGTTGATTTCAATGTTTTTAATGGAGATTCATTATCATTCAAAAATCTGTTGGTTAAATAAATATTTGAAAGATAAAATGTAATTTTTCAATTTGAAACTAAAAGAATGTGGAATAACGACAAAGAATTATTTAGCTATCTGATGCGGATAGCTGCATCTGTGTTTCTTAGCCTGGCCTGGTTTATGGCTTGTTTGTCGGCAGGTATTTTTCTTGAACTGGGGCATACACAAAGTGGAACTAAGCTCATTTTTGTTATTTTGTTTTATATGGGCGTTGCCATTTCAGGCATTGTTTTGTTTCTGTATATTAAAAAACTTTGGAAGAAATAAGGGCATTTTCAGTAAAAAGATTATTTTAGAATCTTAACTGTCCACCATGCAGCTAAAAAGAATTAGCAAACACCTTATCATTTCCGGTACATTAATTATTTGGATAATAAAATATATACTGCGCCCCTTAGACCTGTTTGATGAGCCGAGTCGTTTTTTTATGGGAGTGGCACCTAATCTTTTGGGTTCTTTTCTAATACCATTTGGTGCTTATTTGTTTTTTAGCGGAAAAAATTTTCTGATTGCACGTATTTTTAGAATACAATCATCCTATGATTTAAAGATGGTTTGCCTTCTAGGCTTTGGTATGTTGGTAGTAAATGAATATTTACAATTGATGTCAATATTTGGTCGCACATTCGATTACTTCGATATACTTTTTTCTTTCATCGGTCTCTTAAGTGCCTATTTTGTATTTAGCAAGCTACAGCAGAAATATATGACGCAGGCAGCTTGAGAATAATTTTCAATATTTATTTAAGAATAAAAAACTTCCATTAATGGTTACAGTCCTCTTTATGTGCATGATTGTGCACCCGGCAAAATCGATAATTTAAAAAATGGGCATAAACGATAAAACAAACTGCGGGTATTAATAGCCAAATATGAATTGTTTCAAAAAATTGTTTTATTACCAAAAATATAAAACCAATAAAAAATAATAGCAATGGCAAAAAACGATGGTGGTGTTTTTTATAACCATGGTATAATGCAATACAGCCTATAACAAGTGAAAGTAAAATCATGCCCACTTCAAAAGCCATATTATGAATAATATTGGCACCAAAAACCGGAAGGCTGGCCAAAAAAAGTGGCAGAATGGCGCAATGAATAGCACAGGCCACAGAAGCACCAATGCCCCAAGCGTCCCAATTAATTTTTGTTTTCATGCAAGAGAGCAAATTTAAGAAAACACAACGGCCTGCTAAAGAGAAAAGCAACTTAACTTTGTGACCATGAAACTTTCAAAGAAAAGCTGGTTATACCTTGCCTTTTTTGTATTGCTGGCAGTGGGATTTTACTTTACTTTAAGTGTGTTGATTCCAGGATATAGCGAAAAAAAATTCCCGCCTATTAATACCATACGACCTTTTTCATTTGTCAATCAAGATGGGCAGCGGCTTACCGATAGTAATATGCTGGGCAAAGTATATGCCGTTGAATATTTTTATACTACCTGCCCGGGTATTTGCCCCCGAATGAATAAGAATATGCGAAAAGTTTATGATGAACTGAACAAGGAAAACGATTTTAAAATTCTATCACTTACCTGCGATCCAAAGACCGATTCGGCTGCTAAGCTGAAACATTATGCCGACTCAATGCAGGTGGATACTCAAAAATGGATTTTTCTTACCGGTCGCAAAGACAGCTTGTACAGTGCAGCCCGCCTCAGTTTTAGTATTGATGATCCCGCAAATATTGTACGCAATGAAGAAGATGATTTTATGCACTCGCAAAACTGGGCATTGGTGAATCGCAAAGGAGAGGTTGTGGGCATTTTTGACGGATTGAAAAAAAGCGAAGTAAAAGATCTTATCAAAAAAGCAAAAAGATTGTTGAAAGAAAAATAATTTTTTCCAGCTTCAACAACCGAAATCATTTTTCATGTCAGCATTTTCAATTGTAATAATCTGTAAAAATGAAGCGGACATTATTGGCCGCAGTCTGGCAGGCCTTATGGGCATTACCGATGATATTATTGTGTACGACAATGGCAGTACTGATGGCACTCAGAATATTGTAAAAAATTATCCCGTACAATTGTGCGAAGGAAAATGGGAAGGATTTGGCAAAACTAAAAATGCTGCAAATCTGCTAGCCAAATATGATTGGGTACTTAGTCTGGACGCTGATGAAACGATAGATGATGTTTTAAAAAACAGCTTAAACCAGTTGCAGCTAAAAAATGAAAATGAAGTATTTTGTTTTTCTTTTTTAAATTTTTTGGGTGCACAACCTATCCGCCACGGCGATTGGGGAAACGACAAACATATTCGCCTCTTCAACAAAAAAACAGTAAGCTGGGATGCTGAAGCTGTGCACGAAAAACTGCTGTTGCCCGAACAGGCGATTATAAAAAATGTGGAAGGCAAAATATTGCACCGTACATGGAGAAACAAGGCTGATTATAAAAATAAAATGGAACGCTATGCAGAACTGGGTGCAAGAAAATATTTGAAACAGGGAAAGCAAAGCGGCCGTTTACGTCAAATACTTTCACCAGCAATTGCATTTATAAAATCTTATTTTTTGAAACTGGGTTTTTTAGATGGTAAAGCGGGTTTTACCTGTGCCAGTATGATGGCTTATTATACCAAAAGAAAATATAAGTTGTTGCAAAAACTGAAAAAGGAAAATGGGGCAAAGGAATAGTTTTGCTTTAATTTTACTATTGCTGTATGACTAATTTTATTCCCATATTTCCGCTTGGCGTTGTAGTGTACCCTGGTGAAAAACTGAATCTTCATGTTTTTGAACCACGTTATAAACAACTGATTGTTGAATGTCATAATCAAAAAAAACTTTTTGGTATTCCAGTTGTGATAAACAACAAGTTGAAGGAGTATGGCTCTTTGGTTGAAATTTCTGAATTGTCAAAAATATTTGATAATGGAGAGATGGATATTAAAACTACTGGCCATCGAACTTTCCGGATTTTAGAGTTAATAAAAGAAGTGCCTGATAAATTATATAGCGGTGCCATTGTAAGTTACCCGGAAACTTATGAGCAAGGCAATCCTGAAGTAATGCAGAAAGTAATGAACAACATTAGAAACCTGCACGGGTTATTGAAAATTTCAAAAGAGTTTAAAAAAGAAGATGTCAAATTAAAGGTTTATGAAGTTGCGCATCATCTGGGTCTTACAATTGAGGAAGAATATAAATTGTTGATGTTACACGATGAGAGACAGCGTCAGGAATATCTGAAACGTCATTTGGCTAAAGTAATACCTATATTGGCGGGTATAGAACAGCTAAAAGATAAGATCAAACAGAACGGCCATTTTAAAGATTTGAAGGGTTTTGATTTTTCTAAATAATATTAATTGAGAAATATGGCAATAAATTGTGGAGACACGAATCAACGATTAACTCAGGTAAGTTTATGCAGTGGCAAATAATGGTTCCAGTGTTCAACCAAATTACAATTCACAAGTGCATTAATTGTTTTTAATCTTTTGCAAAATTCCTCCTTAGCTAATCTGGTTTAGGTGCTTTTGAACTAATGTTTCTAACAATACCGGGGAGCCAACGTTGCAACCATACAAGAACCTTTCCGTGTGTAGTGAACACATAATTTCTTTTTCTTTTCAGTATGGCCTTCACCATAACTTTTGCAGCCTTTTCTGTTGGCCACATTAAATTTGATGGACGTGGATCATTTCTTTCGGGATGCCATACACCCTCATTATCTACTCTGGCAATCTCCGACTTTACAAATCCGGGATGCAAGGTGGTACAACTTACACCTGTATCTTTTAATTCAACCTGTAATGTCAGCCCAATGGAATTTACAGCAGCCTTTGAAGCGCCATAAGCACCTACATAAGGGTTGGGAAGAAAAGCGCCTACGCTGCCAACTAAGCCTATGCGACCCTGGTTTTGTTTTAAATAAGGAAGGGCATATTTTACCGTCAAGGCCAATCCAGTAACATTACCTAGTAATTGTCTGCTCCAATCTTTTGAAGTCAGAGTTTCTATTTTTCCAAAAACACCATAACCTGCATTAGCCACTGCAATGTCTATGCGTCCCCAGGTACTTATTATTTGTTGAACAGCTGCTTCAATTGATTTTTCTTCCAGTATATCCACTGGAACAACCAGAGCATCTCCTCCCGAGTTAATAATCTTGTTCGCTATTTCTTCTAATAATTCTTTTCGTCTGGCAGAAAGCGCCACTTTATACCCTAGCCCTGCCCACAAAAAGGCCATCTCTTTTCCTATGCCAGAAGAAGAGCCAGTTATCCAAACAACATTTTCTTTTGTATTTGCCATTACTGGTAAAATTTAATTTTTCAGTTTTAAAACTAATAATTTTTGACAAACATAACTACCCACCGCCATCCAAAATAAAAATCCTTCGACTCGCTTTTGAAAGCAGCCTTTCCCTGTGCCGAGGCGGCTCCGTATTCATTTAAAATTATTTTCAAAAGAAAATAATAGATTTACCTTATAAACTCTTTAAGGCCTATATACATAGGATGCGATGTTAGCGGTAGTTTTTCTTTTCGTCAATTTTATCTTTAATTCTTTGCCTAATGTCAGTTTTTGCACCTGTGAAAACAAATATTCCTGTCCCAAATTCTCTTGAATATCGGTTAGTTATTGAGTCTACAAGAGTTGAATTTTGAAAAAATGGTGATGTTTTGTGTAATTCTACATTTACATCTTCTGCTTCTTTTACTCTAATTAAGTTTTCATATTTTTTGGTTAAATCAAACCAATCTATGTAGTCAGCATTGAATGAAACTGCTCGTAGTTTTTGACATGTATAAAAATTTATAGCCCCTGCCTGTCCATAGTTATCGCAAAGAATAAGCGTATTATTTTTGTTCGGTAAACTTGAATAAATGCTATCAACTTTCAAGGCTAATTCTTTCCAACCAAGCATATCTGCAAAATCCTGTGGTAATAAATGGTCTTTACCATCTTCCCAACGTAACATACCCAACTTTTTGTAGTTTTCTGAATGCTGAACAATGTATTCTGGGCTTTTATTTGGAAATGCAACATTATAAATTGGAATAAATAAAAGTAGCGGAACAGCAATTGCAATGGGTTGTAAATATTTTCTCCAACCGTCTTTTAAAATGTCTGCAAGATAAACGGAGCCAAAAGCAATGTAAATAGGGTAAATACCAATGGCGTAATAATCTTTTGCATGAAAGTAAAGAAAAGCTATTAATGTAAAGAGAATAGAGAAAAAGAAAATCCTATATTTTAGGAAAGGCTTATAAAAAAGCAACGCATAAAATGATGAAATAATTACAATTAGTGAGCCGATAAAGAAGAGCATCTGATTTTTCAAAAAATCAAATCTATTTACATTTATTAATTGAGTAACTGCCAATTCTTTTAGGTGGTAAAAGATTGGGAAATTATTATTGTATTGCCAAACAAGGTTAGGCAAAATAAGTATCAAGCCTAACAAAATAGCAAAATACAGGTTGGGTTTTAAAAATGTTTTACGATGTTCTGTTAGCAACAACGAAGGCAAAAGTCCAATTAATAGAAAAACAATATTGTACTTATTCAAAAAGCCAATTGCGAATACTGTCGCCCCTATATACAGCCATTTAGAATCATCAGTTTTGATATATTTTAGTAATATAAAGTATAAAACAGTCCAACTTAATACATCAAAAGAATTGGGTTGATACAAAGTATTTAGTCGCAATAGTGCTGAAAATAAAACACAAGTTGCACCTAAAACCAAGGCAAACAGGTTTCCATTTAATTCTTCTATAGCTTTCCAAACTATAAAAATTGTCAATGCACCATACAAGGCAGGGAAGAACTTAATCCAAAAAATTGAATTGCCGAGTAATTGAATAATATAAGATGTCCAGGAAGTAAAGGGTGGAACAGAAAGATAACCCCAGGCCAAATGATTTGCTTGGTCAAGATGCAAAAATTCGTCTCGTTGCAATTCATACAAACTGCTTATCAATATAAATTGCAGCAAGAATTTAAGTCCAATGAAGCCTATTAAAATTGTCGTCTTTTTTGTCATTAAGAAGTGTCTATTAAAATTAACGCTAACGGCCAAGTATTGCTGATGGTTGGAAATAGAATTTCGGCCGCTCGGAATTGCTGCCTGGCTTTTTGATAAAGTTAAATATTAAGAACTAAAGCTGGGCTTTTGTCTTCGAGCCCCTAACCACAGTACAATAGAATTACCGCTGCTGAGTGCTCCAATTTACAGCCTCACTATTACCAAGCCTATGTGCTATAAAAAAGACGTTTAGAGTTTAGTAGTATCTTAAATACTTTAAGAGCTACAAAATATTTCTTTTCAAATTTAAAACTTCTAAACGCCATGACTAAAGTTAAAGCAAATTTTGAAAATCAAATTGTGTATGTTGGATTAGACATTCACAAACGCAGTTGGAAAGCCGCCATTTATTTGGGCGATTTATTCCCCTGATGTTACTTTCAAACATAAAAGTTTGGAGTATGAAATACCTAAACGTTTATCTCTTACTTTCAAAAGGAAATATAAGATTTACCATATAAACTCTTTAAGGCCTATATACATAGGATACCTTGTTAGCCTTTCGTTGTTCCTTTTTCGTCATTAAGTTTGGTTAAAAATGTAGAGTAGTTAATAATTGTTGTGTGGTAAGTATCAATGCAATTCATTATTTCTTTCTCAGGTCCGTTAATCCATTCGTCACTATTGTAAAATGCGTCTTGGCTTTCTTTGCGTTGTTCAAGGCTTGAATAATTACGGATTAAATAAAAACATTCTTTGTCAATAAGAGAAAAACCGTAATCAATAACATTTATTTTCCAACGCTTCATCAT
>Ga0073902_10000399_pt1 | contig 27167 bp, 22 predicted proteins | sample KloWWTmeKNB19Kit_FD_66667 | JGI IMG/M metagenome (GOLD analysis project Ga0073902, IMG submission 66667) | Active sludge microbial communities from Klosterneuburg, Austria, studying microevolution and ecology of nitrifiers - Klosterneuburg... | ecosystem: Engineered > WWTP > Aerobic digester >...
CCGGTCGTGGCTGTATCTGAAGCGATCAACTCCACCTTCTCGAATGGAACGCCGGTCGCTTCCGCCGCCATTTGCAGCATCACCGTATGCGTTCCCTGACCGACCTCCGCCCCGGAGTGATACAAAACCACCCGCTCGACCTGGCTCTTTCCATGCAATTCGATCTTTGCCCAACAGGTTTCCTGATAGCCGAACGAAAAGCCGATGTTTTTGAACCCTGCGGCAAAACCCTGACCCCGGACTATGGATGGTAGACCATTGTCAATGGACGATGGACGACGGTCTGTCGTCTGCGGTCTATAGTCTGTTTTCCACCCAAACCTATCCCTGGCGGCTTCGATACATTGCGCAACACTGACCGGGCTTGGCGATGGAGTGCCAACGCCCAGCGGATCGCCATCGCGCAACGCGTTCTTCAAGCGGAATTTCACCGGATCCATGCCGAGCTTTTCGGCGAGTTTATCCATTTGCATTTCAGCCATGAACAAGGCCTGCGGAGCGCCGAACCCACGGAACGCCGCGCCCGGCACATTGTTGGTGTACACGCCGTACACATCCGTTTTTACATTCGGGATGAAATATGCGCCCGTCGATGTAATGGCGGAATTGCCCAACACCTTGTTCGACGTGTACATGTACGCGCCGCCGTCGCCGATGATTTCATTTTCAATCGCATTGACTTTCCCGTTATTTGTCGCCCCCCATTTGGCGCGGATCACCGTCGCGTGCCGTTTGCCATGCCCGATCATGGACTCTTGCCGCGTCCAAATGATGCGCACCGGGCGGTTCAGTTTCCATGCCGCCAGCGCGAGCGCGATCTGCACCGACATATCCTCGCGACCGCCGAACGCGCCGCCGATCGCCGGGTACACCACGCGAATTTTTTCGTCTGGCATGCCCAGCGAGTGCGCCACCTGATGCTGGTCTTCGTGAGTCCACTGACCGCCGCATACGATCGTGATAAGCCCCGCCTCATCGATGTACGCAAGCCCCGCTTCCGGTTGCAGGTACGCGTGTTCCTGCACGGGCGTCCGATACTCGCTTTCGACGATCACATCCGACCTTCTGAACGCCTCATCGACATTCCCCCGGCGGATCTTGTAATGCGCGCAGATATTCGAATCGCCGATGTGTTCATGGATGCGCGGGGCGCCGGGCTTCATCGCCTCTTCCGCATCGATCACCACGGGGAGGTCTGCATACTCCACCTCGATCATTTTCACCGCCGACGCCGCTTCGGCTTCGGTAGTAGCCACCACCACCGCAACCTGGTCGCCCACAAAGCGGACCACATCCGCGCCGGGCTTTGTGGAACCGGGTCCGCACAGCACGGGCTGGTCCTGCCATTGCAAGCCATACTCGTTGACCGGCACATCCTTCGCCGTGTAGACGGCAACAACCCCCGGGGCAACATCCGCTTTGGATGTGTCGACGCGCAGGACACGCGCGTGTGGTCTCCCGGCAAACAGCATTTTCATATGCAACATGCCGGGCATCGAAAGGTCGCCCGAATACGGCGACGCGCCGGTTACTTTCCCCCGCGCATCTACGCGGGGCAGGGATTTGCCGATCGTTTGAACTGTCATTATGACATTTACCTTTTGTATCGTTTCACTTTCGCGCGGATCGGCGGCACATCCAGCGGGCCGTATTCCGAGGGTCCGAGGAAGCGGTACAAGTACCCGAAAAAGATTGCCATGAACCCGACGATGACCACCGCAATACCAAGCGCAAATACCGAGTTGGCGTACAAGTTGGTTTGGGTTTGCAAAAAGCCGAGAAGGTAAGCCAGCCCCCCCGATTTCCACAGCCATGGGTAAAACTGCGGCGTGCCCAGCCACTCGATGGGAATGGGCCAGCGCTGTCCGATTCCATAATTGACCAGAAGCATCGCCGCGCCGTAGGAAACGACCGGCACGATGATCATGATGAAACAACCCAATCCTTTCATGATGGGGTTCACGCCGGTAATGCGCGCAGACTCTCTTTGTTTTACCTGGCTTGTATATTTACCCATGTTTCACCTCCGCCATCGTTTGGGCGTCTTCGATGGCTTGAACGATCTTGTAATAACCTGTGCATCGGCACAGGTTGCCGGTGATTGCCTGTTCGATCTCATTCTTTGTTGGATTCTCTTTTTCTTCCATCAGCATCGCCGCCGACATGATGAAGCCCGGCGTGCAATACCCGCATTGCACCGCGCCATGTTTGATAAACGCTTCTTGGACGGGGTGGAGACTCCCCTCTCCTTTAGGAGAGGGGCTGGGGGTGAGGTTGGACGCAAGCCCCTCAATCGTCGTAACTTCAGCCCCATGCGCGCGCGGCGCAGGGACGAGACACGCCATCACCGCTTTGCCGTCGAGGAACACAGTGCAGGCGCCGCACTCGCCCTCGGCGCATCCTTCTTTTGTGCCGGTCAAGCCGACATCCTCGCGCAGGAATCGCAACAGCGTTTTTTCGTGTCCGTTCTTCAACGAATATTTTTTGCCATTAACGACCGTGTCAATTGAATTCGATGACGACTCGCGAATCGTCGATTGTCCATTGTCCATCGTCCGCTTGCCCCATAACAATACCGCCTCAGCCGGCATCCCAGTCTTTTCTTGTCCATCGCGGATTGACTTCAATCCTCGCGCAGTGCAAACGCGCGCCATTTCGCGCCGATATGCCGCGCTTCCGCGAATATCGTCAATGGGTTTGGACGCTTCCATCGTTAGCCGCGCGGCTTCGGTGATGACATCGTCTGTCAGTTTTTTGCCCGTGAGATATTTTTCCGCTTCGGGCGCGTGGATGATCGTTGGCGCGACGGCTCCAAGCGTGATGGAGGCTGAGGAAACCGAATCAGAATCAAAGCCGAGAAGAACCGCCGCGTTGATGATCGAGATTGCCTGCGCGCGGCGCAATGCCAACTTGATAAACGTCCCGCGCTGTGTCGTCTTCATCGCGGGGAAGGAAATGTCCACGAGCATTTCATCCGCTTGCATCACAGTTTTGCGAACACCGGTGTAAAAATCGTTGAGCGCGACTGTGCGAGCGCCGTTCACCGATTGCAATGTGACGGACGCGCCGAGCGCCATGAGGGGAGTGATGGTGTCGTTGGCGGGCGAGGCGGTGATGAGGTTGCCCGCGATCGTGCCGCGATTGCGAATCTGCGGCGCGCCCACTTCCCATGCCGCGCGCGCGAGCGGATAGGCGCGCGCGCGAATCAATTTCGATTCGACGCAATGGTTGTGCGTCACGAGCGGACCGAGGTGGATGACGCCGTCTTCGTCCATTGTGATTTTGTCGAGGTCGGGGATGCGCGTCACGTCTATGACGGTTTCGATTCCCTTGCGGACGCCGCGTTCGAGTTCGAGAATTAAATCAGTTCCGCCCGCAATGACGCGGGCGTGTTCCCTCTTGCTTTGTAGCGTTTGTAAAACTTCGTCAATGGAGGTTGCGTTGATGTAAGTGTGCCACATTTGATTTGCTACGTAGGGACGGGCAAGCTGCCCGTCCCTACGTCAAAATTAATTTGATCCTGTCACAACTTCATCGCGTTTTTCGTAAACCTCCACGGCTTGTCGCGCGAGCGTGGCAAGGTTGCGAATCGCGGCGGGGAGCGCGGCATCGTCGCCGAGCGATTGCTCCACGTTATCGAGCGCGCGCCCGATCTGTTCGGCGAGATCGAAGAACGCGGCGTCGAACTGGTAGATCGCCTCGAGTTCCTTTTCGTTGATCTTCACCGCGTCGAACAAGCCTGAGTATCCGCGCGGCGCGCGGCTGATCTTATCCATGAACGTTTGGAGTTTGATCGTTGCCTTCTCCATATCGTCCACGAATTCGATCTTGCCCGCGCTGACGAGTTCGGTCTGCAATTGCGACGCGCGCTTGTGTTGCTCCTCAAACCGCCGCGCAACCGTGTCGCGCAGGAGTTTGTCCGCGTCGCGGCGGTTTTGCCGCTCGATGTAGCCGCCGAAACCGGGGATGAACGACACCAATTTCTTAAGCGGGTCTTGCATGCTGGTTACTTTTTGAAAAAAATCATCCATGTGAGCCTCCGAGAAAGATATACGAGTTCGAGTGGGGCAAGTCGCACAAACCCATTATAATCAAGAAAACTAAATTCACGAGCGGCTAGTTCTGTCTTGCCGCAGAGTCGCAGAGACAGAGAGAATAAAATAAAAACTCAGCGACTCTGTGTCTCAGTGGCTAAGAAAACGGAATGTCGCTCAAAAACTCAAAATGGAGATCACCATGCCAACTAACATTCAATCCCTGCTGGGCGACAAAGCCGAATCCCTTCTCGGTTTCAACTCCCCGAAAATTTCAAAAGATAGGCTTCACCTACCGGGCTCCGATTCGGTGGACCGCATCTTCACGCAATCGGATCGGAACAACCGCGTCCTCCGCAATTTAGGCTGGATTCACAACTCGGGCCGCCTCGGCGGGACGGGGTACGTATCCATCCTACCTGTGGACCAGGGCATCGAACATTCGGGCGGCGCAAGTTTTGCCAAGAACCCCGATTACTTCGACCCGGAGAACATCGTCAAACTCGCCGTCGAAGGCGGATGCAACGCCGTCGCCTCGACGTTCGGCGTGTTGGGAATCGTCTCGCGCAAGTACGCCCACAAGATTCCGTTCATTGTGAAGATCAACCACAACGAGTTGATGACGTACCCGAACAGTTTCGAGCAGATTCTATTCGGCACGGTGGAGCAGGCATACGACATGGGCGCGGCGGCTGTCGGCGCGACGATCTATTTCGGCTCGGATGATTCGCATCGCCAGATCATCGAGATCGCGCAGGCGTTTGCCCTCGCGCGCGAACTCGGCATGGCGACCGTGTTGTGGTGCTACCTCCGCAACAAAGCCTTCAAATCGGACAAGGACTACCACGTGTCGGCTGATCTCACGGGTCAGGCGAACCATCTCGGCGTCACGATCGAAGCGGATATCATCAAGCAGAAACTCCCCGAGAACAACGGCGGGTATCTCGCGTTGAATAAAGACGGCGTCACGTTCGGCAAATTCGATAAGCGCATGTACACCGACTTGATCAGCGATCATCCCATTGACCTGTGCCGCTATCAAGTGGCGAACTGCTACATGGGGCGCATCGGACTCATCAACAGCGGCGGCGCGTCGGGCGAAAATGATTTTGCCGAAGCCGCGGCGACCGCCGTCATCAACAAACGCGCGGGCGGCATGGGTCTCATCTCCGGGCGCAAAGCCTTCCAACGCCCCATGGCGGAGGGCGTCAAGTTGCTCAACACGATTCAGGATGTGTACTTGGATACGAGTATCACGGTGGCGTAACGCGAAGCCTCCCGAAGCGAAATGCTTCGGGAGGCTTTTTTTGGATACCGTAACGCGACATTCATGTCGCCCTTGCGCAAATAAAGACTAACAGGTGACGATACCTAATCCACACACAATTTATCGAGGGTTGGGTCGCGGAACAGCGGGGTATTGCTTACCTCTTTCACAATTCCAGCTGTCGAAACATGAACATCTACCGCGGACGTCCAATACGGACCACAACCGAATACTTGATCGCAAAATAGGCGGACGCGAAAACCGTCTATTGCCCGCAATTGTATATCATTTGGCTGTATAATTTCATTATGGCAATGACTGCGCTCGACCTTTCTCCGGAAGAACTCAAGAAATATCATCCGCGCGAAGCGGTCCGCCGCCGCGCAAAGCGGCTCATCTCTTGAAAACCAAGTTCGGCGCAAAGGAAGTGATCCTGTTTGGGTCGCTCGCGCGGCGTGGAAGTTTTACCTTGTACTCGGATATTGACCTCGCGGCGGAGGGCATCCACTCGGACGACTATCTGGCGGCTATGGACGCTGTCCTGTATCTGGACCCTGAGTTCAAAATAGACCTCATAGATCCTGAGTTCGTTTCGCCTGTGATGAGAGTTGAAATTGAGAAAGACGGCAAATCGTTATGAGCGGAGAAGAATTTTTAGATCTGATCAAACGAATTCGTTTCGAATTAGACGAGCTTCAAACTGTTTTAATGCGCATTAACCACAGTTGGAACGGCTAAACTTACAGGAGCGACGCAAACGCGCCGCTCCTGTGCTTTAAAGTCGAAATCGTTCTTGCATAACGCGCCTATTATCTACCGGTCAAAATCCCCAGAAGCCTCGGGCTGATACAGAATTTTCTTGATTTGCAATCTTCGTTTGCCCGCCGGAACATCCCATTCGAACGTGTCGCCAACTTCATAGCCGAGCATGGCTGTTCCAATCGGCGCGAGAATCGAGACCTTGCCCTGCGGTACATCCGCGTCCTCGGGAAAGACGAGCGTGTAGATTTCCTCTTCCTGCGTGTCGAGGTCTTCGATGCTGACGGTGGAGTTCATGGTGACCACGTCGCTCGGAATGTCCTTGGGTTGAACCACCTGCGCGCGGTCGATCTCCGCTTGAAGTTTTTCAAGATATTCGCTTTTGCGGTAGTCGGTGGCTCGCGCTTCCAGCAGTAATTTCTGCAAACGCTCGAGGTCGAATTGGGTGATCTGAATAGGTTTACCGCTCATGATTCTTTTTTACTCCTGTGTATTTTGTTGCGCGAACATCCTAATGGTAGCACATATTCATTTTTGTTGTTGTCTTTTCGTTTGGAGGGGTGACGATGGACGCCTGTCTTAATTTTTCTTGCTTCGTCTATTGAACTTGCGGACGGCAATCTCATGCGCTTCCGCAAGCAGAGGACGCACTTTTTCAAAAGTTTTATCGCTCGGCAATAACACACAGATGAAAAACTGCGCAGAGTAATCAGGATGCGGCAAGAGGGTATCCAACACCGTGAAATCGTAATCGCTGACGCTGATCTTGTCCGCCCCAAACAGCGACTTGAATGTCTCCCTGCTCACGCCGATATTCAAACGATAAACGCCCGCGCGGTCGAGTCTTGAAACCTGCTCATATTCATTGCCTGTGGATGCGATGGTCGCAAACGCGTGGATGCGCTCCCCGCGATAGAAAAAGAAGGTGTAGCCGAGATTTGTAGCTGTTTCGACGTCGGGGAAAGTTTTGGTGATGTATTCTGTGATTGAGGATTCATTTATGAGGGAATCTCCTTGCTGGTTAATGGTTTGGGTTATCCGCGTTTGGGCGAGCATGGACTCTGTTTGGGATCAGGAAAAACTCGAAGCGAGGAAAACGCTTGAAAATGCCGCAGAATCCCACACGTCAGGTGGCGCTACGTTGTGACTCAATGTACATTCCCGCTACGCTTCTCCGCCACGAGCTCCAAATAGGCGCCGTAAAGATAGGCATGAGCCAACGCGAACAAATCAATAAACGCGAGCTCCTTGCGATCAGTGGCAGCCTGAATGTATGGGACCACCACGGCTCCACCTTCAATTACTGATATTTTCGACGGAAGTTTCTCAAAACCGACCCGGAGCTTTTTTGCATGGATTATTCGATTTAATGCGTCCCATAGATCCTGCACCATTTCGCCTTGTACCGTTGGTGCCCAGTTCCAACGATGCTGAACGAGAGGAAACTTGTCATTTCTTGGCAGTATTTCCATGGCTCGGCGCGCGTTTAGGGCAAAATTGCTCGTTGCCTCAATGACTGACGCTGCCACCACGTCGAGGATTAGATGGCGCTGTGCAGGATGCTGCGCGCTTGCGAGTGCCCAAAGTCGCACGGCTTCGTCCGTGGCGCGATTCAGTGAGTGTTGTGTAATCACTTCCATATTACGGCCTAATCTGTATATTGTACGGAAACTTTCCGTACAATACTCTCATATTATATCGCTCCCTTCCCCTTCAACTCCTCCACGCCCTCACGCGAATAACCCAATACTCCCGTCAACACCTCCTCCGTGTGTTGACCCAGCATCGGCGGCGGCTTTTGGATTTCTGCCGGGGTGTGTGAAAACTTATACGGAAAGCCGGGCAGTTTCACCGTCCCGGCGGAGGCGTGGTTTGTTTCCAGAATCATATCCCGCGCGTGCGCTTGCGGATGCGCGAACACATCGGGGATCGAGTTGATGCGTCCGCAGGGGAGTCCAGTTTTCGTCAGGTCGGCGAGCCAATCATCCACATCTCGTTCGGAGAAGATTCGATTCAATTCCGCGACCAATCCTTCGCGGTTCGACACGCGGTCTTTGTTGTTCGCATACCGCGCGTCGGTCTTCCATTCGGGGCGGGTAAGCACATCGCACAACTGCGCCCATTGTTTGTCGTTGGCGACGCCCACGATGAACCAGCCATCGCGCGCGGAAAATGAATCGTAGGGGACAAGGTTCGGGTGCGCGTTGCCGTAACGACGCGGCGGCTTATCGCCGATGAGATAGTTGGATGCGACGTTGGTCAACAGCGCGACGTGCGCATCGAACAGCGAGATGTCTACCAGTTGACCTTCGCCGCTGAGATCGCGCGCGCGCAACGCGGCAAGGATGGCGGTGGCGGCGAACATGCCGGAGGTGATGTCTATGATCGGGATACCCGCGCGCGACGGAGGTCCATCGGCGGGCCCGGTGATGCTCATCATGCCGCCCTCGCCCTGAATGATCGCGTCGTACCCGGGGCGGTCTGCATACGGACCCGTGCGGCCGTATCCGCTGACCGAGCAATAGATCAATTTCGGAAATTGTTTGTGCAGATCGTTGTAGCCCAAGCCGAGTTTATCGAGATCGCCCGTGCGATAATTTTCCACCAGCACATCCGAGACGCCCGCCAACTTGCGGATGATCTCTTGCCCTTCTTTGCTTTGGATGTTGACGGTCACGCTACGTTTGTTTCTGTTCGCCGCGAGAAAATACGCCGACTCGCCGGGATAGTTGTTGTACGCCGCGCCCACGAATGGAGGTCCCCAGCCGCGCGTTTCATCGCCCACGCCGGGACGTTCGATCTTGATGACGTCTGCTCCCAAGTCGCCGAGCATCATCGTGCAGTACGGTCCCGCCAGCGCGCGGGTGATATCGAGAATGCGAATGTTTTGGAGGGGTTGCATGGATTATCCAGTTCGTTTGATGGTGTTCGTTGGTCGAGACGCAAGCAGTCGAGACCAAAGGCTAGATTCAAACATCTGATTGCTTGAATACTGGTGGTCTCGATGTATCTTGTTCTCCCGCAGTTAAACTGCGGGAGAACAAGATACATCGACCACCGATTTTTTTGAAAGTATAAACTCTTATGAGGCAAATAACAATAACAACATGTCGTTGCGAGGAAGCCCGAAGGGCTGACGAAGCAATCCCCTCGAGCTTGCAAACAATTACTTGCATGAAGCGAGGAGATTGCTTCGGCGACCCCGAGAATCATCGAGGCAGGCGAACAGCGCGCCCTCGCAACGACATGCTCGACATGTATAATCGCGCCATGCCAACCCTCTCCGAATTCCTCGCCCAAAAATTATCCGAAGCAAAAGTGGATGTGGTCTTCGGTCTCCCCGGCGGCGAAAACGTGGAGGTGTTGGACGCCCTGCGCGAACGCGGCATTGACTTTGTGCTCGTTCGCAACGAATCGAGCGCGGTGTTTATGGCAGACGCCCACGCGCGGCTTACCGGTGGGATCGGCGTTGCCCTCGCCACACTCGGTCCCGGCGCGGCGAACGCGTATGCGGGAATCGCTCATGCGTATTTAGATCGTTCGCCCGTTTTGCTCATCACCGCGCAGAACGACCCAAAAATGATCGGCAAACATACGCATCAAGTGATGGACTTGCAAGCCGTGTTTCGTCCGGTTACAAAATTTACCGCAGCCCTCTTTCCCGATTCTGCAAATGCCACGATCGAATACGCCCTTGCATCGATGAGATCGGGCAGAGCGGGTCCTGTCCATTTGAGTCTCGCGGCGGCGTTGGCGAATCAACAAGTGGATTCTGTCCCACTCCCAATCTCCTCCCCGGCGGGGAGAATGGTGAATAAAAGCGAAATTGCCAAAGCCAAAGTGATTCTTTCCACCAGCCGACGCCCGGTCATCGTGGCGGGTTTGGGCTTGGAACCCGACAGACCTTATTCGCAACTCCGCGCGCTTGCCGAAAAATTTCACGCGCCGGTGATCGATCTGCCGAAGAGCAAAGGCGCGTTGCCTGCGGATCATCCGCTGTTTGCCGGCACGTTGGGGCTCACGATGAACGATCCCGCGTATGAAATCCTCCACGTCTCCGATTGCATCATCGCTATTGGCTTTGACGTGGTTGAACTCGTGAGACCGTGGAAGCAACCTCAGCCGCTGATCTGGGTTTGTAATTGGGAGAATCAAGACCCGCGCATTGACTCGGCGTGTGAACTTGTTGGAAACCTCAACGACACGGTGGATGCCTTGCGGGACGTGACTCTCAGCGTGGATGAGGCCTGGGGTGAGAGACGATTGTCCATGTGGCGTGAAGCGCGTCATCCGCAGGGGAGGGCTGGCGCCGCTCCGAATCGAATCTCCCCAGCAGACGTGTTGGCCTCCATCCGCCAGCATACTCCGCCCCAAGTGATCGTCTCCACTGATGTGGGTTCGCATAAAATTTTCATGTCGCTGAATTGGCGGGCGTTGAAGCCGAATACATTTTTCGTCTCGAACGGACTCTCCGTGATGGGCTTCGGAGTCGCCGCCGCGATTGCCGCCGCGCGAACGACGCGTGAGCCAACGGTGAGCATTACCGGCGACGCGGGCTTGGCAATGGTGTTGGGCGAACTTGCGCTAGCCGTTGAACTTGACCTGCCGTTGATCGTGGTCGTGATGAACGACTCCGCGCTGGACTTGATCCGCTTCGCGCAAACGAAACGGGACTTGCAAGTCTTCGGCACGGAGTTTGTCAACCCGGATTACGAACTGATCGCGCGCGGATATGGTTATGCATATGCGCGAGTTACGAATCGAGATGAGTGTGATGTCGCCGTGCAAACCGCCGTTGCCTCGCGTAAGCCCGCGCTGTTGGAAATGATGATCGACCCATCCGCGTATCGCTCTGCCGCAGAGAATTAAGGAATAACAAGAATCGAATGCCCAATGCATCCCACCTCCTCGCTGTAGACATCGGCGGCACCTTTACCGACATCGTTCTATTCGACACCGAATCGAATCACATTGCCGTCGGCAAAGCGCTTACAACGTATCCCGACCCGTCGCAGGCGGTGTTGAGCGGCGTTACACAGTTGTTGAAAAACCACAACATTGACCCCGCTTCCGTTCGTCAGGTGATTCACGGCACGACACTCGTCACCAACACGCTCATCGAACGCAAAGGCGCGCGCACGGCGCTGATCGCCACAGAAGGATTCCGCGACGCGCTGGAGATTGGCAACGAGGGACGTTACGACATTTACGATCTGGGTTTGGTAAAACCGCCGCCGCTGGTAGAACGTCGTCTGCGGTTTGGAATCCCTGAACGGATGACGGCAAGCGGAGAAGTATTGCATCCGCTCGATGTGAACGCCGTAACTGAGTTGTGCAAAACTTTGAACGCGGAGGGAATCGAGTCGGTGGCGATTTGCCTGCTCCACGCGTTTACCAACCCGCGCCACGAACTCGACGTCTACGAGATCGCGCGCGATGAAATGCCGAACGCTTCGATCTCCATATCGCATCAGGTCTCGCCTGCCATGCGCGAATATCAACGAACCTCCACAACCGTGGCGAATGCGTACGTGCAACCCATCACCTCGAATTACCTCGAGCGCATTCAATCGGGTTTGGCGCGGGCAGGCTTGAACGCTCCGCTTAACGTGATGCTTTCCAGCGGCGGCACAACAGACATCGAAACCGCCACGCGCTTCCCGATCCGCCTCGTCGAGTCGGGTCCCTCGGGTGGCGCGTTGGCGGGCGTCTATTGGGGCAAACAAAATGGCTTCAACGATATCTTCGCGTTCGACATGGGCGGCACAACCGCGAAAGCCATCCTCACGCACAAATCCGAGTTGAGCGTCACGTCGGTTTCCGAGGTGGCGCACGTGCATCGCTTCAAACGCGGAAGCGGACTTCCCCTGCTCGTGCCGATGATCGAGATGATCGAGATCGGCGCGGGCGGAGGGAGCGTGGCGCATGTGAATAATCTTGGCTTGCCCGCGGTGGGACCGGAAAGCGCCGGTTCGACTCCCGGCCCAGCCTGCTATGCCCGCGGAGGCGCCAATCCTACCGTGACGGATGCCGACCTGCTCATCGGCTACCTCAACGCGGATTATTTTGCGAACGGCTCGATTCGACTCGATGCCTCAGCCGCCGAGAAATCCTTCGAGGGTTTGGCGAAGGAACTCGATATTTCGATCACCAAAGCCGCGTGGGGGATTCATCAGCTTGTGAATGAGAACATGGCATCGGCGGCGCGCGTCCATGCGGCAGAACGGGGCTTGGATATTCAAAAGTATGCGATGGTGACGACAGGCGGCGCGGGTCCTGTCCATGCGAGCGGGGTGGCGGAGCGGTTGAACGTCCGCACGGTGATTGTCCCTCCGATTGCGGGAGTCGGTTCCGCGTTTGGCTTTTTGCTCGCGCCGATCTCGTTCGATTTCACGCGCAGTTATCTCACGCGCATCGATCAAGTGGACGAGCCTCTGCTGATGAAAATTTTGCGCGACCTCGAAGCGGAGGGACGCGCGATCGTAACGAACGCGGGAGTCGCGGCGGAGGATATTCGCGTCGCGCGCAGTGTGGACATGCGTTATCTGCGGCAGGGATATGAGATCCGCGTGGAGCTCGAGGGGAATGAGATCAATGCGGAAACGTTGAACACACTCGAGCAGCGCTTTGAAGAAGAGTACATGCGCTTCTATGGCGTGTTGTGCGAGGGCGTTCCGATTCAGGCGGTGAATTGGCGCGTGGTGGCGTCGGGTCCCACGTTGGAGATCGAAGGGCAGGCGCTGAAAGTGGGGGAAGAGTCGCAGAAACTGGACCAGCCGTATGGGAGTCGGAACGTGGTTTTCAATCCCGAGGATGAGGCGGCGTTGACTCCCGTCTATCGGCGCGAGTCGCTTTCATCTTCCTTCAAGGCGACCGGCCCCGCGATCATCGAAGAAGCAGAGTCCACCACGATTGTGTTGCCGAACTGGTCGGCGCGCGTGGATGTGACTGGTTGTTTGGTGTTGACACGGAATAAGTAGCCGCAGAGTCACAGAGACGCGAAGAAAAATAGAATCTCTGTGTCTCAGCGTCTCTGTGGCAAAAAAAGGATTTCAATATGATCGACTCAATTTTGCTCGAAGTGTTGTGGAGGCGTTTGCTCTCGATCGTCAACGAACAGGCGGCGGCGTTGATCCACTCGTCGTTCACCACGCTGGTGCGCGAGGCGGGCGATCTTTCGGCGGGTGTATTCGACGCGCAAGGGCGCATGCTCGCGCAAGCGGTGACGGGCACGCCCGGGCACATCAACACGATGGCGAATTGCGCGCGCGACCATGTGGTGAAGCAATTCCCGATAGAGACATTGCAACCCGGCGACACGATCATCACGAACGACCCGTGGGCGGCGTCGGGACATTTGTTCGACCAAACCATTGTCTCGCCTGTGTTTTACAAAGGCAAAGGCATCGGCTGGTTTGCCAGCACGTGTCATGCAATGGACATCGGCGGCTTGACGATGGGCGGCGATGCGACGGAATTATTCGAAGAGGGATTGTTCATCCCGTTGATGAAGTTATTCAAGGCGGGCGAGCCCAACAAAGACTTGTTCGACATCATCCGCGCCAACGTGCGCGCCCCAGATGAAGTGATCGGCGACATGTATGCCCAACAGGCGGGCAACGTGGTGGGGAGCCGCAAGTTGATCGAGATGATGGATGAATATAAACTTGACTCGCTCGATGAACTCGCCGATTTGATATTGGACCGCACGGAGAAAGGTCTGCGGGATGCGATTCAAAAAATCCCGAACGGCGCGTACCAAAGCGCGGTAACCATCGACGGCTTCGATGACCCGGTCACGATTCACTGCAAGGTCACAGTGAACGACCGCGATATCGAAGTGGATTTCGACGGCACGTCGCCGCAGATTCGGCGCGGCATCAACGTGGTGATGAACTACACCCATGCCTATTCCACCTACACGTTGATGTGCGCGGTCGCGCCCGATATTCCGAACAACGAGGGCGCGTTCCGTCCGATCAAAGTCATCGCGCCCGAGGGGTCGATTCTCAATTGCCGCCGACCTGCGCCGGTGAGCGCGCGACATCTCATCGGGCATTTTGTCTCACAGCCGATTCTGCGCGCGCTTTCGAATCCGATTCCAAACAACGTCATCGCCGACGGATCGGCGGGCTTGTGGAATACGATGTTCGAAGGCGAGTTGAACGATTCTCATGATGTGTTCGCCTACATTTATTTTTCCGCGGGCGGCATGGGCGCGCGTCCGTACCGCGACGGGTTGTCTGCCACGGCGTTCCCCAGCGGGATCACCGGCGTGCCTGTCGAGGTGATCGAGTCGGTTGCGCCGATCCGCATGCGCAAGCGCGAACTGCTCGCCGACACCGGCGGCGCGGGAAAATTTCGCGGCGGCTTGGGGCAGGAAATGATCCTCGAAGTGCTGACCGGCAAACCCGCGACTCACTCGTGCATGTACGACCGCACGAAGTTTTCTGCGAGAGGTTTCCACGGCGGGCTGGATGGCGCGCCGGGCGAGGTGATTCGTTCGGACGGTTATCGCCCGCATCCGAAGAGTCGTTACACCCTCCAGCCGGGTCAAACCGTGACGTTACGCCTGCCCGGCGGCGGAGGCTTTTATTCGCCCCTCGAGCGCGATCCCGCCTTTGTGCTGGAGGATGTGAAGCAGGGATATGTTTCCATCGAAGCCGCGCGTGAAAAATATGGCGTGGTGATTGTGGATGAGAGGGTGGATGAAGAGGGGACGAAAGAGGAAAGATTGAAGATGAAATCGAGCGCGTAGAGGCGGAGTAGAGGCGACGTAGAGGCGGAGCAATGCTCCGCCTCTACGTCGCCTCTACATTGCCACAAAAAGGAAAATATGACCAACGCCAGCACAGCCGACATCGTCATCTGCGGCGCGGGGATCGCGGGCATCTCTGCCGCGTATCAACTTGCCGTGACGCATGAGATGAAAAATATCGTCATCGTTGACCCGTTGCCGCCGTTGACGTTGACCAGCGATAAATCCTCCGAGTCCTATCGCAACTGGTGGCCCGGTCCCGGTGACGACATGGTGCGGCTGATGAATCGCAGTATCGACATCATGGAGGAGTTGCATCGCGAAGCGCCGAGTCGCTTGGCGATGCGCCGTAACGGATATTTATACGCCACTGGAACTCCATCGGGCGTGGAAGCGATGATCGCCAACGCGGAGGAGATCACCAGTTTGGGCGCGGGCGGCTTGCGCGTGTATCGCAATTCCAACGATGATCCGAGGTACATCCCTGTGAGCGGGCATGGTTTGTTTGACGCGCCCACAGGAGCAGATTTGTTCCTCGACCAGTCGTTGATCCGCAAACATTTCCCGTATGTGACTGAGAATGCGTTGGCGCTGATCCATGCGCGGCGGTGCGGATGGTTCGCGGCGCAACAGTTTGGGATGTACATGCTTGAACAGGCGATGTCGCATGGCGCGCAACTCGTCAAAGGGAAAGTGGAAAGTGTGGCTGTGGAAAGCAACAGGATTAAATCTGTAAAGGTACAGACGAACGATGGCGCGCAAACGATCTCGACTCGAAATTTTGTCATCGCGGCGGGTCCGTTGCAGAAAGCGGTTGGGAAGATGATCGGCATCGATCTACCCATCCTGTGCGAGCCGCATCTCAAAATGATGTTCAACGATTATCATCGCGTGGTGCCGCGCGAGATGGGCTTGTTCATCTGGAACGACCCGGTCATGTTGATGTGGTCGGACGAAGAACGCGCCGCGCTTGCCGAGGATGACGAAACGCGCTGGTTGACGGAGCAGTTCCCTGCGGGCGTGCACAGCCGACCCGAAGGCGATGGGAACACGGTCTTGTTGCAGTGGGCGTATCACGATCACGCGTCGGATGAGCCGGTCTATCCGATTCCGCTTGACCCGCAACTGCCCGAGGTGGTGTTGCGCGGCATGGCGCGGGTGATCCCCGGTCTGGCGAAATATTTCAGCCAACTCCCCAAGCCGTTCATTGACGGCGGTTACTACGCGCGCGCGCCGGAGAATCGCCCGCTGATCGGGCCGTTGCCTGTGGATGGCGCGCACATCCTCGGCGGCTTCGGCGGGTTCGGGATGCAGGTCGCATGTGGCGCGGGAGATTTGCTGGCGAAACATATCGTCGGCGAAGCGCTGCCGCGTTATGCTCCCGCGTTTTTATTGAGCCGATACAAGGATCCACAATATCGGGAATTGATGAAACAATGGGGCGCCTCTGGGCAGATATAAACCCACATGTCGTTGCGAGCCGCCGCTCTTATTCTTTGGCGGCGAAGCCATCTCCCCGTCGTATGGAGATTGCTTCGGGCGATCCTTCGACCTCGCTATCGTTCCGCTCAGGATGCCCTCGTACTGACACATAAAAGGAAAAAGGAATCAACCATGAAACTGCACAACAAAATTGCCGTCATCACCGGCGGCGCGCAGGGAATCGGCGCGGCGATCAGCGCGCGGTTTTCGGAAGAAGGCGCGAAGGTTGTCATTGCCGACCTCAACGAGGAGAAATCGAAGGCGCTAGCGAGTCAACTCAATGCGTCGTATGTGTTATGCGACGTGTCGAACGCCGGGCAGGTGGACGATCTATTCAAGAAGGTGATCGAGAGACACGGCAGGCTGGATATTCTCGTCAACAACGCCGCGCTGGTGCATCATCCTGATTCCAACAAGAACTTCCTCGAGTTGACCCAGGCGACGTGGGCGCGCGCGTTGGAGATCAACCTCACGGGCATGTTCCTGTGCAGTCAACGCGCCGGGCAGATCTTCGTGAAGCAAAACCCCGAAGGCAAATCGGCGGGCGGCGCGATCATCAACATGAGTTCGGGCGGCGGGATGCGCGCGCATCGTCAACTCATGGCGTACGACACTACCAAAGGCGGAATCGAAGCCGCCACACGCGCCATGGCAATGGACCTCGCCCCGTGGAAGATTCGCGTCAATGTGGTGGTGCCGGGCAATATCACAGTGGAGAACGCCCTCGGCGGCGCGACCGGTCCCGAAGCCGCCGCGCGGACGATTCCGTTCGGAAGCGCAGGCTCGCCGAAAGACATCGCCTCTGCCGCCGCTTTTCTCGCCTCCGATGATGCGGCGTATATCACCGGTCAACGGCTGGTTGTGGATGGCGGCATGGAAGCGCAGTTGAGGTCGCCCGCGGTGGACGCGCAAATTGATGTGACGGGCATTGCAAACCGCTTGGGTTAACGAGACACAAACTCACGAAACTCGTTCAGAAAACGCGCCTTGTTGAATCGCTCGGCGCGTTTTTTTATTTTCCACATGTCGAACGCTCGGAATTGTTTTTCAAATCGAAGGACTGCTTCGATCAAACCCGCTTCGGTCTGCTCTGCAAAAAACAAACCTGTCACTCCATCCTCCACCGTTTCCAACGCGCCGCCCGCGCCGTACGCAATGACGGGACATCCCGCCGCCTGCGCCTCCACGATGCCGATGCCGAAGTCCTCCTCCGCCGCGCAGACGAATCCGCGCGCTTTGTTCAACAACTCGGCGACTTTTTCATCCGATTGAAAACCCAACAACCGAATATTTGAATTCGCCATATTTTTCAAACGCGGAAGTTCAGGTCCATCGCCGATGATGACCAATGGCAAACCCAATTGGTTGAACGCCTGCGCGAGCAACTCGACTCGTTTGTGTGGGACGAGCCGCGTAACCGTGATGAAATAATTTTCACGTGTTGGGCTGGGATGAAAACGCGTCACCTCGACGGGCGGGTGGATCACCTTCGCTTCGAGTTGATACGCCTCCCGAATCCGCTGGCGGACAGTTTGCGAATTCGTCGCCATCGCATCGAGGCGCGACGCGGCGCGTTTATCCCACGCGCGGAAGGATCGCATATATCTGTCGAGAAGAAAGTTGCGGCGCGTGTGTTTTCCGTTGATGTTGATATCTGTCCATGCGTAGCGCAGTGGCGTGTGCGTGTACGAAACGTGCCGCGCGCCGTTGTGATTTATCACGCCGTTCGCTACCGCATAATTAAACGAAACGATAATATCGTAGCCACGCAAATTGATTCGCTCAATGGCTGCTGGCATAAGCGGAAGCAAGTAGCGATGATGCGTATGCGCGAACGGAAATGAATCCAGCCACGACGTATTTACTTTACGATTCGCAATCGGCGAGTTGACAAAAACTTTTCGGTTGTAGATCAGCGTGAAAATATCTGCTCGCGGATACGCCTCCAGCGCGGCGAACAACACCTTCTCCCCGCCGCCGATGGAGGGCAGGGTATCAAGAACGAAAGCGATGCGCGGCTTGGTTAATATTGGAATCATGTCATTCTGAGCGAAGCGAAGAATCTCTGTCGTCTCAAGAGAGTTTCCAGCGGAGGTTAGAGTTCATTCAATGCGCTCCAGATCAAATCCGCCGTATTCTGCCACGAGAAATTTTTTGCCCGTTCAAGTCCTTTTTCGCTGAGCGATCTTCGTAAAGTTTCATCGCTCAAGCATCTCTCGATTGCCTGTGCGAGGCTATCAGGCTCCTCTAAACTGAAAACGTGTCCCGCCTCGCCGACTGTCTCAGGCAGCGCGCCGCCATCCGAAACAATGACCGGCGTTCCGCACGCCATCGCCTCGAGCGCGGGCAAGCCGAAACCTTCGTCAAACGAGGGAAGTACGAACAGTTCCGCGTGAGCGTATAAACTCGGTAGTTCTTCGTCTGGGATGTAATTCAAAAAGCGGATTCGCTCATCGGCGAAGAACTTCACCGAACGGAACACGCGCCCCGATTCTCCCGCCACGACCAGCCACGTATCTTTGAACTCACCTTTGACCTCATGCCATGCGCGCATCAATCCTTCAAGGTTCTTGCGCAGTTGGATCGAACCGACGAACAAAATGTATTTTTGGGGAATGACGGATGGAAATGTATTTGGATGAAAAACAGAAGTGTCCACACCATTCGGCGCGACGATCACATTCTCGATCCCAAACCGCTTCATCACTTTTTGCTTCACATATTCCGAAGGCGTGAAAATGACGCGGACTCGCCTGGCGAGCGTTGGCAAAAACAAACGATACCAAATCGAATAACTTGTCGTGAACCATTCAGGGTGTTCAAGCGGACTCAGGTCATGAATCGTCAACGCTTGATTCTGAATCGCAAGCGGTCCCGAATTTGCTGGCGACCACAAAATGGAATCGCGTTTCAACTTTGTCGGCAGGATAAACTGCTCCCACGCATGACCTGCAATTCCTTGCATACGAGTTTTCTCTACGCGGTGATCGCCTTTGAACAAACGCAAGATTTCACGCGCATATCTTTCATTCCCCGTGACGCGCCGCGCGAGAAACCGTCCGTTGACGACAATGTCACGCGGCATGATAGTCCGTTTGTGTGAGGAAGATAAATTCAGACATAGGTGTCTAATTCATCATTATAATAAGAACCTATCCGAATACCGGAGCGCGGACTTTAGTCCGCTCATTAGGCGGACTAAAGTCCGCGCTCCGGTGTTTTTTGGACAGATACTTAGCCTTCCAAAAATGATTCGCACATCTTCGTACCCCGCGTCACAGCCGATAGACAAACTCGCGCGCATCGCGTTTTACGTAACGCTCATCCTTGCCCCTGTCCGCTTACGGATGGTATTGCAGTCGCGCCCAAGCGCCGCGATCTACAGCGATTACACCGATTTCCTCCTCTTTCTGCCGGATATCACATTGCTTGTTATGTTGGTCGTGTGGGGATTCGCAAGACGATTCAATCCCAAACCATTTCGACTCGGACCATCTCTTGTGTGGATTCCGCTCGCGGGGCTGACCGCCTCTTCCCTGATTTCAGTTGCTTCAAGCGCGGATAGCGCTCTCTCCCTTTATCATACAGTCCGCTTGTGTTTGTTATTTCTTTTTTATCTCTTCATCGTCAATGAACAGATTTCAGTTTTTGGTATCGCGCTCGCGGCGGGGTTGCAGGGAATCTTGCAAGCGGTTATCGCGATTCCACAATCCATTCTTCAACGCTCGGTAGGAGTACAGTCGTTCGGTGAATATCTGCTCGACCCAGCCTGGTCTGGCGTGAGCATAATCTCGGATGGGACGACCCGCTTCCTCCGCGCCTATGGACTCTCGGACCATCCCAACATTTTGGGCGGATGCCTCGCCTTCAGCCTGCTCGTCCTCTTGACCGTTTATCTGCGCGGCGAACGAAAAAATTCCCTGCTTCTCGGCATTGCTTATGTTTTGATAAGCCTCGCGCTGCTGATGACCTTTTCCCGTTCGGCGTGGCTGGCTTTCGCGGCGGGAGGGATCTTCATCGTCTGGTTTGAAGCGAGGGCGCGCGGCTGGGCGTTCAACAAATCCCTTGCGTTGCTTTTCATTTGCACAGCATTTGTTTTGCTTCCGTTCATCGCGGCGAATTCAAATTATTTCGGCGCGCGCTTCAATGCGGGCAATTCGTTTGAAGCGGTTCGCACGGAACGCGGCGCCGTGCAGGAGCGGTTGTTCCTCATCGAATCTGCCAATCACATTTTCTCAAAATATCCATTGACCGGGGTCGGTATGTCTGCTTCTCCTCTCGCGCTTCGAAATGAAATTCCTCGCCTTCCCGAAACGTATAACTATCAGCCGCCGCATTTCACTTTGCTGACAGTCGGTTTGGAGACCGGCATGTTCGGCGCGATCTTCTACTTCCTGTTGATGATTCTCCCGTGGGTAGTATTTTCACGGCGGGCAGAGTTACGCGCGAATCCAAACGTCATCGGCGCGATGGGATTGCTCCTCGCGGTCACAATCGTCGGCTTCTTCGATTACTACACCTGGTTCTCAACCCCCGGCAGAATCTGGCAATGGCTCGCCTGGGGTTTGGTTGCAGTTGCTCTTAACCCCTCTCTCCCTGCTGAGTTTGAGGGCGGAAAGGCTTCAAAATTTACCGCCAAGAATGCGAAGGACGCAAAGAATGAATTAAAACTTGGCGCTTTTAGCGGTTCGAAGAATCACGCGGAGGCTCCACTCTATCCATCCCTGAAACCATTTGGAGAGGGGTTAGGCGCCGCGCTGAGCCTGTCGAAGTGGAAGAGGTCAAAATCATGACCATCCTCGACCTCCTCTTCATCCCCGTCACTGTCATCTACTTCCTCGTCGTCACGACCCTGTTCATGTACGGCTTGAACTTTTTATACCTTTCCTATCACGCATGGAAGAAACGCGGCGCGTTGGAATCTGAACCTCCCAAAAATTTGGAATCATTTCCATTCGTCACAATTCAATTGCCGATCTACAACGAGTTGTACGTCGCCGAACGGTTGATCGAAGCTGCTGCCGCGCTCGATTATCCGCGCGGCCGATTCGAAATCCAAGTGTTGGATGATTCCACAGACGAAACAGTTTCACTCGTCGCGCGAAGCGTGGATCGTATCAAAGCGCGCGGGATTGACATCCATCATCTGCATCGCGCGGAACGTCACGGCTACAAAGCGGGCGCGTTGGCAGACGGCTTGCAAACCGCGCAGGGTGAATTCATCGCCATCTTCGACGCGGACTTTGTTCCCAATCCTGATTTTCTCAAAAAACTTCTTCCATATTTCGACGCGGACGAGATCGCTTTCGTGCAAGCGCGTTGGGGATATTTGAACGGAAATTATTCTTTGCTGACTTTTTTACAATCGCTTTCGCTCGACGCGCATTTTGCGGTGGAGCAGTTGGCGCGGTCGCAACTCGGCTTGTGGTTCAACTTCAACGGCACGGCGGGCGTGTGGCGCAAAACGGCGATCGTTGATTCGGGCGGATGGAAAGCCGAGACTCTCACCGAAGACCTCGATCTTTCGTATCGCGCGTATTTGCGCGGTTGGCGCGCGCGTTACGCGGGCGAGGTTGAAGCGCCGTCTGAATTGCCGGTAAGTTTCACCGCCTTTCGCCGCCAGCAACACCGTTGGGCGCACGGCGGATTCGATTGCGCGGTTCGTTATATCCCGCTCATTTGGAAATCCGATGCAAGCCTCGCGCAAAAGATCCAAGCCAGCCTGCATCTCACGGGCTACATGATTCATTTATTATTATTCTTGTGCGTGTTTTTATATCCGCTCGTTGTTGCCATCTCCGTGCGATATCCGGGCTTGATCAGTTTATTTGGCTTGGCAGTTCTTTTCAACTTCACCGCGCTCGCGCCGATCGCGTTGGTGGCGGTCGCGCAAAAATCGCTTCACAAACGTTGGTTTGCAATTCTGCCGTACATGGTCACGCTCGCCGCGCTCGGCGCGGGTCTCATGCTCAACACGTTGCGCGCCGCGTGGCAAGTGTGGGCGGGCCGCCGCGGCGCATTCGAGCGGACTCCGAAATACGGCATCACCGCCCGCGCGCAAAAATGGGAGTCAAGGCGTTATTACGTCAACGTGGATTGGCTCGTTATTTTTGAAATTCTTCTCGCGCTGTTGAATGTGGGCACGGTCTGGCTTGCGATTCAAAATTCCAACTGGCTGATCGCGTTGTACGCGGCGATCTTCGCGGCTGGACTCTTCTTCAACTCCGGCTTGACGATTCTTCAGGCGATTCAAAGACGCTTCCCGCGCGGACCTCTGGCTGATTCACCCTAGGCGACTTTTTCATGTCCTCAGCCTCCATCTCCCTCGCACACGCCATCCTCCAAGCGCTGACCTACTCAGACATCTTCGACTATCCCTTGCGCTTCGACGAGTTGCATCGCTACATTCCCCTTCGCGCGGATGCTGATGAATTATCTGTTACTTTAGATTCAATGCGCGAACAAGTTGAATATCAAAACGAATTTTATTTCCTAGCAGGGCGCGATGAGATCGTTGATATTCGCAAAGAACGCGAAGCGCGTTCGAGAAAATTATTCCCGATTGCAATACGCTACGGAAAGATTCTCGGCGCGTTGCCCTTCATCCGCATGGTCGCGTTGACCGGCTCCCTCGCCGTGTTGAACCTCTCCAAAAACGCGGACTTCGATTACATGCTCGTCACCGCCAAAGGTCGCGTGTGGACCGCGCGCGCCTTCGCGTTGGCGCTCAACCGACTCGCGCGTCCATTCGGTCACACTATTTGCCCGAACCTCATCGTCTCCGAATCCGCGCTCGAATGGCCCCTGCGTGACCTCTACTCCGCGCGTGAGTTGATTCAAATGATTCCAATTTCAGGCATGGATGTATATCAGGAAGTAATGAAGGTCAACGCGTGGACTCGAGAGATTCTTCCAAATGCCTCTAACGCGAATGAAAAGAAAGACAATTCGCGTAATTCGCCCATTCGCGCCATTCGCGTTAAGCTCTTTCAAAGCCCGCCTGAGATACTTCTACGAGGCAAACTCGGCGACAAATTCGAATCATGGGAAATGACTCGCAAGATCGCCCGCTTCTCGAAACAACCCGGCTTCGGCGAAGAGACCGTCTTCACCGCCGAGGTCTGTCAGGGAAATTTCCATCATCATCGCAAGTGGGCGCATAACGCCTTTCAAGAAAGATTATATGCGCTGGAAAAGGAGGTGACAGTCACTTTAAAAGTGACTGTCACCTGATTCACCATGACCCAAATCCTCCTTGGACAATCCTACTACCTGCGCTTTGATCCCAAATTATGGGAAGCGATGCAACCCTATCCGCCGTTGGGGACGTTGTACGCTGCAAGTTGGCTTCGTCAGCACGGATACAATGTCGCGCTGTTCGACGCCATGCTCGCCGAGTCGGAGGACGAGTGGGCAAGCGCGTTGGATGAACACAAGCCGCGCTACGCGATCATTTACGAAGATAATTTCAATTATCTCTCCAAAATGTGTTTGCTCAGAATGCGCGACGCCGCGTTCAAAATGATCCACATGGCAAAGTCGCGCGGATGTGTCGTCATCCTCTGCGGCGCCGACGCAACCGATCATTCCGCAGAATATCTTGAACGAGGCGCAGACTACTGCCTCCTCGGCGAAGGGGAGGAGACGCTGCTTGAGTTGTTGAATCAACTTGAAGGGCAGAAAGATGCGCGGCTTAAATCTATTCTCGGTCTCGCATACCAGTCTCCAGTCCGCCGCACTGACGGTTCGTCTTTCGCTCACCGTGTCGAAGTGTCCAATCTCCAATCTCCAGTCTCCAGTCTCCAATTCTCCAATTCTCCAATTCTCTCTAATCCCCGCCGTCCAGATATAACCAACCTCGACAAACTCCCCTTCCCCGCGTGGGATTTGGTGGACATTCAAAAATATAAAAACATCTGGTTGAAACATCACGGCTATTTTTCGATGAACATGGTCACGACGCGCGGCTGTCCATATCACTGCAACTGGTGCGCCAAACCGATTTGGGGTCAGCGTTATAACTCGCGCTCGCCTGAAAACGTGGCGGCGGAGATGAAATGGATCAAAGAAACCTTCGCGCCCGATCACATCTGGTTTGCCGATGACATTTTGGGATTGAAGCCAAATTGGATCGAAAAATTTGCCGCGTTGTTGAACGAAGCCGACGCAGTGATTCCATTCAAGTGTTTGCAGCGCGCAGACTTAGTAAATGAAAAAACCGCGCCCGCGCTGGCGAAGGCAGGCTGCAAAACCGTGTGGCTCGGCGCGGAGTCTGGCTCGCAAAAGATTCTCGATGCGATGGACAAAGGCGATAGCGTGGATGATATTTACAACGCCGCGCGGTTATTGAAGGCGAACAGAATCGAAGTGGGATTCTTCTTGCAGTTCGGCTATCCCGGCGAGACATGGGGCGATGTACAAAAGACGTTGAAGATGGTGCGAGAATGCGCGCCCGACGACATCGGCATTTCGGTCTCATACCCGCTTCCCGGTACGAAGTTTTATGAGCGCGTGAAATTGGAACTAGGCGAAAAACAAAACTGGGTTGACTCAGAAGATTTGGCGATGCTCTATCGCGGTCCGTTCCCGACGGAGTTTTATCGCGTATTGCATGGACGAGTGCATTATGAATTTCGGGCGTGGAAGGCGTTGAGGCGACCGTCGGCGCGAGGGGTATTCAGTGTGCCGAAGAATTTGTTTGGTTTATTGCGGAGCGAATGGCGGCTGAGGAGGTTTATTTCACGCCTCGATCACATCACTGACCACTGATGACTGCGCGCTGGAAACTACCTCACTGCGCCGTATTCCCTCCATCCACCAACAACAAATGACCCGTCATAAATGACGAATCATCAGAAGCCAAAAATAAAACCGCTTTGGCGATCTCTTCAGGCTTGCCGAAGCGACCCATCGGTAAATACGCGCTTGCTTTCTTGATTTCCTTTTCCAAACTTGCAGAATCCGACGATTCAAAATAACCTGTTTCAAGCCAGCGATCCACAAGCGTATCGCCAGGGCAGACCGCGTTCACGCGGATGTTATCACGCGCGTGATCGAGCGCCATCGCTTTCGTCATCAACGCCACCGCGCCTTTGCTCGCGATATACGGGAACGCGTTCCTGCCTCCCACCACCGACCAATCGGACCCGCAGTTGACGATCACGCCTCCGCCCTGCGATCTCATCACAGGCAACACCAATTTACACATGCGCCACACGCCTGTCACGTTGATCGCCATTGTCTCATTCCAAATTTCATCGGATGTGGTTTCTGCGGTCCCGTGTGTGACGATGCCCGCGTTGTTGAACAGGGTGTCAACGCGACCGAACGAGGCAAGAGTCTGCTTCACGACGCGGGAACAATCCTCCCCGTTGGAATGATCCGCATGGACAAATTCGCATCGCCCTCCCTTACGGCTGATCTCCTCCATGACGCGCTGACCTAACTCCGCGCGGCGTCCCGTGATGATGATATCCGCGCCCTCGTCCGCAAACAACAACGCGGTCGCTTTGCCAATGCCCGACGTCGCGCCGGTGATGATTGCCACCTTGCCTGAAAGTTTGCCCATGATGTTTAACTCCTTGTGGAATGATTCTACCCTCGCGCCATCGAGTATGGAAGAAAGGCGGAAGTTGTGAGAGAATTGCCGAAACTTTTCGAGGAGAATTAATGAAGGCATTTGGTCTTTCGTTAGACGGTGAAATTAGCAATATGGGCGTATCGCAGGCGCAACATGCGTGGGTCGGCGCTCTTTTCGGGTTAGCCGCGGGCGCCGCGTTTACCGTTGCCGCCTCGGGAGTGGATAGGCTCCTGCATCGCGACCTGCCGCTTGGGTTCGAGTTCGATTTTCTTTTCACCTACGGGTTGATCGTCAGCGCGGTGTTGAGCGTTGTCGGCTTTGTAACCTGTTGGGCTGTTGAAACCTGGCGTGGGTTGGCGTACGGCGCGCTCGCAACCAGCCTGATCGTATTGATCGGCTCGTTGTTTCAATCCAGCGAGGCGACCACAGGCATGAAGATCATCGCGCTGGCGTTCACCCTCGTGCCGGTGGCGGCGCTTGCCCTGCCCATCGCGTGGGCGCTCCGCTGGTTGACCGAACGATCCACGCGCGCGCGGTATGAGCGATTTTCGATGTGGAGGATTACCCTGCTTGTGGTTGCAACACTCGCTTGTAGCGCGGCAGGCGCGTGGTTTATGCGGATGCCGCCGCGCGCGGTGGAGGCTGTCCACTTTATGAATGGGATGATCCAGATCGCGCCGAATCACGAGGATAATATTTTGCGTCAGGTGGATGGGTTCGATGATCACATGGGCGCAAATTTCAAACTGTACGAATCATCTTCGACTGTTTCCACCGAAGGGTTTGATGTCGTTGCCGAGTATGAGGATGGGTATCGTCTATCTTGCACCGTGGTTGTCTTCCCGGGGAGTGATCCGTTTATGTCGGGTTGCGAAAGGGAGAAATGATGGTTCTTGAGAATTATTCTAGAGCCTATCCCTGATTACCTTACACAATGCTTTTTGGACGCTGAAAAACGCTGATTTTCGCTGATCAAAAAAGAAAAATCTGCGTTTTCAGCGTGAATCAGCGCTCCCAATTTTAAAAGTGTAAGGTAATCAGAGCCTATCCTCAAAATACTATGTCACTCTGAGGGAGCGGGGTTTGCGACCGAAGAGTCTCGCTCGTGGGTGGTAGAGACCCTTCGGGACGCGAGGCGTCCCTCAGGGTGACATTTTTATGATGGCTTAGTATTACAGCGCAAGGTTAATCTGTTGTATGGGTAAACCGTCCACGAATATTCACGAATACACGAATGCCTCGATAGACTCAACACAAGCACGCGAATGCCCGGCGCGAATTCGAGTA
>Ga0073902_10000409_pt1 | contig 26357 bp, 26 predicted proteins | sample KloWWTmeKNB19Kit_FD_66667 | JGI IMG/M metagenome (GOLD analysis project Ga0073902, IMG submission 66667) | Active sludge microbial communities from Klosterneuburg, Austria, studying microevolution and ecology of nitrifiers - Klosterneuburg... | ecosystem: Engineered > WWTP > Aerobic digester >...
GGTCGAACATCAGGCTCGTGCGCAAGCCGAAGGCGCGGTGCATGGCTTCGGTGCCGGCGCGGTTCAAACGCTCGCTCAGGCCAAAGTAACCGATGCCGGCGGCGCGATCCGGCACCAAGGCACCCGTCAGTTCCGCGACAACGCCGGGGGCGATCAGTGATTCGACGGCGTAACCGTGGTGGTTGCGGAACCAATCGGGAATGTCGTCGCGTGCGGCTTCACGCTGACGCACCGGATGGCGCATCGCCCCGATCATCAGTTTGCCCGGCACGGTCGCAAAAACGTTGTTCGGAAATACTGCGTCGGCCGCATCCGCGAGGCCGGGGAATACTTGCGTCGGGATCACGCGCTCGATCGCATCGACCAAGTCGGCATGTTCACGCAGCGCACGCGTGCGATCGACTGTGCCGGATGCCATATAGAGATTGTCGGTCGCGGATTGCTCGGCGAGTGCGAAATAGTCAGGGCGTACAAAGAAGGCTCCACGCGCAGTGGCGGGGCGATCCAGTGCGGGTGCAAGCCGCCGTAGCGCCTCATGAAAGGCGACAGGATCAGCGTACAGGCCGCAAGTCGCGGCCTGATCGGGGGTAGATGTGAACATGGGAGCCAACCTGACCGCGGGGAAGCGGCACTCACCCGATTGTGCGCGAACACTACCGAGTCGCCAAGTCTCAGGCGGCGACGCGTAATGACGCCACTTCGTTAATGGCGCGTTCGATCAGTTCAAAGCCGGTACCGGGCCGATGGGCGTTTTCGCTGAGGATGCGGCGAAAGCGGCGGGCACCGGGCAATCCTTGGTACAGGCCGAGGAGGTGACGGGTGAAGTGGGCGATCGATTCGCCACGTGCAAGACGGGCGTCGATGACCGGCCGCAGGGCACGCAGAACATCGGCACGATCGGGCAGAATGCGGCCCGGGTCGAACAGTGCGCGTTCGAGTTCGGCCAGCACAAAAGGGTCGTGATAAGCGGCGCGGCCGAGCATCACGCCGTCGAAGTCATCGATCATGCCGTCTATGGCGGCGCGCGACGCCAGACCGCCATTCAACACGATCGTCAGTTGCGGGAATTCAGCGCGCAGACGGCGCACGCGACCGTAATTCAGCGGCGGAATCTCGCGGTTTTCCTTCGGGCTGAGCCCCTTCAACCATGCTTTGCGCGCATGCACGATGAACACGTCACAACCCGCACGATGCACGCTATCGATGAAACCATGCAAGCCAGCATCGTCGTCTTGGTCGTCGACACCGATGCGACATTTCACCGTCACCGGAATCTTGACTGCGGCACGCATCGCCGCGACGCATTCGCCAACGAGCGCTGGTTCGCGCATCAAGCAGGCGCCAAAAGCACCGGATTGCACGCGCTCGCTTGGGCAGCCGCAGTTGAGGTTGATTTCGTCGTAACCGAAGTCCTCGCCGATGCGCGCCGCCTGCGCCAGCAATGCCGGCTCCGAACCACCGAGTTGCAATGCCAGTGGGTGCTCGGCAACGTCGAATCCGAGCAGGCGTGCACGATCACCCTGAATAGCGGCGTTGGCGTGCACCATTTCGGTATACAGCCGGGCATGCGGCGATAGCAGGCGGTGGAAGATGCGGCATGGACTCGTGGTCCATTCCATCATCGGCGCAACGCACAAGCGCCAAGGCGAAACGTCGGTCATCACGGCAAAAAGAAACGCCCGGTCAGCCCGGGCGTTGTCATTGTAGCGGTCCGCTTACTTGCCCGCTTTCTTGGCTGTTTTTGCAGCCTTCTTTTCCTTGGCGGTCTTCTGCGGAGCCTTTTTGGTTTCTTTCTTCTTTTCCATGCCCTTGGCCATCTTGTTCTCTCCGCTGGATGTCGCCGCCAGCGACCATCGCTGACGACAGCGTGATCCTAAGGCGAAGCGCAGCGAATGCAATGCCCTGGCGTCGATCGCCGACCGGAGCATCCACCAAGGTTGGCAATTTGGCTACGGTGGCATTTTTCGAGCATTGCCAGCAATGTCGATACCCGATATCGCGACTCGTCATTCCCCATGATTTTGCGCTGCCCGAGTTCGATGCCTGCGTGCACGCCTTCGACTTACCGGCAAACCCGGCGCCGGGCCGGGTTCATCAAGGATCGCGTGACGGTTCGGAATCAGCTATCGAAATCACCGTCGAATAATTCGTCGGAAGCGTTGGTTTGAGCGACGGAGTCATCGAAATCACCGCCGAATAAGAGGTCGTCTGCGGCGAGCTGTGGCGTTGGCGCAAGGCTCGGTGCACGCGTGGGTTCGCTGATGCGCCACGCGGCGACGGCCAACAATGAAATTGCACAGGCGGCGAACACCGGCGGCAAGGTCGCGGCCTTGAACCAAGCGCTGATGCGTTCGCGCATGCCCGGACGGCGCAAGGCCACCAAATCGTTGGCCAAGGCCTGCGACCAGTCCTGCGTCGCCATCGCGATGCGTGCGGCTAGTGCTTGGTCGGACGAGGCGGCGAGCCCCGCCAAGGCCGCGCCCTGACGTGATCCGAGCGATTCGCCACGGACCAAGGTCAGCAGTTCGGCCGTTGCAAGACGTGCGTCGGCGTCCTGCGGCAGCCCACGGGTGGCGTCGCGATACAGGGTCGAAAGATTCAGCTTGGCCATCATTCAGTCCTCAATCTCGTCTGCGCCCAGTTCGCGCAGCCGGGTTTTTAGTTCCTCGATGCCGCGGTAGCACAACTGCTGTGCCGCCGTGACACTGGACCCGGTGATCCGGGCCACTTCGTCTGCGGTGAAACCCTGCAGGGCCAGTTGGACCGGGAGCCGCCGGCGTTCCGGCAATTCCCCGATACAGCGCAGCAGCAGATCCGACCATTGGCGCCGACCCGCTTGCGATTCCGGCCGCAACGGGCTGGAAACGCTGGGATCGAAGCCGGCCTCGTCCTTGTCCTCGATCGATTCCGCATACCGAACCTGTGCCCGGCGTACGGCGTCAACCACGGTCGTGACGACCACCTTCTGGATATAAGACGCAGCAGCGACGAGATTCTTGTCACCTTCTAGGGCTTTCCACAGTTTGATACGGACTTCCTGCTCGATGTCATCGGGGTCCAGGCCCTGATCGCGGCTGCAATGCACCTCGATCAGCATGCGCAGACGCTTGCCGTGTTTTTCCAGCAGAGACTTGAGTGCGTCACTCATGCCAGAGCGGCGGCCAGCAGCGCATGCAAAATCGACTGGACGGGTCTGGCCAGATCGTCACGCCACGCGAAACTGTCTTCGTCCATGTAGGTGCATTGCGCCATCTCGAGCTGCACCGCCTCGATGCCGCGTGCCGGATCGGCGTAGTGACGGGTGATGTAGCCGCCTTTGAAGCGGCCGTTGATGACGTGTGTATACGTCGACTGCGCGCGCAGACAGGTGTCGATGCGCGCGGTCAAGGCCGGGCCAGCCGCGGCGCCATCGGCGGTGCCGATGTTCAAGTCGGGTAGACGGCCGTCGAAGAACATCGGCACGACCGAACGGATCGAGTGCGCCTCCCACAGCAGCACGCGGCCGTGTTCGGCATGGACGCGCGCGATCTCAGCCGCCAAGGCATCGTGATACGGCTGCCAATAGCTGGCGACGCGCGTACGGATCTCGTTCGCAGTTGGCGCCTCGCCTTCGAGATACACCGGTTCGCCGTCGAAACGAAGCACCGGTAGCAGCCCAGTCTCGCGCCGCCCTGGATACAACGCCACGCCATCCGGTGCACGATTCAAATCCGCGACATAGCGCGAATGTGTCGGCACCAGTATCGATGCACCGAATTCACGGCGCGCGAAGTCGTACAGGCGACTGATATGCCAGTCGGTATCCGGCGCGATCTGCGCGCGCGCGGTCAGGCGTGTCGCGATCGCGTTTGGAATAAAGCTGCCGTCATGCGGGCAACTGATGATCAGCGGCGAATGGCCGCAATGCACGCTGACGATGTTCATGGCAGACATGTTCGCAACCGCTCAGGCAGCGCGAACCATCAGCGTCAAACCCTTGAGGAAATTACGCAGGATTTGGTCACCGCAGGCGCGGTAGTTGCGGTGGTCAGCCTGGCGGAAAAAGGCCGACAGTTCCGGCTTGGAGACCGGGAAACCGACCTCTTCAAAGGCCTGGTGCATATCGGCATCCTGCAGTTCGAAGGCCACTCTCAGCTTCTTCAGCACAATGTTGTTGGTCATGCGCTTTTCGACCGGCCGCGCCGGCTTGCCGGGAGCGGGGCCACGGCGATGGATCACCAGCCCATCAAGAAAATGCGCGAGCACGACATCGCTGCACTCCGCGAAACCGGGTTCGTCCTCCTTCTTCAGAAACGACTGGATCTGGGTCCTGTCGAGCACAAGGTCGGCGTTCGCCTGCTTGGCGATGTCGATCACCATCGTGTCGCTCAGGTCGAGCATGTAGCGAATACTGCGTAGTACGTCGTTGTTGATCATGCGCGTTCCGGAATCGTCAATGCAGCATCGTAGCGGATGCGCCACGGATCGCTGTTGTCGCCTCAGACCGCGAAGCGCGCGGGCAGATAGGGACGCGGGTCGATGAAGGCCTCGTGTCCGAGCATTTGTGCGGCGAGCAGTTCGGCGGTGGCATTGGACATGCTCATGCCGAGCATGCCGTGGCCAGTGGCGAGCCAAAGCCCGTGGATGCGCGTCGACGCACCGATGATCGGCAGGTCGTCATAGGTCATCGGGCGCCAACCCCACCATTCCTCGACGCGCTCAGGGCCAACCGGTTCGTGCAGGAATTCGCTCGCGCCGCGTACCAGTGCATCGAGGCGGACGCGATTCAGTGTCTCGTCGTAGCCGGCGAATTCCATTGTGCTGCCAAGCCGATAACCCGCCGCCCACGTCGTCACACAGACGCGCGGTTCGGCCAGAACGAGTGGCCGCCGCGGTGCGCGCTGCGGTCGGACATAGGTGATCGAATAGCCCTTGCCGGGTTGGATCGGGATACACAGGCCGAGATCGCGCGCAATCAAGGGCGACCAAGCGCCGCCCGCCAGCACCACGTCGCGCGCGGCAATGCGCTCGCTGCCGGCATGCACGGTGTGGATGCGATCGCCGCTTCGATCAAAGCCGGTGACTGCGGTTTGTTCGCGAATGGTGACGCCGGCGGCGTGTGCGCGTGCGGCCAGTTCAGCGACATAGCGGTCGGGACGGATGTGGGCATCGTTTGGCCAATACAGGCCACCGACCACGCCAGGTTTCAGCGCCGGTTCGTCGTGCTCGACCCGCGCGCCGTCCCATGCATCCACCGACACGCCGTGCGCACGCAACACATCGAGTTCGACACTGGCCGCATCGAGGGCTTGGCGGGTGCGGAACACCTGCAGTTCACCGTCGGCGCCGAAGTCGCAGTCAATGGCTTCGTCGCGGATGAAGGCCTCGATCAGGTCGCGCGAGCGGTTCAGGATCGCAGCCTTGGCCGGCGCGACACGTTCGACTTGAGCGTACGTGCAGTTCAGCGCGAATCGCGCCAGCCAGGCGATCCGCGACGGATCCAGTGTTGGCGCGATCCGCAGCGGCGCGTCGGGCTTGAGCAGCCAACGCAGGCCCTGTGCAATCACCCCGGGCTGCGCTAGCGGTAACGCATGCGAGGGCGTGATCGTGCCGCAATTGCCATGCGAGGCGCCGGCTCCGATGCCGCCACGGTCGAGCACGGTCACGCTGCGACCGGCACGTGCCAGCGCCAGTGCGCAGCTCAGTCCGATCACACCGGCGCCAATGATCAGCACATCGGGTTTGGCAGCGGTCACAGCAGGAACAACGTGCCGAGGCCGAGGAAGGCGACGAAGCCCATCACATCGGTGACGGTGGTCAGGATCACGCCGCCGGCGAGCGCGGGATCGAAGCCCAGCCGTTTCAGAGTCATCGGCACCAGCACACCGGCGCTGGCGGCTGACAACAAATTGATCGTCAATGCACTGGCAATGACAAGCGACAGCACCGGATCACGGAACCACAGCCAAACGATGACGCCGAGCAACAGGCCGAGCGCGATGCCATTCATGAAAGCGACGCGCACTTCTTTCCACAGCAGGGCCGCGATGTTTGAAGTGCTGACCTGACCGAGCGCGAGGCCACGAATCATCAGCGCCAGCACTTGCGTGCCAGCGTTGCCACCCATGCCGGCGACGATTGGCATCAGAATTGCCAGTGCGACCACCTTCTCGATGGTGGCCTCGAAGCGCCCGACAACACTTGCGGCGAGAAAGGCGGTCGCGAGATTGACGCCGAGCCAGAGCAAGCGCCGCCGAACCGCGCGCGGCACCGGGCTGAACAGGTCTTCTTCCTCGTACATGCCGGCCGCGCTCATCACTTGATGTTCGGCCTGGGCGCGAATGATATCGACAACGTCGTCGATGGTAATTCGCCCCAGCAGCACGTTGTTCGCGTCAACCACCGGCGCGGTGATCCAGTCATGGTCGGCGAAGACATGTGCGACCGACTCGCCAGACGTGTCCACGGTAATCGCCGGCTGGGTGTCGTCGAGTAGTTCGTTGATCGAGGTATCCGGTTGCGCGGTGATGATGCGCGCCAGCGCGACACGGCCGAGGTACTGGTTGCGACGACTAGTGACGTAAAGATGGTCGGTGTGATCCGGCAGTTCGCCGCGCAGGCGCAGGTAACGCAGAACGACATCGACGCTGACGTCCGTGCGCACCGTTACCGCATCTGGATTCATCAGGCGACCGGCGCTGTCTTCCGGGTAGGACAGCGCCTGTTCCAAACGATCACGGTCGCTGCGGTCGAGCGAACGCAGCACGCTATCAGTGACCGTGTCCGGTAAGTCGTCGAACAGGTCGGCGAGGTCGTCGATGTCGAGCGATTCCGCCGCGGCGACGATTTCGTCCTCGTCCATGTCTTTCAGCAGACTTTCGCGTACTTCCTCACCTACGTGGACCAATACCTCGCCGTCGTCCTCGGCATCCACCAGGCCCCAGACCATCAGGCGCTTGGCCGGCGGCAGCGACTCCAGCAGGTTGCCGATTTCGGCCGGCGTCAGCGCGTTGACCAAGCGTCGAACCGGGCCGAGACGGCCAGAATCCAGCGCCTGCGACAGCGTCTTCATCTGGCGCGCGGCCTTGTCAATTTGAGCGAGTTCAGCCATCGCGCGCTCCGGGCGGAGTTCGAAACCGCCTCAGCATTTGTGAAAAAGTACAGGGATTATCGCGACTTGGCGCAGATATATCTTGTGTTGGTTCAAGTGTAACGGCCGCTGCCCGTGGCGGCCGACTGGCTTAGAACACCACCGATTCACCAGGGTGCGCGAGGCTGACGTTGGCACCGAAGTCTTGACGCAGCTTGTCGGCGAACACCATTCGCGCCTTGTCTTCACCATGCACCAGCCATACCGGCGGATGGTCTTTGATCACGCCATACCACTCGGCCAGGCCGGCTTGGTCGGCATGAGCTGACAGGCCGCCGATGGTGTGCAAGGTCGCGTTCACCTTGATCTGTTCGCCGAAGATCTTGACGAACTTTGCACCGTCCACCAGTTGTCGTCCGAGCGTGCCGGCCGCTTGGTAGCCAGGAAAGATCACGTGCGTCGTGGCACGCCAGAGCTGATGTTTCAGGTGATGGCGGATGCGTCCGCCATTGCACATGCCGGAACCGGCGATGACGATCAGGCCGCTGCTGACGTTGTTTAACGCAATCGATTCCTGCAGATTGGCGACCAGTTGCAGGTTCGGCAGACGGAATGGATGGACGCGGCCACGCCAGACCCGCTTGGCTTCGTCGTCGAACAGGTCCTGATGGGCGTCGTAGACCTTCACGACTTTGGTCGCCATCGGACTGTCGAGCGCGATCCGGAAACGATCGAGTCCCCAGTCGTCGAAATGCTGGGCACACCAATACAGGATTTCTTGAGTGCGCCCGACCGCAAACGCCGGAATCAGAATATTGCCGCCACGTTCACCGACCTCGCGGAAGATTTTCCCGAGTTCAATCAGCGTGTCGCTGCGTGCACGGTGCAAGCGATCGCCATAGGTGCTTTCCATCATCACCAAATCGGCATCTTCGATCGTGGTCGGATCACGCAGAATCGGCGTGCCCTTGGGGCCGATATCGCCCGAAAAAACCAGCTTGCGTGTGCCGTCGTCTTCGTCGGCCCAGAGTTCGACGATGGCGGCACCGATGATGTGGCCGGCATCGCGTAGGCGGAAACGCAGCCCCGGGAACAGCTCGACGGTCTGGTCATAGTCGACTGCCTTGAGCTGGTGCAGCACGTGCTCGACATCGTCCTCGTCGTACAAGGGTTCCAGCGCCTTCAGTCCACGGCGTGCACGGCGGCGATTTTCGTACTCGATATCAGCTGCGGCCAGCCGAGCAGAATCCTCAAGCATGATCTTCGACAGATCTCGGGTTGCGCGCTGGGTGTAGACCGGGCCGCGATAGCCGCGCTTGCGCAGCAACGGCAGTCGCCCGACGTGGTCGATGTGCGCGTGCGACAGGATCACCGCGTCGATGGTGTTCAGATCGAAGTCGAAGCGGGCAGCGTTGCGCTTATCCTCGTCGTGACCCGATTGGATCAGGCCGCAGTCGAGCAAAATGCGCTTGCCGCTGGCTTCGACCAGATGGCAAGAACCGGTCACTTCGCCCGCGGCGCCGAAAAATGTCAGCTTCATAGCGTGCTCCTTGCGTGATGGCGGCAGTTGGGCTGAACCGTTTCCGCATCGCAGTGTCGCGTGACTTTGGCCACTTTGGCAACGCGCCCGCAGCAGCTAACGTGTCGGTTCCACTGACCGGACCACGCTATGACCTCCCGATTCCTGCCGCTCGCTGCCGCGATCACGCTTGCACTGTCCTTCTCCGTTGCCGCCACGTCGAATCAACGCGGCCTCGACAAGGCCAATTTCGACACCTCGACCGCAGCCTGCGCCGATTTTTACCAATTCGCGAACGGCAATTGGATGAAGAACAATCCGATTCCCGACGCATATTCGTCCTGGGGCATGATGAACGAGCTGTCCGAGCGAAATCTCGACGTGCTCAAGCAAATTCTCGAAGCAGCGAAGAATGCGGACTCGAAGCCGGGTTCGGTCCAGCAGAAGATCGGCGACTTTTATGCTGCGGCGATGGATGAAACGAGCATCGAGAAGGCCGGTTTCGAGCCGATCCGGTCGGACCTTGCCGAGATCGACGCGCTGAAGGATCGCGCCGGGCTGGCCACACTGATCAATCGCTGGCACGCGAATGGCCTGAGTGTGCTGTTCGGGTTCGACAAAGAAGCGGATCTGAAGAATTCGGCGATGAATATTGCCTATGCCAGCCAAGGCGGACTCGGTCTGCCGGATCGTGACTACTACACCAAGGACGATGCCGATTCGAAGGCGCTGCGCGCGAAGTACGTCGCACACGTCGAGCGCATGCTGAGCTTGATCGGTACCGATGCGAAGCAGGCGAAAATCGATGCGGCAGCGATCATGGCGCTGGAAACGCGATTGGCAACGGCGTCGCTGACCCAGCTCGAACTGCGCGATCCGAGCAAGAGCTACAACATCGTCGCGCTGGATGCCGCCAACAAAGCGATGCCGCATTTCGACTGGAACGCGCTGCTCGCCGCGATCGACCGCAAGGACATCACCACGTTCTCATTTTCGCATCCAGTGTTTTTCGCCGAGATGGACAAAGCCTTGGCTGATACACCGATCTCCGCTTGGCAGGCTTACCTGCGCTGGCACTTGATCGACACGGCAGCACCGTATCTATCAACGGCCTTTGTCAATGCAGATTTCGATTTTTCCGGCCGTACGCTGCGTGGTGCGAAGGAATTACGTCCGCGCTGGAAACGTGCGGTTGACGCCGTGAATGGCAATCTCGGTGAAGCGCTGGGTGAATTGTTCGTCGCCAAAGCCTTTCCGCCGGAAGCCAAGGCCGAAATGTTGAATCTGGTCCAGAATCTTCAGAAGGCGCTGAAGGCGCGCCTGCTCAAGCTTGACTGGATGAGCGATGCGACCAAGCAGGAAGCGCTGGCGAAGTTCGAGACGTTCACGCCGAAGATCGGCTATCCAGACAAATGGCGCGATTACACCAAGCTCGACATCTCGCGCCAGCACTACTGGCATAACGTGCGCGCCGGTATCGCCTTTGAAACCAAACGTCAGTTCGCCCAGATCGGGCAGCCGGTCGACAAGACGGAGTGGGGCATGCTGCCGCAGACGGTGAATGCCTACTACAACCCGTTGGCGAACGAGATTGTCTTCCCGGCCGCGATCCTGCAGCCGCCGTACTTTGATCTGACTGCCGATGCGGCATTGAACTACGGTGCTATCGGCGGCGTCATCGGCCACGAAATCATGCATGGCTTCGACGATCAGGGCAGCCAGTTCGACGCCAAGGGCAACCTGCGCATGTGGTGGACCGACGCGGACCGCGCCAAGTTCACCGAACGTACCGACAAACTGGTCAAACAGTTCGATGGCTTCGTCGCGCTCGAAGACCTGCACGTCAACGGCAAGCTCACGCTCGGTGAAAACATCGCCGATCTGGGTGGCCTGCTGGTCGCCTATGACGCTTGGCGCGCAGCGACTGAAAATCAGCGTCTTGCGCCGATCGATGGCATCACGCCGGAACAGCGCTTCTTTCACGGGTGGGCGCAGGGCTGGCGCCGCTTGCACACCACACAGGACCTCAAGCTGCGTCTGAATACCGACGTTCACGCACCTGCCCGGTTTCGTGTCCTTGGGCCATTCGCGAACATCGATACCTTCGCCACCGCATTCGAATGCAAAGCCGGCGACAAGATGGTTGCCAAGCCGGATGACAAGGTCGTGATCTGGTAAGCCACCGTTGTTTTGGTGACAACGCCAGCGGCACCGTGAGGTGCCGTTGTGCGTTTCAGGTCATGCACCAGGTCCAGAATGGCAGCGTAATCAGCGCGAGCACGCTGCCATAGCCGACCAGTGCGGCGGCGAGGCCGGGGGCGAGGCGGTGCGAGATCGCGAGTGCGCTGGCGGTAATCATCGGTGGCATCGCCGTCTCCAGCACGAGCGCATCGGCGGCGACGCCGTCGTTGTGCGTCAGTGCCATCAGAGCGAGCACGCAGCCCGGCAGCACGATGAGTTTGAGCAGCAGACCGACACTGAGCGGCCGTAGTTCATCGCGCGGTAGGCGCAAGTTCAAGCTCAAACCGACGGCGAGCACCGCGATTGGTAGTAGCGTATCAGCCAGTTTCAACAACACCTTCGCGGCCCATTCTGGAGGTGCCGCTGGCATCACCGTCAAGGCCAGAATCAGCGCCAGCAAGGGTGGAAAACGCAGCGCCTTGCGCAACACGATTGCTGGCGTCGGGCGCGCATCGCCAGCGTAGCGCGCCAATACCCACAGTCCCCAAGTGGTGAGGATCAAAAACGACCCGAACTGATCGTAAATCACCGCATAGGGCAGGGCGTCGCGCCCGAGCAGCGCTTCGGTGAGTGGGTAACCAAGGAATGACGTGTTGCCGAGTGGCACGCAGAGCAGCAGCACGGCACGTTCGTCATTGCGCAATCGCAGCCAACGTGCGATCGGCACAATCGCCGCGATGCTGAGTCCGAGTACCAGCCATGGCACCAGCGCGACGCCGACGATATCCGCTCCGAACCGCAGTTTCGGAACGTGGTGCAGAATGGCCGCCGGCAGACACAACACGAGCACGAACTGGTTCAGCACTTCGGCGGCGTTGTCCGGAAGCACGCGCGTGCGCGCACAGAGGTAGCCGAGCGCGAGCATTAACAGCACGAACAGCAAGGCGTCGAAATTCATCGTTTTCGACGCCGATTTCGGTGTCGCCTCGGAATCAATCGATCCAGCCGAGCGAGCGGCCACACAGCACCATCAAATAGGCGAGCCCGCCGGCCGCAGGAATGGTCAGGATCCAAGCCCAGATGATGCGTTCGATGATGTTCCATTTCACTGCCTTCGGATTCTTCGCGAAGCCGACGCCCATGATCGCGGTCGAAATGCTGTGGGTCGTCGACACTGGCATACCGAAATGCGCGGCAACGGTCAGGATCGTTGCGGAACTGGTTTCCGCTGCAAATCCGTCGATTGGGTGCAACTTCACCATTTTGTGCCCCAGCGTCTTGATGATGCGCCAACCGCCGGCCGCGGTGCCCATCGCCATCACGATCGCGCAAGCGAACACGATCCACGTATCGATGTCGTCGCCGTTGCCATTCGGGTGCAGGAAGGCCAGCCAGCCCGGTAGGTCATTGAGCGTGCCGGCGGCTTCGGCACCGACCAACGCCAGCGCGATGATGCCCATGGTCTTCTGTGCATCATTGGTGCCGTGTGCGAAACCCATGTAGGCCGCGCTAACGATCTGTGCCTTGCCGAAAATCGCATTGACCCAGCGTGGACGCGATACGCGCGCCATCCAACCGCCAGCCCCGTTCATCGTGCTGATCACCGCCATGAATGTGCCTATGATCAAGACGCCGAGCATAAACCCGGCGACCGGTGACGAAATCATCGGCATCACGACCTTCCAGAGAATGCCTTTGTTCTGTGTCCAGTCGCCGGCGGTCTGCGACCAGATTAAGGCGCCGAAATCGCCATGTGTGGCCGCGACGGCAGCGCCGCACAGCCCACCAACCAGCGCGTGGCTGGATGAAGACGGCAGACCCAGCCACCAAGTAATCAAGTTCCAGATGATGCCGCCGGTCAGCGCGCAAATCAGAATGCCAGAGCCGACGGCAACGACATTGGTGTCGATCAATCCAGACGAGATCGTCTTCGCCACGGCGGTGCCGGCGAGCGCGCCGATCAGGTTCATGACCGCGGCCAGCACGACCGCTTGGCGCGGCGTCAGTACCTTGGTCGCGACGACGGTCGCAATCGAGTTTGCGGTGTCGTGGAAACCATTGATGTATTCGAAGACCAATGCGACCGTGATGACGGTCAGCAAGATCAGAAGGGCGGAGGTCACGTGTGCTCTCAGCTGTTCTTGAGGACGATGTGATAAACCACGTTGCCAGCGTCACGGCAGCGGTCGATCGCTTTTTCGATGATCTCGAACAGGTCCTTGCGAATCAAATAGCGCACCGGGTCGGCCTCGTCTTTGTAAAGCTCACGGTATAGATCAAGAATCAACCGATCAGCTTCCGATTCGATCGCCTGCAGTTCGTCGTACATCGCCTTGTAGGTCTCGATCGCCATGCCGCGACGGAGTTCGCGGACCATGCGCACGACTACACCAGCGGCTTTTTCCAGCATTGCTGCACGCGGTGCAAAATCAACCTGGCCGACGCGGTCGGTGGTCAGCGCGTAGCGTTCGGCGAATTTCTCGACGGCCTTTGGAATCTTGTACAGCGCAGCGCTGAGCGCTTCGATGTCCTCGCGTTCGATCGCGGTAACGAAGGTATTGATCAGTTCATGGCTGATCTGCGCGGCCAATTCCTTTTCGCGGTTGCGGGTACGAGTAAATTCCGCCAGCGAACCGCTTTTGCCCTGATGACCGAGCAGAGCGGTCAACGCCTTGGTCGATTCGTGCGCGGCTTCCGCGGATTGCTCCAGCAAGCTGAAGAAGCGGTCGCCTTTTCCGAAGATCGTCTGCAGTGAAAACATGGTGTGGACTCGTGTCGGGAGGGGAATGGGTGGCTTGATCGCGGTTTGCGATCGTAGGGTATGAGCAATAGATTACAGTCACGTGACTTGGATCGGGTTTGCCGACCACTACTCGCGACGCCAGACCGCTAAGCTCTCAAACGCATGGACCTCAATGAATTCCTGACCTTTGCGGCGATCGGTTTCGCCGCCCAGATTGTCGACGGCGCGCTCGGCATGGGCTTTGGCTTGGTCTCGAACTCAGTACTACTCGCGATCGGGACGCCGCCGGCTGCTTCCAGCGCCGCGATCCATATTGCCAAAGTATTCACCGGCGGCGCCTCGGCGCTGTCGCACGCATGGTTCCGCAATATCGACCGGCGCGTGTTTCTGCATTTGGTGCTGCCAGGCATGATCGGCGGTCTGATCGGTGCAGTCGTGCTGCAGCGGGCGCCGCCAGCGCTGTTGCGCATCGCGATTAGCGCCTATCTGGCACTGATGGGCCTGTGGTTACTACTGAGAGCGATCCGTAAGCGCGTTACGCACAAGCGGGTGCATGCGCTGGGCGCGCATGGCACTGGCTTGGTCGCCGGCACGCTGGACGCGATCGGCGGCGGCGGCTGGGGCACCGTCGTCACCTCCTCGCTGATCGCGCAGGGCGCTGAGGCCCGTTATGCCGTCGGCACCACCAATGCCGCCGAATTCTTTGTCGCCATCGCGATCAGTGCTGCGTTGACAGCGAGTTTCGGCGTGGTGCCTTGGGTGTGGCTGGGTGGTTTGATCGCTGGCGGCATCCTGGCAGCACCATTTGCAGCGTGGATGACACGACATCTGCAGATGCGGTTGCTGACCGGCATGGTAGGCTTCGCCGTTATTGCGTTGAGCGTGCACTCGCTCTGGCGCCTGCTGCGCTGAACCCATGTCGCTTGAACTCATTATCGTCCTCTTGCTGATTCTCCTGAACGGTTTCTTCGCGTTGTCGGAGATGGCTGTGATGACGGCGCGCAAAACGCGTCTGCGCCAGCGTGCGGGCGACAGCCGCGGCGCGCGCATCGCGCTGGAACTGGCGGAGAGTCCCGAACGATTCTTGTCGTCGGTGCAGGTCTGGATTACCTTGATCGGTATTCTCACCGGCTATTTTGGCGGCGAATCGATTGCCACCGCATTGCGCGATGAACTGGCGCAGATTCCGTGGATCGCCCAACACGCGCAAGCGGTCAGTGTCGGCGTCAGCGTCGGCATTATCTTGTTCGTCTCGGTCGTTGTCGGCGAACTGGTGCCGAAGCGGCTTGCCATCGTCCGCCCGGAAAAGATCGCCACTGCGGTCGCGATTCCGATGCGCATTCTGGCAACTGCGGCGGCGCCAGCAGTCAGTTTGTTGAGCGTGACGACGGAGGCGCTGTTCAAACTATTCCCGGTCAAGCACGGCAAGGACAGCGACGTCACTGAGGAAGAGATCAAGATGCTGGTGGCGGAAAGCCACGAGCAAGGCGTTATCGATATCGATGAACGCAACATGGTCAACCGCGTCCTCAATCTCGGCGACCGCACCGTCGATAGTCTGATGACACCGCGTACCCGTATTGCTTGGCTCGATGCCGCCGCGTCGCTGGATGAAAATCTCGCGGTGTTGCGCGAATCACGACACTCGCGCTATCCGGTGTACAAGGGCAGTGACCAAGAAGTACTCGGCGTGGTCGAGACCAAGATGATGGTCGCCGAGCTCGCCTCTGGAAAAACGCCTGAACTGCTCCGGGAATTGCAGCCGCCGTTGTTCGTTCCCGAGGCTGCGAAGGCGATGCAGTTGCTCGATCAGATGCGCGAAAGCGAAGCTGCGTTGGCCTTTGTCGTCGATGAATACGGTGACATCCAAGGCATGGTCACGATGGGTGACTTGATGGGTGCGGTGTTTGGTCGCCTGGCACATGCGATCGAAGCCAACGAGCAGCCGATCGTGCAGCGCAGCGATGGCTCCTGGCTGATCGACGGCAGTTTGCCGGTTCAGGACTTGCGTGAATTGCTCGGTCTTGATGAATTGCCGCATGAATCCGATCAGGAATACCGCACTTTGGCTGGCATGTTCATGGTGCAGTTCGGTCGTATTCCGGCGGTTGGCGAGCATTTCGCATTCGGCGGTTTTCGCTTCGAGGTCATCGATCTCGATGGCGCGCGTATCGACAAGGCATTGGTTGCGCCGCTACTACCGACTGCTGCCGGCTGATGGGTATGCGAAAACGCACGCCGCGCCCGAAGCCGCCGCGCGTATCGGAGTTGTTGGGTGTGACGCTTGCCGCGTGGGACCAAGAGCGCATCGAATTCGGGCAACTAGTCGATGCGATCCACGAGCGTGGCTTCGGCGCCCTGATCCTGCTCACGGCGTTGCCCTGCCTGATTCCGGTTCCGGTCGGTTTCATGGGCGGAATTTTTGGCACTTTGCTGAGTTTGATTGGTTTGCAGATGATGGTCGGCTTCGATCATCCGTGGCTACCGGGCTTCGTGCGCCGGATACAGATTCCGAAAACATCGGTGGCCAAGTTTGTGCAGGTGCTGGACCCGTGGTTGTTGCGTATCGAGAAGCTGTGCAAACCGAGCTGGACGTTCTTCCTCAATCGTCGTGCGCACCGCTTTACCGGATTGCTGCTGGTGTTTCTTGGTATCGAACTGGCACTGCCGGTACCGATGACAAACATGCCGTTTGCGATCGCGATGATCGGCTATGCCATGGCATTGCTCGAAGGCGACGGGCGTTGGCTGGCGGCATTGTGGGCGGTGACATTGATCCAGATTGGTGCTGCATTCTGGTTTGGCGATTGGGTAGTGATGCATCTCGGTGGATTCATCGAGAGCGTGCGTAGCCTGTTCAGCTGATCGGCACGACGTTGGTCTGGCTGCGGTCGCCGTAGCGCTGGGCGATGATGAGTTCAACCAGCTTTTCGCTGTGTGTCGGTTCGCCGAACCAGTAGCCCTGACCGTAGGGGCAGTCGAGTTGTTCGAGCACTTCGGCCAGCGCCGCCGATTCGACGCCTTCGGCGACCACCGTGATGTCCAGTGAGCGTGCCATCGCGATGATGGCGCTGGTCAAGGCGACGTCGTGGCGGTCAGTGAGCAAGTCGGTGACGAAGCTACGGTCGATCTTCACGCCTGACACGGGTACGCGGCGCAAGTGATTTAGCCCAGAGAAGCCGGTGCCGAAATCGTCAAGCCACAATTTCACGCCAATGCCGTGCAAGGTTTCGAGTGCGATGATGGCGCCGGATTCGCCATCCAGCAGCGAGCTTTCGGTGAGTTCCAGATGCAGCAGTTCTGGCGCAAGGCCAGTGTCGGCCAGAACTTGCGCGACGCGTGCCGGAAAGCGATGGTCGCGTAACTGCTTGACCGAGACGTTGACTGAAACGAACGGGGCACGCCCGGCACTGCGCGGCCAGCGCACCGCTGTCTCGCAGGCAGTACGCAGGGCAAAATCACCCAATGCATCGATCAGGCCGACGTCTTCAGCGATTCCGACAAACAACGCGGTCGATATCAGACCACGACTTGGGTGATGCCAGCGCAACAGTGCCTCGGCACCGTGGATGTGGCCGCTGTCGAAGTCGATGATTGGCTGATAGTGAAGCTTCAATTCGTCGTGATCGATGGCCTCGCGCAGGTCTTGTTCGATCGCAAGACGGTCTTCGGCGAGACGCGTCAGGTAGTTCGTGAAGTAGCGCGTACAGTTGCGGCCTTGAACTTTCGCCAAGTACATCGCGATGTCGCCGTTCTTGATCAGGCGTGAGGCATCGGCGGCATCTTCCGGGAAGGAAGTGATGCCGATACTGGCGCTGACATGCAACAACTGGTCGGCGATGTTCAGCGGGATACGCAACGACGAGAGCAGCAGTTCGGCGATTTCGCCAGCGCGGCGGCGTGCGTCGCGGCCGGACATCAGCAACACGAATTCATCGCCGCCGAAACGGGCGATGAAGCCTTGTTCGCCTGGGTGTTCACTGTGCAGCACGTCACTGAAGCGCCGCGCCACAGTCGCCAGTATTTCGTCGCCGACATCGTGGCCGAGGGTGTCATTGATGCGCTTGAAGTCGTCGAGGTCGATGAATAGCAATGCAAGTTCGCCATCCTCCACGGCTTGTGCCTGCTCGATCGCCTCGTCGATTCGCTGACGCAGTGCAATTCGATTCGGCAGTCCGGTGAGTGCGTCGATGCCACCAAGTTGCTGCAATTCGCGTTCGAACCCGACCAAGCGTTGCTCGACGCGGGCGAGTGCGGTGTTCGGGTCGACGTCGATCGCGGCACCGGCGTGGACACGCGCAAGTTGCTGTAGACGCGCGTCGGTGCGCAGTTGTGGGGTGACGAAGCGGCGGTCGCCGTATCCAAGCAGTCCAACGAAACCTGCGATCACGCTCGCCAGCAGAAGTGCATCGAGCCAAGGCGGCATGACCACGGCAGCAGTCAGCGGTGCGGCCAGTGTATCGCCGCGCTTCAGGGCGAGACGCAGGGTGGCGATGCGTTGGTCGCCGAGCGTTATCGGGTGGGCGACTTCGACAAAGTGTTCAGTCACGAACACCGTCGGACGCGTTACCGCAGCGGCTGCGGTGGCGAATTCATCGTCCGGCAGTTGGCCGAACTGTGCAATGTTGTCCCGGCCATCGTGCAAAATCCGGCCATCGCGGTCGATCAGCAACACGTAGCCGATGTCGTCATGGTTCAGCGCACCGCCGAGCACTTCGCCGATACGTTGCAGGTCGAAAAAATAAATCGGGTTGACCAGCGATTCGGCGAGCAGGCTGGCGGCGACCTTGGCGCGTTCGGCCAAGGCCTCTTCAGCCAATGCGAATTCACGTTGCGTGGCCGCATTCGCAATGACATGCGTCTGCATACGGTGCTGCTGAAGTGCATAGAAGGCCACCGCCAGCAACAGGCTAGTCACGAGGCTGCCGAGCAACCACCAACGTTGCCGCAAGCTCATCGCTCCAGTTCCCGGCGCAGCGGCAGGATGCGCGCGTTGAGTGCGCTTAGCGCCCGACGCGTCTGGGCATCGATGGCTTCAAAGCGCGCCGTATCGAAATAGCCACGCATTGCCTCACCAGCGGTGGGGTCGCGGTCGATCACCAACAGCACGTCGCGTAGTGCATCGGTCAGCACCGGCGGCAGGTCGCCGCGCACCAACTCGATCGCGCGTGGCACGCTGTCGCTTTCGGCGATCACGCGGAAGTCTTCGCGGAAACTGGGCGGCATGCGGCGTGGGTTGTCCCAATCGAGATTGCTGAATGCGCCGGCATCGGCCAGACCCTTGTGCACCCAGATCGCGATATTGAGTTCCGACCGCGCCAGCAGAAAGCCAACTTCGTTTGCCGCCGGATAATCATCCGGCTTACCGAGTTCGGTGAGCGGCAGGCCGGCGCCGAGCAAGGTGATCAACGGCAAATAAAAGGCGCTGGTCGATGAGCGCGTCTGCAGCGCCAAGCGCTTGCCGCGGAGGTCGGCGAGACTGCGGATACCGCTATCGCGCCGCACGAACACCAGGCTGCGATAAACGTTGCGATCCTCACGCAGTGCGCGCAGAAAGGCATGGGCACCAGACCGGTTTTCGAGTTCGGCGGCCATCGCCGGCGTTTCCGTGACCCAATCGACACGGCCACGGCGCAGGTATCCGGCCATTTGTTGCGGGTCGCGAGCGAGCAGCACGGCGCCTTCGCGTATGCCATGGCCTGACAGTTTCGGAACAACCACATCCAGCAGCCGCTTCAGTCGGACATAGTCGACGCGCGGATTATCGGTGATGCGGCCGATGACGATGCGGTCAGGGTGTTGGATATCGGCGGTCGACGGCATTGCGATGATTGCCGCCAGCACGGCGAGCAGCCATCGAAGCAGGGGTCGCGCCCGCAGAGCGCGCCAGCCGTGTGATTCATTCATCGCGTGGATTCTGGTCGGGCTCGGTGCACTGCCGAGCATCGTTGGGGCCGGACGTTAGCATGGCTTCCGCAGCCGTCGCTGCTGCCATTGCTACGCAACTTCACTATTTGTTGATTCTCGACTCGGCCAGCCGTGCCATGCGTTGTGCATCGGCAAGGATGCCGCGAAAAATCATCACCTCGCGGGTGTCGAGATCAGCGCGGTGCAGCATGCGCCGGATGCGCTGCATCAGATGCCCATAGGGCCTGCCTTTGAAGAAGTCGATCTCGGCCAGCGCCTGCTCGAAGTGCTCGAACATGCGCTCCATCTGTTCGATGGTCGCCGGCGGGTCGTCGCGTTCGGCGAGTGGTAGCGGCATGACCTCGGTGATCGTCAGTGCTGCGCTGCGAATGCAGAAGGAGAGTACCTGCACCGCCTGGGCGAGATTGAGTGAGCTGAACTCGGCTTCGGTGGGAATATGCACGGCGGCATCGCAGCGGCTCAGGTCCTCGTTGGTCAGCCCGGTGCGTTCAGCGCCGAACACGAGTGCGACTGGGCCGCGCCTGGCTTCGGTCAGCAGTGATTGTGCGGCTTCCCCGGGTTCCAGCAGCGGCAGGCTGATATCGCGCAAGCGTGCCGTACAGCCAGCGGCGTAGACGCAGTCAGCGATCGCATCAGTGAGTGAATCGTAGATCTGTGCACGCTCGAGCAAGTCGTCGGCGCCGGCTGCGAGTGCGTTCGCACGTTGGTCTGGAAACAGCTTCGGGCGTACCAAGGCGAGGTCGGATAAGCCCATCGTCTTCATCGCGCGCGCGGCGGCACCGATGTTTTCGGGCAGGGCGGTATCGATCAGGACGACACGGATCGGAAGCAGGAATTCACGCAGTGACATGCGCCGAGTTTAGCCGGCGCCTGAAGCGCGCGTCAGGCTTGGCTTTCACGCAAGCGGCCGGTTTGTTACCCTGCCGCCACTTCGCCCGGCCTCGTGCCGGGCTGTTCTTTACCGGAGATCCCATGCGAAACGGCGCCCTTCACATCGCCATCAAAGCCGCGCGCGCGGCCGGCAATGTCATCACGCGTGCACTGCCGAAGCGCGACAGCCTCGTGATTCACGAGAAGGCGCATCTCGATTTCGTCACTGAAGTCGATCGTCTCGCCGAAGCCGAAATCATCAAGGAACTGCGCCGATCGTTTCCGACGCATGGGTTTCTTGGCGAAGAAACAGGCCAGGTTGGGCCGACCAAGCAGCAGTGGGTGATCGATCCGCTCGACGGCACCAGCAACTTCTTGCGTGGGTTCCCACATTTTTCGGTCTCGATCGCCTTGGTCGAAAAAGGCGAACCGGTGCTAGGCGTGGTGTTCGATCCGCTACGCGATGAATTGTTCATCGCTGAGAAGGGGCGAGGTGCGCTACTCAACGATCGTCGCTTGCGTGTGACTCCGCGTAAAGGCATCGAAGGCGCGCTGATTGCGACTGGCTTCCCGTTCCGCCAGCGCAAACTGTTCGACGATCACCTCGAGATGGTCAAAGCATTGCTCAAGACCGGTGAAGACTTGCGCCGCACTGGATCGGCGGCGCTCGATCTCGCCTATGTCGCCTGCGGTCGCTTCGACGCCTATTTTGAAATGGGCTTGCAGCCGTGGGACATGGCTGCCGGTGTATTGCTGGTGCGCGAAGCCGGCGGTCAAGTCACCGATATGCGTGGTGGCGACGGTTTCATGAGCAAGGGCCATATCGTCGCGGCCAACCTCAACGTCGGCGGCGAACTACGTTCCACGATCGAACCCTTCGTCGGCGGGTTGAATTGATGCCTGCGTAGCATTTACTCACGGGTCGCTCCAACAGAAACACAAAAGGCCGGGATTACTCCCGGCCTTTTGTGTTCTATGACGGCCAAATCCAGTTACGGACGGCGCGCCAGATCCGACTCGTCTTTCGCGCGCGGCAGCAGGTCGATACGGTTGGTGCCGAGCAGCAACAGCAACGGGCAGGCGACGAAGATCGATGACAGCGTACCGATCACGATGCCGATGATCTGCGACTCGGCCATGCCCTTCAGCGCGGAACCACCGAAGAAGTAAAGCGCCAGCACGGTCAGCAAGGCCACGAACGAGGTAATGATCGTGCGCGACAGCGTTTGGTTGACCGAGCGGTTCAGCACTTCGTAGGCATCGACTCGATGCAGGCCACGGAAGTTTTCGCGGACACGATCAAACACGACGATGGTGTCGTTGATCGAATAGCCCATCACCGACAGGATGCCGGCGAGCACGTTCAGGTCGAATTCCTTGCCGGTCACCGCGAAGTAGCCGGTACAGACGACGATATCGTGCATCGTGGCAAGGATGGCGGCGATCGCGAACTTCCATTCGAAGCGCACCGAGATGTAAAGCAAAAAGCCGAACGCGACGAAAATCACCGCGATCACGCCCTGACTGGCCAGTTCCTTGCCGACTTGCGGGCCGACGAAGTCGGAGCGGGTCAGTTTGGCCGGGTTGTCGCTGTTTTGCACCGCAGCCAAGACCGAATCGCCGGTCTTGTTCGCGTTCACTTGGCCGTTTTCCGGCTGCAAACGCACGATGATGTCGTTGGATGCGCCGAAAGTCTGCACCACGGCATCGGCGAACCCGGCCTTGGTCAAACGATCACGCAACAGGCCGATATCCGCTTCCTTGTCGAACTTCAACTCGACGACGGTGCCGCCGGTAAAATCGAGTGCGAAGTTGAGTCCGCGCGTTGCGAGCGCGCCAATAGCAATCACGAACAGCGCGATCGCGATGCCGATCGACATCGTGCGCAGGCGCATGAAGTCGAACTTGCTGTCATACGGGAACAGATTCACGTGTGGATCTCCGGATCAGATCGACAGGCGCGCAAGTTTCTTGCGGCCGCTGTAGAAGAGCGAGGCGATGCCGCGCGATACCGAGACCGCGGTGTACATCGAGGTCAGAATGCCGACGCACAGCGACAGTGCGAATCCGCGGATCGGGCCGGAACCGAACGAGAACAACGCGACACCACCGAGTAGGGCGGTGATGTTGGCATCGAGAATCGTGCCGGAGGCTTTTTCGTAGCCGATCGCAATACTCGCCAATGGCGATGTCCCGCCGCGCAATTCTTCGCGGATACGTTCGTTGATCAGCACGTTGGCGTCGACCGACATGCCGACGGTCAGCGCGATACCGGCCAGTCCGGGCAGGGTGAGGGTGGCGCCGAACAGCGACATCACCGCCACCACCAGCAACAAGTTCAGCAGCACCGACAGATTAGTGACGACACCGAACATCTTGTAGTAAATGACGAAGAAGGCCATCACGAAGCCGAATGAATAGAGGACGGCACGGACGCCGGACTTGATGTTGTCGGCACCAAGGCTGGGGCCGATGATGCGTTCTTCGACGATGTCGATTGGTGCCGAGAGCGATCCGGCACGCAGCAGCAGCGCGAGTTCGTCAGCTTCACCCTTTTCCAGTCCAGTGGTCTGGAAATGCTTGCCAAACGGCTCGCGGATATTGGCGATACTGATCACTTCTTCCTTCATGCGTGCGGTTCGGACTTCCTTGCCGTCGATGATCTTGGTCTCTGGAATGCGCTCGATGAAGACGACTGCCAGCGGGCGTCCAACGTTTTCCTCAGTGACACGCAGCATCTTTTGGCCGCCGGCATCGTTGAGGCGGATCGATACCGCTGGGGTGCCGCTATCGGGATCGATGGTGCTGGTCGCGGTGACGATTTCATCGCCCTGTGCGATCACGCGGCGGCTCAACAGCACCGGTTGGCCCTCACGCGTGAAGTAGAGCTTGGAGCCGGCCGGCGAGCGTCCGGTTTGCAGCACGTCCTGAATACGGCCGGCATTCTCGACGTCGGACAGGCGGTATTCCAGGGTTGCCGTTGCACCGAGGATCTTCTTCGCCGCTGCGGTGTCCTGCACGCCCGGCAATTGCACCGCGATGCGCGATGCGCCCTGACGCTGAATGACCGGTTCAGCCACGCCGAGCGCATTGATGCGGTTGCGTAGGGTCGAGAGATTCTGCTCGATCACCTGATCCATCGCAGCGATACGTGTTTCCTGCGGCACCTTCACCGATAACGGAAAGGAGTCGGCGGCGCCGGGAACATCGAGCAACTGCACGCCAGCAGCCAGCCCGGCGATTTCACCGGCGGCCTTCCTGCGGTCATCGTCGTTGCGCAAGGTGACCAGTACACCGTCGGCTGCACGCACTGCGGTTCCACGGATGTTCTTGTCTCGCAACATCGTCTTGATGTCGTCGATCAGGCGCTCATCGCCGGCTTCAATCACCGCCTTGCTGTCGACTTCCATCAGGAAGTGCACGCCGCCTTGCAGGTCAAGGCCGAGCGTCATCGGGTTTGCACCGACTGCGGACAGCCAGTTCGGCACCGTCGATGCGAGGTTTAATGCAACTGAATAATTCTCGCCGAGCGAGGCACGCAGCATTTCGGACACACGCAACTGGGTTTCGCCATCGACGAGGCGCACAAGCAGGCGTTTGTCACTCAACTCAATCGACTTGAACGCAATCTTTGCGCGCTCCAAGTCACCCTGAACTTTCTCCTTGGTCGCTTCGTCGAGCACGGCGTTACGACTGGCCGAGATTTGCACCGCTGGATCTTGCGGGTAAATGTTCGGTAGCGAATAGAGCAAACCGAAAGCCAGCACCACGAAGATGATGGCTTTCTTCCACAGCGGGTATTCGAGGGTCATTGCGGTGTTCCCGGTGACGGACGCGGCTTACGCCGCCTTGATCGTGCCTTTCGGCAATATGGCGGTGATGGCTTGCTTCTGCACCTTGATTTCGAGCTTGTCGGAGATCTCGACGGTGATGAAGGCATCGCTCATGTCGGTAACGCGGCCAAGGATGCCGCCTGAAGTGACGACCTCGTCGCCCTTTCCAAGCCCGTCCAGCATCGAACGGTGTTCCTTGGCGCGCTTCATTTGTGGGCGGATGGCAATGAAATAGAAAATCGCAAAAAACACGACCATCATGATCAAGGGCGAAATCGGGTCGGCAGCGGCACCGCCCGCCGCCTGCGCGTGGGCGTCGGAAATCAGGAAGCTCATGGGTCTCTTCTCGTTGGAGCACCGGACTTGGGGACATTCCGGCGCAAAAAAAGGCGGACGATTATGCCACAGCCCTCAGTGGCCGTGGCCGCTTGGTCGCGAATCTGATCCTCAGGCGGAGTCGGCTCCGAGGTTGATCAGTCGTTCCAGGTTGTCGGCGAGGCGGCCGATTTCGTCGACCAGCAAGTCGATCTCCTCGTGGGTCAAGCCGTCGTAAGGGCGGTTTTCGCAGAGGTGCAAGTACGGCGTACCGTCAACATCATTGACCGCAAGGTAGCCGACGCGTTGTTCCCAGTTGAAGCGCAATGAACGCGTCGCGTCCGACCTCGACAGCGGCGCGATTGGCGTCGAGATGCGCAAATAGCGGCGGCCGCTCTCGGTTTCGAGGTCGCCGAGGAAAATCCCTTGGCGACGTTCGTCGTCGATGTCGAGGTCGAAGCTGATCTGGTACGGGTCGCTGGCGGTGAGCGCGAAGCGCGCACCAAGGTGAGCACGGACATCTTCGAAACTGCGCATGGTCGTTCTCCAATCCAATGCGCTTATGCTAACCGCGTGGACACCACAGCCGCTATCGCCGCTATTTTCGCCATCGTGCGCCGCATTCCTTCGGGTCGCGTCACCAGCTACGGCGAAGTCGCCGCTCGCGCCGGTCTCAAAGGGCGCGCCCGCATGGTCGGTCGCGTGCTTGGCGACGCACCGGACGATGCACCGGTGCCTTGGTTCCGCGTGCTCAAGGCCGATGGTCGCATCGCCTTTCCGATTGGCAGCGATGCCTTCAAGGAACAGGTTCAATGCCTGCGCAAGGAAGGCGTTCGAGTTGCTACGAACGGTCGCGTCGACCTTGGCAGATACGGATGGTCCAGCGAACAGACGCTGGATGCGTTGTTGTGGGGCTGAGCGGAATGGCACGTCGTTGTCTGCGCGACTGGTGGTGTGGACCGGTCAGAAAATCAACGCTGCCATTTGCTTGCGAGTGCGGCTGACGAGGTCCGCATCGTCGATCAGCGCGAAGGCGGCAATCAGCGATTTGCGGCCGAGGTCGTCGCCGAATGTGCGGTCAGCGCGCATGATCGCTAGAAAACTATCGATTGCAGACGCGTGATCGCCGGCCAGCAGTCGGCGCACACCGAGTTGATGGCGCGCGCGGTGGTGGCCAGGTGTCGCAGCAAGTTCGGCAGTGAGTTCGGCCTCGCTCGGGGCATCTTGCAGGGCTTTGGCGAAGTCGAGTTGCGCACGTGCGCATTTGGCGCGGTCGTCAGTCGCGAGATTTGCCGGCAGGCCATCGAGCTCGATCTCGGCTTCCTTGGCATGGCCAGCCTGTAGTAGGGCATCGATCAGGTCAAGGCGCAGTTCCGGCTTCTCCGGCGAGGACAGCGCCAACGAGCGAGCGACCTCGACCTGTTCCTCTGGCGACAACGCCAGTTCGACGAATTCGGGCGCATCCGCGACGCTTTCCGCAGCCATCGCCATGATGCCGTGGTGTTCCAAGAACTGGCGCACCTGTCCCTCCGGCAGCGCGCCGGGGAAACCGTCGACGATCTGACCACCCTTGACCAGCATCACCGTCGGCACCGAGCGGATCTGAAAGTAGCCGGCGAGCTGCTGTTCCTTGTCGACATCGACTTTGGCGAGAATAAAGCCGCCGTTGAACTCGTCGGCCAGCTTTTCCAGGAGCGGGCCGAGCGTCTTGCAGGGGCCGCACCATGGCGCCCAGAAGTCGACGAGCACCGGTGTTTCTTGCGACTTTGCGAGGACCGTGGTTTCGAAACCTTCGACGCCGACGTCGATCACATGGGGGCTGGTGCTCATGACTATTCCGTCTTCAATGGATGCACTGATTTGGGTGCGAGCGAACGTAGATTCAAGCGCTCACGGCGA
>Ga0073902_10000410_pt1 | contig 26339 bp, 23 predicted proteins | sample KloWWTmeKNB19Kit_FD_66667 | JGI IMG/M metagenome (GOLD analysis project Ga0073902, IMG submission 66667) | Active sludge microbial communities from Klosterneuburg, Austria, studying microevolution and ecology of nitrifiers - Klosterneuburg... | ecosystem: Engineered > WWTP > Aerobic digester >...
AGCGACGCCGTCTCAGCCGGTCCGAGGGTGTTGTCCTCGAAGCCGCGTACAGAGCGCACGCCGCCGGCGTAGAAGTTTTGATAGAACGGCAGTCGGCCAGTGCTGCCGTAGCCGTCGCCGTAGCCGAGATCCGCCTTGGCCAGCAGTGAGTAGCTGCCCCACAGCGGGAAGTAATGGCCGATTTCGTAGCCGATTTTGTAGTACTCGAGGTCCGACCCAGGCAGTGCCACTTCGGCTCCGATACGCTGGTACGAACCACGTGTCGGCGCGAAGAACTTGTTGCGTGAGTCGCGCTGCCAACCGGCCTGCATCGACCAGGTATTGATTGTCCACTGACGATATGGCCCGGTGCAGATGCCGGTGGTGGTGTCGGTGTCGGTGTCCGGGCCATCGCCATCGGTATCGGTGTCTGGACCGTTGCATGTGTAGGTGCTGCGTTGACGATCGCCGAGTTCGTCAACGAGGTTGTTGATCAGCGATGTTGGCGTCGAACCATCGACGGTCGTGATGTCGTTTTTGTCTATGCCGAACGACAGCGACAAGGTATCGACTTCGGTCAGCGGAAGGCCAAACAGTACTTCGCCGGAAATCGTATCGGCCGTATAAGCCGCGAGATTGGCCTGACCTTGGTCCAGTTTGCGCACGCTGAAGTTGTAGCCAACGCTGAGACCATCGTCGGTGAAATACGGATCGAAGAAATTGAAGTCGAAACGTTTAACGTAGTCGTTGTTCTGGATCGTTGTACCGACAGTGTTTCCCGATCCAAGGAAATTGCGCTGAGTCAACGACACCGAGGTAATAATGCCTTGAAGCTCGGAATAGCCAACACCGAACTGGAAGCTGCCGGCGCTTTGTTCCTCGACGGTAAAATTGATGTCGACTTGGTCGTCGGTGCCGGGCACTTTCGGCGTTTCAACGGTGACTTCCTTGAAATAGCCGAGGCGTTGCAGACGGCCCTTGGAGCGGTCGATCGCAGCTTGCGAGAACCACGCCCCTTCGAGTTGACGCATTTCACGGCGCAACACTTCGTCTTGGGTGCGTTGATTGCCGATGAAATTGATGCGTCGGACGTAAGCGCGCTTACCCGGGTTCACGAACAAGGTGACGGCGACTTCGCGCTTGTCGCGGTCGACGACCGGCGACGGCGTGACCTCAGCAAATGCGTAACCGATGTTCGACAGCACCCTGGTCATCGATTCCGAGGCGCGTTCAAGCTTGCCCCGTGAATAGGTCTCGCCGGGTTTTGCCGAAATGAATCGGCGCAGTACATCTTCTTTCACCACCATGTCGCCAGCCAAATTGACGTCGGTGAGCGTATAGATGTCGCCCTCGCGCACGTTCGCGGTGACGAACAATTCCTTGCGGTCTGGGCTGATCGAGACCTGCGTCGATTCGACTGCGAAATCGACGTAGCCACGGTCTTGGTAGTAGGACGCGAGCTTTTCCATGTCGCCGGAGAGTTTTTCGCGCGAGTACTGATCGTCACGCTTGTACCAACTCAGCCAATTGGAAGAACCAGACTCGAAATCCTCGATGATCTCGTCGTCACTGAAGGCAGTGTTGCCGACGATGTTGAGGTGTCGAATCTTCGCTGCCTTGCCTTCGCTGACCGTGATTTTGATCGAAACGCGGTTGCGGTCGAGGTTTTCGACCTCCGGCTTGATGCTGACGTTGTATTTGCCGCGATTGTTGTACTGGCGCGTCAGTTCTTGGGTCAGTCGATCGAGTTCGAGGCGATTGAATGTCTCGCCTTCGACCAGCCCAATTTCGCGCAGACCCTTCATCAGATCCTCGGTCTTGAGGTCCTTGTTGCCAGTGATTTCGAGCTTGGAGATGGCCGGGCGTTCGCTCAGCTTCACGATCAGAATATCGCCCTGTCGCGTCAGCTCGATGTCGTTGAAGAATCCAGTCTTGAACAGCGCGCGCACCGCCGCCGATGCGCGGACGCTGTCGATACGATCGCCTTTTTCGATCGGCAGCGCACTGAACACGGTACCCGCTGGAATGCGGGTGAGGCCTTCAAGCCGGATGTCCGACACCACAAAGGCATCGAAGGCGGCGGCATTCTGCGCGCACAGCGAAGCAACCAGGACCAGCGCAGCAATTCGTTTCATCGTCACTCCGTCAATGACCACCGCAGCGCAAGGGCACTGAGGCGTTGCCCGGGCCTGTGGGGCGCGGGCGGGTTGGGCGCAGGCCGGCGCACATGCTTGGTGCGCGCCGTGCCGGAAAGGGTTCAATTCAGTGGAGCAGGCCGGAAATATCGTTGAAGAAGGCGAGTCCGATCAGACCGGACAACATCGCCAAACCCACGTATTGGCCAGCGACCAGCGTTCGATCACTGACCGGACTGCCTGTGATCAGTTCGATAAGGTAATACAGGATATGACCCCCGTCCAAGATCGGGATCGGCAAAAGGTTCAGGATCGCGAGGCCTAGCGATACCGCGCCGAGAAAGCCAAGGAACCAAGGCAGTCCCTCGTTGGCGCTGAGATTCGCGACTTGAGCGATGGCGATCGGCCCCGACAGGTGTTTGGTAGACAGCGCGCCGACCAGCATATCCTTCAGGAATTGTAGGGATTTCGTGGTGACAGTCCAAGCTTCGTTGATCGCCGCCGGAACCGCAGCCAGTGGGCCAAACCGACGCACATGGTCATGCCGGAACCCCGCGCCGATGCCGAGTCTGAATACCGTTTTGCCATCCTCGACGGTCGCGATAGGGCGGGCGAGCAGGCGCTGACGTTCACCACCACGCTCGATCAGCAACGCGACTTCGCCGTCTCGTGCCTGGCGCTGCAAAGTGCCGCGCAGGGCGTCGAAATCGGTGACCGACTCGCCGTCCACGCTCAGAATCAGGTCACCACTGCGGAGGCCGGCAACGGCCCCTGCGGCACCGGCAACCACCTGACCCACCAAGGCCGGTTGCAGTCGTTGCAGGCCGAGTAGCGCGCCCAATTGGTCGTCCGCTATGTCTTGGCCAATGCCACCGAGGCGAACATTGTGCTCGCTCGTCGTTCCGTCCGGTTCGCGCACAGAGACGCCGACATCGCGGCGATACAACGCACCTTCGAATATTGCCATACCCACTTCCGACCACGCATCGATTGGGACACCGTCGATTGCAGTGACGCGCATGCCGGAACTCAAACCAGCCTCCGCACTGAGGCCGCTGACTTGGCCGATCACAGGTTGAAAATCGGGCTTGCCGACCATGAACATGGCCCAATAAACGACCAGCGCAAACATCACATTAGCGGCCGGCCCGGCTGCGGCAACGGCGATTTTCTGCCATACCGGCTTACGGTTCAGCGCGGCATGCACCTGCTCGGGAGCGACGTCTTCGGCGCGTTCGTCCAGCATCGACACATAACCGCCGAGCGGAATAGCGGCGAGTACGTATTCGGTGCCATCGCGGCCGACGCGCGTCCACAGTGGTTTGCCGAAACCGATCGAGAACCGATGCACCTTCACGCCGCAGCGCCGTGCTACCCAAAAATGGCCAAATTCGTGGAAGGTCACCAACAGGCCGATGGTGATGATGTACCAAAATAATGGCCCGAAAAAACCGGTCATGAAGAGAATCCTTGCAAGTCACACTCGGCCGCGCGGCGAGCGTCATAATCAATGGCGACAATGGCTTCCAGTGTATCGGTCGCTGCGTTAACAGATCGCTGCAGTCCCGACGAGATCACTCGCTCAATATCGAGGAAACCGATGCGACCGGCCAAAAAGGCAGCCACCGCAACTTCATTGGCTGCATTGAGCATGATCGGAGCGGCGCCGCCGGTGCGCAGTGCCGCAAAGGCGTGGGCCAGGCAAGGAAATGCAATCAGGTCTGGCGCTTCGAAGTCGAGGCGGGCTGCCGCGACCAGATCGAGGCGAGTGACGCCAGCGTCAATGCGCGCCGGCCAAGCGAGCGCATTCGCAATCGGGGTGCGCATGTCGGGTGACCCGAGTTGCGCAAGCTGCGAGCCGTCGGCGTATTCAACCAGCGAATGCACAATGCTTTGCGGATGCACCAGCACATCGATGTGCTCCGGTGCGACGCCGAACAGTCGCTGTGCCTCGATCACTTCGAGGCCCTTATTCATCAGCGTCGCCGAGTCGATCGAGATTTTGCGACCCATTTTCCAGCGCGGATGCGCACACGCTTGATCTGGCGTGACGCCACGCAGTTGTTCCCGCGACCATCCGCGAAACGGGCCACCGGATGCGGTAAGGATCAGGCGGGTAATGCCATTCGCGCCCGGATTGTGTGCGTAGTCGCGCGGCAGGCATTGGAAGATGGCGTTGTGCTCGCTGTCGAGCGGAATGATGGTGGCGCCATTGCGGGCAGCGGTGGCGACCAGCAGCTCGCCGGACATCACCACGGCTTCCTTGTTCGCCAGCAGCAGGCGTTTGCCGGCGCGTGCTGCCGCCAAGGTCGATGCCAGACCGGCGGCACCGACGATTGCGGCGACCACGGTGTCGAAGCGGGTGTCGGCGGCGATGTCATCCAGCGCATCGGCGCCTGCCAGCGCCTCGGTGCGCAGGCCGCGTGAGCGCAGCGCTGCCGCGAACTCATCGTGCAGGGACGCATCGGCAATGACGGCGACGTCGGGCACGAAGCGTGTGCACAAGTCGACCAGCGTGGCGCAATCTCGATGCGCACTCAGCGCTGCGACGCGAAAGCGTTCCGGGTGGCGGGCGATGACCTCAAGCGTGCTGGCGCCGATCGAGCCGGTCGCGCCGAGAACTGCAACCTGTCTCATAGGCCGAGGATCAGTTTTCCGGCGACGAAGATTGGCAACGCCGCGAACATCGAGTCGAATCGGTCGAGTGCACCGCCGTGACCAGGAAACAGCGTGCCCGAATCCTTCGCCTGCGCATGCCGCTTGATCAGGCTCTCCAACAGATCGCCGACGATCGAGAACAGCATGGTGACGATGCACAGCGCGACGAATATCAGCAGGCGCTGCGCCGGCACCGCAAACACGAAATGCCCAAGGCCCAGCGCATAGAACGTGCAACCGACCAAGGCGCCGTAGACACCGGCTGTGGTTTTGCCGGGGCTGATGTTCGGGGCCAGCTTGGTGGTGCCGAAACGCCGACCGGCGAAGTAGGCGCAACTATCCGCGCACCACACCAAGACGAGCAGGAAAAGTACCCACCACGGACCACGTTCGCCGCCATGCAGGACGATTGCTGCGGTCCATGCCGGCACGATCGCCAGCGCGCAGGCGAGGGTCTTGATCGCCAATGAACGTTGGCTGGTGCGTTCGCCGAAGTGGTAATGACGCAGCCACCACGGCGCCAATAGCCAGAACAGCACACCGCTGAAGACGATCTGGACGCGCACCGTGTCGCTCGCAAACCAGGCGCCAGCAAACATCAATACGTGCAGTGCGATCACTACGCCGCGCGCCGGAGTCGAACGCCACCCGCTCAAGTGGGTCCATTCCCAAACGCCGATCAGGAACAGCAGACCAAGCACGGTTGCGAACCAGATTTGCGGCAGCAGCATGACTGCAGCGATGCCGAGCGGCGCAAGGATCACTGCCGTGAGCGCACGTTCGCGCAGGCCGCTTGAGGGTGTCGCAGCAGCGGCGTCGGCGCGATTCATGCCGGATGCCTCAATTGCTGGCCGGTACGGCCATAACGGCGTTCGCGCCGGGCGTAATCAGCCAATGCTGCATCCAATGCCGCGGCATCGAAATCCGGCCACAGCACATCGCTGAACCAGAGTTCGGCGTAGGCGAGTTGCCACAACAGAAAATTGCTGACGCGGTGTTCGCCGCCGGTACGGATGAATAGGTCCAGCGGTGGCAGGTCGGCGAGGCTGACATGCGCGTCGAATAGCGACTCGTCGATCGTGTCGGCATCGATGTCGCCGCGGGCGACACCAGCCGCGATGCACCGTGCCGCTTGCACGATGTCCCAGCGTCCGCCGTAGTTCGCAGCGATGTTCAGGTTCAACCGAGTCTGTGCCGGTCGTTTGCATTCGGAATGATCCATACGTTCGCGCAGTGCCGGTGCGAACGCGGAACGGTCGCCGACGAAGCGCAGCGCAACGCCGTTCGCGACCAACTCGTCCACCTCGCGGTCGATCGCCTTCATGAACAATTCCATCAAGGTGCCGACTTCTTCCTGCGGACGCTTCCAGTTTTCGCTGGAGAACGCGAATAAGGTGAGGGTCGGGACATGCCGGCGAATGCATGCTTCGACGGTGGCGCGCACCGCCTTCACCCCTTCGTGGTGGCCGAAACTGCGCGGACGATGGCGTGCCTCGGCCCAGCGGCCATTGCCATCCATGACGATGGCAATGTGACGCGGCAGGCGCTGAACGGCAATCGCCGGATCGATGATGCTCATTCGGCCGACTCAGCCGCTTAGAGCGACATCAGTTCCTGTTCCTTGATCTTGCAGACCGCATCCACGTCGGCGACGAATTTGTCGGTAAGTTTCTGCACGTCCAGCTCGGCCTTGCGCTCCTCGTCTTCGCTGATTTGCTTGTCTTTCAGCAAATCTTTGACGTTTTGCATGGCGTCGCGGCGCACGCCGCGGATTGTGACTTTGGTATTTTCACCCTCATGCGACACATGCTTGGCAAGTTCCTTGCGGCGCTGTTCGGTGAGCGGCGGTAAATTGATACGGATGACGGTGCCCGCTGTGTTCGGCGTCAAGCCGAGGTCAGACGCGAGGATGGCCTTCTCGATTGCCGCCACCATCGGTTTTTCCCAAGGCGTGATGGTCAGTGAGCGCGAATCGACGACGGCGACCGCAGCACACTGGTTCAGTGGCATTTCGGAACCGTAATAATTCACCTTCAGATGGTCGACCAGCGTCGTGCTGGCGCGGCCGGTGCGGAGTTTGGAGAGATCGGTCTTCAAGGACTCGATGCTCTTCTTCATGCGGGTTTCGGCTTCTTGCTTGATGGTCGCGATCATGGCGCTGGGTCGGATCGTGGCTTAGGAAGGCGGTGAGTATAGCGGTGCCCTGCTGGTTCAGGGCGTGGCCGCGCCCGGATCGAGGCCGAGTGCGATGTCGTTCTCGATCTGGTCGACGAAACAAAAGGGGACCTGTCCGATCGCCGCCATGCCTTGCCGAGCATAGAAGCGCCGCGCGCGGTCGTTGCCGGCGTAGACACACAGCCAGAGCAGATCGGCTCCGACACGTGCGGCATCGGTGCGGACGGCGTCGAACAGGCGTTGCCCAAGGCCGCTGCCGTGGACAGCAGCATCGACGTACAGGCGTTTCAGTTCGATCGGATGGCGGGCGGCGACCGGCGCGGTGGCGGTCTGCCATTGCACGAAGCCAAGCAACTCAGCACCACGCTGCGCGACCAAGATATAAGCGGCATCGTCGCCGAACCAATGACTGACGGCAGCGTCGCTGAGCACGGTTTGGCAATGGATGCGGATACGCGCCGCGTCATGAGTCGGCGTGTAGGTTGCGGCGAAGCAGCGCCGCGCAAGTTCAGCCAGGGCGAGCGCGTCGGAACGTATCGCCGCGCGCAGAACCGGCAGACTCATCCGGCGCGTGTGACCAAAGTGCCGATTGGTTCACCACGGACAATACGCATCAAATTGCCGGGCTCGTTCATGTCATAGATGCGCAGCGGCATGCCGTGGTCGCGGCAGAGTGCAATCGCCGCCGTGTCCATCACGCCAAGATTGCGCGTGATCACATCTTCGTAGCTGAGCGTATCGAAGCGCGTCGCGGCTGCATCCTTCTTCGGATCGGCACTATAAACGCCGTCGACCTTGGTGCCTTTGAGCAACAATTCCGCCCCGACTTCGACTGCGCGCAGTGCCGCGGCGGAATCAGTGGTGAAGAATGGATTGCCGGTGCCAGCTGCAAAAAGTACGACGCGGTTCTTCTCCAGGTGGCGGATCGCGCGGCGGCGGATGTAATCCTCGCAAACCTCGTTGATCTTGATCGCGCTCATCACGCGTGCGACGACACCACGCTTTTCGATCGCGTCTTGCATCGCCAGCGCGTTGATGACCGTCGCCAGCATGCCCATGTGATCGCCGGTGACGCGGTCCATGCCGGCTGCGGCGAGGCCGGCGCCGCGGAAGATGTTGCCGCCACCGATGACGACACCGACCTGCACACCGGTACGCACCACTTCGATGATCTCGTCAGCCATACGCCCAAGGACCTTGGGATCGATGCCGTAGTGTTCGCTGCCCATCAGCGCTTCGCCACTGAGCTTCAGGAGAATTCGCGTATATCGGATCGGCGCGTCGGTCATGGTCGGGTCCTTGAATCATGCAGTGGCGGCGGAACAACGGAACCGCTGATCGCGGGCAAAAAAAAGGGAGCGTCGCCGCTCCCTTCCGGTCAGGCCAGTCCGGCCTGTTTCATCACTTCGGCAGCGTAGTCTTCGACGACCTTTTCGATGCCTTCGCCGACCGCGATGCGGTGATAGGCGGTCACGTCTGCTTTGCCCGCCTTGAGCGCGGCTTCGACCGTCATGTTGGTATCGATGACATACGGCTGGCCGTAGAGCGTGTTCTCGGTGACGATCTTCTGGATCTTGCCGCCGATGATTTTCTCAAGGATTTCCGCCGGCTTGGCGCGGTCCTTGTCGGTCATCTTCGCCAGCTCGATTTCCTTTTCTTTGGCGAGGAAGTCGGCCGGTACGTCAGCTGCTTTGTTGTACGGCGGATTCATCGCGGCAACGTGCATTGCGACGCCGCGCGCCAGTTCAGCATTGCCGCCCTTCATGTCGATCAGCACGCCGATACGGCCGCCGTGGACATAGGCACCGACATTGCCGTCGCTGGTCAATGCGACGAGGCGACGCAGCTGGATGTTTTCGCCGAGCTTCAGTACCAGCGCCGAGCGTAGTTCTTCGACCGTCGCACCATCGACAGCGACCGCCTTGAGTGCGTCGACGTCAGTGGCGCCCGAGCTCAGTGCGGCTTTGGCGACGAGGTCGCAGAAATTGACGAAATTCTCGTCTTTGGCGACGAAATCGGTTTCCGAGTTGATCTCGACCATGACCGCCTTGCCCGCTTCGGCGGCCATCGCGACGCGGCCTTCGGCAGCGATGCGGCCGGCCTTCTTGTCGGCCTTGGCGAGACCTTGCTTACGCAGCCATTCCATCGCGGTGTCGATGTTTCCGCCGTTTTCGGTCAGTGCTTTCTTGCACTCCATCATGCCGACGCCGGAACGCTCGCGCAGCTCCTTGACCATGCTTGCCGTGATTTCCATGACTTCCTCTCGATGCTCAAAAAAAGCGCGGCGGGAGCTCCGCCGCGCAGGATCCATTGCGCTACCGTGGCTCAGCCACGGCGATGCCGAACTTACTCGGCGCTTGGGGCGTCAGTCTGAGCCGGAGCGGCTGCCGGCGCGGGCGCGCGCGACGGTGCACGCTTTGCACCTGGTTTGCCACCCGGACCACCCGGACCACCTGGGCCACCCGGACCACGGCGACTCGGGCCACCTGGCTTGCGATCGCGGTCATTGCGATCATTGCGGCCACCGCGGTCGTCGCGGCGACGGCCAGCGTCGTCCTTCGTGACCGGGTTGCCGGCGGCATCGAGTTCGACGAACTCGTCCTTGGCATTGGCCGCGATCGCCGGCGCGGCAGCCTTGCCTTCCAGCACCGCATCAGCGGCGGCGGAGGCGTAAAGCTGCACGGCGCGGATGGCGTCGTCATTACCGGGGATGATGTAGTCGGCGAGCGACGGGTCGTAATTGGTGTCGACCACGGCAATCACTGGAATACCGAGTTTACGCGCTTCCTTGATCGCGATCTCTTCATGACCGACGTCGATCACGAACAGTGCGTCTGGCAGCGAATTCATGTTCTTGATGCCGCCGAGCGAGCGCTCAAGCTTTTCCTGCTCGCGCTTGAGCGACAGTACTTCGTGCTTGACGCGCTTCTCGAAGCTGCCATCGGTGTGCATGGCTTCGATTTCCTTCAGGCGCGAGACCGACTGGCGCACGGTACGGAAGTTTGTGAGCATGCCGCCGAGCCAGCGGTGCGAGACGAAGGGCATGCCGCAGCGGTTGGCTTCGGCTTTCACCGCTTCACGTGCCGAGCGCTTGGTGCCGACGAACAGCACGCTGCCACGCTTCTGCGCCATGCCGGACAGGAAGTTCATCGCGTCCGTGAACAGCGGCATGGTTTTTTCAAGATTGATGATGTGGATTTTCCCGCGCGCACCGAAAATGTACGGCGCCATCTTGGGATTCCAATAACGGGTCTGGTGACCGAAATGCACGCCGGCTTCGAGCATCTGGCGCATGGTGACTTGAGGCATGGTGAACTCCGTTGCTAGAAACACAACCGTCCTTTGTCGAGGACCACTGATCGTGTTTCGGGGTTGGACCTCCACGTTTCCGCCAGGACCGACCTTATGTCGCGAGCGACTAAGGCACCCCAGTCCGGGTGACGAAACGTGTGCGGATTCGGCAGGATTGCCGTGTGCTGTCGGAACTACCCGACAAAGCAGCGGAATTCTAGCCGGCGCGTGGGGTCGGCTGCAAGTCGCCACCGTTCTGCTTGTAGCAATCGATCAGGACCGGCATCGTTGCCATGACGGCATGGGACGATTCGATGAATCTGGATGAGCTTTTCGGGGGCAGCAGTGTGCCGAGCCTGAAAATCGGGCGGCACGAGCTCGAGTTCGACCGTGCGCGGATCATGGCGGTGTTGAATATCACCCCCGATTCGTTTTCGGACGCTGGACGTTTGATTGGCCTCGACGCCGCACTGACACACGCCGAACGCTTGCTTGGCGAGGGTGCAGATGTACTTGATATCGGCGGCGAATCGACACGGCCGGGCGCCGAGTCGGTGTCCGTGGACGAAGAGATCGGGCGCGTCGTGCCGGTGATTGAGGCGATCGCTGCGCGATTCGATGTACCGATTTCGATCGATACCTCGAAACCGGCGGTGATGCGAGCTGCCGTTGCCGCCGGTGCGGGCTTGATCAACGACGTCAACGCGCTGCGTGGCGAGGGCGCGCTGGAAACGGCAGCGGCGCTGAACGTATCGGTTTGTCTGATGCACATGCAGGGTGAGCCACGGACGATGCAGGACGCGCCGCACTACGACGATGTCGTCGGTGAAGTGAGACGATTTCTGGCTGATCGCCTGCTGGCCTGCCAGATGTCCGGGATCGACAAGAAGCGCATCGTCATTGATCCGGGTTTCGGCTTTGGCAAATCGCAGGCGCACAATCTGGCCTTGCTGGCACAGCTTGGCCAATTTGCCAGCATCGAGGCGCCGTTGCTGGTCGGGTTGTCGCGCAAGCGCATGATTGGGACGATCACCGGGCGCGACATGAATGATCGTGCAGCGGGTTCAGCGGCAGCAGCATTACTCGCTGTCGAGCGCGGTGCGCGCATCGTGCGCGTGCATGACGTCGCGATCACGCGCGACGCACTCGCCGTGTATGCGGCGATGCGCCCGTTTGAGAAAGCGCCGAAGCCAACGGCGGTGCGGCCGAAGTCACCGTGGGACGATGAATGAAGGGCAATGAAAAAGCCGGGCATTGCCCGGCTTTTTCTTCGCAGCTGGAGCGACCGATTAGCGCTCGCGCGCCACCCGCAAACCCGCACGATGCAGTTCGACCGTACTCAGGTCGGCTTGATCGACCAAAGTCAGATCACGCAGTTGATAAGGACCGCGGATACCCGCTTTAGCCATCGTCTCGGCGTCAAACACCAGTTCCAGTATGCCGTTGCCGGGCTTCAGCATGGCGGCGGTGCTGGCTTGTGCGGCCGGACGCAGCTTGCCGTTATCGATGCCATATAGCGTGCCACGCACTTCAAATCGGCTTTCGGCGGCGACGCGCAGCTTGAACGACATCGACAATGAACCATCGTCGTTGTGTACGACCTTGGCACCGGCGCCGAGTTGCGCGCGCGGAATGCTCGATGAAAACGCCGTCTTGGCATCACGTTGCACGCTTGCTGATTTCGCTGCCGCGAAGGCATGCACTTCCCACAGGCCTGGCCCGACGCCGGCGAGTGCGTCGTGTGTGACTTCGGCGACATAACGGCCGTCGGTGGCTCGCTTGAAGTCGAGGTTGAACGACGCACCATTCGGTGCGCTGACGATGCCGTCGATCGAGTCGACGAGTTGGTCGTCATTGAATTCCGCGAACACACTATAGGTTTGACCATGGCTAGCGACGATGCGGTCCATGGTCAGCTTCAGCACTTCCGCGCTGTTTGGTTCATAGACATGCACGAGGTAGTCGCTTGCGGCCTTCGGCATGGCCAGCGTCATTGCACCGAAGCCGAGGTCGTCACGTAGCTGGAAGGCCATCGTGCCGTCCGGGAAATCAGTGCCCGCCATCTTCAGTTCGGCATCATCGGCAGCATTTGCCATCGCCGCGCGACCCTGTATGGCCTTGCCCTGAGCATGGATCACGATGTCGTCGGCGGAGATCGGCTGTACCGATTTCGCCTCGCCCGAGACTGGCGACAGCCGGATCAAGGCACCCTTGGCGGTGGTGTGGAGCGTCGTGCCAGTGGCGAGTTCGGCAGCGGGCACGCGTGTCCAGTATTCCTTGCTCTCGCGCACGAACGGTTGTTGCGCCGTGATCTTCTGGTCGAGCGGCAGCACCCAACTGAAACGCACTACCTCGGTTTCGAGGTTCATGCCCGGCATCGCGGCGGCTTTGGCAGTGACTAGCGTGCTGGGTATCAAATCACCGGCGGCGTGTTCGATTGCAACATCAGTTTCAAATCGCTTGGCTGCGGCGGTGCCACTGAACGCAAGCACCAGGGCGATGGACAGCATCGTCTTCATTTTCATGGCAGTGGGCTCCGGGCTCAGATGTCGTTACGCAGGATCACGTCGAGACCGAAGCACTTGCGACGGCTCTGGTTATGCGACAGTGGTTCACCACCGGCCATCCGGCTGGTGTCATAGAACCAAACCTTGCCGGCTGCCGCCTGACTCGTGCAGTTCAGGAAGCCGTCGGAACACGAGTTCAGCCAGTTCTGTGTGGTTTCCAAGCCGAGATTCTCGGGGTAGCCACCGCAGTAGCTATCGCTGTCGAACGGTGAGGAATCGACATCGGTACCGACCACCGACCAGAACCCCTTCGGCAGCGCCGGGCGGCCGGCAGTGCCAAACAGATTGTTGGCGTTGTAAGTGGCCATCCAACTGCTTTGCTGCATGCGCACGGCGTCGCTCTTGTAACCCATCAGCCAGCCCAGCGCAGATTCAAAAACGTTGCCGTTCATCACTGCGTCGGCCAATGGCGTGCCGGCGGACGAGGGCGCAAGCGCGTTGACCCAGCGAATCTTCGAAATGATGTTCGGATAGCGACTGTCATAGGTTGGATTCGACATGATCCAGCGCATGACGTTGCCGCCGTTGCTGTGCGTGAGGATCACCAGATCAGTGATGCCCTTGCTGCTGATGAACGTGCTCAGCTGGCCAGCGAGACAGCCAGCCGCAGCGGAATGCCACATGTATTTCGTGAAATCACAGTTGATCACCGTGTAGTTCGCGCTATTCGGCAGACCCTGACGGATCGAGTTGACGTTTTCGCTGGTCCAATAGTCGGCCAATGCGTTGGTCTGTTTGCCGGTGCCGTGAACGAATGCCACGCCGGTATTCGCGTGCGCGGTGAATGCGGCCAGCGCCAGCGTGATGCAGGCAAGAAGCTTGTGCACGTTAATCCTCCCAGATCGAAATGCTTGGACGTGCTGTCACCGGCGTGGGTCGGCAGTCCCTGCTGCCCGTCGCGGTCGCGGTCGTCGGATTCGAGTGCGGCAAGGTCCTCCCCCTGTCACCGCGGGGCGGATGAAACCAGACTTCCGTCACGTTGTAAACATCTGTTTGAAACTTTCGTTTGTGCGACGCGGAAGAATGTGAGTGCGCAGAACACCGGCTTGCGCGCTACCGCAGGCCGCGCGTGAGACGCTGCAGTGCGCCAGTTTCCACTTGACGAAAACGCCTAGCGCGGCTTTAATTCGCGCCCTTCGCCGCAATGGCGGAGCGACATCCAGATTCACGGCTAGGTAGCTCAGTTGGTAGAGCAGGGGATTGAAAATCCCCGTGTCGGGGGTTCGATTCCCTCCCTGGCCACCATATAAATCAAGGGTTTGCGAGAAATCGCAGACCCTTGTTTTTTGCTCGGTCGCCGTAACGTATTTGCGCCTTCACCTGCAGCTGCGATGCAGCGTGAGAGGATCGGGCTTGGTCGGGAAATGCTCGCGGCCGAACGCCTGCGTCACCGGATGGAGTGTGTCGATATGTCGATGATCAATGCCTGGGCCGCGCATGCTGCGAAGGGGCCGCTTGAGCGATTTGACTACGATCCGGGCGAGCTTGGCTCGGACGAGGTCGACGTTGCCGTGGAGTACTGCGGTGTCTGCCATTCCGATCTATCGATGGTCGACAACGATTGGGGCATGTCCGCGTATCCGCTGGTGCCCGGTCATGAAGTCGTCGGTCGGATCGTCGCGTTGGGAGCAAACGCGAAGGGATTGCAGGTAGGGCAGCGCGTCGGCGTTGGCTGGACCAGCGCCAGTTGCATGCATTGCGGATCGTGCATGGGCGGCGACCAGCACCTATGCATGACGGCCCAACCAACCATCGTTCGCCGACATGGCGGTTTTGCCAATCGCGTGCGTGCGCATTGGGCTTGGGCCATCGCCTTGCCGGAAGGTATTCGTCCGGAAGCGGCCGGCCCACTGTTCTGTGGCGGCATTACCGTATTCACGCCACTACTCGACTACGGCATCCAGCCGACTGATCGTGTCGGCGTCGTTGGTATCGGCGGCCTCGGACACATGGCGGTGCGCTTTGCCAAGGCTTGGGGCTGCGAGGTCACCGCTTTGACCTCCAACATCGGAAAACACGAGGAGGCGCAAGCACTCGGGGCGCACCGGGTGGTGTCGAGCACCGATACCAAGCAGATCGCCGCGATCGCGGGATCGCTCGACTTGATCATCGTGACCGCGAACGTTCGCCTCGACTGGAATGTGCTGCTCGCCGCGCTCGCGCCACGCGGTCGCTTGCACGTCGTCGGTGCGGTCATCGAACCTATTCCGGTGCAGGTGTTTTCGCTGTTGCTGGGGCAAAAACAAGTATCCGCTTCACCCACCGGTTCGCCCACGGGCATCGCCAAGATGTTGGCGTTTTGCGCCCGTCACGGCATCGAACCGATGGTTGAACAATTTCCGATGCGTCGCGTCAATGACGCCTTCGATCATCTCCGTGCTGGCAACGCGCGTTATCGAATCGTGCTGAAGAACGATTTCTAGCGAGTCGCACTGGACTGTTGCCGTGCCCGCAGCGCTTCGTCATGCTCGCGGTCATCAGCGCGAGGTGACCATGAGCGAATTTCCGCAGAACGAACGCATCACGATGTTTTATGAGGCGTTTCGCGCGCTCGATGCCGAGGCCATGCAGGCCGCCTACGCGCCCGATGCGATATTCGACGACGAGGCCTTCGCGTTGCGCGGTCGCGAGGAAATCGGCGCGATGTGGCGCATGCTTTGCACCGCCGTGAAGGAGAAGGGCAGGTCGAACTGGAAGCTCGCCTTCAGCGACATCGACTGCGATGACGAAGTCGGCGTAGCGCACTGGGAAGCACACTACCGATTCAGCGCCACCGGGCGCATGGTGCACAACATCATCGATGCCGAATTCGCGTTCGACAAGAATGGCTTGATCACCCGACACCGCGACCGCTTCGACTTCTGGCGCTGGTCCAAACAGGCGCTCGGCTTGCCCGGCATCCTGTTCGGCTGGACACCACTGCTGCGCAACAAGGTGCGTGCACAGGCGGCGGTCAATCTGGCGAAGTTTCGCTCCGCCAAACGTTGATCAATCCAACACCGCGATCGCTTCGGCCAGACGTTCGACAGCGATGATCTGGATCCCGGCAGGCGCTTTTTTGGGCGCGTTGGCCTTGGGCACAACGATGCGTTCGAAACCGTGTGAGGCGGCTTCACGGATGCGTTCTTCGCCGTTTGGAACTGGGCGGATTTCTCCGGCTAAACCAACTTCACCGAATACCGCGAGGTGATGCCCGAGCGGGCGATTGCGGAAGCTCGACAGCGCCGCCAACAGCACCGGCAAATCGGCAGCGGTTTCTTGCACGCGAATGCCGCCGACCACGTTTACGAAGACATCCTGGTCGTAGAGTGCGAATCCGCCGTGCTTATGCAACACCGCCAGCAGCATCGCCAGTCGATTTTGTTCGAGTCCAAGTGCTACGCGCCGCGGATTCGCCAGTGGCGACTGATCGACCAGCGCCTGCACCTCGACCAATAGCGGGCGCGTGCCTTCGCGCGTCACCATGATCGCGCTGCCCGGTGTCGGTTGCTCGTGGTTCGACAGGAAGATCGCAGATGGGTTCGGCACTTCGCGCAGGCCTTTGTCACCCATCGCGAACACACCGAGTTCGTTGACCGCGCCGAAACGGTTCTTGAATGCGCGCAGCACCCGAAAACGGCTGCCTGCTTCGCCTTCGAAATAGAGCACCGCATCGACCATGTGTTCGAGCACGCGCGGGCCGGCGATGCCGCCTTCTTTCGTCACATGGCCGATCAGAAACACCGCACAGCCGACTTCCTTGGCATAACGCACCAATCGTGCTGCTGATTCGCGTACTTGCGAGACTGAGCCGGGTGCCGATTCGATCTGCTCGGAATACATCGTCTGAATCGAGTCGATCACCAGAAAATCCGGCTTCTGCGCGATCGCAGTCGCGAGGATGCGTTCGATGCCGGTGTCGGCAAGGGCGTCGATCGCATCCAGCGACAGACCCAGCCGACGTGCCCGCGCCGCAACTTGGCCGAGACTTTCTTCGCCGGTCACGTACAGCGTTTTCGAACGCCCGGCGAGTGCCGCCAATGCCTGCAGAACCAGCGTCGACTTGCCGATGCCCGGATCGCCGCCGATCAGCACGACTGAACCTCGCACCAGGCCGCCACCGAGCACACGATCGAGTTCGCCAATGCCGATCAGGGTTCGCTGTTCTTCTGATTCCGATACCTTGGCAAGTGCGGTGACGACAGCACAGCCGCCGCCGGCATAACCACTGCGTGATTCGTTCTTCGACGATTTCGCCGATGCGAGGCGCACCTCGCTCAGCGTATTCCAGGCGTTGCACTCGGTGCACTGACCCTGCCATTTCGAGTATTCGGCGCCACAGTCATTGCAGACGTAGGCAGTCTTTGGCTTGGCCATATGGCGAACCTCAGGTGTCGTCTTCGAGGAACATCACCCGCCGCGTGATGCCGCAAGTGAGTTCGTAGCTGATCGTGCCGGCGGCTGCGGCGATACGTTCGACTGGCAAATCCCGACCCCACAGCAGCACCCGGTCGTTGATATTCGCGTCGGCGTGATCGCGCAGGTCGATCATCATCAAGTCCATCGAGACGCGGCCAATGATCCGCGCATCGCGGCCGTTCAAGCGCACCGGCGTGCCGGTCGCGGCGCTGCGCGGATAACCATCGCCATAACCGATTGCGACGACGCCGACCGCCATATCATCAGGACATGCATACGAACCGCCATAGCCGACGCGCTCACCCTTGGCGACGCGATTGATCGCAATCAGCTTGCTCGACAGGCTCATCGCCGGACGGAAGCCGTCATCAGCACCGCAGCGATCGTGTTCGACACTGAGTCCGTACAAGGCGCCACCGGCACGAACCCAATCTGTGCGCGCGTCCGCAAAGTGGACGATGGCGGCCGAATTTGCGATCGAATGCGGCAGCGCCGTCGCGCCGGCGGCTGCAAAACGCGCGAGTTGCTGCGTGGTAGCCGCGTCTGCTGGTTCATCCGAGCGCGCGAAGTGGCTCATCAGCACAATGTCGTCGTGCACATTGGCCAGCGCGCGCAGTTGTGCCAGCAGCGCGGTGGTTCGCGTCGGATCGAAACCGAGGCGGTGCATGCCGGTATCGATCTTGAGCCAAATCCGCAGCGGTCGCGGGTCCGGGTCGGCGGTGATCAGCGCGATCTGATGGTCATGGTGGACGACAATGTCGAGACCGAGCCGACGCACTTCGAGCAGGTCACCGGCTTCGTCAATGCCCGACAACACGACGATACGATGGTCGATACCGGCGGCGCGCAGACGCTGGCCGTCGGCGATCGCGGCGACACCGAAGGCATCGGCACCGGATAACGCACGCGCCACACGTTCGAGACCATGGCCGTAGCCGTCGGCCTTGATCACCGCCATCACGCGACTCTTCGGCGCCAGCGTGCGGACCCGCTCGAGGTTGTGCCGCAGCGCGCCGAGATGAATCGTCGCGAACGCCGATCGACTCACTCGAAGCTCCCGGCAAAGCCAGCCGAGGCGTAATTCTCGAACTTGGTGAATTGGCCCATGAAGGTGAGCTTCACACTACCGGTCGGGCCGTTACGCTGCTTGCCGATGATGATTTCCGCCAATCCCTTATCCGGCGAATCTTTGTTGTAGTAATCGTCGCGATAAATGAACACGATGACATCGGCGTCCTGCTCGATGGCGCCGGATTCGCGCAGGTCGGCCATCACCGGGCGGCGGTCGGCCCGTTGTTCGAGCGAACGGTTGAGCTGCGACAGCGCGATCACCGGCACATTCAGTTCTTTGGCGAGCGCTTTCAGACTGCGTGAAATTTCCGATATTTCGGTGGCGCGGTTTTCGCGCGTGCCTGGCACCGCCATCAACTGCAGGTAATCGATCACGATCAGGCCGAGATCGTGTTCGCGTTTCAGTCGTCGCGCACGGGCACGCAAATCGGTGGGCGAGAGTGCCGGGGTGTCATCGATGAAGATCTTGGCGTCTTTCAGCAACTGGATTGCGGACGTCACCCGCGGCCAGTCGGCATCTTCGAGTTCACCGGTGCGCAGGTGTTGCTGATTGATGCGTCCGAGTGAGGAAATCAGTCGAAAGGCGAGCTGCGAGGCTGACATTTCCATCGAGAACACCGCGACCGCTTTCTTGCCCTTGATCGCCGCGTATTCGGCCATGTTCAAGGCCAGTGCGGTCTTGCCCATGGACGGGCGTGCGGCGAGGATGATCAGGTCGGATGGCTGCAGGCCGGTGGTCAACTCGTCGAAGTCGCGCAAACCGGTCGCGAGCCCGGTCACGGCACCACGATTCTCGTAACGGTGCTGCAACTGGGCAAAGGCTTCCTTCACCGCCGAGCTCATGCTGACAAACCCCTTGCGCCCGCGCGCACCGGCTTCGGCGATGCGGAATACCTTTTGCTCGGCGGTTTCCAACAACTCCTGGCTAGAGCGGCCTTCAGGCACGAAGGCGTCACCCGCAATTTCCGTGCCGGCATCGATCAGCTGCCGCAACACCGACTTCTCGCGCACGATGTCGGCATAAGCAGCGATATTGGCGGCCGATGGCGTGGTATTCGCGAGTTCGAGGATGTAGCGCGAGCCACCGACGAGTTCAGCGATACCTTGTGCCTCGAACCATTCACCGAGCGTCACCGCATCGGCCGGCATCGACTTATTCGACAGTTCGCCGATGGCACGAAAGATCAAGGCGTGGTCGCGCCGGTAGAAGTCGCCTTCATTGATGCGATCGGCGACCTTGTCCCAGGCTTCGCTCGACAGCATCAGGCCGCCGAGTACGGCTTGTTCGGCCTCGATTGAGTTAGGTGGCACGCGCAGTGGATCGATTTTCTTGGCGACAGACAGCGATTCTGAGCGGGCGGCCATAGGGCTCAACAGGTTTGGCAGGGCAGGCATGGTAGTCCCTGAAGCGTGTCAGGCGTTGCAGACAAGTCTGTGGATAGCTTATGGACATCTCAGGACGTGAGACCGGGCCGCACCGACATCCAATCGGGCCGATTGCGGGCGAGAATCGATTCGGAACGGTAGTCGCACCGACAGACTTCGCCTATCATCACCTAGTCATGTCCGAGACCCGTGCCCTCACCATCCTGTTTGCCGACGTCAGCGGCTCGACCAAGCTGTTCGAGTTGCGTGGCGATGTCGAGGCTCGCACCATCATCGCGCGCGTCCTTGACGCGTTGACCGACATCGCCGGCAATCATGGCGGCAAGGTTATCAAGACCATTGGCGACGAGATCATGTGCACCTTTCCGGGGGCGCTGAATGGCATCCTCGCGGCAGTCGATATGCAGAAGTGCGTTTCCCACAACGCCATTTTCGTCAAGGACAACATCGGCATCCGCATCGGCATGCATCATGGCGAGACCTTGATCGAAGCCGGTGATGTCTATGGCGATGCGGTCAATACTGCGGCGCGCATGGCTTCAACCGCGAAACGCGAGCAGATCGTTACTACCGCCATCAGTATTCGTGGGCTGACCAATGTCGGCAGCGTCAAGACCAGGCAATTAGGCGCGGTGCGCGTGTCCGGCAAGATGGAGCCGATCGAGATCGTCGACGTGATTTGGCAGGAAGACCTGTCGAACGTGACGACGGTGCAACGTGCAATCCGCCTTGATGACATCCCAGGAGCCGGTGGCGCCAAACTGACCCTGCGCTTCAAGGGCCGGATCATGGAGTTGGGCGCCGCATCGCATCCGTTCACGCTCGGCCGCGACCCGATGTCCAGTTTGGTCATTGACGCCGAATGGGTGTCGCGCAACCACGCCTCGATCGAGTTCAAACGCGGTTATTTCATGATCGGCGACCGCAGCACCAATGGCACCTTCGTCCGTCTCGGTGAGGATGAGGAACTGCGTCTGCACCGCGACGAAATTCATCTGCGTAAGTCCGGCACCATCAGTTTGGGACAGGCCGGCTCGATCAATGCCGAGTACGTTCTTTACTATCAGTGCTCACCCTGACTCGAATGATTGACTGAATCGCCAGCGGATGCGCCGGGCCCAGTGCCGGCGCATCCAATTTCGGCGATCAATCGATCACGAAATCGGCACGACAGCCCTTGTCGACCCAGACGCCGCGGCGATCCCAACCCCAGCTATAGCCTTCGCGGCAGACACCCTTGCTGAGCTGGCGGTCAAGTCGCGCACCGCGACGGATATCAACCGGACAGGAATTGCGGCGTTCCCGGTAGGACTCGCAGCGGATCACGTTGTAGCCGCCATAGCCGGGCTGGCCACCATATCCTGGAGTCGGACGATAGTTTCGGTCGACGCGGAATTCACCGCGACAGCCACCGGAGACGTAGATGCCGCGCGGATTGAAATTCCAAGTGCGACCCAACGTGCAGTTTCCGCGGCTGATCTGGCGCTCCATGGTGACGTTCGCACGCCCGACGTCGAACGGGCAGAACGCCTGGCGCTCATCGACTGATTCACAGCGGATCAGGTATTCATCACCGGTGATCCCCCAGTTCGGGTCGCCATATCCGGGTTGGTCATAACCCGGCGGGCCGTAACCGCGGCCACCCAGTTCGAATTGACCGCGGCAGCCACGATCGACCCAGATAAAACCATGTTCATAACCCCAAGTCTGACCAGCGGTACAGGCACCGCGGCTGTGTTGCTGCACGAGTTCAACACCGCCACGGGTGTCGATCGGACACTGCTGGTAACGATTGTTGTAGGACTCGCAGCGGATGCTATTGATGCCGATATTGCCGTTGCCGTTGCCCATGCCGGGGTCGTAGCCGCCATCCGAATTCTGCGCTTCGGAGCCGATTTCGAATTCTGCCGCGCAACCACCACTGACCCAAATACCATCGCGACGCGTGCCCCAAGTGCGGCCCTGGACGCAGCTACCGCGCGACAGTTCACGCGTCAGGGTCACGCCATAGCGGGTTTCGGCCGGGCAGAAACTCTCGCGGCCGCGCGACTCGCAGACGATCAGACCGTACGCCGTGTGCTTGGCGACGACTTGTGCACTTGCCGGAGCGGCATCAAAGAGCGCGAATACGCTCGCACCAAATAACCCCACCAGCCGCAGCATATTGTGTCGCATCAACGCTTCTCCCTTGGACGAGACCCGATTGTGCGGCTTGGCGACGGCGGCGGCAATGACTACTGGTACAGGACTCAGCGCGGGTTCCGTTACCGAAGCCCGCGCTGAACGCATCAAGCAGCTTGGCGCGACGCGCGCTTGCGGTCGTTTTCAGTCAGTGCCTTTTTGCGCAGGCGAATTTGGTTTGGAGTGACTTCAACCAGTTCATCGTCTTCGATGAACTCCAGCGCCTGTTCCAGCGACATCTTCACCGGCGGTGTCAGCGCCAGTGCATCGTCCTTACCGGCGGCACGGAAGTTGGTCAGCTGCTTTGCGCGCAAGGCGTTAACGGTAAGGTCGTTGTCCTTCGCATGGATGCCGACGATTTGACCTTCGTAGATTTCCTGTAGCGGTTCGATCAACAGACGACCTCGTTCCTGCATCGCGAACTGCGCATATGCCGGTGAAGGGCCCTGTCCGTTCGAGATCATCACGCCGTTCGAACGCTTGCCGATCGAGCCTTCAGCTCTCGCGGCGTAATGCTCGAACACGTGGAACAGCAAACCCGTACCAGCGGTGATGGTGCGGAACTCAGTTTGGAAACCGATCAGGCCGCGCGCCGGAATCAGGTATTCGAGTCGCACGCGACCGCGACCGTCGGGTTCCATGTTCTTCAACTGCGCCTTGCGCTCGCCAAGCCGCTGCATGACACCGCCCTGAAATTGTTCTTCGAGATCGCAGACCAAGTTCTCGAAAGGTTCCATCCACTGGCCATCAACTTGTTTGATGATGACTTCCGGTCGTGACACCGCTACTTCATACCCTTCGCGACGCATGTTTTCGATGAGGATCGACAGATGCAGTTCGCCGCGGCCGGAGACCTTGAATTTCTCGGCTTCGTCGGTGTCTTCCACGCGCAGCGCGACGTTGTGCATCAGTTCGCGGTTCAGACGATCGCGCAGCTGGCGGCTGGTCAGGAACTTGCCGCCGGAATGTTCTTTGCTACCGGCGAATGGCGAGTTGTTGACCTGAAAAGTCATGCTGATTGTCGGTTCGTCGACGGTAAGCGCCGGCAGCGCATCCGGCGTGTCCAGCGCGCACACCGTATCGGAAATGCCGAGTGCCTCGATGCCGTTGATGGCGATGATGTCGCCGGCCTCGGCTTCCGGAACTTCGCGGCGTTCGAGGCCCATGAATCCGAGCACCTGCAGCACGCGCGCGTTGCGCTTGACGCCGTGACGATCGACAACCGACACCGGCGTATTCGTCTTGATCTTGCCGCGCTGCACGCGACCGATGCCGATCAGGCCGACGTAGTTGTTGTAGTCGAGCTGGCTGATGCGCATCTGGAACGGGCCATCAGCATCGACCTTGGGCGCTTCGACGTGTTGGACGATGGCTTCGAACAACGGGTCCATGTTGCCGTCGCGAACGTCCGGGGTCATGCCGGCGTAGCCGTTCAGCGCGGAGGCATAGACCGTGGTGAAGTCGAGCTGTTCTTCGGTCGCGCCAAGGCGGTCGAACAGGTCGAAGGTGGCGTTCAATACGTAATCCGGACGCGCCCCTGGGCGATCGATCTTGTTGATGACGACAATCGGCTTGAAACCCATCGCAAATGCTTTCTGGGTCACGAAGCGGGTCTGTGGCATCGGACCGTCAAAGGCATCGACGAGAATCAGCACCGAGTCGACCATCGATAGCACGCGTTCTACTTCGCCGCCGAAGTCGGCATGGCCCGGCGTGTCAACGATGTTGATGCGGTAGTCGCGCCAGCGGATCGCGGTGTTCTTCGCGAGAATCGTGATGCCACGCTCTTTTTCGATATCGTTCGAATCCATCACGCGGTCGGCGATGACCTGACGGTCGCCAAGCGTTCCGGACTGCCGCAGCAGACAGTCGACGAGGGTGGTCTTGCCATGGTCGACGTGGGCGACGATGGCGATGTTGCGCAGCTTTTCGATGGACATCGGTAATCCGTTCCGGACGCGGGGTGCCGGTGGTTGGTAAGGGGAATCGAGAGGCGCTGGGCGCCGAAAGGTGGCGGAGTATAGCCGAGCCCCGGCGCCATGAATGCTCGAACTTGAAACCGGTCATTCAGGCATGATCCAGCGATGAAATCGACCGCCCGCGCCCAGATCGCCGTACTTGCTGCCCTGATGTTCTGCGCTGGAATCGCGAGTGGGCTTGATTGGCGCGCGCTGTTGTTGCTCAAACTCGTGCCGGTGGCCGCAGCGCTGGACTGGTTGCGTGTCGCAAGCGAGCCTGGGCGTTATCGCTGGTGGATCGGTCTTGGTTTGGTCCTGTCGTTGCTCGGCGACGCGCTATTGGCGTTACCGCAAGATCGCTTCATTCTCGGTCTAGTCGCCTTTCTATGTGCGCATCTGGCCTATGTCGCCGGATATTTCGGACGCTCGTGCGCGTTTGCCGCGGGCTGGTTGGCCGTCGCCTTGCTGTTGGTCGCGAGCATGTTGTTTACGCTGAATCGTTTCGGCGAGCTTGGACCGATGAGCTTGCCGGTGTCTGTCTACGCCGGCGTGATCGGCGCGATGTTGTGGCGGGCAGGTGCTTTGTCGCGGTTGGACCGGGCCGGTCGCTGGGCGTTGCTCGGGGCGGCCTTATTTGTCGCCAGCGATGCAGTCTTGGCGTGGAACCGCTTTGTCGCCCCTGATCCGGCACTGCGCTACGTCAACATCCTGTTGTATTGGTTCGGGCAGTGGGGCATTGCCGCGTCGGCGGTCGAGCATCGTGCGCAGACCGCGTCGCGGCTATGATGCGCGCCCCGAACTAGGAGCGCGTCATGTTCAATCTCAAAGCCCACATCAATCTCGTTCGCGGCACCATCCATCTGGATCTGTTTGCCGATCAAGCGCCGAATACGGTCGCGAATTTCGTCAATCTTGCGCGTCGCAAGTACTACGACGGACTGAGCTTTCATCGTGTGATCCCCGACTTCATGATCCAGGGTGGTTGCCCGGAGGGAAGCGGTCGCGGCGGCCCCGGTTATAAGTTCGACGACGAAATTGTGCCTGCACTTCGCCATGACAAGGGCACGCTGTCGATGGCCAATGCTGGCTCGTTCGGCGGCAAGGGTACGAATGGCAGCCAATTCTTCATCACCCACATCGCGACACCGTGGCTCGATGGCAAGCACACTGTGTTCGGCAAAATTGTCGGCGCTGCTGATCAGGTGCTGGTCGACGCTGTGCGCCAAGGCGACACGATTACGTCGATCACCATCGAAGGCGACTACAGCGCACTGTTCGACAAGGCGCGTGCGCAGCTCGACGCGTGGAACGCGATCCTCGACCAGCGTTGAGTTTGATGGCGACCGGGCCGCAGGTGCGTCCCGGTCGTTGTCGTCACTCACGGATTTGCAGGTCGGCCAGTAGTTGATCGACCGCGTGCGAATCCCGCGGGTGGTAGTACTCGGCTGGTGCTGAATACCAGATCAGATTCAGTTTTTTGCGTCGTTCGAAAAAGGTCAGATTGCCGAGATAGTGCAAGCCGTTACCAACGTCGAAGCTGACATCGAACCGAAAAGCGGTAAGGTTGCCGATCGTCACCGGTTGCAGATTCGTGGTTTTCACGTTGGCCACGCCCATGCCGGTAATGCCGTCGCGCAATACGGATTCGATTTCTCCGGCATCCATGCCGGTTCGATAAAACGGCCCATCGGGTCGGCGCTTGGTCGCTCTGCTGGATCCAAACACGTGGTACTTGTCGCGAATGTTGGTCAGCCACAAAATGCGGTTCAACGCGGTGCCGTCGATCGTCCATAACTCGGCGTTAAAGGACTTGTAACGCGCCCACTCGATCGGCGACGTGGCGGTGTAGATGCGCGTCACTCGCGTCGGCTCGTTTGGTCGCACGATGCCTGGCGGGCCACCGCACGCGCTGACCAGCATGATCAGTCCTGCGGCAAGGATACGGACGGCCCATCGCTCGTTAATTCGCATGTGCTGCTCCGGTCGCTTCCGAAAGATAGTGCTCGACTGTTGCACGGTCTGCGGCATCGGGTTTCAACTTCAAGTACTCCCGCCATTCGCTGGCCGCAAGCGCAGGTTGCTGGATGGTTCGGTACATATAGCCAAGGTCGCGGTGTGCAATCGGCGGGTAGCCTGAAATGCGCATGGCGGCGCGGTAGGCATCGATCGCGCGTTTGTCGTCGCCACCGGCACGGCGCTTGCGGAAGAGTTCGCCGCGGTAGTAGTCGACCCATGCCAAGTGCGAGCCGGTTGCGCGTTCCTGCAGCCGGTCCAGCAACACGATGGTCTGCGGGTAGTGTCGGCGTCCCATTTCATCGTCAAGCCAGCTGGCAAAAAACGGTTCCGTTGCCGACCGGTAGCCTTCTTCGCCGGTGCGCGACCCCGCATTCGCGAATGCTTCGGCGGCTTCACGCAGCGTGGTCATGCGTTCTTCGGTGGCTGGGTGAGTGGCGAAGATGCCGGATGGTTTGTTGCGATCTCGGGCATTGTCCTCGGCCAGGAGCCCTTGCCATAGCAATGCGCCTTGGTCGGCCCGATAG
>Ga0073902_10000414_pt1 | contig 26182 bp, 14 predicted proteins | sample KloWWTmeKNB19Kit_FD_66667 | JGI IMG/M metagenome (GOLD analysis project Ga0073902, IMG submission 66667) | Active sludge microbial communities from Klosterneuburg, Austria, studying microevolution and ecology of nitrifiers - Klosterneuburg... | ecosystem: Engineered > WWTP > Aerobic digester >...
TTATCCATTGCTGGTACAACTTCTCCACTTTTCTTGGAAAGTAGTACTGGTACAGATATAACTATAATAGAAGGAAATGGTATTACAGTTGGCGGTGCTCCTGATGAATTGACAATTACCAACTCTGCTCCAGACCAAGTTGTTTCTCTTACGGAAGGAGGAATTGTTGATATTACGGGAACTTACCCAAACTTTACTATTACCGCAGCAGAAGTTGACGGCTCTACAACTAATGAGTTACAAACAATTGCAAATACATCTGATGGTACAACCCATACAGCAACTTTATCTAATACTGGTGGATCACTACAATTAGCAGAAGGTGCGGGAATTACTCTTACCACTACTGGTACAGGATTGAATGGAATTGTTACTATTGCGTCTACTGCATCTGGAACAACCAATCTTACGGTTGGTGGAACATCTTCACCTCTTACTCTTGAGAGTAGCAGTGGTTCCGATATAACCGTTACTGCTGGAACTGGTATTTCTCTCGCGGGAACAAGTACCAACATGACAATTAATAACACTGGTATTGTTACAGAAGTAGATGGAAATATTTCTAATGAAGGTCACTTGTCTCTTAGTTCTGGTACAGCAACCACAACCATAATTAATTCTAACAGTTCTGGTTCTACTCCTGTAACTATTAATGCTGGCACAGGTATGTCTATATCTGAAAATACTGGAACCAATAACATTACATTGACAAATTCGGCTCCAGATCAAACAGTGTCTCTCACAAATGGTGGTGGTATAGCAGTGTCAGGAACTTATCCTGCTTTTACTCTTACTGCAACAGATCAATCGACTACCAATGAATTACAGACTGTTGCCGGAACATCCGATGCTACATCACACACAACCACTCTATCTAATTCTGGTGGTAGTCTTCAATTGGTGGAAGGTTCAAACGTTACACTTACTACATCTGGTACGGGACTTGACGCCATTGTAACTATTGCTTCAACAGGTGGCACAACAGACTTAACTATTTCTGGTACATCTTCACCACTAACACTCAATAGTAGTAGTGGAACAGACATTACTCTCACCGCTGGAACAGGTATTTCCTTATCTGGTACATCTGGTAATGCGACAATAACTAATACAGGGATAATTACAGAAGTCGATGGTTCAGTAACAAATGAATTACAAACAGTAGCAAATACTTCTGATGCAACTTCTCACACAGCAACACTGTCAAACTCTGGTGGCTCTATTCAACTTGTAGAAGGTTCTAATATTACTCTTACAACCACTGGAACATCGGGAGACGGTATTGTTACAATAGCAGCAACTCCTGCACTCCCTACTCTTGCTAATAATAATGTTTGGGTAGGTAATGCTTCCAATGTGGCAACAGCAGTTAATCCTTCTGGTGACGCTGATATATCAAATACTGGTGCAATAACTGTTGATAAAGTAGATGGTACAAACGTGACAGCAACTGGTGCAACAGCAGATCAATTATGGAGATGGAATAACGGAACTTCAACATGGGCTCCTTCGGATGAAAGAACACAGCAAATCTCTCTTACAGGAACAACAAATCCAGAAATTGACCTTAGTGGAAATGACGGATCTGCAAGTGGTGGAGGTACTATTCTTGTTACTGGTCAGCGTGGTGTTATTGTTAACAACAATTCTGGAGTTATGGATATACTTTTACCAACTGGTACTACTGGGCAGGTATTAAAGTATGATGGAACTAACTGGATTGGTGATACTGATCTAACAGGTTCAGGAGCAACAGACCTTACTTTTACTGGTGCTTCTTCTCCATTTACACTTAATTCATCAACTGGTACGGATGTTACTTTTGCTGCTGGTTCGGGTGTTACTCTTTCAAGATCAACAAATGAACTAACTGTTACAGCAGTTGATGTATCGGCAACCAATGAGGCACAAACACTTACTGTTGCAGGAACAACTTCTCCAACGGTTTCGATTAACGCAATAAGCGGTACAGGCGGCGGAACAGCTACATTTACTGGTGCTGGCATAACAGCACTTTCACAGTCTGGTGGAACAATTACCATCACTTCTACAGAAGTAGACGCCCTAACAACCAACGAGGGATCTCTAACTGTGGCAGCAGGAACTGGTACAACCTCAGTGATTAATTCTAACACCAGTGGGCAAACTGGAGTTACTATCACAGCAGGTACTGGCTTATCTATTTCGGAATCAGGAAATGTTATAACACTCGATAATACGGGCATTATTACAGAAGTCGATGGCTCTACCACTAACGAACTTCAAACAATTGCGAACACATCTGATGCTACTACTCATACAGCAACTCTTTCTGCTTCTGGAGGTAGCCTACAATTAGCGGAAGGGGCAGGTATTACCTTAACAACTTCTGGAACGGGATTAGATGGAGTTGTAACCATTGCTTCAACAAGTACTGGTTCCACAAATCTTGCTGTTTCGGGCACAAGTTCACCTTTAACTTTAACTTCTGATACTGGAACTGATGTGACATTCACTGCTGGTACTAATGTTACTCTTTCTGGAACATCAGGCAACATAACTATAAATGCTCCAACACAGCAAGCGTATGCTACTATAAAAGAAGAAACAACGGCATTAACTCAACAAACCACTTTAGCATTTATTGGTACAACGGCAACAGCATCTAATGGTGGATCACAGACGAACGTTGTATTTGATTCAGATGTAGACGTATTAGCATCTAATGCACTTACAGGTATTTATGTTATCACGGCTGCTGGTGGACCAAGTTCTGCCACGACAAGACAAATTAGTGCTGGAACCGGAATATCTATATCTAATGGAAGTGGTGTTTCAGGAAATCCAGTTATTACAAATACTGACCCGGATCAAAGTACGACCAATGAATTACAGACAATAGCAAATACATCCAATGCAACAACACATACTGCAACATTATCTAATAGTGGTGGTAGTTTACAACTTGCAGAAGGAACAGGTATAACTTTAACTACGTCTGGTACAGGTTTAGATGGTGTGGTTACTATTGCTTCAACAAGCACCGGAGTAACAGATTTATCTTTTACAGGAGGTTCTTCACCATATACACTTAATTCAAGTACTGGTAATGATGTTACATTTGCACAAGGTCTTGGTCTTACTTTTACAAGGACGGCAGATGAGCTGCTTATAGATGCGGATGATTTTTCACCTTCAAATGAAGGTTCGCTTTCAGTGGGATCTGGTACATCAACTACATCGTTGATACAATCAAATACAACTGGTTCAACATCTGTCACCATCACTGCTGGAACAGGTTTAGGTATATCTGAATCAGGTAACGTTATTACTTTAGTTAACTCATCTCCCGATTTGGGAGTAGATATAATTAATGGTGGAGGTATAGGAGTCAGTGGCGCGTATCCAGAGTTTACTCTTACCGCTGTAGATGGGTCATTAAGCAACGAAGGCTCTCTTACGGTAGGTGCGGGTACATCCACCACATCAACAGTTGCTTCCAATACCGCTACTTCTACTCCTGTAACATTTGAAGCGCTTTCTACTTCTGGTTTAACGCTTGCCGAATCTGGTAATACCATTACCATTACAATGGTTAAGGTTCTTAGAGAAGAAACATTTACCGCAACAGCATCACAGACGGCCTTTACAATGGCTTATTCTGCTCCTGCTGTTTCTGGTACTGCTTATCCTCTTAGAGTATTTAGAAATGGTGTGGAACTTAACTGGGTTGCATCAGCACCAAGCGGGACTCAGTACACTTATTCAGGAACAACATTAACAACTGCTGCCAACACTCTTAATGATGTTGTTAGAGTAAATTATTTTAACTAATGAGAAAAATATTAATTTTTGTTCTTAGCTTGATTTGTTTTAATGTCAATGCACAAGAACTCTTAAGAGAAGGTGGATATAAAACCTCTGGTGCAACTTCTGGCCAAACTCTTAAATGGAATGGAACAACTTGGCTTCCCGGAATAGATTTGGACGGGCCTTATACCGGTTCAGGCACAGTCCCAAACAATACTAATGCAACATTAACAGATGATTTTACCATAACAGGAGCAGATGCAACAGGAACTCAATCTCCTAAATTCAGGGTTGTCGCAACCGGTACAGATCCCGGAGTACAAGTTTGGAAAGTAGGGAACGATAGTCTTCAATTATCATTTATCAGTGGTGAACCAACCCTTGAAGCAATTGGTACTTCTGGTAATGATTTTTGGATTAGTGCTGTTGGTAATGATATAAGACTTGGTATTAATTCTACTGGTGTATTTACTCATACAACAAAGAATGTTCTTGGTGGATACTTGGCACTTCCTTTTATTGAAACAAACGCAAGTATTACAGTTACAGAAGCACAATCAGAAATTCTTGTAACAGGAACGTCAGGAGTAATTACTCTTACTTTTGACAACACTTCTAATTTACTTGGTTCTGCTGCTAAAACAATAAAGGTAAGGAATCAGGGAAGTCATAATGTAACCTTATCAAGAGGATCACAATCATGGGAGTGGATAGATATGGTTGGTAGTGCAACAGCATCTAATCAAACTCTTGCTGCTGGAGAAACAGCAACAATGCTTTGGTATGATGGTGGTGTTACTGATTATTATTTACTTCAAAAAATACCTGCTACATTTAGTGGTACATCTACAGACTTGGCAGTAACAGGTACTTCTTCTCCACTTACGCTTACTTCAAGTACAGGAACAGATGTAACATTTACTGCTGGCTCTGGAGTAACTCTTTCAGGTTCAGCAAGTAATATAACAATAAATGCAACTGGTTCTGGTGATATATTGAATGGGGGCAATACAACTGGTTCAGCAGTTACTATTGGTACAAACGATGATAATGCACTGAATCTTGAGACTAACGGTGTATCAAGATTGAACATATCAAGTGCTGGTGCATCAGGAGGAACAGTAACAACTACTGCTCAAGTGCCCTTTACAAACAGTACCGTAGATGTTGTAATTAACCAAGCAAACTCAAATGGTGGAGTTCATGCCCCATTTGGAGTGGCTTATTTACTTCAAGGAGAAAGCAGTACCACGAACAACAGGGACATGGCAAGACTCGGAGCAATTTGGACTACTGCTACTGATGCAAGTAGAGAAGCAAAATTAACCTTTCAGTTGGGAAATAATGCTGGTGCTTTGGCGGAAGTAGCGAACATCAACGTATCTGGAGACAACCTTGGACAACTCAGCGTTGGTTCAAGCACTCCCGTAACAATTAGTCCAACAGCAATTACCCCAAGTACGGATTTTCTACTTTCAAGTAATACCAGCATTCTTGAAGTAGGAGGAACCAGCGGACCTGTAAAAATCACTTCGTCAGGGACGAATAATACAATACAATTGACCCCTTCTTCCGCCAGTGGATATGTTGAGGTAGGACAATCATCTCCTTCCACTATAACAAGTGGTACAAAATACAACATGTATTTTCCTCAAGGGTTTACTGCAAGTTCCGGCACGGGTGTTTTTAACAATCTTGTAATGGACGGAACTATAAATCAGTCTGGTACGGCGAGTGGCGCTTTGATAGGATTGAATATAAATCATGCCATAACATCCGCGATTGATTACACTGGTCTTCAAATAGGATCAAATGGCGCAAATGTAAGAGGAATTTATCAAACAGGAAACACGGCAACCAATAATTTTGTTGGTAAATCTTTCTTTGGGGCATCAACGACTCCAACAGCAATGTTACATCTGGGTCAAGGTACAAGTTCACTATCGTCGTTGAAGTTTACCTCTGGTACAACTCTAACAACTCCAGAAGCAGGTGCTGTTGAATGGAATGGTACAAACCTATTTGTTACTCAAACTTCTGGCCCAACAAGAAAGACAATTGCTTATACAACAGATATTACAGATGCTTCTGCAACCAATGAAGGTTCATTGACAGTTAATGCTGGTTCAGGCTCAACATCGGTTATTTCTTCTAATACCTCCGGTTCTACTGATGTAACAATTACTGCCGGTACTGGCATAGGTATATCAGAATCAGGTAACAATATTACTCTTACCAATACAGGTATAGTAACGGAAGTTGATGGTAGTACTACAAACGAACTTCAAACTGTTGCCAATACTTCCGATGGTACAAGTCATACTGTAACATTATCAAATTCTGGTGGATCAGTCCAATTAGTTGAAGGTTCAGGAATAACACTCACAACAACTGGAACAAGCGGAGCAGGTGTTGTTACCATTGCTTCTACTGCTGGTGGTTCAGGAGATATAACCAATGGTGGTAACTCAACAGGTTCTGCTGTAACTATTGGGACTAATGACAACAATGCTTTGAACCTTGAAACAAACAACGTGACAAGATTCAGCATTGAAAGTGGTGCGTCAACAGGTGGAGCAATAACCGCAACAAACATAACAGCCAACACGGTTACAAACCAAGACGTCCTCACATTAAGAACAAACTCTTCTGGTTCGGCTGGTGCGGGATTTGGCGCAGGAATATTATTTAAAGGGGAGACATCTAGTATTGATAATACGGACATGGGCAGATTAAGAATGGTTTACGATGCTGTCGGTGGCTCCGAGCAGGTAGGATTTGCGATTGATCTAAACAGTCTGGGCACTGTTGCCCAAGCAGCTAAATTCGACCGCTTTGGAACTCTGTCAACAGGAAGATCAACACCAACCCAATATGGTGGAGCAACCGTAGGGATAATACCCGCAAGCGATCTTTTAATAAATACCACAACGGCACATAACACATACGTTGGAGGTGGAACGGGTAGGGTAAGAATAAAAAGTAGTGGTACGGGAACGTATGGAATTGAAATGGGAGTGACCGACCCTTCCTCTGGTGGATGGGTTGCCATAGGAGTGGACGATGGTTCTACCCTAACGTCAACTTCGACAACAACAGCAGACAAGCCTATTTTGGAACTAAAACATGGGTTTGCGGCAGCGTCGGGAGGCAATAGACCAATTGGCTTGCTTATCAGCAACGCGCTCGATCAAACCGGATCGGCTTTTGGCGTTATGACTGGAATAAAAATCAATCCCACTCTTACAAATGTCGCAAACACTTATAGGGCGATTGATATTGTTCCAAATCATTCTTCGGCCAAAGGGATATATCAGTCGGGCACTTCAACAACAAACAACTTTGTTGGAAAAACATATTTCGGTTCCACGTCATCTCCGACAGCATTGGTTCAAGTAGGTGCTGGTACAACAACAGTTGCACCTATCATATTGACAAGCGGTACGAATTTAACCACGCCTGTCGCGGGAGCGATAGAATGGGACGGGACAAATCTTTTTGCTACCCAAACAACTGGTCCAACTCGTAAGACCGTGGCCTATACAACGGATGTGGCGGGACAAACGGTAATCACTCCATCTCAAATAACATCTGACCAGAATGACTGGAACCCCACAAGTTTGTCCACAGCCACTTTAATCAGAATAAATGGGGACGCAAGTTTTAGAAGTCTGACAGGCATAACAGCCCCTACAACCGATAAAACAATCAAGATTTTAAACGTTGGTTCCAACTCATTGGCTTTTCTAAAAGATCACACATCTTCAACAGCTGCAAACAGATTTGATATGTTGAAGGATGAAATTCTTCTTCCGGGGGAGACTATGGAAATATACTATGATTTAACAGCAAGTAGGTGGAAACTTATGCAGCACGTAAAAACATCTGTTGGTAGAAGGGTAAGAAGATGGCAATACGTACCTTCCGCAACAAGTACATCGCCTGAATATCATTTTACTTGGTCTGCCGGATCAGGAGCAGCAGCAGCACTCACAGCACCAGCATCAACAAATGATGTAAGAGGTGCTAATTTGGTACTTGGTACTGGTACAACAACAACTGGTGCTGCCTATCTTTCAAATAAATCTTTATCTGCCTATGTAAATGGGGCAGCAGCAACTGAAAGTTATCTTGGGATGACCATTTACATACCAACTGCTTCGGACGCGACAAATACTTATGCTGTTGAAGCTGGGCTTAAAACCAGTGCAACAATTGGAACGAGTGTAAACGGTGTGTTTTTCCGATACACCCATTCGGAAAATTCAGGTAACTGGCGAATAGTGTCTACTGTTTCAGGTACGCCTTCAACGACCAATACTTCTGTTGCAGGAGTTCCGGGAACAACTCAAACACTTGAGCTATTTAAGAGACCAAATGGAACAGTGGTATTCTATATAGATGGTGTGGCACAAGGCTCTATTTCTTATTCTGGTACTATTGATTTACAACCAGTAGTCTTAATGACAAAATCTGCTGGCACCACAAACAGAACATTTGAGACTTCTTTCATGGAAATCGAAAACTATAACAAATAAGGCGGGAGAACAAAGAACGGTTTCAATAGTTAAACAACAAAAATGCTCAAAAACAACGAGAGAAAGACTCGTTAGTAATTCAATTTAATAGTAATTAAAACATAATTTAATGGAAAATTTACTTAGTCAATACATTAAGGTAAACGTTGATCTTACAAAGAGCATCGTCATACCTACAATCAAAGAGGCTTCAGTACAAGTACTAGTCTCTACTGTCTTAGATAAATTAGTTGAGACCGTTGTGGTACTCACTGATGAGTCAGTGGACAATAAAACACAGTTGAAAGCTATCTGGGCAAACGTAACTGCAGAACCACAGATTATCAAAGCACTTGAGGAAGTACTTATTCTCGGTGTGCAACAGGTGAAAGACCCGAAGGTAGAAGCTGCGCTTCTTGCACTCGTACCCGAAGTTATCAAGACGTTTGTAGCGGTGACCGATGCAACTCCTAAGGATGGAGAACAGATACAAAAAATCTGGCTAGACTTTGTTAAGTCACCCGCATTTGTTACTCTGGTGCTGACTAATATTGGTCTACTTCTGAACGCGTTAAAACTTCCTGAGTGGTTGCAGATATTCTTCAAACCGACAACCTAGTTTAATTCCAAAAATCAAATCAATAATGTGTAATTATTTATGCTCATCTAGTTCATGCAGCGCGTGTAACAACTGTTGCGGAACTTTTAGTGGGATAGGTACAGTAATAACTCTTCCTCCGCTAAGTGGCGGAGGAACTGCTACCAGTCCATTAGCTATTACTGCAGGAACAGTTGTAGGACAGGTACTTCAGTGGAATGGCACTAATTGGGTAGCCGCAGCTATTGCTGGAGTATCGCCACAAACTCTCTCCTTAGTCACTCGCACGTTGTCAATAAGTGGGGGTAATAGTGTAACCCTACCTAATGATATCCAGGTGCTAAGCTTCGCGGCGCCTAATTTAACCTTATCGCAATCTGGAGGTACTGTCTCATTAACATCTTTTGTTAGCGCGGATTCTCCAAATTTACTTTCCGTTGGCACAGACAGTAAATTAAAAGCGACTCTCAACACTAGTTTCCCGGTAACTGGAAACGGCTCTTCACTTTCACCAATCACGCTGTCATCTTCTGGAGTCAGTTCAGGTCAATATCTGTCGTGGAACGGAAGTGCTTGGGTGGCTACTAGTCCGTTAATTACTTCAGTTAATGGACAAACTGGCTCAGTAAACATATCATTAAATGACCTTATAGATGTAGTTACGAGTGCCCCAGCGGCAGCTCAACTACTTCGCTTTGACGGAACCAATTGGGTTAACTGGACTCCCAACTACACGTCGTTAGCCGCAGCGTCATCAGTAGGTTCTATGTTGTATTGGAATGGTTCAGCGTATACTCCAGTGGTACCTCGTCTGGACGTGCAACATTTAACAACTGGAACTACCTTAACTTTGCCCTATACTCCACTAGCAGGAACAATCTTTAAATTCTATCTTAATGGAGTATTAAAGGAATCAACCGTTGACTATACAAGAGCGGGAGCTATAGTCACTATGGCTTACGCATTTAATATAGGCGATGTCCAAACAAGCGAATTTTATTCATAATGGCTAATACAAGATTAAGAATACAAAAACAGCTTCAACAGTCTACTCTTCCAGGAGCAGTTATGGTGACTACTACTAGTGGAGAACCTACTTATCTAGAACCTACAGTAGGAGCAGATAGAATTCCATTCTACGATGATTCCGCTTCTGCATTGACGTGGTTAACATTAGGTACTGGACTATCCATATCAGGTACTACTATTAACGCTACTGGAGCATCTATTACAGATGGAGCCGGGTTACTGTTTGCAGGTTCTACACTTAATGTAGGAACAGCATCTAGTAGCCGAATAGTGGTGAATGCCGACAATATAGACTTAGCTACTACCGCTGCTACTCCAGGATCTTACGGGATAGACCCCGGTACTCATCCAGCTATATCCGTGGATGCGTATGGTCGTATAATCTCGGTAGCCGAATTAGTTACTGAAATAGACCACGGTGATGTGCTAGATTGGACTGAAGCAGTACAAGACACTGTGGGGGCTTTTCTCGTTGCTGGTACAGGTATAAGCATCACTTACAATGATCCTAGCAACACGTTAACAATAGCTTCTTCATTAGCAACTACAGAAGCATTTGTTGAAGGATCGACTGCTTCTTCTATTGATCTAGATGCTAACATAGGAGTAGTTAAGGATGTAAACGGTAACAACATTGCCTTTACCACTCCCGCAGATCTAAAGACTCTTGAGATTTATAAAAATGGGCAGCGCTTAAATATGACTGGCAGCTTAACGACACGTGATTACAGTATAGGAGGAGGACATGTGTTGACACTTTCAACAGCTCTTCTTATCACAGACGTTTTATACATAACAAAAACACAATAAAATGAATTTAGTAGAAATACCACAGACACATTACAGTTCACTCAAATTACTTTCCGCTTTCAATGACTTTGTTAATTACCAAACCGGGGAAATATTCAAGTCGGTTTTTCAAGAGGCTAAAATCTCAACTGACACTATGAAAGAAGCTCGGTTGGTACTTAATCAAGAAAGTCAAAAATATTTCATAGAATACACTACTAATGACGATAACACAGGGGCAACAGTGTCAGTCGATTAATATCGACAGCCTAAATCTACTCTCCACTAATCAAAGTGTAGTATTAAACGTTTCCTATAACTGCGTGCTAGTTAAGACAGTTGAAATTTCTCCAGCCTTTACTTCCATTGAGCTCTTACCTGAAGATCTTTCTATGGACACAGTGTTTACAGATGGAATTTACGGTTTTGAATTGAGTATTATAAACCAGGCAGCTTCCATTATAAGAGAGGTGGCTTGTTATTTTATGAACTGTAGCACTACATGTCTCATGCTACCTAAGTACTCAGATCTGTCATGCACCTCTAATCAGTTAGCAGCGCTTTCGTTTTACGCTTTAAATTTATCTAACCAGTGTGCAGATTGTGCCTGTGCAGATTTGTGTGCTCTTTACTCAAATATAACAAATGCAAGTACAACTCCAAGCTGCGGATGTAGCTAAGCTGGCCTGCGATTTTGTCAAAGAAGTAATTAAAATATCTAAGGCTTATAGAAAATCTATATCCCCAGATAATACTGATATGTTCGAAGCCTTTGCAAAACATGTGAAGGCTTCGCTCCTATCACCTTTTATATCCGCAAATGACGTACATTGTTTAAAACAAAAAGCGGATTCACTTAACTTTGACATTGTCCCAGAAACGTTGACCTGTAATGACCAGGTCGCTATCACAATAACGCCTATTACAAAAGTATGTTCTCAAGTTACTACGTTGGAAAATCCGTACCCTAAAGTAGTCTTAGTTGATGACTCAGAACATCCAAGCTCTTATGTAACTTTAAAATCAACTTCTTCTTGCTGGACTACTGTGCAGACTAATCAATTTGCAGGAGGATGTACTGAAACTCAATGTGATGAGGTTTACCAAGGACGAATAGATATAATAAAGAACTATACATTACCTTCTTATCCCTCTATTAACGACTCAGTAATCTCATTGATAAAATTATATGAGACAGACAATAACGGCAACATCTATACAACGCACTTAGTAAATTTAGATCCTGCCACATCTCCTTATTACGGATCAATAAACCCAGAAGATGTTAAGTTGGGCAGTCCTAATTTTCCAGTTGCTTTTAAATCTTTATTAAATAACTTCGCCAATACTAGACCGGGAATTGGATCTACGGCGCATCTAATAGATCCTAGAATTTTCGGCAGTACTCTACAGTTCTTAATAACTGCAAAACACAAAGCCAAAAGACTCTTAGGTATAGATAAAAATGACGCCGTTCTTTTTATTAAGACTCCTTCAAATGGAATAGTAGAACTAACTGCTTCTGATACAGCTTATTCTACTTACCCCATTAATTTTTACAGAGTTGGTTATGTACCATCTCCTTGTGGTACATATAATCCGCTGATACAGGCCCAATCAAGTAATATAAATTTTAACACCTCGTTAACGAATTTTAATATTATTTCTCTATCTTCAGATAGAGGCATAGATCCTATATTATTAACCAATTCAACTAGGGATTGTAATATTGTAGAACTAACTGCTTCCTACTCTACTATCGGAGAATTGACTTCGCGCCAATGGAACACTTCGTTCAATACTAATATATATGAATCTGACTCCATTTTAGCAGATAGAATAGGTACTTATTACTTTACAGTTCTTTTGGAGAACGGGTGTACTGTATATAAGGAATATCAATTAACAGATATATCATCAAACAGCTTATCAGACGATGTACTTATTACTTAAAAGAAAAGAAGTTGATCCTCAGCGAACCCACGGGCAACTCTTTATTGATGGGGTGTATTTCTGCGATACTCTAGAAGACACGGATAGAGGACTCTCCTTTACAGATACTTTGGAAAATATACGTAGTAGAAAAGTTTACGGACGAACAGCGATACCATACGGAAAATATACCATTGTCATTTCGTACTCTCCTAGATTTAAAAGGGCTTTGCCACTATTGTTAAATATTCCTGGTTACGTAGGTATCCGCATTCACCCAGGTAATACCGAAGCAGATACTCTTGGATGTCTTCTGGTTGGTAGACGAAGTAACGATAAAGTACTCTATTCTAGAGGTACCTTCGATAAACTATTCTCAAGGCTAACAAAAGCAATGAAAGGAGAACAAATAACCATAGAAATAACTCATGACTATTAAACACCATATTTACGCGGTTAAAAATCTAGATGCTGCTGGCAATCCAACAGACGACTATCCATTTACTGATGAGTTCATTGGTCATATGCTGCGAGTAGCAAGATCTACTGTGTTGGAGAATAAAATGTCAAAATATCATTCTATTTCACACGCTAACTACCAGGTTATAAAGATGGAACTTGTAGATGGGGGCCCGACAGATTGCTCTGATCTCACGTGTCTAAAGATAACCAAAGATCGTCTACCTTCTCTAATAAGATCCAGAAGAGGAGATTCCATGAGAGTAACCGATTTAGATGGCAATGAATTAATTAGAACTAGTTTGCTTAGATCTAAATCTAGCGCATATTCACAAACCGCAAAAGCAGTGAAGTGGTACCCAACAAATAACAGAATAGTAGTCGTAAACAATAAATTATTAGATTATATTCTAGTGCACGGACTATTTAATGACCCTATTAATCAGTGTGGGGATGATGGATGCGAAGAGGACTTTGCAATAGATGCTGATTTAGTTGATCCAGTTTACAAAATTACTCTAACTTATTTAGCAAAATCAAGACAGGATGGAGAAGACACAACCAACGATTCAAAAAACGAAAAATTTAGTTAGGACTATTCGAGATGACTACAACACTTTTCCTTTAAAAGACTCTATCTCGTATGCTAAGTACAGACTTATTGTTACCACATTTAACATGATCTTAATGGAGGATATGTCTAGTACTGGTAATGTTTATAAGCTACCGAAAGGCGTAGGAATGTTTGGTATATTTAAAGGTAATGTACCTGTTAATCCTGTGAATTATCAACACTTCAAAGAAACTGGGGAATTAATTAGGCTGTCTAACTTACATACAGATAAGTATATATGCAGATTTAGATGGTTAAAAACTTCACAGTATAGGCCCCATACTGCAAATACTATGGTGAGTGATATGTTGCACTTTAGAGCTTGTCGGTATTTCACTCGTAAACTTGCGCAGCGACTCAAAACAGATATACATATAAACACTTTCAGAAACTACAATGACTACTAAATTCATTAGTATAAAATCAGTGTTATATCAGATTTCTTTAGTACTAGATGATATAGATTATAAGCACGAAGAATTTGCAGAGTTTGCTCTGCAAGCATTACGAATGTTTAGAGGAGTCATTAAGTTAAAAAGCTATGTCGAAGAAATCAAGATAGAACAACACAAAGCGGTCCTACCTTCTAATCTAGTATACTTATTAGGAGTAGCTTACAGGGAAAGAAACTACCAGGAATCCTATACTACAGATACTGATGGTAATACTATCATTACTACATGTGATGTTGGGGACACGTGGAGACCTATGAAGCTAAGTACTTCTATTTTTCACGATGACGTATGCCCAGACAAATCATTAACTATATGCAATGACTGTCTTCATAATTTCTCTGTTAGTCCTAATTTAGTTCTTACCTCAAGTTTAGAATGCGGAGATATAATGGTTGCCTACAAAGGATATCCAGTAAATGAAGAAGGAGATTACCTGATTCCAGATAATCAAGATTTACAAGAGGCCATTATGAATTTCGTATTGTATAAGTACTGGTTAACTAAGTACTTATGCAAAGAAGATGGCGCAGAGCAACGTATGCAATACTTTCTTTCTATGTGGAATACACTTTCCAAAAAAGCATTAAATTTGAACTTACCAGATTTATCAGAGATGGAGAATGCCATGATTATTTGGAATAGGTTAGTGCCTCGTAGAAATAGAGCGGAAGACGGCTTTGCTACTTTAAACTCCAGAGAAAATGTTAACTTCTAATCAGTTTATCAAAGGAATGAATCAGGACGTGCATCCTAGTATGCAACCTCCTAATACGTACAGATTTGCTTCCAGTGCAGTACTAGAAACTAGCGAAGGAGAATGGGGAGCACTAGCCAACGAATTAGGCATCGCTGTTCATTCTGCTACAAATCTTCCTGTAAAGAAACTTATAGGAGCTGTAAATACGGAAGACGGGAATGCAGTACTATTTTTCTACGATAGCAGCGGTCTACATGAAATAGGAACGTACTCAATATCAAGCGGTCAATACACTCAAATATTACAAAATGAGTGCTTAAATTTCAATGAGCACTATCCAGTTAATGCTATTTTTACCGTTAATAATGGATCAGACAAGTGGGTATACTTCACTGACCAAGTAAATGATTACAGAGTTATAAATCTGTCTAATACGCAGCAGTACACAGGTGATGTGTGCCCTTTACTTAAGTACAGCAAAGATTATACTGCTCCAGTAATAAATGTATCCCAAATAGAAAGACACAGTAGCGGAGGTAATATTCAATTGGGAACTTACTATATCTCTGTTAGATACATAGATGCTAACGGCACTCCAACTAGATGGCTGTTAAATACTCGTCCTATTGCTGTTGGAGCATCTTCTGAATTAAATCTCGATAACGTCTATTCGTATAATCTATATACAGGAGGAAGTAATATCATAGACTCTGACTATTACACGTCTACTGATAAAGCCCTATCCATTAGATTAGATAATGTAGACTACACAAGATTTAAGCATATTCAATTTGCTTTTACTCACAGGGGCCAAGATTCAGGAGCAATTAGTTCTGTTAACATAAGCAAGAAGATAGAAATAACTGATGCTATTGTTGAGTATGTCTATACAGGCTTTGATGACGCAATTGAAAGTAGTTCTTCCGTGGAAGAACTACTGGCTGAAAATCAACGGCTTGATGTAATACATGCTCACGCAATAGATAATAACCGTTTGTTTGTTGGCGGAATCTATAATGCCAACTCAGATTATTCTTCTTTCCAGAGGTACGCTTCTCCAATAAAAATAGAATGGGTTAAGACTAGGGATGCTATCTATAACAATACCGCCAAGACAGATACATATTACTTCGACACAGCTAGTTTTTTAGATTCCGAAGTTATTGCTCTAGGCATAGTTTTTATTGATTCAAAAGGACAAGAAACTCCAGTATTTCATATTCCAGGAAGACCTGCAGACATATCAGTTACTGGTTCCAATCCTAGAATAGGAGCAGGAGGTGTTGCTACAGATCTACAAGCTTGGGATAGAGGAGCAATAGTAAACTACGGAGATTATACTAGTGACTGGACGCAGAGATGGCAGGCTATTTCCACAGCCACATTTACAGGACAGAATCCATCTATTGGATGGGGACTGATGGGATACTATGAAACCGATACAAATTACCCTGAAATAGCAGCGTGTGATAATCATGCAGATGGGTACTGGGGTAGAGATTGGACAGGAAGAGTAATAACTTCTACTGATAAAATCAGACATCACAAAACACCTGATAGATGTTTACGCCCCACCATATCTCCAGATAATATAGAACGTGTAGGAATCAGGGTATCCAATGTATCTTATCCTCCTGGAATTGTGGGACATCGGATAGTCTATGGAGATAGAACTTCTCAACGTACTGTATTAGACAAGGGGATACTTATTCCTTTAACTGTTAATACTGGTACAGCGCTGGAATTAAACCCAGAGAGTATTACCCCAACACCTTTTGCTTGGTCAGCTCTTCCTGGTAATATACTTAATCAGCGTCTGTATGCTTTTCTTTCAGCTAGACAACAGTATACTAACCTTACGGTAAGCCCAGATTACTTAACTGTAGAAACTTTACTAGAAGATCCCAATTTTACTAATTCTTCAGGTCCCAATTTTAGTACTGCTTCCACTACTATAAATGGGGATACAATTAACTGGACTACTGAATTATTTAATTTTTATCAGCCTAATTGCCCGTCTAGTTTTATAAACTACAAAATTAATTCAGCTACCAAGATATCTAAAGCGTCTTTAGGACAATTAACCACTAACGCACAAACTATAGGTTCATCAGATGCTACAGTAGTTAATAACTCTTTATCTATAGATTACTTAATACTTAATCTATCTTCTGTACTAAGCGAAGTAGTTACTAATGCAACCACTCCAGATGACCGTGTTTACTATGTATCATTACGGTCTGATAGAGATGTATTTGCTAGTTTAGATTCTATTCAGTACAAGCAGGTTAACTCCTCTCCCCTATATTCCACTGCTAGTGTGGATATGTTTGGTGGTGATTCTTTTATTGGGCCAGTTAACATAACAGATTACGATTTCACCTTTCCGTCTCTTACAAGCGGCACAATGAAAGGGTATCACATTTCCTATATGTCCAACGAAGACCGAGTAAGCCCAGTATTCAGGTCAAATGGTGTCACTGCTAAGACCGCGATCTTTCGTTGGAACTATACCTACAACCACTATCCTATGCAAGTATATCTACGATCAAAGATATACTTACTTAATACGACTGATCGAACGGCTTATCCAGAAGAATATCATTATAATAATTCGTACTCTTATATCAATTCCTTAGAAACATACTACTCTCACATAAATAGCATTCCGCAAGGCTACACATGGTGTTCTAATAGATTGAATTACTTTCCGTCTAGAATATATTATTCTAATGCACAATCGGTCGAGTCATTTGTTAATGAGCATTTACAAACTAATGTAAATAATTATCAGGATCTTCCGTTGGAAAGTGGCCCAATTACAGATATGTTTACCAATTATAACAATCTGTTTGCTTCCACTAAGAGAACTACATATAAAGTACCAACCAGAGAGCAGACTATTCTAACAGATGACACTACTCTTTACATAGGTAGTGGTAAATTGTTTGCCATTCCTCCACAAGCACTTAATAGTACGGAACTGGCATTTAGTGGAACTAATTCTTGGACAACAAGAACAGCTACTGAGTACGGGCAAGTTTATATTGATCCCACTGGAGGCAGAGTATTTCTATTAACTGATCAACTTAATGACTTAAGTAAAGATGGGCTTAGAAATTTTTGGCAAAACAAAGGGAGTCTAAAGTTAGACGCGCAATTTCAAAAGTTAACTGGAGTTACATATCCCTATCAGAACTTTAGTGGTAAACTAGGTATAGGTTACAGATCTGTCTATGATTATAGATACAAACGGGTAATAATTACTAAATTAGATTATCAGTTAACTTCAGAATACGCTTCTAAATTTGTGTATAACGAGCCCCCACTTCGTGCAAACCAATTATATTTCTACGAAGGAAGATTCGTTTGGGTAAATGAAGAGTTTGATCTGTTCTATCCTTTACTGGATAATACGCTATTCTTCGAGAATCATTCTTTTACTATATCTTACTCCGTCATACATAATGGATGGGCGTCCTTTCATCCTTATATACCAAAATGGATGTTTACCGTTGATCAAGCATACTTCCTCACTGAAGAAGATTACAAGATATACAAAGGCAATGACGGACCTTTCCAAACTTATTTTGGCAGAAAGCACGATCATATAGTAGATGCTGTAATACCTTCAAAGCAATTAGCGACGAGCACTCATAATATATATTATACAGCGCAATCTAAGGAATTTAGTAGCGCTACAAAAAACTACACTCTTGTCGATACTACGTATGATAATTTGGTAGTGTACAACGATTCGCAAACATCCGGTAAGTTACAACTGGTTCCTCTTGGTGTTAATGATATTACCAATACAGTTGGTACCATATCAGTTACTAAAAAAGATCGAGAGTACAGAATATCTGAATTTAGAGATTACGCTCTAAATAACAAAGTAGCAATTTGGGACTATTCTTGGAATGGTATTAAGTCTTTTCCTTTTGCGTACATTGACAGAGTTCCTAATTACTCTAATATAGACTACACAAAGAATCTGTATAGTTTACCTAGGTTCAAAGATCTGTATTGCGGAATAAGATTCTATTTCAACCCTAAAAGTAATACTAAAATTACATTGGGTAATCTAATGACACAAACCCAGAAAAGATTAAGATAATGAAAAAATACAAAAAATGTGCTTTAGGAGGCTCTTTAGCTGGTGATTTAGGAGAATTGGCTCCGCTAATAAGTATGATACCAGGGGTTGGTAGTATCGCAGGACCAGCATTAAGTTTGATAGGAGGATTATTTGGCGATAAGCAAGCTAAAGAACCTCGTAACCCAATGACTTCTTCTCCGGGTAATTACTATCTAGGAGGGCCTGTACTTCCATTGCAGGAGTCCACAGCAGTAAAGTCTCGCCCGTATATGGGGGTAGGACAAATAGACCCCGCTGTAACTAATATAGCTAATCTTGATCAACTCATCCAATTAAATAGGGCGCAGGCTCAGAAATTTCTACAGGCCTACTCCCCAAGTAATACACCTACCCCACAACGGCGACCTAGTAAAGTTACTGATAGATTCTTAGAGCGAGCTAACGGAGGTTTTGTTGAACTCTCTAATAATTCATATTCAGTGGAGGGTAATCCTGATGTTACTGACTCAGTAGCTACTAATTACAAAGGAATAAATTTAAAACTGGATGATCAAGAAGTTATTGACACAGCTAATAATTTTGTCTATTCCAATAAGGTAATCAACCCACTTACTGGTAAATCATTCGCAAAGGACGCAGAACGTTTAGAAAGAAATAAAGGAAAAGCAGAAAAAGCTGTAACTAGATACAATGATCCACACGCTCAAAACACGGTAAAACATATGAATTCTTCACTAAGTTCGTTAGCTAAGAATCAGGAGTTAGTAGCTCTCCTTAAAGGAAAAAGATCTTCCGCTACACACATGGCTTACGGAGGTCCTACTGATCCCCCCAATCCTTGGCTGCCATTCCTTTATAGTAACAATCAGGGAGCCGGTAACGCCATGCAATCGCAACAACCGAACTGGACTTACAGTCTATTGGACCAGATGAACCCGTTAGCTATGCAGAATCAAACACTTCCGTCCGTTGACGTAACAGCAAGCAGAATCTCCAGACCGTCTGCTGTTCCAAGTCGTAGAAGAACTCTATCTAGTCCTGTTGCGCCAACAGTTCCTACACCCACTAGTCAAGGACAGTCATTTGCGCCATCTCTGCCTAACGACACTCAAGGGCCATTAAACTACGGAGATCTTATATCAGCTGATCCTAATGCTAATTTTAGTAATACTATAGGTGACGCAGAGTCGTACGAACGAGGACGCATAGCTCCTTTTCTACAAGGTACTCCAGCAAGTCCGCAGATTTCTAGTGCAGGGACTACAGGTGTAACATCTAATTCCTATACTAATGATCCAAGAGTTGATAGAGGCTTTACAGTAGGAGATGCTTTGCAAGTGGGTTCATTAGTCAACAGCTTCGCTAGACTCAGAGGTGGGCCAGAGAAAGAACAAGCCAATTATGATACATCAAAGATTACACGTAATGTATACGATGTAAATACAGCACTTCAATCCAATGCGGCTAATTTCAACAACACGACAAATAGTATTGATACTTCTTCTAGTAATCTTCGCAGGGCTCTACAGAATCAAATGTTGGCTTCTAAGATGCGCTCCGATAATTCAGCGCTTACTCAATATGATCAACTAAATCAGCAAGCTCGCACGGATTACGAAGGCAGAGTATCAAATCAACAAAGGTATAATGTAGGTCAGCGTACCTATACTAATGACATAAATGCCCGCAACAGAGGAGCTTACGATTCCGCTGTACAAAATGCTTTTGGTAATCTAAGTAATTTTGGTATTGGGTTAAATCAACGAAAACAAGGTTTTGACGCTTTAGATCTTTACGGATCTACGTATAAAGATGTCTATAGCCGCATATTAAAAACACTGGGACAAAATGGTTAATCGTTATTACGATTCTAGACGACCGCAACAGTATCAGTTTTATACTCCTCCAGTAGATGCGGCTGTCGAAGCAATGAAAATAGCTCAGACTCAGTACGATTCGAACTTCATGGCGGCTGCTGATTTAAAGAATAAGTATATTACGTCTTTGCAGCAGGATAGAGCAGCAGCAAATGAGTTGCAGAATGAATGGCAAAAAAGTATCGACGACGTAGTCACAAAAGCTAATGGAGACTTCTCGACTATTTCAAAAGATCTTTACGGGCTTACAAAGAAAATAGAAAAAGACTTATCTCCTGGAGGTAAGGCTCACGCAATACAGGATAATTACCGTATCTACCAAGAAGCGCAGAAGTATAATAAGGAAAGGCTGAAGGCAGGTAAGATTACTGCAGAAGACTTTAATTTGCTTAATCAACATGTAGGCCAATCCTACAAAGGAGTCGGAAATGCCGATCCGCTTACTGGCGAATATGATCAGCTTTTAGTGCCTGAGCTAAATGATTATTACGACGGTAATGATGTGGCTACAGAGTTATTACAAAAGCTACCTAAGCGTACGGTGGAAGAAACTACCCCTACTATTAAAGATGGTTACATAACTTATTCAACAAGTAAGGTTGAAAAAATTGATCCTAAGGAAGCTCAGCAAGCTCTAGTATCCAAGCTTACAAACGACGATAAATTTCTTCAGTACAATATACAAAGAGCTCAATTGCTTGGTATTGATCCTCAAAAGTACGTGCAGAAGATTATTACCGATATAAGTACTCAACAAGTACCTCTTTATTCGGGTATCTTCAATGATACTTCAGGCACTAAGATTTCTGGCGATCCCGTCGCTCTTCAACAACGTAAATTAGCCAATGATTGGGCAATGCAGAAAGATCGTCAGCGTCATGCAATAGCTATGAAAGCGTTGGATGATAAGAAAGCAGAAATGGAAGCTGCTGGTCAGAACGCTTCTAATCTGGCACTAGTATCTGTATCAGATTCGTCTACTGGACGATATAAACCAATTGATCAAAAAGGTATAGTAGAAGGTGATTCACAGTCGAGATCTGGAAGTCCTTACTTTACTGGAACAATGTATGGAGTAAACCCGCAACGCGCTCCTATAAGTGGAGCTACCAAAGTTACATTTGCTGAAGTAATGAAGAATCCTACTAAGTACCAAGGAGCAGTTAATACTGAACTAGTCAAGTCTATTGAGCAACAATACGGTAAGTCTATAACTGAGGAGCAAAAGCGTGAGCTTTACAATAAATCCCTTGAAGCTGATGTTTATGGTAAAGGTATTTATGTAAACCAATATCGTACTCCTGAAGCACAGAAACGTGATGCTGATGTACTCTTTCCTAGACTAGCCACAGGTCAAGTAGGACTATGGAAAGTAGACACTAAGACAGGTAATGTCATCGAAGTTACTTCTCCACAGGAAAAGAAAGATCTTTACTCTAATGTATACGATACTGAAAAGCGACATGCTAAGCAGGTTGTTGTCGGTAGAACTTCCCCACAAGGAGGTGGCGTACCATATGGAGCTTACTTTACTGATCCTAAGGATGGTACAGCTTATATCTTAGCTGAGAACGAAGAGAGAATGAATCAGTTCAATCAGAAAGATCGCAAGGCAGCTTTTGGGTACGCAAATTCGGACAAGTCTATAGGAGATCCTTTCCAAATAACTGTAGGAACAACTAAGTCCAACATCCAATGGGAGAAGAAGTATGTACCAGATCCTAGTACAGGAGTAATGAAACCTCAAATTCTTTATAGGTCAACTGATGCAAAAGACGCAAATGATCCGTATCTTTGGTATAAGGATGAAGCTGGTAACAAACAGTACTATACTCCTGCTCATATTGAGCAAGCGATTTTACCTGCACAAGCTTTACCTATAAATAAAAGAAGTGGAACTAAAGACTATAATACAAACATAGAATACACGCCCGAAGGGGAAGAATAATATGCCAGAACTTAATCCAAAGGCCATTAGATCGAATTACGACTATAAGGGGCCTACAGTACCCGATTATAATTTAGGTGAGGGATTTAAGCAGCTAGGTGCATCTGATACACAATTAGGAAGACTTATAGGTGGTAACTACTTTGATGAAGGGTTTTATCCCTATAGTTCACAACAGGACCAGCGATATGCAAATCAAGGGAAACTTAATGCTGCTGGTAACACGTTAGCGGCCATAGGCTCTAAAACCTTCCTAGTTGGTATCCCGTCTATACTTGGAACTGCTACCTCGTTACTTGCTTCTCCTTTAGCGCTTGCTAAAGGTACTAGCTTATCAGATGTATTCGAGAATAATCCTCTAAATAGATTAGCTGACTACGTAAACAAAACCACGGATGAACTGACTCCTAGATTCCAAAGATCTGACTTTGATTCTCTGTCTTTCACTGAACAATTAGCTAGACCAGGAGAATTGATTTCTGCGAATGCTGAGTCACTGGCCTTCATGGCTCAATCATTTGTGCCTGCTGCACTACTTAGTAAAGCTGCAATAGGAGCTAAGCTAGCTGATAGACTCAGTAAGTCTCGCCCAGCATATCAAGCACTTAGTAAGATCAATGGAGCTAACACCCAAGCTGTAGCTAATGCTATTGACTTCACAACTTCATTGAGTTTGCTGTCTACTAATGAGGCTGCACTAGAAGCGGTAGATGGAAAGAAGCAGGTTATCGAAAAGCTTAATGCCGATAGATGGGCAGGTAAGAATCAGTATACTGATGAACAGATAGAGGAAATAGGTAACAAGGGTTTCCAGAACGTCTTCTGGAATAATATGGTGTACACATCCATTACTAACGGCATCTTTCAGAAGATGCTCATGCCTATGTATCGTTTACCCAAAAGCTCAAGAGCTAATGAAATAGGCTTAAGACTCATTGATGGTAAACTTGCTGCCCCCAAGTATAACAGAATAACGTCATTCTTATTTGATAAGACGAATGTATCCGGAGCAGTATCTAAGTCCTTGGCAGCTGACACATTTACTGAAGGTCTTGAAGAATCCATTCAGTATAGTATCCAAAATGCTGCAGCGATAGACAACAAATACACGGACTTTGCATCTTCTTTCGGTAGCGTGATTTCAGATATTACAAGCGGCGAAGTACTGAATCTGTCTGATAAAGAAAGAGGAAAAGCTTTTGGGTTAGGCGCTTTGATGGGTGGAGGTGCTACTGCTATTAGGTCTTTTATTCCCACAACAGTAGAGGAATTTAATGCAGACGGAACTACAAAGACATCTACGACTACTATCGGAGCTGCGGCAGAAGCAAGAAAGCTTAGACAAGCTCGTGAATCTCGTATAAACAACTATAACAAGGCTTACACTGATTTAGTAGACCACAGCTTCGCACTTCGTAAGGCGGACGAAGAAGTAGAACTAAGTGTAGAAGGAGATAAATTCTTTAAGAAAACTTCATCTGCCAAGGTCGAAGTAAGCCAAGAAGAGTTTCAGAAAGAAGCACAAACGTACGCATTACCAGAGACAGGAGGTAAGTATATTGTTAGAGGTGCTTATGACATAGATGACGAAGGAAAGATTAAAGTCAATTCAGCTCTAGTAAATCACGTTACTAATGATGCTATGGAAGCTGCTGAGATAGCAGACTACATGGATCTTGAACGAGTTAGCGGAAATCCTGATAGAATTAAGCAGACAATCTATCGTAATATGCTGCTGGCTAATCTAGCTAATCAGGCTTTTAAAGCTGGTACAGCTGGTATACTTAATGAGCAATTAAATATGCTCATTAAAGGTGATGCTCAAAGATTAGCAGAATTTGGTGTGAATCAAGAAGACGCTCAGATGGAAGTTGAAAGGATGAAAGATTATATCAGTAGATTAGAATCTATCTATAATACTGCTAGTAATTCTATTATACCGACAGCTAACACGGATAAAGGATACAAAGATGCCGAAGTGCGCAGACGCGCGTTCTATCGTAAAGCGGCTAAGGCGGCCTCGTTAGACTCTCTTATAGTGGAACTGGATGATAGAACGAACGTACTTAAGGAAGCAATTGTAACCAAGTATCAAAGTGCACCAGATATCGAAGAGAAATTAAATAAGGTAGTCACCAAACATAAGATACTAGATGAGGTTGATTCACTCTTACGCTCAAGAACTACTTCAGAAATTAATACTGCAGAAGCTAAATCAATCAATGAAAAACTTAATGGCTTAGCATTACAACTTGAAGATATTCAAGAATCTAGTACTGATTCAGAGTTTGCGCAGTATGCTGGAGCTGTTGTTAAACGTGATGCTCTAGTTCAAGCTAGAGAAACACTTGGTAAAGAAGTTGATAGAATACTTTCGGCTAAGCAATGGAAAGCTGCCCCAAAGGAGCAGGTAACTGCTGTTGAACATAAAGCATCTATGAATGTGTATGAAGGCATGACTTCTAATGTGTATAAACTTCTAGAAGATAGAGTTGTACGTAACGAGTTACTGTTAGACCAGTTCGCAAAAGTGCGTTCGGATGTTCATGCAGATTTGATTGAGCAACTAGTCTTAGATAACCCAGTGTTACTTGAACGAGGTCAAAAAGCAGCTTCATTAGTAAGACACTTGATTGATAGCAGAATACAATTAGAAGAATCCTCAATAAAGTTACTGTCTACTTTTATTCTTTCTTTACGAGACTCAATCATTAGCGAAGAAACTAAAGTTGTAATTGCCTTTGATCAGAATTTAGATTCTCTTGTTAGTATACAGGATTTTACCCCAGACCAAGCTGCTTACGCGGAAGATTCAGATGCGGCATTAGCACAGAAGTCTGAGTACGACGAACTTCAGAATCTAAAAGTAGAATTAGGTGATATATTTACAAGTCCTCAGTCAGTCATAAGTCAGTTGTATGCAGTACAAGATGCACAAGGAGTAGGTTTGACTGATCGTGCGAGAAGAGTTAGAGTAGCCCGCCAGCAGCTTCTTCCCACTTCTGCCATTCTAAGTGTTTCTAAATTTGATGCTGCTGCAGGCACAATAGATGAGAACTATACAGATATTACATCTGTTGACTTTGAACTCAACAAACTAAAAATTCTCTCCCCTATATTCAGGGAGCTTGAATACTTAGATACTGCTAGAGATACCAATGTGTTAGTTGCAAAGCTTACAAAGGTGAGGGAATTAGTACTAGCCAATTTACATAATAAAGAGGCTATTGACAAAAGAGAAACAGAACATTACGCTAATGGGTATGCTCCAGTATATAGAGATATCTTACCCAAACTTACACTTACTGCAGCGCAGAAGACTCTATTAGAAGATCTACTAATCGAAGATCCTTATTCAGCGTCTCTGATTATTACTGACC
>Ga0073902_10000415_pt1 | contig 26166 bp, 34 predicted proteins | sample KloWWTmeKNB19Kit_FD_66667 | JGI IMG/M metagenome (GOLD analysis project Ga0073902, IMG submission 66667) | Active sludge microbial communities from Klosterneuburg, Austria, studying microevolution and ecology of nitrifiers - Klosterneuburg... | ecosystem: Engineered > WWTP > Aerobic digester >...
GCCAACTGCCAGGCACGCCCGGTGTTGGTGGCCGCGGGGACGCCGAAGGTCGCCGTCCCCGTTGATCCTGCCGTAGCCTGGACGCCCTTCGAGGCGACGAATCCCCTGCGCTCGCCCGCGTCTTGTAACGTCACCCAAGGTGAGGCAGGGGGATTGACTACGGCGGAGCCAGACCCGTAAGACAGTCCTCCGTAGATGAACGCACCTGCCGGGACGCCCGTGATCGACGGCGCGGTGACAGTGGTCGTGTTCGACTGCCAGGAGGCTGTGATCGAGGACTGCGCACCTGTCAGTGTTACGCCTCGCGCAAGCCACCAGACCGCGTTTCCGCGCACTGCGCTAGGGAATGTGAACGTCACCGACGCGGGAGGCAGTGCCCCGACAGCGTAGGCGTACAGGCCGCAGTCCCGATGGTTCGCCATCGGGTTCTGGGACTGCCCGAAAAACGTCGTCACCTCCGAGGGCGCGGCATTCATCACCGTTGTGCCCGCCGCCGTGTCGATCTTTATCATCAACACGTCGCCAAATGCGGCCCCCACCGGGATGGGAATCACATACGATGCCGACTCACCCCCGGACGGGTAAACGATGATGCCGGAAGCCACTGTGGTCACAACGCCCCCTTATCTACGTGTCGAGGATGATCAGGCCACGGGAACGGTCAGCGTCGGGACACCGAGATCAACGTTCACGCCCATCGTGATCGTGGTCGAACCGAGCTGCATGTCACCGCCACCACCAGTCGCGGTCACCGTCCCATCCAGGATCGCCGCACCGCCAGACTTCTTGAGCCGGAAATGCGCCGCCGTGCCCGCCGCGGCAGGAGCCACAGATGCCGGATCGGCCGCTGTCAGCACACCACCCGTCGACGTGAACGACCCCGTGATCGGAACAGACACCAACAGGGTGCCCGCCGCCGCGGTCTCCGGGGTTGCGGGTTTCGCACCGGAACGAATCTCAATGATCGCCCCAGCACCAATGTCAGATGCGAGGGCCACACCCATTGCTTGTGCGGATGCCACCGCGATAGAAAGCGCCATGCTTACACTCCTTCGTTCTTCGGGGTCGCGGCCAGCCCAAGACGGGCAAGCCAATGATTTACGGCAGGGATCGCCATCACACGAGTAATCGCAAGACCCACCGCGGTAATAAACGTCGCTGCGCCGAGCAGCCAGAGACGCAGAGACTCGGGCATGAACTCGCCCACCTCCGCCAACACCGCCTCAATAATCAGCGGGATCACGACCACCAGGCCGATGAACGCGGGAATACCGATCTGCACCAAAGTTCTCAGCACCGCCTTGCCCGGAAACTGGATCTGGGTGGCCTGCTTCAACTCAGCACGAGTGCTCATGAGGTCTCCTTCGGGGACTGGGTATCTTCAATATCTGCGCGCAACTGCACGTCAGCATCGGCCAGCGTCTTCAACGCGGGCATAATCTCTTCGGTAATGGCCCGCTCCGTGCGCGCCTGGGAATCCTTCACCGACGTGCCGTTGTTGTAGTGCACCTCGCGATGGATGGCCTCGATCTTCACGTCGTGGCTCAGCAGCGTTTCGTCCGTGCGGGCAATAAACGCGGGCAGTCCCGTTACGGAGTTCACGATCGTCACGAGTTGGGTGAGCGCCGGCCAAAGCTTCACGATCACTGCGATGAGCGCACCGATCGCGATGAACCAGAAGACGAGCTGCAGCGCGGACGTGTCAGCGAGCAGGAACGTCAACCATTCGGGCATCAGAGGGTCACCGAGCTTGGTCAGTCAGTCGGCGCGCTTGCTCATCCGAGGACGCTGCCGCGATGCGTTGCACATCCTCGTCACTCAGAGAGCCCAGCTGCCCAACGATCAGCGGGGCGAGTGCCTGCGCGAGCGCGGCCTCATCTACGTTCGCCACCGTGCCACCCAGCTGCGCAGCGATCGACGCGATGAACCCCTGAGCCTGGAACACAACCGGGTTCCCGTGTTCGTCGCGCACCACATGCCCGGTCGTGTCCTGCGCCGCAACACCGTGTGCCCACACCTTCTCCGCAGTTCCCGCGAACACCCCATCAGCAATGAAACTCAAGCTGTCGTAATGATTCCGCTGCCCCGGCCCCAGTCGTGTCTGCGTGAGTACCTCAAAGAGCGCGTCCTTGATGTCTTGCTTGCTTGCCATGGTGTCCCATCCCGTTTCTTCGCCCGCCGCAGACGGGGAGTCGATTGTTCCGAGCACACCCCAGAACGTCCAATGCCAAAGCTCGCCAAAGTTCTCACCCTCGCGAGTGATGTTGTGCTTCTTGGCGATCTCCTTCGCCCGCCGCGCAGCAACAGTGTCGGAGTTGTACGGGTAAGCCAGATCATTCGAACGCCGCTTCCCGTGATTACTGGACCCTGGCGGGGCGACAGTGCCAGCCGACGAGAACCGCACATACCGGACACCACCCCACCACCGCACATCACCAAACGGGCCACCCCCAGTGGTCAGCGCCCGGTAGCGGGACAGGAACACCGCGACCTCATCGGCCGGCTCCCGGTCACCAGACCGAGACACCATCCGCGGGTACCCCTCACGCACCAACTGAGCCGACACCGCACCAAACGCGGCACGTGTGCCCTGGGCACGGTTATACGCGCCATCAATAAACCCGAGCACGGTCAACCGATCGGGGTGGGCGGGAACCCGTTCAGAGGAATATTCAGAATCGCCGTGCTCTCCTTGTACACCCGGATCATGCCGACAGACGAAACCGACACAACATACTGCGTACTGGCGCCGCCCGTGACACCCACCATCGAGGCAGCGTCCACCGCGGGTCGGGCACCTACTGGGAGCGGGGTCGTGAGCACCGTGACCTCTGCACCCGCCGTCGCATTCAAACGACCCCGCATGTAGAGCACACCGCCCAGCACCCGGTACCCGGCCAGGTCACCCGGCTCGACCGACCAGCCCGTCGCCAACACGCCCAACGGCTGCCACCCCGTGTCGTGCCAGACCAGCACCCACCCTGACCCGGAGAACTTATACAACGCCCCCGTATCGGTCTCTGACCACAGCATCCCCGGGTGGATCTCCCCAGGTGTCAGGGAACCACGCTCCGATGCGGTTCCGACACGCACGTTCGCGAACTCGCCAGCGAAGTCAGCAGCCGCCTGCAAATCTACGACGGTCTGCGTCGGGCTCTTCGAGAACACCGGCTTGCCGAACGAGTCAGTTGTGTGCCCCATTGGGTCACCCCTTCCAAGAGATACGAAGCGCGCCAGACAGACCGTCTTGCGCGAGTGATGAGAACTTGTTCCAGCCCCCCTGATTCAGGCCGACGCCAGCAGCCGAGCCGCCAGCTTTCAACGCCGCGAACCATGCCGCAGCCATCGGTGGGGTTTGCCAGCCAGCCCCGGGCGCCCATTCCGTGTATGCCCCGAAAGTGGGAAGCCCCGACTTCGTGAACAGGTTGTGGAGAGCGAAACGAGGCGCACCACCACTGCGTTGCTGCCATGACACGTACATCTCGAGCGACACGAACGTCGCTGCAGCCGAGATGGTGTCTTTGATCTGCGTACCGGGCACCCACGCGCCAAAGGTCGTGTTCGACGCCCACGGTTGTGCCTGCCACCACCGGGCAGAACCACGATCAGTGGAACCTGCATCGACCATCCGGAACGTCTCAGTGCGGAGCGTCGACCCGCCACCACCCGGATCAGGCGGCGGCACTGGCGCAACCGGGGTGCTGCTCAACTTCCCACACCACGGCGACGACGACCACGAGATCCCCACCGTGTCACCAGACGTTGGTGCAGCACCCATGAACGGCATGCTGAACGTCCCGAAATCAGTCAACACGTTCGCGTTCGAACCGGAAACAGTCAGCACCGTACCGAGACCGGGCTTCGCGACAGTCGGGCCGACGAGGAACATGACCCCATCGACCGACCACACGTGCACGGCGTCATTGATCTGCGGGACGAATCCGCCCGTGAATGCGGCCGGGAATCGTTCGTTGCCGAGATCAACGAGTGCCTGCCCGCTATCGAAACCGACATACCGGCCCACACGCGGGATGACCCTCGACTTTTCGGCCAACAGTTTCAGGAGCACGTCACTCATCGGGAACCTCCACCGTTGAGACCGTTGTCGCGCCGACGAACCGCACACGCAAGACACGCACACGCCCACTGTCGAGCGTGAGTACGTCACCTACTTCACGGAGCGGGTTGAACGTTTCGACTACCTCGCGTGTCACCCCACGCAGTCGAGACACCCGCGGCAGGAGCTCACGCGCGTATGCCTGGCATTGTGCTGCCGTCGTGAGCATGTCGGAGCTATAGAAATAGGTGACCGCCCCGTGAGGGGAAGGTGAACCGTCCGCGTTTCGCACACGCAAGAACCCTTCAGTGACTTCCGCGATACCGCGCACCGGGTCACCATTCGGGGACTTCCCCTCCACAACAACACGGTTGTACACCTTCTCCGAATCCATTGACAGTGGGGCTGAAACTTTCCCAGTCACCACCCCGACCAGCGCGGGCCACGCCTTCGGGCGGGCCGTGAGCACCCCAGAAGAGTTCAGGTGAGGCCACGCCCCCAACAAGTCAAACAACTGGGTGAGAGCCTGCATGCGGTCTTCGTCATACGTCACCGACTTCGGCACCACCGCATCAGGCAGGTTTCGGATCACTGGCAACCCACTGATCGCGGTAATCTCACCCCACGCTGACGTGGTTCGCGGTGAAGCAGGAAACGGGAAACGGTCACGGGCAACCCTGATCAGGCCGTCCTTCAACCGAAGCCCAAACGACTCCCCCGGGTGAATCAGCCGGCCAGCGAACAACAACTGTGATTCGACAGCATCCGGCACCGACTCAATAACGAACCGGCCCAACGGGATACGTTCCGAGAACTCCCCCGAAGACACAATGCAATCGATCTGCAACTGTGCCCCGAACGGTGAAAACCAGTCACCAATCTGCCGAGGAATCAACGACGTTGCGTGATCGTCAGACCACACCACCCGGACACTCCCCGAACCGATCACATTCGCGGAACCATCCCACGACAACTCCGGGGCAGTGATCGGCACGTCACGCAAACGACGGTCGCCGTTGTACATCAGATCAGCGACGAACACATGATCGAAACCGCCATCATCGATCAACCCGCGCGTCTCGGCGGAAACCTGGCGGCTCACCCTGCAGCCCCAGCCAACGACCAATCAGCATCCATCGCGTCATACGACGGGTACGCAGCATCACGCACGTCATAGTCCACGAACGACACATCCAGATCGTCATAGGTGAGCGGTGCGATAACGAGCGCCTGCGCGGGTGCTTTCACCTCAGTGACCGTTGCGGAGAACACCACAACACCGCCGCCGTACTGCACGTTCACATCGGTCTCCACCAAGTCAGCAACATGGAAGAACGCCATGCGCGGGATACGGGCAGGCAGTGACGTGCGGAACAGCAACACCGGCAACTGTTGCTCCGTGTACGTCCCGAGCGTTGCTTGCAGCTTGTCTGCGTCGACGGCGGACTCCACGCCAAGAATCAGTTGGAACCCGACCAGCCCACCACGAGGGCCGAACCCGACGAACGTCGGCAACACGGCACCCTCAGTCGCAACAACATCACCCGGTGACGGACGCCGAAACTGTGCCCCCGTCCCCAACCGAACATTCACAACCGCGTTCAGTGACGGGTCAAGAGGTTGCTGCACGATGGTGCCCTCGAAGTCGAGGAACGTGGTTCCGAGTGCGACCCGCCCCAACGGGATCAGGCCATCCCAACACTCCGCCTCATACGTGAGCGTCACGCGAGGCGGGGCTTCCATGTCTTGCAAAGACACGGCAGACACCATCGTGCGGTCAACGCCGTCGCGCACCTTGAACTCGCGGCCCTCATGCGACCGCCACAACGTCACCCGGTCCGTCCCGGCGGGGACATCCGACGATTCAAGTTGCACACCCACACGGGGCACAGGCGCGAAATCCACAAACGGTGTCAGGATCACAGTCACGGCGAAACCCTCCCGCCCGAAAGGGCAACATCACTCCGGTACGCATCCGCAGCCGATGCCTTCACAATCCGGCCATCGATGATGCGACCAAGACCGTCACCACCAATCGCCAACGTCCCCGAGATCGCCATACCCTCGAGGCTTGGCATCACGACGGTTTGACGTGATCCAGACGACGACGCGTACTGTGGGCGCACTTCGCCACCGTTCGCGTACCCGTTGATCACACCGCCGGCGTTCATGAACTCGAGCGCTGCACGGTTCGACGGGTTCGCCGTCGAGTGTGCGTTGGTGACGAACTCCCCCGACGCCACAAGCGCGAGCATGTTGTCAGTTCGTGACGGTGCGCCAGGGAGGATGCCGCCCGACGCGCGGCGTGGCAGGTTCGTTCCAGGCATCACAATCGAGTCCGTTACGACATCCAGGCGAACCGTCTTGCCGTTGTACGTGCGAATGAATCCATCCATCACGTTCGCCGCGGCGGCAGTGTTGATCATGATGTCGATCGTCTTCTGATCGGGCATCTCGAACACCCGGTCAGTGAGCGCCTTCACCTGATCAGCGTTCGCACCGTTCGCGATCGCCTGCTCTTCGAGAGCGCGCTTCGACGTTTCGAGAGTGGCAAGGTAGTTGTCCATCGCCTTGTTCACGCCGACCGTGGACTTGTCCTCTTCGTACTTCGCTTTCGCGGCGTCCTGCGCAGCCTTCGCAACGTCACCAAGCATCGCCGCATTCGCGGAACCAGCGGTCGTGTTCTCATCGAGTGTGAACGTGTACCCATTGAGCGACCCGTGGGCTTTCACCCACTCGTCTTTCTGTCGGGTCACCTCATCTGTGATCCCCGAAAGCGCCGACTGATATCGGGCATTCGTTGACACAGCATCCTGGCCGACGCCGTTCGCCGCGTTCACGGCATCCATCAACGTGGTCACTTCACCAGTCAGATCGGCCGCAGCTTTCGCAGACTCGATGTAGGCATTCGCCGCCGAGTTCGTGACCGGCTCAGCCTTCGCCATCGCCATCTGCAACAGGTTCACATCAGTCGCGGCGACACCTGCAGCCGTAGCCTGCGCCGTGAGCGCATCCTTCAACTCCGGAGACAAGTCGATCAGACGCATCATCTCTTTGTCCGTGAGCTTGAACTCTTCACGGACACGCTGCAGGTTCGGGCCGATGAGCTCCGGCGCCGCGGCCATCTCCTTGCCCAACGCCGTCCAACCCTGGCGGAACGTACCAAACGCTTTGTTGCCTGGGTCGAATGTCGTGTTGGCCCCGAGCCATCCGAAGAACCCAGACGCCTCAGTCTCAGCAATCGACAGGACGCGACGCAGTTCCTCAGAATCCTCGATGAGCGGCTTCATGCCAGTCACCGTGAGAACCTGCGGTTTTGCGAGCAGATCCATCGCAGACTTCGACGTTGCGAGGCTGTTCTGCAGTTCCTCCGACGACAACTGCATGTCATCGATGACGTTCTTCAACAGCACCGTCCCGATCGCGGCCGCGGCAAGCGCTGCAGCCCACGGGCCAGCCATGAACGACGAGAACTTACTCGCGCCAGCCTGCGCGATCGCGACAGACTTCGACACCGCCGGAATGCTCGACTCTGACAGCACGCCCAACGCGATCCGGAACTCTGCGATCTTCGGCACAGCGAGCAGGAACGCACCACCAGCAAGAGCCGCAGCGCCCGCAAGAGCGACACCAACAGCCACAACCGTCTGCACACCCTCAGGCATGTCAGAGAACGCCGTAGCGAGCCCACCAACAACCTCAGCAACCGCAGTCAAAGCAGGAAGGAACACGTTCCCAAAATCGATCGCCGCATCGTTCACGCGGTTCGACATGACCTGCAGCTTCGACGCCGCAGTCGCATAACGCTTCTCCGCCTCAGCCGTCAGCGCAATGTTCGCTTCGTACTCCGCGTTACCCTGCTTCATCGCGCTACTCATCAGCCCCTGGGCGGACGAGAGACGCAGCAGCGCGTCAGCTTCACGGATACCCGTCACTCCAAGCTCAGACAGCACCGCGTTAGTCGACATGCCGAGCTTCTCGGTGTTGGCCAGACCCTCAACGAACACTGCGAGAGCACCCGCAGCATCGGTCTTCCACGCCTTCGAGAACTCCTGCGAAGACATCCCCGCGACCTGAGCAAACAACCCGAGCTGGTCGCCACCCATCTCAACTTCTTTTGCAATGCGCTTCATCGTCAACGACATCGCCGTGCCGCCAGCCTCAGCTTCAATGCCAACGGACGACATCGCGGTTGCGAGACCAAGAACCTCGCCCTCAGAGAGCTTCGCCTGCTTGCCAGCACCAGCAAGACGCATCGACATTGCGACGATCTCGCCCTCAGTCGTGGCGTAGTTGTTGCCCAGCCCGACGATCGCGGAACCGAGTCGATCCATGTCGCCCTGCGAGGTGCCCATGATGTTCGAGAAGCGGGCCAACGACGTCGCAGCCTCTTCGGCTGACAAGTTCGTCGTCTCACCGAGGTCGATCATCACCCGCGTGAACGCGAGCACATTCGGTGTTTGAATGCCCAACTGGCCCGCAGCCTCAGCAACCGCCGCGATCTGCTCGTGCGACGCCGGGAGCTCCTTCGCGAGGCCACGCAAACCGTCCTGCAACTCCGAGAGTTCTTTCGCGCTGCCATCGACGGTCTTCGTGACGCCAGCCCACGCCGATTCCCAATCGACAGCAGCCTTGACCGCGATACCGGTCGCAGCCAGCGCCACAGCGCCCGCGGCCATGAGCGTGCCGCCAACCTGACGCATCGCCTGGTTCTGCTGCTCGAACTTTGCGGCAGCATCAGCCGCAGCATCCTTCGTCTTGTCAGTCGCTTTACGCGCCTGCTCCATGCCCGAGATGTACCCGTTCACCTGCGCGGCGAGCGTGACACGCACTGTTCTATCGCTCACTTAGCCACCTCCTGGGGGATAATTGGCAGTGAAGAAAGGGCGCCAAGGATGTCGATGTGCAAAGCAGGAGATGGGACAGAGTGGTCGTGCGATCACCCGCCGCGACGACAGAAGAGCGGAGTCTGTGGCGGCCATGCCGCGCAGCTCAGGCGAGGCGTAGAACTCCGCCCACTGCGCGTTCAGGCGTGGGGTGGACGGCCGTCACAGCGACACCTGCCCTGCACGTTTGAGGGGTGCCCCAAGCTCCGGGTGAATGCCGGGCTCTGCTCCGGACACGTAGCCCAGCGAGCTAAAGGCCAGGCGCTGCGCCCACTCCGATCTGTCGAACCTCACCCGTTCCTGCCGGGCTGGAACAGGGCGTGGCCCGACAAGAACCGCGGATACATGCAGGTAAACCAGACAGTTGGCGGTAGGCGAGTAGCGGAACACCGCGCGGTCATGGAGTGGGTCTTGGGCCGCGAGCTTCGAGGGTCGGAGAACGTTCACCACATCAACGGGGTAAGGGACGACAACCGCCCGGAAAACCTCGAGATCTGGTCAACGTTGCAGCCAGCCGGGCAGCGAATTCCTGACAAGGTTGCCCATGCGTGGGAAATCATCGCCATGTATGACCCACATTTGGAAGCTCGTCCCGATAAGGTCAGGGCATGACTGAGCGAACGAAACGCGAGCCGTGGGCGATAACCACCGCAATTGGTGTTGGTATCGCCGTGGTGGGGCTACTGCTCGTCCTATTTGGGACATTCGTGAACGTGCCCGATATGGCTGAGGCCATCTCCCGCTACGGGTTGTTGATCCTCATTGCTGGGGCCGTCGTCGGCGGAATCGGCGTCGTGCTCCGACTTTTGCGGCGCTAGAACTCGCGCTTCTCGACGGCCCAGTACATGCCGTTCAGGTTGGCGTTCTCGCCAGCCGCTTTCTTGAACGCGTCAATCGCGTCGAGGCGATCTTTCTCGGCCCAGTTCGTGAACGGCCCCTTGGTGACGTACCGGTACGGCACCACATAGTTGTTCGGGTCGGCGCCGTCCGATGTCGCATCAGGCAACCACTCACCCTGCGTACCCGTATTGGCCTGCACGATGGCATACGCGACCACAAGGTCACGTTGCTCGTCATCCCACTCAGGCTCAGCGACCGACGCGACCATGCGGCCATCAGCGTCGTACTCGTGGACCGTTCGTGGCTGCCAGCCCCAAAACCTCCGCGGGGAGATCCCGAGACGCGTCGCGGCAGCTAGATCTTGCCGGAGCGCGACGCTGCCCCGGAGCTTTTTACCAAGGCGTCCAACCGCTGCTGCGGGTCAAACTCATTCAGCGACCAGACCGCGTCACGGATGAGGCCGACCTCGTTGCCCGACAGCACGTCGAACAGGTCGCGCCACTCTTCTTCGCTGAGTGGCTCGAGCGCGTCACCATCGACACGGACACCAGTCACCACTGCAGCAGCCTCGCACGCGGCGTCATAGTTATAGCCGTAGCGGCGGTCGATCGGAACATCAACACGCACCGGGTGCTTCGACGTGAGCTCAGCCCACGCACGCCCTGACATGCGAGTAAACCGCAACGTCACCAACGCATCGTTCGCAGTCTCGGTCAGCGCATCCAGGCGAGCCTTGATCTCGTCCTTCTCCGACACTGACGCAAGCCGCTGATCGTCGCTCGCCGCATCGATAGCTGACATAAGCTTCTCGCGCTCAATCGCAAGCTCACCATCGAGCGCGACCTGTACATCCTTCGTGGGGCGTGCTTCACGCGCCGCCGCCAACTTCTCACCAAAAGTAGTCATCATCTCCGCCGTTCATTCGCCGTAGAAAAGGAAGACCGTGGGGGCGCACGGCGAAGAAGACGCCCCCACGGTGGTCACTACGCGGCGAAAACGGTGTCGACCACAGGGCCAGTAATGACGACCTCCTGCATGACGAGGAACTTGCCGCTACCCGTCACTGGGCGCATCTGCTTGCCAACGGTGGCCGGGATCACATACCCGGTCTGTGCCGCCGCCGCGATGACCTTGTTCGACACCATCGGACGCACCACGAAGAAGCCCGACTTTGACTCAGCGGGCAGGGTGGGCTTCAACACCACGGCCGCACCCTTCACGTCAGCCGAATCGACATACTCGAGCGACAGGCTGCGAGTCACCTTACCCAAGGTTTCAAGCACCTCGAGCAACGCAAGACGCTCATCCGGGTTCTTCGCCTGCGAGCCTCCGAGGTTGAAACCACCTGGAGTGAAACTGTGGGTCAGGCGCGTTGAGCCTGCACCGCCGATCTCCGTCGACGCCTTCACAGCGGTGAGATCAGCGATCGTCGGCACCCACCAGATGACAAGGTTGCCATCCACATCCATCGCCGGGGGTACGGTATCTGCAACATCAACCATGGGATTCTCCTTTGCTAGGTAGTCCTGTCGGAGAACCCCGCAGGACCGGGTGCCCGCGGATTGCGGGTGGAATGAGAAAAGCCCCCGCAATGGCGAGGGCTTAGAGAGTGTTAGTCAGGCCGGGTCGGCAGTGAAGCCGAGCTCAATCACCTGAAACGGAATAGGCGGGGTCACGTCACGGTCAAGCGCGACAGGTTGCGGTGACCGCCACCACACACGCCCGCACGACTCCCCCAGAATGACCGGTGTGACACCGTCGCCATCCTGAACAAACAAGGGCTTCACGAGCGCCGTGACGGCCGCAACATTGTCATACGACGAACCGATGATGTGCAGGATAAACCGCGGATTCTGTGTGGACGACGGGCCAGCCAGACGCTCCACCGTGTCAACACCATCAACCGGGTAGATGATCACGAACGGGGCCGGCGGGAACGATCCAGTGCCATCCTTGCGGGCATTGAGAACAAACGTTTTTGCGGCCAGCGCGGGGATGCTCTGGATCTGTGCCTTGACCCAATCATTGTGCTGCTTCACAGCCCCGCCTCCTTCAACGTCTCATCGAGCGCAATACTGATGCCACGCTCAAAGTCGGCCTGGTTCTCTTCCAGCGCAGCATGTCCAAACCCGCGAGGCGGCGTTGACGGTGTACCAAACTCGCTGATGTTTCCGAGTGGCCCTTGGCTGCGCGACTTGTCGAAACCAATCTCAGCGCGGAGCACATCCACGCCGAACACTTGGTTGCCATCGAGGTCGTACGTCACCGCGTACGGCAGCGCGGGGAGCGTCTCGGAGCCCTCAAGCTTTCCGCGCCATGCGTCCTTGACGTTGCGGGCAGTCACCTCGAGCGCGGCGCGCACGTTCTTCCGCGCTGATCGAGGGATCTCGCCCAGGTCGGCGGCAAGCGTGTTCAGTTCATCAAAGTTGAAGGAAACACTGTCAGCCATTAGCTGAGCTCCACCACAGGGAAACGACGAGCCGTTGCATGTGACTTCAGGAACGGGCCAACAACCCGCACACGTGACCCCACAAGCTCCGGATCACCACCCTCACCAACCGCGATGCACGTCACGACATCATCAGTCAGCACACCCAACACGGTGATCGACGTATGCCACTCAGCAGCAGTCTCAGCAACCTTCAACCCCGGAACCTGCACATCCCTAGGACGCGAATCCGGAAACTGATACTTACCCATCACCGATGCATGAATCACCGCGAGCTCGTCGGTTTCCTCAAGCGTCACCGGGTCAGTGACCTTGTTCCCCGTCGCACGCGAGACCGTAAACGTTTCCGTGTGCATGGACTCAGCCATGCGGCGACCCATCATCAGGGCGCCCGCGTGGACGCTCATCGGTTCGCCTCAGTCGTGTACGCGCTCGTGCCGTACCGGTTCTGCATGTAGGTGATGCTGTGCGGGGTAAGTGCGAACATGCCAGATGCTTCGCCGCCATCAGCGAAGGCGACCTTGAAGTCATCCAGCGCGACTGAGGACAGCCCGCCCATCGTGAGCCCAAGGTTCATCTCAACCGCCAAGATTGCTTGCGCGACGAGGGCAGAGTTCATGCCGACGAGATCCGCGGGCGCTGTGGCGAGACCAGCAGTCATCGTCACCGTCACGGCACGGGAAGTATGCACGCAGATGCTGTTGTCGACCCGCTCGTATGAGACGGGCTGGCCCTCCTGCGTGACGGATTCGATCGAGCGGAGATAGGCGGGAAGGGTCACCCAACCGTCAGAGGGCCACGTTGTGAACGTTGCCGTGACGGCTGGGTACACCACACCCATGTGACCGCGCATGAACTCGGCCGATGAGTCCAACAGCGACTCAAGCCATTCGCGTTCCCCCGATGTGAAGGTTCGGTTCAGCAGGGTAGCCAGATTATCGACTGTTGCAAACGCGGTCACAGGGATCAGACCTTCAGGCCTGTGATGATGCCGTGACCAGTCTCTGCGCCGTATGCGAGACCGATCTCGCCGTACAGCTGTACATCCTCCGATGCGCCGGTCTTTGCGAGCGGCTCAGCGAAGAAGTGACCCTTGCCGGGGGTCTCGAGGTACACGGGGCGCAGCATGTCGAGCGACGACACGATGATCGAGTCCGCGGGGACGTGTCGGCTGACCATGACGTTCATGGTGCCGAAGTCGGTCACAACGGTGGACACGTTCACGCCGCCAACGGTGCGCGACGTTTCCACGAACTTGCCGTACGCGGTCGCGTATGCGGCCGAGATGGCACGCTTCTGCGCCGAGTTGACGATCAGAGTTGCGGCGTCCAGGTTCTGAATGCCGCCTGTGTCGAACACGAGCTGTGCGATCGAGTTCACGTCATCCACGCTCGTTGCCGTGGTGGAAGGCTTACGCAGCGCAATGCCCGTGCCAGTACCAACGGTGAGCGCGGTGCCACCCTTGGTCGCGGCGATCTTGAACGACACGGTCGTCGCCACAGACTGGACGTAGTAAACGCGCCCCGTGACGATCACGCCTGCAGCTGCACCGTTCACGGCGGTGAACACAACCGCGTCGTCCGCGCTGAGCGCGTGCGTGACAGTGATGGTGTCCGTCGCAGAGGTGCCGCCCGAGTAGCCAGCCGTCTCGCGGCCGATCTTGTTCGTGGTGATCGCCTGGATGAGGCCACGGGTCTTGCGTGCAGCGGCGTTCGAGCCAGGCTTCGCGTATTCGCCGTTGATGAACGACCACTCCACGTCCAGGAGCATCTGCTTGAGCTCCTGCGCAACCTGCCAGTCGATTTCCGACTTGATCGGGTTGGACTGATCGTTGTTCGACCCTGCCTTCTGCCCGAACGCGCCGAGCTTCGAGTAAGCGATGCTCACCTTCGACTGGTGGATCTGCGTCACGTTGGTGACGTTCGCACGCACACGGGCGTTCGCGGTCGGGGCAGTCGCACCCTCCACCTGCGTGTTCTGGCCCGGGTTGCGCAGATCGAACGTCTGCCATTCGAACTCGGTCGAGGTGGACTGACCGCCACCGTTCAAGCCACCGATAGCCGAGAAAAGCGGCGTAGCGGAGGGGCTGAGCTGGTGGAGGATTCCGGTGTAGTTGGGCAGGTTGTAAGTCGTGCCCAACCCTGTGATTCCAGACATGCTGGCTCCTTACGGGTTGAGGCAGGCTTGAAGGCCTGCCCGAGGGATGGAAGGTGTTACTGCTGCTGGGCCAGAAGCTCGTTCTGCAAAGAGATGACGGCCATGTGGTCACCAGCGGCTTGCGCGGCGGCAACCCGGTCAGCGTGGCTGAGCGGTGTTGAGGTCTTTCGCGCGGGGTCAGCGGACACCTCGGGTATCCGCTTCTTCGAACCCCCTTGCGGGGTCGAGGTCTTCGCCAGGTGTGGTTTCTTGGCGAGAAGTTCTTTGAGTGCCGTGTCGATGTCGTCAGCGTCAACGTCCCCGTCGTCGTCCACGTCGAACGTGGTGAGGTCGAGGAATGCGAGCGCGTCAGCGGGATCTTCAAACAGTGATGCCGCGGCGCCCTTCACCTCTGCCCGGACGACGCGCAGGTTCGCGCGCGCGGTTGCTTCGCGTGTAGCTTCGGCGCGGATCGCATCAGCATCAGGCGCATCACCCTTCGGCGCGGTCGCGTCACGCAGCGCGGACTCCGCAGCGATGCGCTTAGTGCGCTCTGCTTTGTGCTTGGCTTTGATCGCTTCAAGCGCGCGCTTGCCCGGATCTCCGAGCGCATCTTCGCCATCGACGGGCTCATCCGGGTTGGCATCTTCCGGGTCGGGTCCCGGGACGTCTTCTGGCTCTGGACTCGTCCCGGTGTCGTCAGGTGCGGTGATGAAACTGATCCAGGGGAACAGGCGATTCTTCATGATTTCCTCTCATTGCGAGCGCCCGTTGCGGGCATGGATTCCCATCTGGGAAGTCATCGGAGCAGTTCGGCCAGGCGCCGTACGCTCTCAGATTTCGTGTCGAGCAATGCGCGCGCATGCTCCGATTGGAATGTGGCCTCAATGCGGGCCGCTTCGGACTGACTGATCGGGCGCAATCCCAAGCCGCGATCTGCCGAGTTCGCACCGATCGTGTTCGGGGAATAGCCTGAGCGTGCCCATTGCGCCCGGTAGTGGGCGTCGTACAGGCGACGTTCCGCGGCGGTCATCGTCGCGCGTTCCAATGGGTCACGCACACCAGATTCGACAGCACGGTACGTCTTGGATCGGTTCGTCTCGATCGTGCGACCACCGACCGCGTACGTGCCCCGCCCCGGGCCTGCCGCGAGCACCCTGGCATCAGTGGGCAGGTTGCCACGAATGTTGCCACCAGCGACCTGCGGGCCAGTGATCCAGCCGTGGTGTTCCAGGTTCGAGATGACGTGGGTGCGGTTGCGGTCGTGACTGTAGATGTCTGCGAGCGTGCGCCGGTTCGGGACACCGCGCGAGGTCGTGCCACCCACGGTGCTCATGCCGGCGGTCTTCGAGTTCACGACCCGGTAGATATCGCCGCCGTCGCGAATGCCCTGCGCCTGGTTCTTTCCAAACACCCGATCCTGCGTTTTCTCGTCCAGAGAACGGAAATACTCGTACGGGTCAGTGCGCAGATCACCAGACGTTTGTTCAGCGGCCGGGATGTGCGTGCAGTAACAATGTGGGTGACGGTCGAAACCCTTGTTCCACCGGAACCACTTGCCCGCGAGGATGATGCACCGGTTACACGCGCCCGCATGCACCATGCGCACATACCCAGTGACCGTGGGCCGCTGAATAATGTCTGCCTGATACACGTCACGGCGAGTGTCAGCGAGCATCGTCAGCGACGTGCCAGTAAGCCACCGACCCACGAGCTCGCGGGCCTGCAATGCAGTAGCACCCATCGCGACAGCGCGCTTCGCTTTCAGCGGTGCGGCATCCAGAGTCGCGGTTATGGGCATGCCGTTTGGGGCATATTCGAGAAACCGGCCAGGGTTCAGAATCCCAACTGGGGGCGCAGCCTGACCGGTCTCGCGAAGCACATCTGACACGTACGGTGCTGCTCGGTGAATCGTCGCCGCCCGGCCGAGCTGCAACGTGTTGACCGCACTGGCCCGCACGTTCGCCCAACCTGCATCGAAGTCTTCCCCTACCCGCCGCCACGCGTTCGCGACAGCACCGGCCGTTACCGCTGCGATGCGCTGCTGTGTTTGGAGCTGATCAGACGACGACTGAGGAATCATTTGAGTCCCCCGCCGCAATCGCAGCCATGATCATCGGATCGGTCATCTCCGCCTCACGCATCTTCATGATGCGCTTGATCTCCTGCGGTGAATGGCCCCGCTTCTCAAGCAGATACTCGAACGGATAGCCTGCCTGCTTGTCTTTCAGCATCGCGTCCGAAACCTGTGCATCCGACCGGTTGTTCGCGTTCTTCCAGACCACCTCGCCGAGGCGGGATTCCTTGGCTGCCTTGTCTTCACCGAGTTGCAGAGCGATGAGCTCAAACACGTCTCGCAACCGAGGGTTGAAGAAGTCTTGAGCCTGCTCGACCTTCTGCACAAGACCGGCCTCGAGACCGAGCATTGCTTCTGCAGAAAGGTTCGACACGCCATTGCCCGACAGCAAGTAGTGGTGCGGGGTGCGTGTCTGTGCCGCGATGTGCGCCACTGAACGTTCAATGACTTTCGTGAATACCTCAAGGTTCGCGGCATCCCACTTGTCAATCGACGTGTTCTGTCCGGTCAACCACAGCATGCGACCGTTCGTGAGGGACTTCGCATCGACTGGCTTGAACTGCCCGGTCGGCTGACCGTCGCTGTCCAGAACTGGAATCTTCGGCGGCTCCTGCCCCATCACCACGCGTGCCGGCATTGAAGCCGAGTCTGCCGCGTTGAACAGGTACGCCCAGAGCAGGTTGATCGCGTTCTGCATCGCGACCGTGCCCTTGATGTCCGACAAGGGGCCGCGGCCAAGTACGGGCCGGTTCGGGAGCTCTACGACAGACACCTTGCCAAGGTGATTCACCCCAGGTTCCTTGCCTGGCACCTGTTCCCACCCGCCGCCGTCAGTAAACACGGTGGGAAGAACGAACCCCGCACCGTGAGCGGCCTTATACAGGCGCGCGCGGCGCATCGGCCATACCTCAGCCGGGGTTTGCAGGGTGCCGTACTCGAACCCGTCGTCTTCGTCATCCCAGACCACCAGGGAAGCAACCCGCTTGAGGCCGGTCTCCGCGTCGTACGCGACGATCGCCTGATTCGCGGCCTTCCACGTGATGATCGGTTCCCCATCCGGGTCACCCCACACCTGGCAGAACGAACGCCGTGCGATCGTCGCAGACAAGAAACCCTGCACCGAAAGCGAATCCTGCTCATTCCGCAACCACGCATCCCAGAGCGCCTTCTCCGTTCGGGATTGCTTCGCCGTCCTTGAGGATGGCAACCGAAATCCGAGCATCGATTCGCGCTCAACAGGCGCGTTCGCGACCGTCTCGCACCAGTTGTCAGAGAAGTCCTTGTACTTCGCCTTGTGAGACTCAGCCCACTCATTCGACGCATACACGAGGGGCTGCTTGCCCTCGTAGAACTCCATCAACTCGATCGCTTCTTCCGCGCGCGGTGCAAGTTCCTTGTAGAGCTTGTTTGTGAGCCGAACCGCAGATTCTGGGGTCAACGCCATGTCTCCCCCTTTGCTGGTCACATCACGAATGCGTACTCGTCGGATTGAATGGTGAAGTCGCCGTCTTTGATCGCGTCCATCGCCGCTTCATGGGCAAGGTCAGAGCTCATCGCAAGGTCGATCTTCTGGTGATCGGCACCGTGCGGTTTCCCGAGCACGTACCGTTGCATCGTCTTCGCGACCATCACCGCGTTTGTGATGTGATTCCGGGTGTCGATGTCGCCGTCGTGAAGGAACTTCGATTCCGGGTTACGGATCACCGAACGGAACTGCTCGAGCGACGCATGCATCGGTGTCACACGAGAGCACGACCAAGGAATGAACACCTTCGGCCCATACTTTGCAGCCCACTCGGCAAGCTCGGTACGCCACGAATCGTCGTCAACAACGGTCTCGTCAACAGATCCCATCGCGGCGCCGGCCGGGTCGATGTAAGCGCGCACAATCGTGAACTCGGACGCCAGATAATCAACCGCGGCTCGAACCTCACCACGCGGAATGAACCCACCAAAGTTGGCCGGGTTCCACACTGTTGGTCGCAGATCCCCGCCCACGTTGTACGTCGGCGTGAACTGGTACATGTCGGCCGTTTCGAGCCGGATGCCCGTCCAGTCGTTGTTGTTCGACAAGTCCATGCCCATAGTGACCGTGGTGCGCGGCTTGACGACGATAGGAGCAGGACGCCCTTCCTTGCCGTCTGCGGCTTTTGAGTCCCACTCTTCTGCGGTGACCCACTTGCCAGAGCCAGACACGAGACGGTTCCCAAAGAACCGTTCCGCCTGAGCCGGGTCACGCTTCATCAGAGATGTGGCGAGCGCCTCGATCGAGTTAAGGTTGACCCACCAAGATCCCTCGTACACGTACTCGTGGATGCGGCGCCGTTCAGACGCCACGTCGTAGCGCAGAACCTTGCCGTCATCCCCGCGAACCTGATTCGGGTCACGGTAGAACACGAACACGTCATCCTCGTGCGCTTCGTAAATCTGCTGCGCATACGAGTTCTCAGTCGGGTTCCACGCGTTTGTAGTCAGGTGCGTACGCCCGCCCATGCCGGCAGCGCCTCGAGCTTGAGTGTCGGCTGTCTCGACCATCTTGTTCGACTTCGTGTAGAGCCCTGCTTCGTCCTGCTCAGCATCCGAGATCGGGTTACCAAGCCTGGAACGTGCCGAAGCCGTCACCACGTCGATACGGTCGAAGTCATCCTGATCAGACAGCCCAAGAATGCGGATGAAACCCTCGCGTACGGCCAGAAGGTCACGCAACGGGCCGAGCTTGATCATCGCCGTCAAAGGTCGATAAATGTTCGCGGCCTGATCTTCCGAGTTCGCCGTGATCTGAATCAGCGGTGACGGGTGACGCATGCCCATTGGCTCGCCAGCCTGGAACTCGTAGCGCTCCGCGGAATCTTCCCAACCACAGCCACAACCGTTGTCAGCGCACGAGTACACCTCGCCACCGGTAGCCCAACCAGCGAACACGGATGGGCCGCACGCCTCGAACGCAACCTGCGACGCCGAAAATGGGCCTTTACCGGTCTTCTGCGGGGCCACGATCATTGTCATGCGGTAGAAGAACGCTTGGTTCATCACAGCCGGCTCATCCGGCCCCACGCGCTCAGTCGGCACGAACACCGTGCCCTCACGAATCCGGTAACGATTCGCATGACACCAGAACTGCCAGTCAGCCATCTGAAACGGCTTGCCACGCGTGAAACCATCCGGAACACGGCAATGACGCGTGATCCACGCATCACCGAGATCTCCCAACGTCGGGAAGTCGATCACGAACTCAGTCACTGCGTAGCGCGCATGCGCCGCACAGGAGCTCCCTGCTCCGAACGCTCCTCACGCTTCTTCGCCACCTCATCAGCAGCGATAGCCCAACCGTTATCCTTCAACCCAGCAGGAGTGAGCCCCAACTGATCACGGTAACGGTGCAACTGATTCACCAACGATGCCGACGCAGACGGATCAAACTCCACGATCGCCTTCAAACGGCAATACTCGGCAACCACAGGCCAACGCCACGACTCCATCGACCACGCACAAGCCTGCGGTGTCGCCCAAGCCTCAGCCCAAATATCTGCCTCACGCTCACGGAACGACTCAGTGCCCGACTCATCAGGAGCCTTCACTTTCACCTTGTCCTCGAAATACTCCGTGAACAACACGATGGGCTGCAACGAAAACTCAGGCACAGCGCCACGAAAGCCCTCCGAAGGCAACGCCGTCAACGTGAAACCACGACGGTCAGAACGCCCAGAATTCGGATTCGGCTGCGGGCCAGAACGATTACGAGAACCACCAGAAGCCATGACTACCTCATCCCCAACAGCGTTGCGCTGACCCCATTGCGAGGCACTTGGAACAATCGAACAAAGGTGCGAAAACGGGAGAAACCGAAAGTTTTGAACCCTCCGCGAGGTCTAGCCACCTACCCGGCGGTCTGTGGTGGCGGGTGGTTCGGGGGTCTCCCCCCACCCTTTCGAACGGTTGTTCGGTGCCCCTCAGGCTTGGTTCCAGCCACCGGGTTGGTGCTGTGCGGTTTCGGTGTCGTGACAGGGTTTGCAGAGGCCGCGACCGCGTGTGGGGTCGTTGCTGTCGAGTCCTGCTTCATCGAGGTCGCGTTTGCTGTCTGGGTAGTGGTCAGCGACGGTGCTGAGCGCTACATGGCAGGCGGTGCAGATGGGGTCGCGGGTGAGGACGGCGTTGCGGAATGTTTGGTGTCCGCGTGTGTTGTAGCCACGTTCGGTGGCGGTGCCCCTGGCCTTGTCCCCTTGGCGCCTATGTGCCTGGCACCTACTGCCTTCACTGGCTGGGTAGATCGTGGGGCATCCGTGCACCGAGCAGACGCGCATGGTCTAGTCGTAGCTGCGCACGATGTTGTTGTCGTGTCCGCGGGGTTCGTGTCTCGCTGCACGGTCAGCGGCGGCGCAGATCGTCGCGCATCCATCAGCTGCTGACAGTGAGCTCCAAGTGGTGCCGCATTCCATGCACGGGTAGTCCACGGTGGCCTCCATTGAGCAGTCTGCATTTGTCAGCCCGTGACGCCGGCGCATTCGTGCACGGCGTTTCGCGCCAAGATTGAGCATTATGCACGGTGTCAGGGCACAAAAAAAGGGCACCCGTTATGGATGCCCCTTCATTTCGTGTTCTCAAGAGTTGCCACGCGGCCCCACAGTGGGCTCTGACCTTCGTCCGGCAGTGTCGTCCGGCTCTCCTGGCGTGGTCTTCTGCGAGTGAGGGCGTTGCAACGACTCGCCCCAGGTATGCCCAGAGCATCACTCACCGCATTGTCGGCATGGCAGGTCTTGAACCTGCGCACCATGGCTCTACCAACTGAGCTACATGCCGTTAGTGCCCCGTATGCGTGCCCGAGGCGACGGCACCTATTCGTTTATGGGATCGCATCATGCGTCCCTGGCGCCACGGTGTGTGGCTGTTCCGAGCTTGCCGAGATATGGGGGGTCGATCGACAGTTGCCGGACACAAGAAAGCCACCTACATGGGGATGTGGTGGCTTGGGGCTTCCGGTTTTTTGCAGACTACTGGAAGGCAAGGTCAACGTTACCCGTTTCGGGTGCGGGTGGCAACGTTTGCTGTGGCGTGTCTCCTTCCTTGAGTTCATCTGCGAGTTCCGTCATCGCTTCGTCGCCTTGCCACACGGTGTCGCATGCACGGCAGGATGCTCTCGCCGCCCGGTGCATGTTTGCGGCGTCGGGCCGGTATGTCATGACCAACGGGTTACGAACCGTCTCCCCCGCACTGTTTGTGTACGTCCACTCTTTGCAGACTGGGCATGCACCAAGGATTTGGAGGGTCTTGGGTGGGTTGACGAGTGTGCGGATCGTGGCCACCCAGCCTTGTAGGACACGGAGGTAGAACGTTTCCGGGTCTCGTGCACTGAGTCTCTTGGCGTACCAGGCGCGCAGGTCTTGCACGGGGTCGCGTGTGACCACGGCACCAGCGATCCGACACCAGTCCCCGATCGTCGCCGTGATGATCGCCGCCTGATGCAACGCGTCACTGTCGAGTACGTTGCGTGTCCACGGTGCACCACCTGACCCTGACCCGGATCTGAGGGACGACGACACGGCCTCTTGCAGTTGCACGAGTAGCGGGTCTTCGGTAGCCCATGTGTACCCGTCATCGGTGGGGACTTTCACGGGTTTGGGTAGCGTGAGCTCGTCCACGACGGTCAACAGATCGGTCATGTGTCCTCCTTAGTGTCGAGCGGCTCAGAGTTGATGAGCGCGTTCACTTCCTCCAAGCTGATGACGGCCACCAGTTCCACTTTCAGCATCGCCCGGTCGCCCCAGCCTTCAATAGTCCACCCGCCTTCGGTGATCTTCATGCCCGCGTCTGGCAACTCGAAGATCCTCCCGAGACGTGCCGCCTGGTGCTGCCGTTGCTCATCGGTGTAGTGCTTGACGATCGCCATCAGTCCTCCTTGGTGTTCTCTACATCAGCGGCCAGCCCGGGTTTCATGAGCGCGGGGCAGATAGCTGCCGGGTGTGAATCGCGGATCGTCTTCGACCGTGACGGCGGGTGTTGGTCGCACTCCGGACTGATCCGTGAGTAGGCGACCATGCCGCACGGTTCCTGTGGGCACGGGCAGGCGTCCTCGATGTGCGTCTGCCCTGGCCAGCCGCGCGATATGTGTGAGTGATTCCAATAGCTCACGTCTGGTCTCTCCCGTCTACATCAGCGGCCCGAAGTTCTCTCTCGCCTGCCCTGAGCACTGCGAGCATCACAGGGCCATCCAGGAATCGCCCGCAGCCGTTGCACTGCAAGCGGCTGAACCTTGGCGTGGCGAATATCACCTCGTCGCCATAGATGCCACGCAGGTTCGAGTGCGGGCATCGCTTTCGGTCACGTCGTCGCATGGTCTCTCCCGTCTACATCAGCCAGTGCAGTTACGGCGTACCCGATCCGAGTGAACGGCTCGACTGGCAGGAACACGTACGGCAGGCCACCGATCGGATTCCAGTCGTCGTCGTGCTCGACCTCGATACCGAGGGCTTCGAGGTCTTGCTCGTACGTGGTCTCCATCGAGTCATTGCCCGGCGACGACCAGTAGGTGTATCCGAACTTTTTGCCGTCTGACCGCCGCCTGATGATCCGCGTGAACGTGATCACCTGGTAGAACGAATCGGTTGGGTCGCCCAGATAGTCGGCGCTGTCGAGCTCGAACAGTTCATTGAACGCGTCGATCCCATCCGTCTCTGAACATGTGATGTCGAGCATGACGGCCTCGCCCAGATCACCGCGCAGGATTACACGGTCGCCCTGGTCTTCGATCAGCGGAAACTTCTCGGTCATTTCTTGCTCTCTTCCTGGTTGGTGGGCTTGTAAGTGAGGGCGATATCGCGCATGTCGGCGGCTTCTGGCCCGTCGTAGTCCAGGATCTGCGCAATGACGGCTTCGGCTTCCCGTAGCTTGGCGATCGCTCTTTTGGGTTCCATGCGCTTGTGACGCTCGAACGCTTGCTCGGCTTCGCGTAGGCGCGTGATGAGCGTTAGCACGGTCGGCGGATCGAACGCGGCGATGTGGGCACCCGCTGCGTCTGAAACTTCGGAGAGCAGGTACTCCCCGTCAGCGTCGAAGATGTCCCCGCCTAGGTAATCACCGTTCTGGTTCTGCCCGCCGTAGGGCTGGTGGTACCACGGCCCCGGCGTTGCCGCTTTCGCCGTCGCTTCCAGGTCATCCAGGTTGAGCGTCATTGGCCTCCCCTCGCTCTCGTTGGTGAGGCGCTTCCTCTCGGCCTCCCACTCGGCACGCTTCTCACCCTTAGACATGTCGAACACAGCACGCAACCCGGCTACGATGCTCTCTCGGCTCATGTTGGAGGCGAACCCGTCACGAGCATGTGCCTCACTCATTGCCTTGTTCACTGCCGCTCGATACGTCTCCAGCAACTCATCGTCGCTCATGCCCTCCCCCTCGGTGGTGGCGGGGATCAAGAACATCGGCTTGATAGCGCCGTTGGGGTCGCCTCCGTCAGCGTGAATGTCGTGTGCATATTTGGCATCTGACCTGCTTGGGTAGACGCCGCCAGTCCATCCGCACGAGCAGTCGCAGAAGTATGCGCCGCCGTTGGTGCGCTCCGGTTTGAACTTGTGGGTCATCACTCGTCCTCGCTCTCGCTGTTGGTGGTGTCGGGAACCGGCCCGAGGATTCGCCGAAGACCATCACGCCAAGCGCGATCCACCACCCCCGCCGCCCTATCTGCGGATGTAGCGAAGCGCTCAGCGAGGTCGAGGATGACCCCCGCTTCCTCGGCGTCCGCAACGAACTTCTCGACCGCCCGAAGCTTCCCGGTCTCGCCCTGTTCGGCACGCAAGTCGATCAACTCCTGCACAAGGTCAGCCGCAAGGCCGAGCATGGTCTTGACGCTGTTCATGCTCGGGTCACCCTTGTGCAGGTTGCGGATCATCGACGGGAGTTTCGGGTTGATGTACTTGGCGCTCATCTAGCCACCTCCGCATAGAGCTTCCGGGTGGTGTATGTCGTCGTGACCGTCTCCGCTCGGCGCGTCTCCCGATACACCCGGATCGCACCCACCTTGACGTTCAGCAAGTCGGCCTGCTTGAACTTGCGACGCAGGTCGCTCTCGGCAGCGCTGCGTAGTGGCCCCTGATCCCAGTGCGACGGCACCCACTCGCTCCCCCCTGAAAGGGTCACGCCTGTCTCTGTGATCGCTTCGGCCACGAATCTCTGATCCGTTCGCGGCGACCCTGCGATCTCCCTCGCCATGCTCATCGTCGTGCCCCCTCAGCGGCTTCGAGAGCGGCGCGGGCAATCTCTGTAGTCAATGAGCCGCTGGGGTATCGCTCGCCCCAATACGGCATGATCGCAAAGTCGGCCGCGGCGACCATCTCGTCGGTGATTGGGCGTGGCCCTGAACCAGCACGCCCAAACTTGACACCCTCTTCAAAGCCTTCGTGGTAGTCGCAATCCTTAGGTGCGTCGAGTACCCGAAACTCCGTCTTGACGGCTACAGTGCTCGGCTCGGTGGCATCCAGCAGGGCGCGGAGAGCGTCAGCCAGTTGCATCACCATGCCCACAGGGGAATCTGGCGTCCAAGAGCCCTTTCGGTCCCAGGACTCAACCAGCGCCTTCGCGTCTGCGATCAGCTTCACGTTGTCGCTCATCGTCGTGCCCCCTCAGCCGCACGGAGGGCGCATTTCATGCGAAACAACAGGCTCGTGCGCACATGCCCTGACATGCGAGCAAAAGACCCTTCGCCATTGCCGCGCTCGTGGTACTCACGTGCCGCCGCTTCGACCATCTCGTCGGTGATTGGGCGTGGCCCCTTCGAGTAACCAGCAGCGAGAATCGCATCCGCCCACTTCTGCACAGCCTGGCGACGGAGGGGCTCATGCAAGTTGCCCGCCATACCGTTCGCATAAAGCGTCATCACCAGCGCCTCGCGCTCATCCTCGGCGGGCTTGTCAGGCAGGGATTCGACAGCGGCTTGATGGTCTTCTCGCTTGCTCGCATGATCCCATCGGACATTCAGCCCAAGCACGTTCGTGCAGGTGTCGCAGACGAAGAAGCTGTCCCCGCTCATGCTGATCTTCCGGTGCTCGCCGGAAGAGATCATGTCGCCATCCGCATCTCGCATCGGCTCACGCGTGCGCTGACAGGAGCAGCCAACCCACCCGCCGTCGTAGTCCTCGTAGCCCCCGGCACCAACACACAGGTGACAGCTCGCGGCTGGGCCCATGTCTTCGCTAGGCGGCTCGGTGGCATCCAGGAGGGCGCTGATGGCGTCGAGGCCGTTGCTCAACGCAAGCATGTCCTTGTCCATTTCCCGCGTGCTTGACAGGCCCAGCCGACCGCCGATCAGTCGATTGCTGATCTGCTCTTGCGCCGCGCGGGCTTGTTCTCGTGCCTCTTCGATAGTGCTCATGACTCCACCGCCTCGTAGGTCTCAGCGAAGATGTCCGGCTTGCACGGGTAGAACTCGCCCTGCACACCACGGATAATCCAGTCTCCGGGGGCGGCGTGCATGACGCCTTCGAGCGTGTGAATGTCCAGCCCGAACGGGCTCTTGGAGCCAGCGACCCTGAAATCCGCGAATCCGTGGCTGAGCATCCATCCGGCAATTACGGCGTGCGATGCGGAGTTCATGTCCAGCCCGTTCTTTGGGGCTTCGCTGTCTGCGCTGATCTGGTGCGCCTCGATCACGACGGGCTTCTTTCGGTACTGTTTCGCGCTCATGATTTGTTCCTTTCTTGCCAGTCAATTTCGTCTTGTCGTGCTTCAGCTGCTG
>Ga0073902_10000417_pt1 | contig 26094 bp, 21 predicted proteins | sample KloWWTmeKNB19Kit_FD_66667 | JGI IMG/M metagenome (GOLD analysis project Ga0073902, IMG submission 66667) | Active sludge microbial communities from Klosterneuburg, Austria, studying microevolution and ecology of nitrifiers - Klosterneuburg... | ecosystem: Engineered > WWTP > Aerobic digester >...
CAGGCATGCCTGATGGCACCGACAGAAATACTTGCACAACAACATTTCAAAACAATAAGTAATTCATTAGCTAAAATAAATGTCCCGGTAAAATTATTAACCGGGTCAACCAAAACCGCAGAGCGGAAGAAAATTTTAAATGAACTGCAGGAAGGCACTTTAAAAATCCTTATTGGCACCCATGCCGTAATTGAAGATGTGGTGCAGTTCAAAAATCTCGGTATTGTAATTATTGATGAACAGCACCGCTTTGGTGTGGCGCAGCGGGCAAAGCTCTGGCAAAAGGCCAGCATCCCACCACATGTTTTGGTAATGACGGCAACGCCTATACCCCGGACGCTGGCGATGACAGCTTACGGAGATCTGGATTACAGTGTGATCGATGAATTACCTCCGGGAAGGCAACCAATCGCCACTGTGCATCGGTATGAAACACACCGGAGTAAAGTGATGGATTTTATCCGTGCAGAAATTGACAAAGGCCGGCAGATTTATATCGTTTTCCCTTTGATAGAAGAAAGTGCAAAAATGGATTATGAAAACCTGATGAAGGGCTACGAAAATGTAAAAGCTTATTTCCCGGAGCCTAAATATTGGATAAGTATGGTGCATGGCCGGCAACCTGCAGAACAGAAAGAACTAAATATGAAAAGATTTGTTGAACATGATACGCAGATATTGGTCTCCACCACCGTTATAGAAGTGGGAGTAGATGTCCCCAATGCCTCGGTTATGGTGATTGAAAGTGCGGAAAAGTTTGGCTTGTCTCAGCTCCACCAATTAAGAGGCCGGGTAGGTCGGGGAGCCGAAAAAAGCTATTGTATACTTTTATCAGGTTCAAAATTGGGTAATGACGCAAGGGAACGTATCAAAACTATGACGGCAACAAGTAATGGTTTTGAAATTGCTGAAAAAGACCTTGAACTGAGAGGGCCTGGTGATATACAGGGAACAAGACAAAGCGGAGAGTTAAACTTTAAGCTTGCCAGTATAGTCCAAGACCGGCCCATTTTAGAGATAGCGAGAAATGTAGCTGCTAAATTGCTCGAAGAAGACCCCGACCTTGTTTCGGCAGACAATTTGCAGTTAAAGCAATTTCTCCATCAACAGACAGGGGCGGTAATGTGGAGTAAAATTTCTTAACAAGGGGACCTATTCTTATTCTTAAAACCGGAACCAGTACCACGAGAAAATAAATGACTATGAGACGACATTTCTTAACAGAAGTTTTCAATCCATTTCCACCAAAATTTGGTTATTTTAATAGAAATAATTTTACTCTGAAATACTTCTTTTTTCTTGCCACACTTACCCTTACCGCCTTTGCAGCTATTGCACAGAGCTACAATAATATTGAATTCATCGAGAACAAAGGGCAGTGGGATAGCCGGGTCAAATACAAAGGCGATGTCAGTAATGGAACTTTTTTTATCCGTTCGGGTGGCTTCACAGTAGTACAGCATAATCCAGTTGATTATGCCGGTGTTTCCAGGTACCTGCATGGACACAATGCAGATGGTTCTCCGGTAAAACCCACCGATAAATTTATACTTCGTTCACATGCCTGGCATGTAGACTTTTTAGGAGCATCACCCTCCAGTAAGCCAGTACCGGATAAAAAAATTTCAACCTACAATAATTATTTTCACGGAAATGACCCCTCCAAATGGGCTTCTCAATGTAACATCTACCAGGCCATGACATTGAAAGATGTTTATCCAAACATTGATGTTCGTTATTACACAGACAATGGATTTCTTAAATATGATATAATTGTAAAACCGGGTGGCGATGTTTCAAAAATAGCCCTGAAATATGATGGAGTAGATAAACTCCATGTAAAGAATAAAGAATTATTACTAACTACATCAGTGGGAGAAATGAAAGAATCATCTCCTTATACTTATCAGCCATCTGGTTCAGGTAAAAATGAAATCAGTTGTAAATATGTAGTGAAGGATAATGTGGTAAGATTTGAAATTAAAAATTATGACCCCACCGCTACCTTAATAATTGACCCGGTAGTAGTGTTTTGTTCTTTTTCAGGTAGTACGGCTGATAACTGGGGTTTCACCGCCACTTATGGCCCCGATGGCAGCATGTATGGTGGTGGTATTATATTAGATGGGGGCGGAGCCTTTCCAGCATCTCCGGGAGCATTTCAAACAACATTTCAGGGTGGTATAAGCACTGGTTCTGCAGGGGCTATCGATATTGGTATTATCAAATTAAATCCTACAGGATCTACCCGGGTTTATGCAACATACCTGGGTGGGGCTGGTAATGAACAGCCACATAGTTTGATAGTTGATAACCAGGGCAATCTTGTTGTTGCTGGCCGGTCTAATTCCGGTAATTACCCCACCGTAAATCCTGGCGGGCAGGTTGGTGTTGGTGGTGGGTTTGATATAGTAGTGACTAAATTGAATGCAACAGGTACTGCTCTCATCGGCTCCAAAAAAATTGGTGGCAGTGGTGATGACGGTGTTAATATAACAGATAACCGGGCTGGAGGTACTAATTCGTTGATGAGAAATTATGGTGATGATGGTCGTAGTGAAGTGATATTGGATGGTGCAGGAAATGTTTATGTAGCTTCTACCACACAATCAGCTAATTTTCCCACATCTGGTTTGCCTTTCCAAGGCTCATTTGGCGGGGGGCTGCAGGATGGTGTAATTATAAAATTAACCCCAACCCTTAATGCTGTATCATTTGCCAGTTATTTAGGGGGCACAGGCAGTGATGCGGCCTATGTATTGTCATTGGCTCCTAATGGAAATATATATGTAGGTGGAGGAACTGAAAGCAGCAATTTACCCGGAAGCACTGTAGGAACAGTAGGGCCTTCCAATCACGGAGGGATTGATGGTTTTGTTTCAACCATAAGCAATAATGGCTCGGCTATTCTTCGCACAACCTATATCGGCACTAATGGTATTGACCAGGTATTTGGTGTGCAATTTGACAGGAACGGATTTCCATATGTAATGGGACAAACAACAGGTAACTGGCCTATTGTTAATGCAACATATAGCAATGCCGGGGGCAAACAATTTATTGCCAAATTACAACCTGATCTGTCATCCTATGTTTATTCAACAGCCTTTGGGTCCGGTGCATCAACTCCAAATATTTCTCCAATTGCTTTCCTGGTAGATCGATGTGAAAATGTTTATATCTCCGGTTGGGGAGGTTTTTTCTTTGGGAATAATGATTATAATATGGCGGGAACCGGTGGTCTGCCTGTTACCCCAGATGCTATAAAAAGTACTACTGATGGCAAGGACCTTTACTTCTTTGTTCTGAAACGAAATGCGACTGCACAACTCTTTGGAAGTTTCTTCGGAGAGAACAATCCAAGTAATGCCGGATGCGACCATGTGGATGGTGGGACTAGTCGGTTTGATGCTGATGGAGTAATCTATCAAGCCGTTTGTGGCAATTGTAAATTAGGATTACCGCCCTTAAATTATCCAACAACAGCTGGTGCATGGTCCACCGTTAATAATTCTTCGAATTGTAACCTGACGATGATTAAGATTGCCATGAACCTTGCAGGTGTCAACGGTGGTATTCAATCCGCTATTGACGGCACACCAAGAGACACGGCCGGTTGTGTGCCACTTACGGTTGATTTCAGGGATACAATTGGAACGGCGCAAAGTTATGAATGGTATTTTCAATATGTGCCGGGCAGTCCACCTGACCTGGTAACTCTTACACCTAATGCTTCGCATACATATAATGCAATAGGATCATACCAGGTAATGCTGGTAGCCATTGACCCCAACACTTGTAACGTAAGAGATAGTTCATTTCTGAATATCAGGGTTGGTAATTTAGAAGCTGCTCTGGCTTTTAATCCAGTTAAACTGGCTCCCTGCGATTCCTTTAAATACCGGTTTGATAACCTCTCGGTACCACCGCCTACCCGGCCATTTGGACCGCAGTCATTTATCTGGGATTTTGGCGATGGCACACCAAGAGTACAAACCGGTCCGGGCCCTTTGTTTCATAATTATGCCGGGGCAGGCACCTATAATGTAAAATTAATTTTGCCCGACTCAGCTTATTGCAATGCTCCCGATTCAATTACACTTGCGTTAAGTGTGGCGGCTAATGTAAAAGCCCAGTTCACCACACCGGCCACCGGATGTGTGCAATATAATGCTGTGTTTAAAAATACTTCACTGGCTGGTCAAACATGGTTGTGGGATTTTGGCGATGGACAAACATCAACGGCATTTGAGCCAAACCATCTGTACGCCGCAGCCGGAACTTATAATGTTGTATTAATTGCCTTTAATCCGAATACCTGTAACCTGTCGGATACAACCGCTGCATTTACAATAACGGTGTTTGATTCGCCTACACCTGATTTTAGTTTTGCACCTGTTCCCCCACAGGAAAATACACCCACTACATTTACTAACCTTTCATCTCCTGATGCGGTACGTTTTAAATGGGATTTTGGGGATGGTGATACATTATTAACAACATCAAGGGCACCAGTTTCGCACCAGTATAATGCTACCGGCACTTTCAATGCCTGTCTTACCGCATATAACGCAATAGGTTGCGACAGCACTATTTGTAAACCGGTGGATGCCACCATTCTGCCTGTAGTAGATGTCCCCAATGCATTTACACCACTAAGCGGAGATATAAATAGTGTGGTTTTGGTGAAGGGTTTCGGTATTGCAAAAATTCAATTCACCATCTGGAACCGATGGGGACAAAAAGTTTTTGAAACCAATAGCCGCTTCCAGGGTTGGGATGGAAAAGTAAAAGGTGTGGTGCAGCCGATGGATGTATATGTTTATACATTAAGTATTGAATTTTTCGACGGTACTAAAACAACTAAGAAGGGTGATATAACGTTAATAAGATAGAGCTAAGAGTTAAAAGGAGAAAAAGAGATGAAGAGAATAAAAAATCAAATAGCATTTATGTCTTGTGTCTTGTGCCTTGCAGCCCTGAGCCTGCCGAAGGATGCCTTTGCGCAGGATTTGCATTTCTCCCAGTTCATGAATTCGCCTTTGTTGACAAACCCTGCCAATACCGGCTTTATACCCGATGGGGATTTCAGGCTTGGGGCTAACTATCGTAACCAGTGGGCCAGTGTTACAGCATTTCCTTATAAAACAATGAGTGTGTTTGGCGATGTACAGACGATGGAGAACAGCGATAATACAGGCTGGATGGGATTGGGCGGCGTAATACTCCGGGATGTTGCGGGAACAGGTACTCTTACCTCTACTAAAATCTATGGCTCCATCGCCTATCATCAAATGGTAAATGCCGGAAGTTTGGTGAGCCTTGGGTTTAATGTTGGGTGGGCTAATAAGAATATAAACACCTCCAACCTTTCTTTTCCAAGCCAGTGGAATGGTAGGTTTTTTGACGTACATAATGTAACGGTGGCACCTCAATTGGGTGCTAATAATATCAATTACCTTGATATACAGGTAGGCGCTAATTACGCCTATTTCCCAACAGAAAGAGTATATCTGAATGCAGGATTTTCTGCCATGCATGTAAACAGGCCAAGAGAAACCTTTTTTGATGAACAGCAGGGGGTTGACAACAGGGTCCCGGTTCGCTATACCGGTTTTTTAAACGGCAGCTTTATGGTTAATGACCGGGTGATCGTAAATCCGAATATATATGCATCACTCCAGGCAAAATCTTACGAAATCGTTGGCGGCCTGAATGCTCATTATAATTTATCGGGTGATGGGGAGAAAGTATTGATCGCCGGGGCTTACTACCGTTATAAGGATGCTATCATTCCCATGGTAGGCCTTGGGCTTAAAGATTATACACTGACTTTTACCTATGATGTAACACAATCAGGCTTGAAGACTTTCAACAACGGTCGGGGTGCTATTGAGTTTTCCATCATCAAACAGGGAGTGGCAGATAAATACAATGGTAACAGACGGGAGTCAATGTGCCCTTCGTTCAAAACCTATTAATCATTTCGTTTCTGCATATTCCCAATTATCCCGATTTTTACAGCATTATCGTTTGTAAAACACAATTATGGAAACATTGGCCACTCCATCGCTTACCGCAATACATATTGAGTCTTTCAAAAAAATAGTGGGTGAACAATTTGTCTTTGTAGACGAAGAATCGCTGAACAACTATGGCCATGATGAAACTGAAAATCTTCATTACTCACCCGAGGTTGTTATTAAACCCAGAACGGCTGAAGAAATCAGTGCGATATTAAAAATTTGTAATAAGGAAAGAATACCCGTCACCCCCCGTGGTGCAGGAACAGGTCTTAGTGGTGGCGCATTACCTCATTTAGGAGGTGTATTGTTGTCAACAGAAAGAATGAATTCCATTTTATCGATTGATGATCGTAACCTGCAGGTAACAACTGAACCCGGAGTAATAACAGAGGTATTGCAGAATGCCATAAAAGAAAAAAACTTATTCTATCCGCCAGACCCAAGCAGCCGTGGGTCTTGTTTTATCGGTGGAAATATTGCGGAAAACAGCGGTGGTCCAAAAGCAGTAAAATACGGAGTGGTAAAAGATTATGTGCTGAATCTTGAAGTGGTATTACCCAGCGGTGAAATAATCTGGACAGGCTCTAACGTTTTAAAAAATTCTACAGGTTATAATCTTACACAATTAATTGTTGGCAGCGAAGGCACTTTAGGTATCGTTACTAAAATTGTATTGCGCCTTATTCCATTGCCGGCGTATGATGTGCTGATGCTGGTTCCTTTTAAAAATCTCGAACAGGCAGGTGAAGCAGTGAGTTCCATTTTCAGGGCTGGCTTTGTGCCCAGTGCCATGGAATTGATGGAAATAGATTCGTTGAAAATAGTAAGCAAATTTGTTGATAGCACAGCTATAGCCATAACAGACGATACCGCTGCTCATCTTATTATTGAAGTGGATGGTAACAATATGGATTTACTGATGGGAGAGATGGAAGCCATCAGCAACCTGCTGTCACAATATGATATCGGCGAAATTTATTTTGCAGATGATGCACAACAGAAAGCGGAGCTGTGGAAATTGAGAAGAAGAGTGGCTGAAGCAGTGAAACTTATTGGCTACACTATTGAAGAAGACACCGTTGTGCCGAGAGCAGAATTGCCGGCATTAATTAAGGGAGCAAAAGATTTAGGAAAGAAACATGATTTTGAAGTGGTGTGCTATGGGCATGCCGGGGATGGCAATCTTCATATCAGGATCAGGAAAGAAGGCATTCCCAATAGCCATGGTAATGCAGTTATGACTGCCGCCCTGCGGGAATTATTTGACCTGGTGAAAAGTCTTGGTGGCACCATCAGTGGTGAGCATGGTATTGGATTGATACAAAAACCTTATATGGATATTATTTTCCGGGAAGCTAATTTCCGGTTGATGAGGGATATTAAAAAAGCATTCGACCCAAATAATATTTTGAATGCCGGAAAAATATTTGACTTACATACATAAATACCCCATGATTATGAGAAAACTAATTTTATCCGCATTATTATTTGTTGCAGCATCAACATTTCTGTTGGCACAGGATGAAGAGGAAGAAAAAGGAGGTTGGAAAAGCAATCATCTTTTTATTGGATCCGGTATTAATCTTGGTTTTTCCAACGGATTCATTATTGGTCTTAATCCGGAAGTAGGTTATAGTATCAGTAAAATACTGGATGCCGGTATTGCTTTTAATTTTACTTATGTAACACAACGGAGCCAGCAGTCTAATTACTCCCTGCGTTATACAGCTATTGGGGGAGGTCCTTTTGTACGTTTATGGCCGGCCAGGATGTTTTTTGTGGGAGCACAGTTTGAATACAATTCAATCGGCATCAGTGAAAAGCTCAATAACGTAGTAACAAAGTTAGAATCGGCCACTGCACCAAGTCTTTTACTGGGGCTTGGCTATGGCAACCGCATGATCGGTCAATCGCAATTTTATACCAGCATTATGATAGATGCAATGAACGATCCTGATTCTCCCTACCGGGATCAGTTTGGAAGGGCGTTGCCTGTTTTCCGGACAGGATTTATTTTTTACCTGGGGAGAAAGAACAGAGACAATTAGATTTTCACTTAAATATACTTAAGCAGATCAGAAGGATCATCAATAACGGTTATCCTTTTTTCTGCTTCCTCATATAAGAATTTTTCTTCCTTCATCAGCCGGATATGGGCCAGCAAATGATTATAGAAACCACCGGAATTCAGAATATAAATCTGCTTATCGTGAATGGTCAATTGGTTCCAGGTTATTATTTCAAATAATTCATCCAGTGTGCCGAACCCACCTGGCAATACTATAGCGGCATCACTGAGGCTGTATAATTTTCTTTTCCGCTCATGCATGTCATCACTGATAATTAGTTCTGTGAGGCCGAGATGCTGCACTTCCCATTCAATAAGTATTTTAGGAATTATACCGGTAACATTTCCCCCATATTGCATCACACTGTCGGCAATACAGCCCATAAGGCCAGCACTACCACCACCGTAAATAAGCCGGATGTTATTCTCCGCCAGTAACTTTCCTAACTGAACAGCATGTTCAATAAATATTGGATTGTTGCCTTTTTTTGAACCGCAGAAAACGGCAAGTGATTGTATGGCCATAATTAAAATAAATTGGGGCAAAGGGATAACATTTTTCTTTATCTTCAAAATTCATTACTGCACATTTACAGAGATAATTATTACTTAACGCAAACCCTGCTGTATGTCACCAGTTGTTCTTTTTTCTTTTGTCATTGGGTACTTTGTCCTTTTACTTGCTGTTGCATGGTTTACTTCCCGCAATTCCAATAATGAATCTTTTTTTATAGGCAATCGCAATAGTAACTGGATGCTGGTGGCTTTTGGTATGATTGGTACTTCTTTATCGGGTGTCACATTTGTAAGTGTGCCTGGCGGAGTTGCCAGCGGAAATTTCTATTACTTCCAGATTGTGTTAGGTTATTTATTGGGATATATGGTTATAGCTTTTGTGTTGTTACCACTGTATTATAAAATGAACCTGACAAGTATTTATACCTATCTCGAGAAAAGGTTTGGTATCAATGCCCACAAAGCCGGAGCATTTTTTTTCATTCTTTCCCGTACGGTTGGTGCCACAGCAAGATTATACCTGGTGATAAGTGTGTTACAGATTTTCATTTTCAACAAACTGAATATCCCTTTTGAAGCCACTGCACTTGTGATCTTGTTGCTGATTCTTTTATACACTTTTGAAGGAGGGGTAAAAACCATTATTTATACCGATACATTACAAACAACAGGAATGCTGGTAGGGCTGGTTGTCTGCATTATTGTAATTGTAAAAGCATTGGGAACTGATTTTGGCGGTGCCTGGACGATGATGGCTGACAAGGGCTATACTCAAATATTTAATTGGGATGTGAATGATGGCCGGTTTGCCCTGAAACATATTATTGGTGGTATGTTTATCGCCATTGCTATGACAGGCCTTGACCAGGAAATGATGCAAAAGAATATCAGTGTAAAAAATCTGAAAGATTCTCAGAAGAACATGATGACATTTACTGCTGTACTGATGGTGGTCAATTTCCTGTTCCTTGTCCTGGGCGGCGTTCTTTATTTATATGCCAGTTCAAAAGGAATTACTGCGGCTCCAGATGATTTGTTTCCCACCATTGCTTTAAGTGATACGTTTAGTGGAGTCATTGGTATTATTTTCGTTATCGCCATTATTTCTGCTTTGTTTCCCAGTGTGGATGGTGCCATTACTTCCCTTACTTCCTGCTTCTGTATTGATATTCTTGGTATCAATAAAAAAGAAGGAACAGAGAAAGAAAAGAAACGGACAAGGTTAAAAGTCCATTTTACTTTTGCCCTTATCTTCTTTTTAATGGTACTCCTTTTTAAAGCTATAAACGACAAATTGATCATAGACTTTATTCTCAAATTTGCAGGTATAACTTACGGGCCGTTACTAGGTTTATTTGCTTTCGGTATTTTGACAAAGCGAAAGCTGAACGAAAAACTGATTTGGGCAGTCTGTATCATTGCACCATTGCTTGCTCTTGGAATAGATATGCTCAGCAATCCGCTATGGTACAATGCTAAGCTGCATACAGACCTTGGTCTGCAAAGTATTTCTGAATCTATTTTCAATGGCTATAAGATCGGGAATGAGCTGATATTAATAAATGGTATTCTTACTTTCCTGGGATTATGGTTTATCTCCACAGGTAAAAAGGGAAATGACATACAACTTCAAGCCGTTTGATTTAATCGTTAACTCAAAATAGCACTTATGAAAAAGTTAGTTTTAGTTGCCTCAGTATTTATGGTTTCAATTATTTTCACCGCATGTGGTGGTAGGGCGGAAAAGAAGGCCGATATACAGGTCGCTTCTGAAATGCAGGATTTCATGAATAATTTCAATGGAAGGTCTGCTTCTGTAAAAATTGCACTGGATGATTTTGGGGTATCCGGCCTGGACAGAAAAGATATGGATATGTATGACCTGGAAAAACCTAAAGTGCTTGAGACAAAAGGCAATTGTTATTTGCTGGAGTGTACATCAGGCCTCACAAAAAGAAAGTATAATATCTGCTGGGAAGGAGGAAAGATAAATTCTGTTGAAGACAAAGGAATGGAGTAGTCTCAGAAGTCATTTTTTTACAAATAGTGCCGGGTAAACAACTTTTAATAGTTGCCCGGTTTTTTTATTCCTGTAACCTATTAAAGGCATCGACTATGGCACTAACTGAGTATTTTTGTAAATAAATAATTGTAATGGATTTAATTCATCCATTGGTACAGGAATATGCAGAAAAATATTCTTCTGCAGAAGATGCTTTGCTCAAAGAAGTGAATGAATATACGATGAAGTATCATTCAGAAGCTGTAATGCTGAGTGGTCACCTGCAGGGGAAAGTACTGGAGATGATTAGTTGTATGATACAGCCCCGGAGAATTTTAGAAATAGGAACCTTTACCGGCTACAGCGGTCTGTGCCTGGCAAAAGGACTAACCGATGATGGGCAGTTGCATACAATTGAACTTCGGTCAGCTGATGCCGGGAGAGCACAATCTTATTTTACCCGTTCTTCTTATGCTGACAAGATAATTTTACATACAGGAAATGCGTTAGATATCATCCCGCAATTACAAGAAACATGGGATTTAGTGTTTATCGATGCCGATAAACCGGCTTATATTGAATATTTTAACCTCGTTTTGCCCCGGTTGCGGAAAAACGGTTTTATTTTAGCAGATAATATTTTTTTTCATGGCCAGGTGCTGGAAGCAGAAGTTAAGGGCAAGAGTGCAAAAGGAATCAGAGCATTCAATGATTTTATAAAAGACAGAACTGATGTAGAAAAAGTAGTATTAACCATCCGTGACGGACTTTACCTGCTACGGAAATTATAATAGTGGCAAAATGCAAACATTGCGAAACAGAATTTTACTTCTTTTGGTAATAATAACTTCTGCTGCTAATGCTCAAAAACAAGAAGCAGTAAGTAAGTACATAAGTGAGTTTAAAGACCTCGCCGTTGCTGAAATGAAAAGAACCGGCGTTCCTGCTGCAATCACCCTGGCACAGGGCATACATGAATCTGGGGCAGGCACCAGTAAATTAGTGACAGCATCCAATAATCATTTTGGTATCAAATGCAAATCTAACTGGACTGGTGAGTCGGTAAAACATGATGATGATGCTAAAGGAGAATGTTTCCGCAAATACCCGGCTTCTGAAGATTCATACAAAGACCATTCTGATTTTTTACGAAATGGGCAACGATATGCTTTTTTATTTTCTCTCGACCCCACCGATTATGAAGGCTGGGCCAATGGATTGAAAAATGCCGGCTATGCCACCAATCCAAAATATCCCCAGGTATTAATAAAATTAATTGAGGATTATGGGTTGCAGGAATACACTTTCATTGCCATGGGCAAAATATCAAATGAGAATAATAAAGATGAAGTTAGACCCGAACCCGGCGTTATAGGTATTGTGCCTGTTGTTGCGCCGGCGGAAGCTGACAAGGTACCTGATGCCCCGGTCGAAAAAGTTTCTTATCCAACCGGTGAATTTAAAATCAACGAAACAAAAGTAGTTTACGTTAAAAGAGGAACTTCTTATTTATCTGTTGCAAAGCAATATGATGTAGACCTCTCTAAAATTTTTGAGTTTAATGAAATTTCCCGCACTGAAGTTTCCGATAAAGACCAGTTGATTTATCTGCAACGAAAAAGAAAAACAGGCAATAATGAATTTCATATAGTACAACCCGGAGAAACATTACATTTTATTGCTCAGCAACAGGCCATACGGTTGGAAAGCCTGTTAGAATTAAATTGGTTGAAGAGAGATGAGAAACCAGCTGTTGGTGAAAAATTGAGCCTTAAATCAAAATCGTCTTCCATGCCTAAACTGACAGTTAATGAAAACTACTCACTTATTCCTGCTGCCAATAAGCAGCCCGTTAATTAAAACCACTAACTGCTTATGCCTGCCATTACTGTACATGACAAGTCCTTCGAAACATATCTCCCTGAGGAAACTATTTTACAACGTGTAAAGGAAATTGCTGCTGAAATCAACAAGGATTATGCAGGCCGGCGTCCTTTATTCATCGCCATTCTTAACGGGTCTTTCATGTTTGCTTCTGATCTTTTTAAGCAATTAAATATTGAGGCTGAGCTTTGCTTTATTAAGCTGGCATCTTATAAGGGGATGAAATCATCGGGTAATGTGGTTACTTCTATCGGGCTCGAGGATGACCTTTTTAACAAGGAAGTGATTATTGTAGAGGATATTGTTGATACCGGCAAGACATTGCACAATTTTCTTCCAAAATTGATGCATCAGCAGCCTAAATCACTAAAAATAGCAACGCTTTTACATAAGGCAGATGCCACAGAATACCCGCTGCAACTGGATTATGTAGGCTTTAGTATCCCCAACAAGTTTGTAGTTGGGTATGGCCTCGATTATGATGGCCTGGGCCGTAATTTGAAGGAGATTTACCAGTTAGTATAAAATCAGCGGGGCTATCCGGCTTTTTTTGTATTTTATCGCTCCAAAATATCCATTTGAAGGCCGCTTGTCATATAGCAATCTTTCTCCTGTTGTCTTCGTCCGTATTTGCCCAGCAATTTTATGCCCGCGGCGAGGTAAAGGACGAAACGGGTAACGTATTACAAAATGTGACCATCCTCCAGCACAAAACAGGTTATGTTTTCAGAAGTGGTTCTTCAGGAACTTTTGGTATTGTAGCTAACCAGCAGGTGGATACGTTCAGCTTTTTTCTTGAAGGCTACCAGAAAGAAAAAATAGAAGTGGATGCAGAAAAATACCTGAGTGTAAAAATGAAACGCCTTACTGGTTCTGCTGCTAATAGCCGGAGAGATAAGCTTTCTTCACAAACAAAAGATTTGGCAAAGGAGGACCAAAAAAGCTGGTTCACCGGCGATGAAACATATGCCAGCATTCTGGAGAATCATTTTGTCAATGCGAAGAAATTTCCCACCACCGGAATGTCGTTGAATGTGGACAGGGCTTCATATAGTAATATACGCCGGTTCATCACATTGAAATCAATGGTGCCGCCAGATGCGGTACGGATTGAGGAAATGCTGAATTATTTTAACCTGAGTTATAATAAACCTGACGATGATAAACTTTTCGATATTAAAACAAGGTTAAGCACCTGCCCATGGAACCCGGACAACCAGTTATTTTATATTAACCTCTCCTCGCAAAAATTAAACTTAGATACGCTGCCGCCAAGTCATCTTGTTTTTTTAATAGATGTATCGGGTTCTATGGATATGCCCAACAGGTTGCCATTACTTAAATCCGCATTCCGGTTATTGGTGAATAATCTGCGGGATAAAGATTCGGTGGCCATCGTTGTTTATGGTGGTGTAACGGGAGTAATGCTGAACACTACCAGTGGTGGGGAAAAAGAAAAAATCTTAAAAGCCATTGATGAACTGGAACCCGGAGGCTCTACACCGGGGGAGTCGGGAATAAAATTAGCTTATAGTGTGGCCCGCAATCATTTTATAAAAGGCGGAAACAACCGTGTGATATTAGCAACGGATGGTGATTTTAACGTGGGATTAAAAACTGAAACAGAGCTGGATGAATTGATTACATCCCAACGGGAAACGGGTGTTTACCTTACCTGTCTTGGTGTGGGTATGGGAAATTATAAGGATTCAAAGATCCACCTGCTGGCAGAAAAGGGTAACGGAAATTTTGCTTACCTGGATAATTTTAAAGAAGCCGAGAAAGTATTGCTGAAAGAATTTACCCAGACGCTTTACTCGGTGGCAGACGATGTATACATGAATATTGATTTTAACCCGGAGTATGTTAAAGAATATCGGCTTATAGGGTTTGATAATAAAGTGGGAGCTCTCCGGGATTCTATGTCCATTATTGAGGGTGGTGAGATCGGCTCTGGTCACTCGATGATCGCTTTGTTTGAAATAGTTCCCTCGGAAATTAATAAAGGGGCTATTAAGGATAATTTTACCACTGGAAAGTTTGCAGATATAAAATTGAATTATCACCTGCCCAATAGTACGAAGGCCTGCAATTATAATTTTACCAGCCGTTTTGAATTTATACCGCTGGCAGAACTCGATAAGAACTATCTTTTTTCTGCATCGGTTGCCATGTTTGGCTCCTTATTACGCACCTCACCATTTTTAAAAAATATCGGGTGGAATGAGATAATTACACTGGCAGAAGCCGCTTCCGGGAAAGATGATTTGCTCCAAAAAGAATTCCTGGGAATACTAAACCAGGCAAAGACACTTTATTTAAAAGTGAAAAAGAAGAAAGGGGGGACAGCGCAATGGTGATAATTATTTTCTCTTTAACGCATCTTTTCGGATGAGGTAAAATTCAATTTCATAGAATCGGGCACCCTCAAATTTTAACTTCCCGGTTTTTACTTTGTAATATTTATTATTTGCATAAGCGGTGATGGTATAGATACCAGGTGACATATCAATATACAAAAAGTCCGATAAATTATGATAACCTTCACGGTCCACATATTTCGAGCTATCATAGGTGACGTATTCCTTGTTATTTATTACAATCTTGCCTTCAATCGGGTGGCATCCATTTTCTGATAGCTCATATAGTCTTATTGATATGCCGCAAATTGTTGTATCGAAATTACCGCTTGAATGGGGCGATATTATAAACGTCCCTTTGTCCTTATTTGACCATCTCGCTTTTACTTGCCCAATACATAAATTAGTGTTACTGAGTATAAGAATAAATAGAATTGATATGGTAAGTTTTCGCCTTGTCATTTTAATTACGTAATAAATATTAATGGTAAGTTATAGGGAATGCTGTTGGTAAATAAAAATCAACTTTATAACTTTTTTTCCTTTTGAATTTGAATCTTACACTCCTTAAAGGATTGAATTTTTGATCCAAGGTCGATTGAAGTAAAATTGTATGCCATCCTTTAGTAAGTTTTATATTGACACTGCCATCAATATTGATATTATAGGTAGTTGAATCAATCCATAGTATTAATCTTGGGTACGGTGTTGCCTTTAGGCGGTAACAAAAAGGTCTAAAAAACTGTGGATTAAATAATGACGAGTCTTTAGAAAGTAAATTATTTTTTTTAACTTCTCTTATTATAAAAGTTCCTTTGTATTCATTAATATTTGTATCAATAATATTAACTTTTTGTGCTTGAGTATTTATAACTAAAATACTGCAAAGAAACAATGTAATTATTTTTTTACAGATGGACATATACTAATTAAGGACAAGCTTTTGTACCTATTTGTGGAATATTAAGATAATAGCCTCCGTATGTTCCGGAGAAATTCCCAAGATTATTTAATTCAATGTCTAACCTTTTTGTAATTCTTGCTCTGTCCTCATCAGTTAATCCAAGCGAAGGATCCATCCAAGCAGACGTTGGTGATTGATCCTCATTTAATCCACCCCATGACATGTCACTACAAAACTCTTCAAGTTGAGTGCCTGTCAAATTAAACCCTAATATAAGACAGGCATTTTTCAAAGCATTTTTTATATGATTTCTAAGCGAGTTAATCATTATGTTATGGTGAAGGTTACTTGCAGTCGATTCTTTTTTCTTCATGAAATCTTTTAGCAACTTTACATATGGTAAACCAAGCAGGCTGTCACGAACTGATGTAGGTAGGTTTAGAGAATTATGATAATAGTCATACAAAAATGCATGAACTGCTTCATGTAGGAGAGTTTGGGCTACCATTATGTTTGTTGCATTTTGCATCCGACTATTATTTAACCAAGTTATTGCTCGACGATAATTGGGTAAAAAAGCAGTTACGGCATTTGCAAGTGGATCGTGTGGTGGATTTATCTGAGGGACTTCTTCTATTTCCCAATCAAAGCCAGGAGTATTTCCAGAAAGGACAGTAATTATTTTTGCAACTGTACCAGAATCTGTATCTCTTATTTTGTTTAATATGTTTTCAATACATGGGCGGACTGTAAAATGAAGTATAATACTATCATCCCATGATTGCAGCATTTGATTAATTGTTGGTTCATCAACCGGTACCCATCCAGGTTCACATGGATTTTGGTAAAGTGAAGATCTGTTAGCTGGAACTCCTCCTTCACAACCAGGTGGGGTGGAGCCGCCGCTACTACCGCCTCCTCCTGTATTACCACCTGAATTGCCGCCAGTACCCCCACCACCGCCACTGCTGGGTATGTATTCCCAGGTGTCAGTACAAATTGTGACAGTTAATAATGTACCGCTGCTACAGGGTAATGACGAGCTTGTAGTCGCATTGGATCGAAGCCAGGTATAGTCAATTGCCTTAATACATATGTCATAATCATCACACCAGGTTACAAGGGTCCATAAATGGCTTCTTCCTGCTGTGCCGCCTGAAGGTTCTTTAAGCATATATGTAATGTTGGCACTATCAAACGGTAATCCCATTCCAGCTAAACTATTTCTTACGTTTTGTGATAAAAGGTTTTCATCCGTAATTCTGAACTTGGTTCTGTTAAATACTGAATTATCAAGCCTTGTAAAAACATGAAAAACATTCAAGGCATTCCAGCCAGTATTAGTTGTATCATATCCAAAACTGGAATATTGCCAGTCGCAAAGAAATTGATAAGTAGTATCGGTAGGGGTGGTTTTAATAACTAGAGATGCATTTACATAAAACTGGCTATCTCTTACAAACGGAATATAAGTCAGGGTTTCATTTTCTGTTAAATTTCTAACTTGTGAACCTGCTTTAGATACAGAAAGAGATTTGTTCCAGTATGGGAAACCCACTTTTTTTACTATTCCCCTTATAAAATTATATTTCTCGTTCTTTGCTTTTAAAAACTTATTAAGGGCTTGTATATGTGGGTCAGTTGATGTGTGTGAATTAAAGAACTTTGATGCGAGTTCATTATTCTGTACCTGTTCTGGTTTTATATCTGTTTTCCTGCATGCATTAATTAGAAGCATCGTTAATGAGCCAATTAGTATTATCAGAATTAGTTTAGAAAATGCGGGGGGGGGGTATTATTTTTCATATCTCAGTTTATAATGGTATAATTAGCTGAATATGAAAATAAATAAATATTATTTAATAACCAATCCTAAGAAAAAAATATAGAAGCTGCGATAAATCTGGTACTAATTTGCCCGTTTAATCTTACTGTCAAAAAATGCATCCCATTTCCATTGTTGCTCCCGGTTTGCATAGTGATTGGTCTCATCATCGTACAGCAAATCCATCTTTTTATACTTATCAACGGTCTCTTTTATTATAGCACTTAGCTTGGCCTGGTAATCGTTTTTGAGGAAAACTGTTTTGTTGAATTTTTCCTGCAACTCCATGGCGCAAAGAATACCAACATCAAAATGCCCCTGCTCATGTTTTAGCAAGCTATCAGTTACTTTATCTTTTTTCTTCCAGGAATTTTGGCCTAAATCTAGAGTGATCTGTACTTTCCATTTCACTGTATCACCTTTGAAAACAAATCCGTCGTACTTATAACTTGTATTCCAGTAGGTAAAGGCAAAGTATGGTGAGCCATGATCAGGGCTACCACGAAAATCATCCCATCTCAACAGTCTGGAAGTTTCTTCACCATTTATAATGATTCTTTGGGCAGATGTTCGCATGGACCCAAACAGAAGAAAACCAGCCAATACATATTTAAATAACATACCGATATATTAGAAATAAAAAAACCAGCATTGCTGGTTCCTAAATTACGAAAACATATCTTTTATTTTATCAAAGAAGTTTTTCTCATTTTTATCCGGATGCGGCTTGAAGTTGGGTGAGCCGCTTAATTTTTCAAGCATCGCTTTTTCTTCGCTGCTGAGGTGTTGTGGTGTCCAGATATTCACTTGTATCAGTTGATCCCCTTTTTCATAGGAGTTAACGGCCGGAAAGCCTTTACCTTTTAACCTGAATACTTTCCCACTTTGTGTTCCCGCAGGTATTTTAATTTTTGCTCTTCCGTCAATAGTAGGCACTTCCACTTGTGTACCAAATGCAGCATCCGTAAATGAGATGTGCAATTCATAAGCAACATTCAATCCTTCCCGGTGCAACTCTTTATGCGGTTCTTCTTCAATCAGGATGATAAGATCACCCGGGCTTCCACCTCTTTCGCCGGCATTTCCTTTTCCGCCAACATTCATTTGCATTCCCTCCTGTACACCAGCCGGTATATCAATACTGACGGTTTCCTCACCATATACTCTTCCTTCACCTTTGCAACTTGTACATTTAGCTGTTACCGTTGTTCCTTCGCCATTACAAGTAGGACAGGTGGTAACAGTTTGCATTTGCCCAAGGAAAGTATTTTGTACTCTTCTTACCTGGCCACTGCCTCCACAGGCGTTGCAGGTTTGTACACTGCCTTTATCTTTTGCACCACTGCCACTGCAGGTAGCACAACTGACATATTTTTTAACTTTAATATTCTTAGTAACCCCTTTTGCAATTTCTTCATAGGTGAGTTTTAGTTTTACCCGCAGGTTACTTCCTCTTACACCACGGCTGCGCTGTTGTCCTCTGCCTCCACGTTGTTGTCCGCCGCCAAAAAAGTTACCAAATAAATCTTCTCCGAAAATATCACCAAACTGGCTGAAGATATCTTCCATGTTCATCCCGCCGCCACCGCTGTATCCTCCACGTCCCTGTCCGCTTACTCCGGCATGACCATAACGGTCGTATTGTGCTTTCTTATCAGCATCGCTTAGTATCTCGTAAGCTTCCGCTGCTTCTTTAAATTTTTCTTCCGCTGCTTTATCACCCGGATTACGGTCAGGGTGGTATTGCATGGCTACTTTGCGGTATGCTTTTTTAATTTCATCCGTAGAAGCAGTCTTGCCGACTCCAAGTATTTCGTAAAAATCTCTTTTTGACATTTCTTTATTTAACCAATTAACGAATCACTATTTACCCACCACCACTTTTGCATGACGGATGATTTTATCATTCAGATAATAACCTTTCATTACTTCATCAATAATTTTACCTTTCATTTCTTCTGATGGAGCGGTAATTTCAGTAACTGCTTCATGAAGATCAGCATTGAATTCCTGGCCAACTGTGTCCATGGCTTTTACACCTTTAGATTGCAATGTGTTCCGAAGTTTTGTGAACACCAGCATAACACCTTCTTTTATCGCTTTCGCATCATCACTGGCATCCAATTGTTTTTGAGCTCTGTCACAATCATCCAGTACATCCAGCATATCCGTAATTACATCCCGGCCTGCTGTTTGTATCAGTTCTATTCTTTCTTTCGCACTGCGACGTTTGAAGTTATCAAACTCGGCTACTTTTCTCAGGTATTTGTCTTTTGATTCTTCAAGCTCTCCTTTCAATTTTTCCAGGTCCGATTCCTCCCCAACAGGTTCATTTAAGTGGGATGTTCCGCTCTGGTTTTCGTCGGTATTAATATCTATACCGATATTACTTTCCGGGGTATTAGTGGGGTTCGCTTTCATATTTTTTGCTGCCATTTTTTAAAATTGACTGCAAAGGTAAGGTTGTCAAGAATATTGCCAACCTTCCTTTCGGCAGTCTGACTGCGGATATCAGGACAAAGTGACCTTAACAAGGTACAAGTGTCAATGAACAGGTGACAAGAAGTACCTTTATCTGACTGTTGTTTTGCCCAAATCACAGTGCGGCACCTTCTGGCTTTCTTCTTGTAACTTGCAGCCCTTTATGAATAAAGTATACCTGAAAAGAAAAATTTCGCCCCGTGTGGTTAATGGCCATCCCTGGATATTCAATAATGAGGTGGATAAAATTGATGGTGAAGTACAGGGAGGTGATATTGTTGAAGTGTTTACGTATGATAAGAAATTTGTTGGTAAAGGATATATTAATCCGAAATCACAAATACTTGTTCGCCTGCTTACCCGAAATAAAGGAGAAGAGATTAATGAAAAGTTTTTCTTTGATCAAATTGCTAAATGCTGGGATTACAGAAAGAAATTAGGATATACGGAGAACTGCCGACTGGTTTTTGGGGAAGCGGATTCGTTACCACAATTAATTATCGATAAGTTCAACGATTATTTTGTTATTCAAACACTGGCGTTGGGAATCGATATTTGGAAGCCGGCGATTGTAAAGGCGTTGAATGAGATTTTTCAGCCTAAAGGAATTTATGAACGTAATGATGTACCTGTAAGAGAACTGGAAGGTTTGCCGCAACAAAAAGGATTTTTGTCAGCTCCCTTTGATACTAAAATCGTTATTTCCGAGAATGGCCTTCAATTTTATGTGGATATCGAAAATGGGCAAAAAACAGGTTATTTCTTAGACCAGCAGGACAATCGGCGTGCCATTCAGCATATTGTAAAGGGGGCAGATGTATTGGGTGCATTTACATATACTGGTACGTTTGAAATTCATGCGGCTTGCTATGGAGCTAAATCAGTACTCGGACTTGATATATCTGCTAATGCCGTTGATCAGGCCAATAAAAATGCTGAGTTAAATGGTGTAAGTGATAAATGCCGGTTTGAAACGGCGAATGCTTTTGATGTGTTGAAACAATGGGGTAAAGAAGGCCGGCAATATGATGTCGTTATGCTGGATCCGCCAGCTTTTACTAAAAGCAGGGAAACAATACAAAAAGCCATTACGGGATATAAGGAAATTAATTTACGGGGAATGAAATTGGTGAAGCCCGGAGGTTTTTTAGTTACTTCCTCTTGTACAAATTTGGTGAACCCGGAATTGTTTCTTCAAATAATTGATATGGCTGCAAAGGATGTACGGAGAAAAATAAGACAGGTGACTTTTCAGACTCAGGCTGGTGATCATCCTGTTATCCGTGGAATGGATAATACAGAATACCTCAAATTCCTGATTATACAGGTACAGTAAAAATGAAAAGAGGGGAGTAATTTATTTGGTGACCTGGAACTTTCCTGATTCTACAACTTTGCCCGTAGCATCAAGCAGGTTATACATGTAAAGCCCACGGTTAAATTCAGACAAATTAATGGTGGATTTTTGCGGGGCGTTCGGCATATCATACATCTTCTTACCAAGGAAACTATATATCTGAATTGACATTCCTTTTTCGTAGCCTTTCTGTAAATCAAAAGTGATGATGGTAGTGGCAGGATTAGGATATAGCTTAATTATCCTGTCGGTTGTTTCAGAACCGGGAATTGTTCTTGAAGATTGACCTTGCGATTGAATGGCAATCAACAGAATAAAGGATAATATGGGTAGAATCCGTCTCAACGAAACAAATTTACTTTTATTATTCGAAAAGTAAGCCAGATTTTTTTTCTATGCAACGTAAAACTACTATATTTTAAAAATATTTGATAATCAGCTTCTTATATAAGAATTATCAATAGTTTTTAACGATATATTAATTAAGGCTTTTGAGGCAGTCCTGAATTTTTTTAAAATCTGGCACTTCACCGGCATTCTCGAGCACTTCAGCATAACGAACGATTCCGTCTTTATCTATTACAAAAGCAGATCGTTTGGATACGCCTTTCATATTAAAACCAAACATCTCATAAATTGAACCATAAGCTCTTGAAACTTCTTTATTAAAATCACTGAGAAGGGTGAAGTTCAATTGCTGGTCCTCTTTAAACTTAGCTAATGTCTGCAATGCGTCTACTGAAATCCCAAACACTTTTGCATTAATACTATTATACCATCCTATATTATCTCTTACCGAACATAGCTCTTTTGTGCAGACACTGGTAAAAGCCAGTGGAAAAAATAATAGTAAAACGGGCTGGCCTTTTAATTCAGAAAGGGTTACTTTATTTTTATCGCTGTCGTACAGGATAAAATCAGGGGCGGTTTGTCCAATTTCAATATTCATGGGTCTTTTTTGAAGAGGGAATGAAAAGTATAAATTATCGTACATTAGTATACATCGGAGAAACAAATAACTTCTAAATAAGTTGTCCTTTTGTTTGTCTTTTTTAACCAAAACCAACTCAACATGAAAAAACTATTAGCAGAATTAATCGGGACATTCTCACTAGTCTTTTTTGGATGCGGTGCAGCCGTTGTCTCAGGAGTATCCGCTGCGGGTCCGGATGGTATTGGCTTATTAGGAATTTCTTTCGCCTTTGGTCTCACTGTAGTGGCAATGGCCTATGCAATCGGGGGCATAACCGGGTGCCATATTAACCCGGCCATTACCATTTCCATGCTGGTTGCAGGAAAGATAAAAACAGGCGAAGCCATTAATTATATCATTGGTCAATTGATTGGGGCAACGTTGGCTGCAGGTGTTTTATATGTAATTCAGAAAGGAGCACCCGGTTTTGAAATGGGAGAATGGGCATTGGGCTCCAATGGATGGGGTGAAGGTTATCTTGGTGGCTACAACATGACATCTGCTTTTCTAGCGGAAGCGGTGCTGACTTTTTTATTCCTCTTTGTAATTTTTGCTACTACTTCTAAATGGGGAAATAGTACAATGGCCGGTCTAGCTATTGGATTAACGCTGGTACTGATTCATTTGGTGGCAATACCAATCACGGGCACATCAGTTAATCCTGCCCGCAGTTTTGGTCCGGCCATTTTTGCACAAGGAAAAGCATTAACACAGTTATGGTTATTTATTGCTGCACCAATTGCTGGTGGGGTGCTTGCAGCATTAGTATGGAAAGGATTGTTTGAAACAAAAGAATAAAAAAAGAGGAGGCTTTTTTGTAGATGGGATAAAATGAAAAATCAGGCTGCTTATTATTCTTTTACCAGTTTCATGGTCTTGGTTTCGGTTCCTATAGTCTGTGAAGCTTCTACATAGGTCCAGCCATTACGGTCAATATTCCAGTTGCCATTAATCAGGTTCAGAGGGTAGACGGCTCCTGTAAAATTTGCTGATGTCGTCCTGGTTGCGGAATTCCCATCCCAGGTTCCTGTGTTTTCAACAGTACCGTTATTAATGGCGTCAACGGTTTTATTTTTATAATATTTAAACCTGTAAGCAGAAAAGTCAGCGGTAATATTATTTCCGTTCAGGGTGAAAATTGTAACAGCCCATTTACCATCGGTCATAGCGAGTATCACAAGGTCTTCTTGGTTAAGTGGTGTTTTATTGCATGCAGACAACAGAATTGTTAGTGAGGCAATTAGGATGAGTTTTCTCATTTTCATTGAATAAGGTACACAAGTTAGGTATATCTCAAGGTTTCTACAATGGCTAAATTACGGAACAATCTCCGGTAAAGTTTCCTTTACCATTAACATAAAGATGCTTTTGCGGTATTTCGATAAGGCTTAATTTCATGCCCTAACTGTTATTCATGAAAAAAAAGACTGGGACTATTTTCTTTACCTTCTTTATTTGTTTGCTGAGCCAGGCCCAAAAACCTGAGCAATTACTTTCTAATTGGTCAGCTAAATCACCCATCGAAAAAGTATACCTGCATTTCGACCGGGACAACTACATCGCTGGTGAAACAGCCTGGTTCAAAGCTTATTTGTATTCAGATTATCAGCCCGACACCATTACTACCAGTTTGTATACGGAATTAATAAACGATGCGGGTACTGTAATCAGCCGGGCAATAGTGCCGGTAATGCTCGGAACAGCCAATGGGCATTTTGAATTATCTGATTCCTTGAAAACGGGTTCTTATCTATTCAGGACCTATTCACCTACTATGCTGAATCAGGATGCTGAATTTACCAGCAAACGAAATATTATTATCTATGGAAAAAAGAACAATCCCTCAGTTCAGCCAAAAGAAAAATTCACAAGGCTTGAATTTTTTCCTGAAGGGGGAAATCTAATCACAGGGTTCTTAAATATGGTTGCTTTTAAAGCAACAAATGAGAACGGGTTGCCAGCAGTGGCTAAAGGCAATATATTGAATGAAAAAAATGAAATAGTTACGTCATTCAATAGCCTGCATGATGGAATGGGAATGTTTGAATTAACACCTGCACCAAACGAAAAATACTATGCTGTAATGGAAGCTGATGCCTTTAAGCAAAAATATGTCCTTCCAGAACAAACTAATAAAGGCATCGCATTGATGGTGATTCCGCATCCGCAGGGGAATTTCTTTGAACTAAAACAACGAAAAGATGACCCCGCTTTCCAGGTAGCGTATATGATCGGACAGATGCAGCATCATATTGTATTCAAACAGGAGTTCAAAACATTCAAAGAAGAAATCCAGGGTATCATTAATACTCAGCACCTTCATTCAGGAGTCTTACAAGTCACCTTCTTTAATAAGGATGATCAGCCGCTGGCCGAAAGATTATGTTTTGTCAATAACAAAGAATATCTGCTGCGGGGTGAGATTATGGCGGATACCATTAATTTTTCTCCGAAAGGAAAGAATCGTATCAGTTTACAATTAAAAGACACGGTACAGGGAAGTTTTTCTGTTTCTATTATTGACCCGGAATACAGCCTTCTACCAGAAAGGGAAGAAAATATTTTTTCAAATCTGTTACTAACTGCAGATCTGAGAGGATATATTAACAATCCCGCCTATTATTTTTCCAGCGATAATGATTCTGTAAAAACCGCATTGGACCTGGTGATGATGACCAACGGATGGAGAAGGTTTAAGTGGACTGAACTTTCACAAAAAGTAAATCAACCGGGAAAATATAAAGATGGTTCATTTATTACATTGTCGGGAAAAGTTACGTTGAGAGATACAAAAAAGCCATTTACCGAAAAGCCTTTATTAATGATGCTGATGGCAGCAGATTCTTCACGGAGTATGCAAATGGCTACTACAGACAAATTGGGAAACTTCCGGCTAGACTCTATGCTACTTTTCGGAAAATCCCGGATATTATTTAGTGATATTCGAGGTAAGAAAAGCCAGTTTATAGATGTAAGTATGGCTCCAGATTCATTGTCAAGAACTTTTTTTCTTCCCCCAATTCTCCCGCCTTTTAAAGGGGTTGATTTCTTTGCCGGAACGACTCAGCAAAAAATGGATATTGACTATGATGCCATTCAAAAGGCGGCTGGTCTGATGTTGGAAGAAGTGGTACTAAAGGCAAAAAAGAAAAAAAGCCTGCTTCAGGAACTGGATGAAAGATATACCAATGGTCAGTTCTCCGGTGATGCGAACAAGGTTATTGACCTGGTAAGTTCTGATGATGCAATGGCTTACAATAATATTTTTGATTATCTCCAAACAAGAGTTAACGGTCTTCAGATTGAAGTTAACGGGTTTGATTATGAAGTGTATTACCGGCAGCAGGCTAGTATGAGCTCACTCGGAAACTTTCCCATGGTGCTTTATCTCGATGAAATTGAAACTGATGCTGCTTTTATATCAACCATACCGGCTAACCAGGTAGCTATGGTAAAGTTGTATAGTTCATTTGCAGCGGCAACGGGCAATGCCCCAGGTGGTGTATTGTCGATTTACACAAAAAAGGGGTCTGATATGAGTGATGTGATGCAGCATGCTGCTGACATGGTAAGGTATAATGGCTATTCTGTCATCAAAGAATTTTATGCACCGGATTATGCCGTAGATAAATCGGCTAAAGAGCAAGCAGATAATCGCATTACATTGGGCTGGAGACCCAACATTTTAATTAGCAACC
>Ga0073902_10000419_pt1 | contig 25931 bp, 24 predicted proteins | sample KloWWTmeKNB19Kit_FD_66667 | JGI IMG/M metagenome (GOLD analysis project Ga0073902, IMG submission 66667) | Active sludge microbial communities from Klosterneuburg, Austria, studying microevolution and ecology of nitrifiers - Klosterneuburg... | ecosystem: Engineered > WWTP > Aerobic digester >...
CGCGCCGATGCGCTTTATCAAATTGGCCGTAGCGACGTGCTGTTGAAAATGAAACCTTTGCAGGACGCCGAGGCTCTGGTCATCGGCCATCAAGCTGGTAAGGGAAAATATGCCGGCGCACTGGGTGCTTTGCGTCTGCGTACCCCCGAAGGACAAGTATTTTTGCTGGGGAGCGGATTCAGTGATACGCAGCGCAATAATCCGCCGGCTATTGGCACGACGGTGACCTATCGCTATCGTGATTTAACCAGCAAGGGCTTGCCACGGTTCGCCAGTTTTTTGCGAGTACGTGAGGAGTAAAGGGTAGGGCTGCCTGTTCTATGACTAAAGTCGGGATTCTGGAGTTTGCTGCGCTGCGATATAATCCCGTGGTTATTAGAAGGGGTATCGTTCGATGATTATCGTCACTGGCGCAGCAGGTTTTATTGGTAGCAACTTCGTTCTCGATTGGCTGGCTCAGTCAGACGAACCGGTTATCAACCTTGATGCCCTGACCTACGCAGGTAATCTCGAAAACCTTGCTTCGCTGCAAGGCGATTCGCGCCACATCTTCGTCAAAGGGGATATTGGTGACATTGATCTCGTCGCCAAGTTGCTGGCTGAGCATCAACCCCGTGCCGTGATCAATTTTGCCGCCGAAAGCCACGTCGACCGTAGCATTCACGGCCCCGAAGATTTCATCCAGACCAACATTGTTGGCACCTTTCACCTGCTCGAAGCTGTCCGTGCCTATTGGGGCCAGCTTGAAGGTACAGCAAAGACCGACTTCCGCTTGCTGCATGTTTCCACCGACGAAGTCTATGGCTCCCTGGCTAAAGATGATCCCGCCTTCGCTGAAACCAATCGCTACGAACCGAACAGCCCGTACTCGGCCAGCAAGGCCGCATCTGACCATCTCGTCCGCGCCTACCACCACACCTACGGCTTGCCGGTACTGACCACCAACTGCTCCAATAATTACGGCCCTTACCACTTCCCGGAAAAACTCATCCCGCTGGTGATGCTCAATGCGCTTGCCGGCAAGCCATTGCCGATCTACGGTGACGGCCAGCAAATTCGTGACTGGCTCTACGTCAAAGACCATTGCTCCGCCATCCGCCGCGTCCTCGAAGCGGGCAGGGTAGGGGAAACCTATAATGTTGGTGGCTGGAACGAAAAGCCCAATCTCGACGTTGTGCACACCCTCTGCGCCACTCTCGACGAGTTGCAACCGCGCGCCGACGGCAAGCCCTACAAAGAGCAGATTACCTACGTCAAGGATCGCCCCGGCCACGACCGGCGCTATGCCATCGACGCCAGCAAGATCGAGCGCGAACTCGGCTGGAAACCGGCTGAAACCTTCGAAAGCGGTATCCGCAAGACAGTGCAGTGGTATCTCGATAACCAAGGGTGGGTAGCGAATGTGACTAGCGGCGCGTACCGAGGCTGGCTTGAGACCAATTACGCCGATCGAAGCTGACATGCCCATTCTTTCCGTCTTTTTTTGGCATCATTGTGCGCATGTGGCACGACGATCATCCGCCGCCGCACGTCCATGTCGAATACCAAGGGTTTGCCGCACTGATTAGTATTGAGACGGGTGAGTTACTGAAAGGGTAATTGCCGCGCAAAGCCGCAGCGATTGTCAAGGAATGGTGCCTGCAGCATCAGGCTGAGTTGATGCAAAATTGGCAGAAGGCGCAAAGATTTGAACCACTTGAGCGAATTCAAGGAGCGGATCAAGATGATTAGCCTGTTGCGTATCGACTATCTTGGAAATAGCCAGTTTGCGGTCAGTTTCTCGGATGGTGCTCATGGAAGTTTCGATCTGAAAACCTATCTTTCCACTCGTCAGGGCTCTTTGCTCCTGCCGCTTCAAAACAAAAGCTACGTTAGCAGAGCCTTTGTCGAAGCGGGGGCACTCGCATGGCCCAATGGCCTGGAAATATCGCCCCAACGGATTTACGAATCGACTCAGATCGTCAGACGCGCCGCATGAAAATCCTCATCACTGGCAAAAACGGCCAGGTCGGCTTCGAGCTTCAGCGTGCGCTCGCCACCCTCGGTGAAGTCCATGCCGTCGATGTCGCCGATTGCGATCTGGCCGATGCGTCAGCCATTCGCCAACTCGTTCAGCGCATCCGGCCCAACGTGATCGTCAACCCCGCTGCCTACACGGCGGTGGATAAAGCTGAATCCGAACCAGAATTGGCTCACGCCATCAATGCCAAGGCACCCGGCATTTTCGGCGAAGAAGCGGCAAAACTAGGCGCCTGGGTCATTCACTACTCCACCGACTACGTTTTCGATGGCTGCAAACAAGGCGCTTACAACGAAGACGATGCAACCAACCCGCAAAGCGTCTATGGCCACAGCAAACGGGACGGTGAAATCGCCTTGCAAAACAGCGGTGCCAAACATTTGATTCTCCGCACCAGCTGGGTGGTCGGCGCGCACGATGCCAACTTTGCCAAAACCATGCTGCGTTTGGCAACCGATCGTGACAGTCTCAATGTCGTCGCAGACCAATATGGCGCCCCGACATCGGCTGCGCTGCTCGCAGACATCACCGCCCAACTCATCCGCCAGCAGCAGCGTGAAGGCAGCGAAAAATTTCCCTACGGTACCTATCATCTGGTAGCAGGGGGCGAAACCAATTGGTGTGACTATGCCCATTTCGTCATTGCCGAAGCCATCAAGACCGGCAAACCGATCAAGGCCTTGCCCGAAAACATCAAGCCCATCACCACGGCCGAATACCCGACCCCGGCCAGGCGGCCGGCCAATTCCCGGCTGGACACCACGCATTTCCGCCAAACCTTCGGCCTGGCGCTACCGCCTTGGCAAAATGGCCTTTACCACATTCTTCAGCAGATACTCTAAATAACCATGACCCAACGCAAAGGCATCATCCTCGCCGGCGGCTCAGGCACCCGTTTGCATCCCGCGACGCTCGCCATCAGCAAGCAACTACTGCCGATCTACGACAAGCCGATGATCTACTACCCGCTCAGCACCCTCATGCTGGCCGGTATCCGTGACATTCTGATCATCTCCACGCCGCAAGACACCCCACGCTTCGAACAACTACTTGGTGACGGTTCGCGCTGGGGTCTGAATCTCCAATACGCCATCCAGCCCAGCCCGGATGGCCTGGCCCAAGCCTTTATCATTGGCGAAAAATTCATCGGCAACGATCTCTCCGCTCTGGTGCTCGGTGACAACATCTTCTACGGCCACGAATTCCACAAGCTGCTGGCCAGCGCGGATGCCCGGCCGCAAGGCGCTAGCGTTTTTGCCTACCATGTTCACGACCCTGAGCGCTATGGTGTCGCCGAGTTTGACTCCGCAGGCAAAGTTCTAAGCCTCGAAGAAAAGCCCAAGCTGCCAAAATCCAACTATGCAGTAACCGGCCTGTACTTCTACGACAAGCAGGTGGTTGATCTGGCCAAAGAGCTGAAGCCCTCGCCGCGCGGTGAACTGGAAATCACCGATCTCAACCGTTTGTACCTTGAACAAGAAGAACTCAATGTTGAGATCATGGGCCGTGGTTATGCTTGGCTCGACACTGGTACGCATGAAAGCCTGCTCGAAGCGGGGCAGTTCATTGCCACCATCGAAAATCGCCAAGGGCTAAAAGTCGCCTGCCCGGAAGAAATTGCCTTCCGGCAGAGTTGGATCAATGCTGCTCAACTCGAAATACTTGCCCAGCCATTGGCCAAAAATGGGTATGGCCAATATCTGCTCAGTTTGTTGAAAGAAAAGGTTTTCTGATGTATGCAACACCAACAGTCATACCCGAAGTAATTATTCTTGAACCAAAGGTGTTTGGCGATGATCGTGGGTTTTTCTTTGAAAGCTTCAATGCCAAAGCCTTCGAACAGGCCTCCGGCCTAAAAAGAAATTTTGTCCAGGACAACCACTCCAAGAGTGGAAAAAATGTCCTGCGCGGCCTGCATTATCAGATACAGAACCCTCAAGGAAAACTTGTTCGCGTAGTACAAGGCGAAGTCTTCGATGTCGCGGTCGACCTGCGAAAAAGCTCAAAAACCTTTGGCCAATGGGCTGGTGTGCATCTCAGCGGAGAAAACAAGAAACAGCTTTGGGTGCCTGAAGGTTTTGCCCACGGTTTCGTAGTACTTACCGAAACCGCCGAATTTCTCTACAAGACGACCGATTATTACGCCCCTGAATACGAGCGTAGCTTGCTTTGGTGTGACAAAGCGCTTGGCATCCAGTGGCCAATCGATGGCGAGGTAAAACTTGCTGCCAAGGATGCCGCAGGAAAGCCATTGTCCGAAGCCGACGTGTTCATCTGATGCAGAATTTCAGTCTTTCCCCAGGCGAACTAATTGCAAGTCCTTGGCGCAATCGTAGCCTGATTAAATCCCTCATTATCTGAGAGGTAGTCGGTCGCTATGAGCTTCCCCCGGAAATTAGTCTGCCAAGAAAGACCTAAAATTGAGTCGCTTTTGGAAGGCATGAAATGAAGATAGCGAAGCAGGCATACACGACTGAACTTGTCTTACATCTTGACCGAGTGATGGCCCAGCCGGTGCTTGATGCAGGTGCACTCAATGCGGGTGGACAAACGGCTCTCCACCTCTTGCGCCAGTTTCGGCGTCATCTTCTTGCCCAAGAAATGCATGATCTGCGGCGCCTTCACCGAAACAATGGCTTCCCGCGGGAGGGGTTCGTAGAAGAGTTGCATGATCGCGGCCGAACGGAAGGCCAGATCGGTCGAACACGCGATTTGCATCAGGCTCCAGCGGTGAGTTTGGGCCAAGACGTCGAGGATCGGACAGCATTGACTGGCGTAGTGATCCAGAATCCGGTGCAGGACGTCTGGGGAAGGACTGTCTGCCAATTGCTGCACTTGACACCAGTCGCCAATGCTGAGGAAGGCGTTGTCGGCCATCGCATAATCGATGTTCGCCGCCATGAGTTGCCGGGCGAACCAACTGTGGCCGTTGCAGTAAAACTGCAGGCGGAACGGGCGCCAGGTCGGCACGCGCAGATAGATCAGCCCCAACTCGGCATCGATGAAGTAAAAGTGGTAATGCAGGCACTTGTCAGATGCCGGCCGCAGAAAGGTCTTGTGGGTGCGCTTGTCATGCCACGCCTTGTAGGACGAGCAGGCTTCCATGACCGAGATCACATGGACCAGTCCAGGATGATCGCCATGCGCCTTGGCGATGTACTGAATCGTCACACCAGCCGAAGCCGCCAGTGCCTCAGTGTTCGCCCGGATGCGTTTATGCAACGGCTCGACAAAGCGCGGATAGCCAAAGATGCGGATCTGCTTGGCGTTCAGGCAGCTCGTCATGCCTGCCGCGTAGCACGCGCCAGGCAGCGTGCCGGTAATCACTATCCGGTCATAGCAGGTCAAAACCCCCGCGATCCGGTCATGGTAGCGCTCAAAAAGCGGTGCGTTCATGGCAACCTCCACTTCACGTGGCAGACGTGCTTCTGCTTTAACCTGTTTGGTTCCGGCTCGTTCGGCTTAGGCGCCTGGAGGTTTATTTTTCTTAGACCTCAAGCTGCTGTTTCTCAGACTAAGACTTAATGCGTATCGGATTTTTTCGAGGTGCATTGTGGAACCTGCTGGGCTCTGTGCTTCCTTTGTGCGCGGGTTTGTTTGCTATTCCTCATCTAATAAGCTCCTTAGGGGTTGAACGTTTTGGTTTGCTCAATATCAGTTGGTTGTTGGTTGGCTACTTCAGCCTGTTTGATCTTGGATTGGGAAGATCTCTCACCAGGTTGGTAGCAGAACGCCTTGCCGCGGCGCAGAGCGGAGAGATTCCAAAGCTTGTGCATACGGCAATGGGGTTGATGGGGTGGCTAGGCGTTGGCGCGGCTCTGCTTGTCGCAGTCCTCTCGCCGTGGCTGGCTTCAGCTTGGTTGAATGTGTCCATCGCGCTTCAACAGGAAACGTCGATTGCTTTGCTGGTCTTGGCTGGTACGTTGCCATTTGTTGTTCTGGCGGCTGGCTGGCGTGGCGTGCTGGAGGCTTATGGGCGCTTTGATCTGGTTAATTGGGTGCGTATCCCGCTGGGTGTGGCGCTTTTTGTTGCGCCTTTGCTTGTTTTACCCTTTGCCGATGGTTTAGTACCGGTTGTTGGGGCTCTGGCGGCAACGCGGATAGTAGGCTGGTGGTTTTGCAGGTACCAGTGTTATCTCATCATCCCTTCGTTAGCTGGAGAGGTACGATTTGATAGGGCATTGCTGAAGCCATTGCTCAGCTTTGGTGGCTGGATGACGGTTTCGAATCTTGTTGGGCCGTTAATGGTCTATGCGGATCGCTTTTTGATTGGCGGGATGATTTCTGCTGCAGCGGTTGCTTACTACGCGACCCCATATGAGATGGTGACGCGGGTGTGGGTGATTCCCGGTGCAATGATGGGTGTGCTGTTTCCCATTATTGCTGCGCAATTTCATGCGGACCGTTGCCGTGCCACTGTCGCCTATGAGCGGGTGATGAAGACGTTGTTTCTTGTATTGTTACCGGTTGTTGCATTGTTGTTTCTGTTTGCCGAAGAAGGCTTGGGATGGTGGCTAGGACCGGATTTTGCTTTAAATGGCTATTTTGTGGCGCGGGTATTGGTGCTGGGCGTTTTCGTCAACGCCTTGGGGCAGGTGGCTATTACCGTATTGCACGGGGCGGGGCGGGCTGATTGGGCGGCGAAGTTACATTTGTTGGAGCTGCCGTTTTATCTGTTGGTACTGGCTATTGGAGCAACCTGGTATGGCATTGATGGTGTGGCGGTGGCTTGGTTGTTACGTGTCGCGGTCGACACCACCGTGATGATTATTTTGGTCCAGCGCTTATGGCGCACTGACTACCGCTTTGCCTGGTTGATTCTCGGGTCTACCGTGGTAGCGATGCTTGCACTGGCGCTTACGGGTGAAATTGTTGTTGGTGCTGTGCGAGCGGGCTTGCTTTGTCTATTACTTTTGGCCTGTGGTATTTTGTTGCCCCGGCAGTTGCGCTTACTTGCCAAAGCGACTGCAGCCTGACTATTTCCTTAAAGACCTAACCATGCGTTCTGAAACTCCCGCTGCTGCCGAATGGCCGGTCTCAGGTCTTGAAGCTGTCCCTGATTGCCCCTTGTGTGGTGCGAAACAGCGGACGTTGGCCCACGCGGGTTTGAAGGATTATTGTTTTGAGTGCGCACCCGGCGTATGGTCAATGTTTCAATGTGATCAGTGTGGAAGCGGATATCTCGATCCTAGACCCAATCAGCAGACAATCGGCTTGGCCTACAGTCGGTATTACACCCATCAGGCTTTTGATGCTTCGCTAAAAGGGCTGCGTGGGCTCTGGCTGGCTTTGAGAGATGACTATGTCAAGGCTGCTTTTGGCGTTAATGTTGCGCGTGCGTTATGGCCAGGCCGTTGGTTATTCCAGTTGTTTCCGATTACCCGGCAGGGGGTTGATGCGAGTTTGGCACGCAATCTCGTGCGGCCTACTGAGGCTACATTCAGGTTGTTGGATGTGGGTTGTGGTAACGGCAATTTTCTGAAGTTTGCGCGCAAAGCAGGTTGGCAAGTGCGAGGTTTGGATCTTGATCCCGTGGCGGTGGCGGCGGCTCGTTCCAAAGGGCTTGATGTTCTTCTTGGGACGATTGATATCCTTGATGGCGAGAGCGAGTGTTATGACCGGATCACGCTTAGTCATGTGCTGGAACATGTCTATGATCCGTGGGATGTCCTTGCTCGTTGCTTTCGCTTGTTGAAACCCGGCGGTGTCTTGTGGCTGGAAGCGCCCAATATGCAAAGTAATGGGCGTATTGCGTTTGACGTCTATTGGCGCGGCCTTGAGCCGCCCCGGCACTTGCATTTATTTTCCAGAAAATGTCTAAAGGATAAAATCGGGGAAATTGGCTTTTCTGAAATTCAGGATCGCTTCAGCAGCTTTGCAACTCAAGCGATGTGGAAAGAAAGCCGGCAAATTATGGTGAAAGCGGGGGTTGGCAAGCGCTTGCGGCATACATTTGTTGGACAATTGATTGCCGAAGTTAAAGCGCTTTTCTCCGTGAATTCGCGCGAGTTTATTACCTTGGTTTGTGTGAAGAAGAATGAAAAAAAATAGGGCGGGCATCCATGCGGTCGTTGTTACTTATCGCCCTGACCTGGAAAAACTCGAGAAGCTTTTTGCATCCTTGTTGCCGCAGGTGGCTCAGGTGGTTGTCGTCGATAACGGTTCAACGAATTCGGTGATTGCGTGGCTGCAGGCCTATGCAACGTCTGCGCCGCTCGAGGTTTTTCCACTGGGGGACAACAAGGGGATCGCTGCCGCGCAGAACGTCGGTATTGCCCATGCAAAGCAGCAAGGGGCAGACTACGTGATTCTTTTTGATCATGACAGCAACCCGGCACCGGATATGGTGGCCAAACTGCTCGCGGTAGCTGAAGCCAAAGCGGCTTCAGGCGTTGCTGTGGCAGCGGTCGGGCCGCGCTATCTGGATGAGCGTCAGGACAATCCGCCGCCATTTATTCAGGTGGTCGGCTTGAAGGTTATGAGGCAGCCCTGTGCCTGCGGGGATTCTGTCGTCGATGTGAGTTATCTGATTGCGTCGGGTTGCCTGATTCCCATGCGAGCGTTGGATGTGGTGGGGCATATGCAGGAAGATCTGTTTATCGATTTTGTCGATATCGAGTGGGGTTTGCGGGCCAGGTCTAAAGGTTTTCTGTCCTTTGGGGCGTGCGCGGCATTAATGGACCACGACTTGGGTGATGAGCCCATCGAGTTTTTTGGAGAAAAATACCCGCTGCACAGTCCGCTTCGTCATTACTATCACTTTCGGAATGCGGTATGGATGTATAGGCAAGCCTGGTTACCTTTGCACTGGAAATTCGCTGATGGTTGGCGTTTGGTGCTGAAGTACGGTTTTTATACCCTGTTGGCCAAGCCGCGACATCAGCACTGGTGGATGATGACGAAAGGTGTATGGCATGCGTTGACCGGGCGTATGGGTCGTCTGAATTGATCGCGGTATCTATTGTCAGCCACGGCCATGGTGGCATGCTTGGACGGCTGGTCGAGTCATTACTCGGCTGTCCGGAAGTGGTTCAGGTTATCGTTACCCGAAATATTCCAGAATCCTGGGGGCTGGTGTCGAGTGATCGAATAACGATCATCGATAATACTGTCCCCAAGGGGTTTGGCGCAAACCACAATGCGGCGTTTAGGTTGTGCCACCAACCGTTGTTTTGCCCGCTGAATCCGGATATTGAATTGCTTGGTGATCCGTTTCCTGAGTTGGTTTCTGTCATGAACCGGGCTGCAGGTGCCTTGGTGGCGCCACTGGTCAAGTCGCCTGATGGTGGCGTGGAAGACAGCATGCGGCGTTTTCCGACCCTTCTATCGTTGGCCCGTAAAATGGTCGGTGGTGCCGATGGGCGTTATTTACTGACAGATGTTCACGAGAGCTTTCATCCGGAGTGGGTGGCCGGGATGTTCATGCTTTTTCGCAGCCCTGACTTTGCTCGTTTGGGAGGTTTTGACGAAGGCTATTTTCTCTACTACGAGGACGTCGACATCTGTGCTCGCGCCTGGAAGCTTGGGCTGAAAATCATTGCTTGCCCACAAGTGAGTGTCATTCACGATGCGCAGCGCGACAGTCACCGGAGTATTCGCCACCTGCGCTGGCATCTGGCGAGCATGGGTCGTTATTTCTGGAAGCACTGGGGGCGCTTGCCCGATGTTGCGTGATTGATTCGCGTAGATCTGTTTTATGAACTTGATCACCGGCGCCTCCGGCTTTATCGGACAGCATCTTTTTCGCGCGTTACGTGCGGATTCTCAGCGTTGCCGCATCTTGGTGCGCCAACCCGTATCGGACGCTGAGGCTATCGTTGCAGATTTGGCCGATAAAACCGCGTTGACCGCAGCATGCGCTGGCGTTGAGTGCGTTTACCATTGCGCCGGCTACGCCCATGCCTTTTCGTCGCTTTCCGGTGACGATGCGGCCCAGCATTGGCGAGTCAATTTCGAGGGAACGCGTAATCTTGTTGAGGCAGCTGGTCAGGCCGGGGTGAAGCGCTTCGTGTTTTTATCCAGCGTGAAAGCGATGGCTGAGCCTGGCGATGCATGCGTTGACGAAGACTTTTCCGGAGAACCTGAAACGGCCTACGGCCAAGCCAAGCGGGCCGGCGAAGAAGCTGTTCGGGCTGCTGGGCAGCGCTATGGAATGCACGTCGTTAACCTGCGGCTCGCCATGGTTTATGGGGCTGGCGGAAGGGGAAATCTTGAGCGTATGGGGCGTCTGGTCAAACGCGGCATTTTTCCACCGCTACCGGAAACCGGGAATCATCGCTCGCTGGTCCATGTCGATGACGTTGTGTCGGCAATGCGCTACGTGGCTGATGATGATCGTGCTGCTGGGCGAACGTACATTGTTGCCAGCACGGTGGCGCCATCGGGGCGCATGTTGTTTGATGCGTTGCGTGCTACACAGTGCATGCCGCCTAGTCGTTGGTCGGTTCCGGCTTGGGTGTTGCGCTTGGTGGCGAAGGCTGGTGACGGAGTGGAGAAATTGCTCCAGCGTCGTTTGCCGCTGGATAGCGAGGTGCTGGATCGATTGCTTGGCTCCGCCTGGTATTCACCGGCACGTATCGAGCGGGAGTTGGGGTGGCGCGCCAAGATTTCGCTGGCTGATGGATTGTCTGAAATGTTGAAGAAATGAAGCGGGTTTTTGATTTTTGTCTGGCGCTGATCGCGGCCATCATTTTGGCGTTGCCTGTATTGGTCGTGGCAATCCTGGTCAAAGTGACTTCGTCGGGCCCTGCGCTCTATTGGTCGGACCGGGTCGGTCGTCACAACCACATTTTCAAAATGCCGAAATTTCGCAGCATGCGTATCGGAACCCCGGCGGTGGCGACCCATTTGTTGACGGATCCAAAGGCTTATCTGACGCCGATTGGTTCCTTCCTGCGTAAATCCAGCCTGGATGAGTTGCCGCAGTTGTGGAGCATCCTGGTCGGCGACATGAGTTTTGTCGGGCCACGGCCGGCGCTGTTCAATCAGGATGACCTGATTGCATTGCGTACCGAAATGGGCGTTCATGAGCTAGTGCCGGGGCTGACCGGCTGGGCGCAGATTAATGGGCGGGATGAATTGCCGATTCCGGAAAAGGTCAAGCTGGATGTGGAATATTTGCAGCGTCGGTCGCTCTGGTTTGATATCTGGGTTGTTTGGTTGACCGCAGTCAAGGTCGTCAAACGCGATGGGGTGTCCCATTGATGCTCATGGTTTGATTCGCTGTCTGCTAGTCAGCCCTGGGCGGTTACAATCGGCAGCTAATTCAAAGATCGCTGCAGCTTTGCACACCCATTCAAGTGACTAAAGTTTTTCTTTCCCTCTTTGTTTTTCTTTTTGACCTGTCGGCCGTGGTTTTTGCGTGGGTGGGCGGGTTTTTGTTGCGTTTTAATTTTGATGTGCCGGCTAACTTTCTCGCCGTATTGGGCTGGGGCTTGGTGTTTTTATTGCCGACTCATGCGGTGGCTTGTCGCTTGGCGGGGCTCTATCGCGGTATCTGGATGTTTGCCAGTTTGCCGGATTTAAAGCGTGTTTTGCGAGCGATTGGCTTGTCGACCGCAGCATTGCTGGTCTTTTTTGTCTTCTATCGCTTCGAGCAGCAGCTTGTGCCGCGCTCTTTGTTGGTTCTTTTCCCAATGTTGATGATGCTCTACATGGGCGGTGGCCGGGCAGCCTACCGGATGTGGAAAGAGCATCGCCTGTATGGTGGCTTGATTGCTCAGGGTAAGCCGGTTGTGATCGTTGGCGCTGGGCGTGGTGGTGCGATGCTGGTGCGTGAATTGGAGCGCAGTGCTGACTGGCGCGTGGTCGGCCTGGTTGATGATGATCGCAGCAAATGGGGCAGGGAGCTCTCTGGGCATCCGGTGTTGGGTGGCATCGATGCTTTGCCTGAAATTCTGGCTGCAGAGAAGGCTTCGCACGTGATTTTGGCGATGCCGTCGGCAGCCGCTGATGCTTGTCGGCGGGCGACGGATTTGGCCGTTGAGGCTGGGGCGCATGTGTTTACCGTGCCCGGTCTGGAAGATGTGATGGCCGGGCGGGTGGCTATTTCATCGATTCGTCCGGTGGAAATCGAAGATCTGCTTGGCCGCGAACCGGTGTGGATCGATACGCCGCATGTGGCGGCGATGGTGGCCGGTAAAACCATACTGGTAACCGGCGCGGGGGGGTCGATTGGTAGTGAATTGTGCCGGCAGTTAGCCAGGTTTTTGCCTGCCCGACTGGTTTTCTACGAACAGAGTGAGTTCGCGCTTTACACCTTGGAGCAATGGTTTGCCGTCCATATGCCTGACACCCTTGTCGTGCCGCTGGCCGGTGATGTCAAGGATGCGGCGCGTTTGAACGAGGTATTTGCAGCTTATCTGCCACAAGTGGTTTTCCATGCTGCGGCTTACAAGCATGTGCCGCTCATGGAAGTGAGCAATGCCTGGCAGGCGGTGCGCAATAACGTTATGGGTACGCTGCTGGTGGCCGAAGCAGCGAGCCGTCTCAGTGTCGAGCGTTTTGTCCTGATTTCAACGGATAAAGCGGTTAATCCGACGAATGTGATGGGCGCAACCAAGCGCTTGGCCGAAATGGTCTGCGAAGCAATGCATCGGCAGGGGCTTGGTACGCAGTTTGAGATGGTGCGTTTTGGTAACGTACTGGGTAGCACGGGCAGCGTGATTCCAAAGTTTCAGGAGCAGATCGCGCGCGGCGGGCCGGTAACGGTCACCCATCCTGAGATCACCCGCTACTTCATGTCGATTCCCGAAGCGGCGCAACTGGTTTTACAGGCGGCGGCGATGGGGCAGGGTGGCGAAATTTTTGTTCTTGATATGGGTGAGCCGGTCAGGATCGTGGATTTGGCGCGCAAGATGATTCACCTTTGTGGATATGCTGACGATGAAATTCGTATCGAATTTACCGGCTTGCGTCCTGGCGAGAAGCTCTATGAAGAGTTGCTGGCAGATACTGAGCAGACTCGTCCAACGCCACATCCCAAGTTGCGAATTGCCCGGGCTCGTGCGGTCGACGATGATTTCTTGCTGAATTTGCGACCTTGGTTGGCCGAAACTTGCCAGAGTGATGAGTTTGTTCGTGAGGTACTGATGCGCCGAGTGCCTGAATACCATCCGGCGGCAAACCAAACCGATAAAATCACTGCTATCTGAATATTGACGAGCAGATTTTGTATGCACTTTTGCAGGACGACGCTTATCGATTCGTCGTCGATTTTTTAAAGCGGATTGAGCTGTAATCGGGCTCAGCTTCAGCAAATTTCATTCTGGAATGTTTCGGACTTTTTCATGGCATAGGTAAACTTGTGCTCTTTGTCGGTTCGAGTGTATGCCGTCCACCACTTGGGCCTACTGAACGTCAAATTTGAATGAAAGCACTCTTCTGATCATGGAATTTCTTGACCTTCCCCAGCTGATTTCTGCATCTGGCACGGTTCGCCTGCCCGGTTCAAAAAGCATTTCCAACCGTGTTCTTCTGCTTGCCGCGCTGGCTGAAGGAGAAACCGAAGTCCGCGACCTGCTCGCCTCCGATGACACCGAGCGCATGCTTGACGCCTTGAGGGCACTGGGGGTCGGTGTTACCCATCTCGGTGGCGAAAACTGGTTGATCAAAGGCTGTGCGGGAAGCTTTCCGGTCAAACAGGCTGAGCTTTTCCTCGGCAATGCCGGTACGGCGTTTCGTCCGCTGACTGCTGCCTTGGCGTTGGCCGGGGGCGATTATGTGCTCAAAGGTGTTGCCCGCATGCATGAACGACCAATTGGCGATCTGGTCGATGGTTTGCGTCAGTTGGGGGCGGATGTCACTTATCTTGGTAATGAAGGTTTTCCGCCGCTGCATCTCAAACCGGCATCAATTCAGCCAGGTGGTGTTGTCAAGGTGCGTGGCGATGTCTCAAGTCAATTCCTGACCGGTTTGCTGATGGCGCTGCCGCTGACGGGTGAGCTTGCTACGGTCGACGTCGTTGGTGAGCTGATTTCCAAGCCTTACATCGAGATTACGCTGGCCATCATGGCCCGTTTCGGGGTGCAGGTGCGGCGTGATGGATGGCAACGCTTTGTCGTGCCGGCCGGCAGTCGTTACGTTTCACCGGGAACGGTTTATGTTGAAGGCGATGCCTCCTCCGCTTCCTATTTTCTGGCACTGGGGGCGATTGGTGGTGGGCCGGTCCGTGTCGAAGGTGTCGGGCGAGATTCTATCCAGGGTGATGTGAAATTTGCCGAAGCCTTGGCGCAGATGGGGGCGCGCCTTGAGATGGGGCCGAACTGGATGGCGGCACAGGCGCCGGCAGGTGGCCTGGTTGCGGTCGACCTTGATTGCAACCATATTCCCGATGCGGCGATGACGCTGGCGACGGCGGCGCTGTTTGCCAAGGGAACGACGACGCTGCGCAATATTGCATCCTGGCGGGTCAAGGAAACGGATCGCATCGCCGCGATGGCGACCGAATTACGCAAGCTGGGGGCAGAGGTGGAAGAGGGCGAGGATTTCATCCGCGTTACGCCGGTCAGCCTGAGGCCTGCTGCCATCGATACCTACGACGATCACCGCATGGCCATGTGTTTTTCGCTGGCAGCTTTCGGCACACCGTTGCGGATTAACGATCCGAAATGTGTGGCCAAGACGTTCCCGGATTATTTCGAGCGTTTTGCCCAAGCGAGTAGAGCGGCACCGGTAATTGCCATCGACGGCCCTTCGGCTTCCGGCAAGGGAACAGTAGCGGCGCGGGTGGCGGCGGCGCTGGGTTTTGCCTATCTCGATTCCGGTGCCTTGTATCGGTTGACCGCGCTGGCGGCGCAGCGGGCAGGTGTTGATTGGGCTGACGAACCCGGCGTCACGGCGATTGCGCTAGCGCTTTATGTCGAATTTTCCGAAACGGATATTCGCCTGGATGGCCAGTTGGTTGGTGACGCTATCCGCACCGAGGAAGTATCGGCCGGTGCCTCGAAAGTGGCCGCCCTGCCTGCAGTTCGCGAGGCGCTGCTATTCCGGCAGCGTGCTTTCAATACGGCACCCGGTTTGGTCGGCGACGGCCGCGACATGGGCTCGGTGATTTTTCCGCAAGCGGTGCTCAAGGTCTTCCTGACAGCGAGTCCCGAAGTAAGGGCGGGGCGTCGTTATAAGCAGTTGATCGAAAAAGGTTTATCTGCTAATCTCCCCGACCTTCTGCTAGACCTGAAGCAACGTGACGAACGGGATTCCCAACGTAGCGTAGCGCCATTAAGGCAGGAGCCGGATGCCAGGTTGCTCGACACGACAGCGCTGACCATTGAACAGGCGGTCAGTCAGGTGTTGATGTGGGTTCGGGAAGCAATGTAGTCGATGTCGTAACGGTGTTGCCGGTCAGGTGGCCGGTAATTTGATTCAAACCCTAACCCGCTGTGGATTTCACGATTCGCGGCACGAAAGCTCTCTCCGTCAATGGAATCTTTTGCTCAACTATTTGAAGAATCCCTGGCTCGCCAGGAAATGCGTCAAGGCGAAGTCATCACTGCAGAAGTGGTGCTCATTGATCACAATTTCGTTGTGGTCAATGCCGGCCTGAAATCGGAATCCTATGTTCCGCTCGAAGAGTTCCTGAATGATCAGGGCGAACTCGAAGTCAAGGTGGGCGATTTCGTCCAAGTGGCTATCGAAATGCTGGAAGACGGCTATGGCGCAACCCGCTTGAGCCGCGATCGCGCCAAGCGCATCGCCGCCTGGAACTTCCTGGAACAAGCCCTGAACGACAACTCCCTGGTCACCGGTACGATTACCGGCAAGGTCAAGGGCGGCCTCACCGTCATGTCCAACGGCGTTCGTGCATTCCTGCCGGGTTCGCTGGTCGACATGCGCCCGGTCAAGGACACCACCCCGTACGAAGGCAAGACCCTCGAATTCAAGGTTATCAAGCTGGATCGTAAGCGCAACAACGTCGTGATGTCGCGTCGTGCCGTGCTCGAAGCTACCGCTGACAAAGATCGCGAAAAGCTGCTTGAAAACCTCAAGGAAGGTACCACCGTCAAGGGTATCGTCAAGAACATCACCGATTACGGTGCGTTCGTTGACCTCGGCGGCATCGATGGCCTGCTGCACATTACCGACCTGGCCTGGCGTCGCGTCCGTCACCCGAGCGAAGTGCTCAATGTTGGTGACGAAGTTACCGCCAAGATCCTCAAGTTTGATGCCGAGAAGAATCGCGTTTCTCTGGGCATGAAGCAACTGGGCGACGATCCGTGGGTTGGTATTGCCCGCCGTTACCCGGCTGGTACCCGCCTGTTCGGCAAGGTCACCAATCTGACCGACTACGGTTCATTCGTTGAAATCGAACAAGGCATCGAAGGTCTGGTTCACGTTTCCGAAATGGACTGGACCAACAAGAACGTTCATCCGTCCAAGGTTGTTTCCCTGGGTGACGAAGTCGAAGTCATGATTCTCGAAATCGACGAAGAGCGTCGCCGTATCTCCCTGGGCATGAAGCAGTGCCAAGCCAATCCTTGGGACGACTTCGCGATGAACCACAAGAAGGGTGACAAGGTTAAGGGCGCCATCAAGTCGATTACCGACTTCGGCATCTTTATCGGCCTGCCGGGTGGTATCGATGGTCTGGTGCACCTGTCCGACCTGTCCTGGAGCGCCACCGGCGAAGAAGCCATCCGCAACTTCAAGAAGGGTGACGAGGTTGAAGCACTGGTCCTCGCCATCGACGTCGAGAAAGAGCGTATCTCCCTCGGCATCAAGCAGATGGAAGGTGATCCGTACACCAACTTCATCGCTACCCACGAGAAGAACAGTATCGTGCGCGCTACCGTCAAGACGGTTGATGCCAAGGGTGCCGTGCTGACGCTGGATGGTGAAAACGAAGGTTATCTGCGCGCTTCCGAGTTTTCGCGTGATCGTATTGACGACCTGTCACAACACCTGAAGGTGGGTGATGTGGTTGAAGCGATGATCATCAACGTGGATCGCAAGACACGTGGTATCAACCTGTCGATCAAGGCCAAGGATAGTGCCGAACAGCAGGAAGCCATGCAGAAGTTCTCTGCTGACTCCAACTCGGCTGCTTCCGGTACGACCAACCTGGGTGCCCTGCTCAAGGCCAAGCTCAACCAGCAAGGCTGATAGGCTTAAAGCATGACCAAATCCGAGCTCATCGCCCGGCTGGCGGAGCGGTTTCCGCAGTTGGTGGCGAAAGATGCTGATTTTGCGGTGAAGGTGATTCTCGATGCGATGTCCGAAGCCTTAGTGCGCGGCGATCGTATCGAGATCCGCGGATTCGGCAGCTTTGCGCTCAACTACCGGCCACCTCGCACTGGCCGTAACCCCAAGTCGGGGGAGAAGGTCAGCGTACCTGCCAAATGGGTTCCCCATTTCAAGGCGGGCAAGGAACTGCGCGAACGGGTCGATCAGTCGATCTGACGCTGCGCAGATGCTATGTGGTAGATTCGGGGCAGTGAATTTCACTGCCCCTTTTTCTTTTTGAAGCCATGACTTTTCTGACCTGGGTCCTTCGGTTCATTATTTTCTTTTTCCTGCTCGTCTTTGCCCTGCGCAATACGCAGCCAGTAAACCTCCGATTCATTCTCGATCATGTTTGGGAGGCACCGCTGGTTATCGTTCTCCTGGTATTTTTCGCGGGTGGGGCAATTCTTGGCGTCTTGTCGGTTGTTGGCGTAATTTTTCGCCAGCGCCGTGAAATTTCGCGCCTCAAGCGTGAGGCGGCAAAATCGCAGCAACCGGCCATGCCGGAACCGCCAGCCCTGACATGAACGAATTTTTTGAATATTGGCAGCTGTTACTCATCCCGATGTTTTTCTTGTTGGGCTGGGCCGCTGCTCGCGTTGACATGCGGCAAGTGGTGCATGAGTCGCGCGCCTTGCCACGCTCCTATTTTCAGGGCCTCAATTTTCTGCTCAACGAACAGCCCGACAAGGCCATCGACTCTTTCCTTGAAGTGGCGAAAGTCGATTCCCAGACGGTCGAGTTGCACTTTGCGCTCGGTAATCTTTTCCGCCGGCGCGGCGAGACCGAGCGCGCCATTCGCATGCACCAGAATCTGATTGATCGCCCTGATCTCGATGATGGCGTCCGCCTGCATGCCCTTTCCGAGTTGGGGCAGGATTATCTGAAGGCCGGCCTGCTTGATCGGGCCGAGGAAATTTTCAACAAGCTGATCGGCACCAGGTTTGAAGATGAAGCCAAGCGTAGCCTGCTGGAAATTTTTCAGGCTGAAAAAGAGTGGTTGAAGGCGATTGAACTTGCCCGTGAACTGCCTGATGTTGCCTCGCAGCAGGAGGTCGCTGAGTTCTATTGCGAATTGGCAAGCAATGAAATCATGCGTTCCAAGCCGGACTCGGCTCGCGCCTACCTTGAGTTGGCCATGCAGCAAAACCGCAAATGTGTGCGGGCCAGTCTGTTGCAAGGCGATTTGCTGTTGCAGGAAGGCCGGCAGGAAGCTGCGATCGAAGCCTGGCAGCGTATTGAACAGCAGGATCCTGCCTATCTCGCGTTAATTGCCCAGCGCCTGCTGGAGAGCTATCGCAAGCTTGAGCGTCGTGACGAAGGTATCGCGCTGCTCAGTGTTTATCTCGAGCGCTACCCGTCGCTTGATCTGTTGGATGTCGTCTATCAGTTGGTGCTGGAAGGTGAGGGAACTGAAGCGGCTTACCGTCTGGTGCGAGCCGAACTCCAGCGTAATCCGACCCTGCTTGGTCTGGAAAAATTAATGAGTGCCCGGCTGCCTTTGGTGGCGCCGGAAGTCAGGCCTGATGTCGAACTGGCCAAGACAATCATCCAGGGCTATACCAAGCGACTGTCACGTTATCGGTGCGATAATTGTGGCTTCAAGGCACGCCAGTTTTATTGGCGCTGTCCGGCTTGTGGTGGCTGGGAAACTTATCCACCGCGTCGCAGCGAAGAATTCGATCAAACCTTGTAGGATACTTTTATGAAAATCACCGTTGTCGGCACCGGCTATGTTGGTCTGGTAAGTGGCACCTGTCTGGCTGAAGTGGGCAATGACGTTCTCTGTCTGGACGTCGACCCGGCAAAAATCCGCATTCTCGAAGAGGGTGGTATCCCCATCTACGAACCGGGCCTGCAGGAAATGGTTCGCCGCAACGTCGCCGCCGGCCGTCTGCACTTTACTACCGATATCGAGAAAGCCGTCCAGCACGGCACCATCCAGTTCATCGCCGTTGGCACGCCGCCCGACGAAGACGGCTCGGCTGATCTCCAGTATGTGCTCGCCGCGGCGCGCGGCATCGGCCGTCTGATGACCGATTACAAGGTGGTCGTTGACAAGAGCACCGTGCCGGTCGGTACTGGCGCCAAAGTCAAGGCGGCGATTCTCGACGAATTGGCCAAGCGTGCGGTCGACATCCCGTTCAGCGTTGTTTCCAACCCGGAATTCCTGAAAGAAGGCGCCGCGGTTGAAGACTTCATGCGCCCGGACCGCATCGTCGTCGGCGCCGAAGAAGAACAAGCCATCCACCTGATGCGCGCCCTCTACGCGCCGTTCCAGCGCAACCACGAACGCCTGATCATTACCGACGTCAAGAGCGCCGAACTCACCAAGTATGCAGCCAATGCCATGCTGGCGACGCGCATCAGTTTCATGAACGAACTGGCCAATCTAGCCGAAGTACTCGGGGCCGACATTGAAATGGTTCGCCAGGGCATTGGCTCAGATCCACGTATCGGCTATCACTTCCTTTACCCCGGCTGCGGTTACGGTGGTTCCTGCTTCCCGAAAGACGTCAAGGCGCTGATCAAAACCGCAGCCGACGATGCCAACATCAGCCTCAAAGTGCTGACCGCCGTCGAAGAAGCCAACGATGCCCAGAAGCACATCCTGACCGGCAAGATCAAAGGCCGCTTCGGCGACCTGAAGGGCAAGCATTTCGCACTCTGGGGGCTTTCCTTCAAGCCCAATACCGACGACATGCGCGATGCGCCGAGCCGTGAACTGATCGCCGACCTCTTTGCCGCCGGTGCCACCGTTTCCGCCTACGACCCGGTTGCCATGCACGAGACGCAACGTATCTTCGGCGACGAGCAGCGCCTGCAATATGTCGAGAATCCGATGGATGCCCTCGACAACGCCGATGCGCTGGTCATCGTTACCGAATGGAAGGAATTCCGCAGCCCGGATTTCGAAGCAATCAAGCAGACACTGAAGAACCCGGTGATCTTCGATGGTCGCAACCTTTACGATCCCAAGTTCGTGCGCGAGCTGGGTATCGAATATTTCGCCATTGGGCGTTAAGGGGCGATAAGCGGCATGCTGGAAAAAGTTGCACAGGTTCGCCTGCTGGTCGTTGGCGATGTGATGCTCGACCGTTACTGGTTTGGCGAAGTCAGCCGCATTTCGCCAGAAGCGCCGGTGCCGGTGGTCAAGGTCGAGCGGATCGAGGAGCGCCTGGGCGGGGCGGCAAACGTGGCACGAAATGCCGCTGCCGTCGGTGCCAAAACGGCGCTGCTTTCTGTTGTCGGTGACGATGAAGCGGGGCGGAGTTTGTCCCGCATGCTGGCTGAAGGTGAAATTGATGCCGGTTTGCACGTTGACCGCAACATTGATACCACCGTCAAGCTGCGTGTTATCGGCCGCCAGCAGCAGTTGTTGCGCATTGATTTTGAAACGACTCCCTCGCATGAAATCCTGCAAGCCAAGCTGTCGGAGTTTGAAAAACGGGTTGCCGAATCCGATGTTGTAATCCTCTCCGATTACGGCAAGGGCGGCCTGACCCATATCGCCGAGATGATCCGTCTGGCCCGTGCTGCCGGCAAGCCTGTGCTGGTCGATCCTAAAGGTGATGACTACGCGAAATACGCCGGGGCAACGGTGATTACGCCCAATCGTTCGGAGCTGCGCGATGTGGTTGGGCGCTGGTCGTCCGAAGAGGAACTGGCTACCAAAGCGCAGAAACTTCGCGGCGAACTTGGCCTCGAAGCTCTTTTGGTGACGCGCAGCGAAGAGGGTATGACTTTGTTCTCCGAGGGGGAAGTCCATCATCAGGCTGCGCATGCGCTTGAAGTATTCGATGTTTCCGGTGCCGGCGATACGGTCATCGCGACGTTGGCCGTCATGCTGGCGGCGGGTGCTGACTGGGATGAAGCCATCCGCACCGCCAATATTGCGGCCAGCATCGTTGTCGGAAAGCTGGGTACGGCCGTTGTCACGCGCGAAGAACTCGCCGCTGCTTTGTAAGGAAAAACCATGTACATCGTTGTGACCGGCGCCGCCGGCTTTATCGGTTCGAATATCGTCAAGGCGCTCAATGAGCGTGGCGTTACCAAAATCATCGCGGTCGATAATCTGACCAAGGCCGACAAGTTCAAGAATCTGATCGACTGCGAAATTTCGGATTACCTCGACAAGCACGACTTCATCGAGCGCATCCAGGCCGGCCATTTCGAAGGTGAGATCGATGCCATTTTCCATGAAGGTGCCTGTTCCGACACCATGGAAACCGACGGCCGCTACATGATGGAGAACAACTACCGTTATTCGATGATTCTGCTTGACTGGTGTCAGGATCAGGATGTCCAGTTCCTCTATGCTTCAAGTGCGGCGACCTATGGCAGTACCAGCGTTTTCAAGGAAGAGCGGCAATACGAAGGGCCGCTCAACATCTACGGTTACTCCAAATTTTTGTTTGATCAGGTTGTCCGGCAGCGCCTGGCGAAGGATCCGTCATCGCAGATCGTCGGCTTCCGTTATTTCAACGTCTATGGCCCGAGAGAAACCCACAAGGGGCGCATGGCTTCGGTCGCTTTTCATAACTTCAACCAGTTCCGTGCCGATGGCAAGGTGAAGCTGTTTGAGGGGTCGCATGGTTACCCGAATGGCGGCCAGCAGCGTGATTTTGTCTATGTTGGTGATGTGGCCAAGGTCAATCTGTTCTTCCTTGATCATCCGGAAAAATCCGGTATCTTCAATCTCGGTTCTGGCCGGGCGCAGACTTTTAACGATGTCGCAGTGGCTGCGGTCAACGGCTGTCGCAAGGCAAAAAACGAAGCGTTGCTGACTGTGGAAGAACTGCGGGCACAGGGCTTGCTCGAGTACATCGCCTTCCCCGAGGCGCTGAAGGGCAAGTATCAGGCATTCACGCAGGGCGATCTGACCCGCCTGCGTGCCGCTGGTTACGATGCGCCGATGGCCACGGTTGAGGAGGGTGTCTCCCAATATATCGAGTGGCTCAATCGCAATGTATAAAACTCTGCAGGATTTTGTCGGAAACACGCCGCTGGTGCGCCTTGTCCGTATTCCCGGTGCTGACAATGACAAGCGTGGTAACGTCATTCTGGCCAAGCTGGAAGGTAACAACCCGGCCGGTTCGGTGAAGGACCGGCCAGCACTGTCGATGATCGTCCATGCCGAGGCACGCGGCGACATCAGGCCGGGTGATACGCTGATCGAGGCGACCTCCGGCAACACCGGCATCGCGCTCGCCATGGCGGCGGCGATGAAGGGTTACAAGATGATCCTCGTCATGCCGGAAAATCAGAGCATCGAACGCCGGCAGACGATGCGTGCCTTTGGCGCCGATCTGGTGCTGACGCCGAAGGATGGCGGCATGGAACTGGCGCGTGATGTGGCCGATAAAATGCGCGACGAGGGGAAGGGCATCATCCTCGACCAGTTCGGTAACCCGGATAATCCGCTGTCTCACTTTGAAGGTACCGGCCCGGAAATCTGGCACGATACCGATGGCAAGATCACGCATTTCGTCTCCAGCATGGGAACGACCGGCACCATCATGGGGGTCTCCAAATTTCTCAAGGCGCAGAACCCGGCGATCCAGATCGTCGGTTGCCAGCCGGAAGATGGTAGTCAGATTCCCGGTATCCGCAAATGGCCGGAAGCCTATCTGCCCAAAATTTACGATAAAACCAATGTCGACCGTATCGAATACGTTGGTCAGGCCGATGCCGAGGCAATGACCCGGCGACTGGCCATGGAAGAGGGTATCTTCGCCGGTATTTCCTCCGGCGGCGGTGTTGCCGTAGCCCTGCGACTATCGCAACAACTGGAAAATGCCGTGATTGTCAGCATCATTTGCGATCGCGGTGACCGTTATCTGTCGACGGGTGTCTTTCCGGCGTGAAACCAGTCCTTGTTTTTGACATCGAGACCATTCCCGATGTCGCCGGCCTGCGTCGGTTGAATGATCTGCCGGCTGCACTTTCCGATGATGAAGTCGCCGAACTTGCCTTTCAGCAGCGCCGGGCCAAAACCGGGCATGATTTCCTGCAACTGCACTTGCAGCGCATCGTTACCATTTCCTGCGTTCTGCGGACCAGTGACGGGCTGAAAGTCTGGTCGCTGGCCGAACCGGCGCATGGCGAAGGTGAAATCATCCAGCGTTTCTTCGACGGCATCGAGAAATTCACGCCGCAGATTGTTTCCTGGAATGGCAGTGGTTTTGACCTGCCGGTATTGCATTATCGCGGCATGCTGCATGGCGTCAGCGCGCCACGTTATTGGGATCTCGGTGACGGCAACTATGCCGATAGCCGCGATTTCAAATGGAATAACTACATCAGCCGTTACCACACCCGGCACCTCGATTTGATGGATCTGCTGGCGCTTTACAATGCCCGCGCCAATGCGCCACTCGACGATCTGGCCAAGCTCTTCGGCTTTCCCGGCAAGCTCGGTATGGATGGCGGCAAGGTGTGGGAAGCCTGGCAGGCCGGCAAGAGCGCCGATATTCGCGACTATTGCGAAACCGATGTGATCAATACCTATCTGGTCTATAACCGCTTCCGCCGCCTGCGCGGCGAACTGAGCGCCGCCGAGGAAATTGCCGAGTGCGAGTTCGTCAAGGCTCAGCTCGGCAAGATCGGCGCCCCGCACTGGCAGGAGTTTCTCACTGCCTGGCGATGACAGTTTCTAGCACGACGTTATAATCACAAGTTCTCAAACCAAACGCAGAGAGATCACGATGGCCCTGAACAACGTTCCTTCCGGCAAGTCCCTTCCCGATGATTTCAATGTCATCATCGAAATCACCGCCCATTCCGACCCCGTCAAGTACGAAGTCGACAAGGAGAGCGGCGCGATCTTCGTCGATCGTTTCATGTCCACCTCCATGCACTATCCCTGCAACTACGGCTACATTCCGCACACCATCGCCGGTGATGGTGATCCGGTCGACGTGCTGGTGATCAGCCCTTTCCCGCTGCCGCCAGGTGTGGTCGTCCGTTGCCGTCCGCTCGGCCAGTTGTCGATGACCGACGAAGGTGGTGAAGATGCCAAGCTGCTGGCTGTTCCGGTCGACAAGCTGACCCCGCTCTACAAAGACCTCAAGACTTTCGAAGATGCACCGGAATTGCTGCGCAAGCAGATTTCCCACTTCTTCGAGCATTACAAGGATCTTGAGCCGGGTAAATGGGTCAAGGTTAATGGCTGGGAAGGCATTGATGCCGCCAAGAATGAAATCACGGAAGGCGTCAAGCGTTTCAACGACGCGAAAGACAAGCCGGCTTACTAATCGATGCTGCGTATCGCCGTTGCCCAGTTCAACGCCACTGTCGGTGATCTGACCGGCAACGTCGAACGTATCGTTGAATGCGCCGCGCTGGCTAAAGCGCGCGGCGCTCAAGTATTACTGACGCCGGAACTGGCGTTATGCGGTTACCCGCCGGAAGACCTGTTGCTGCGCCCGGATTTCTACCGGGCCTGCCAAAGGGCGCTGGATGAATTGGCGAGCTGGGTTGAGGGTATCGCCCTGATTGTTGGCTTTCCGGAAGAGCATGAAGGCAGTCGTTACAATGCGGCTGCGGTCATTGAAAATGGCCAAAAAACTGCGGTTTACCGCAAGATTCGCCTCCCGAACTACGAAGTTTTTGACGAGAAGCGTTATTTCGACGCGGGCAGTGAAGCCTGCGTCGTGACGCTCGGCGGTGTCCGTTGCGGTATCAATATCTGCGCCGACATCTGGGAACCTGGTGCGGCCGAACTGGCGCATGCCGCGGGGGCCGAACTGCTGCTGGTTCTCAATGCTTCGCCCTGCCATCTCGAAAAACACGAACAACGTGCCCAGGTGCTGGGTGATCGGATCAAGGCGACGGGAATCCCTGCCGTTTATTGCAATCTGGTCGGTGGCCAGGACGAGTTGGTGTTCGATGGCGCCTCGTTCGCCCTCGACGCGCAGCAAAATTGCCGGATGCGCCTGCCGCAGTTCGTGGAAGCGTTGGGGGTCGTTGATTTTGATGCCGGAAGTTTGCGCTCCGACGACATGGTGAGCGAGTTGTCCGTTGAGGCCGAGGCTTATCAGGCACTGGTGCTTGGTGTCCGTGACTACATCGGCAAGAGTGGCTTCAAGGGTGCCATCATCGGCTTTTCCGGTGGTATCGACTCGGCGCTGACCCTGTGTGTTGCGGTCGACGCGCTGGGCGCTGAAAAAGTGCGGGCGGTGATGATGCCGTCGCCCTACACCGCGCAGATGAGCCTGGACGACTCGCGGGCGATGATCAAAACGCTCGGCGTAGGTTACGACGAAATTCCCATTTCGCCAGCGATGCAGATCTACCAGGCGATGCTCGACCCGCTTTTTGCCGGTCTGCCGGCTGATACCACGGAAGAGAATATTCAGGCCCGGATTCGTGGCAATCTACTGATGGCGCTTTCCAACAAAACTGGTGCGTTGGTTCTGACCACCGGTAACAAGTCGGAAATGGCGGTCGGCTACTGTACGCTGTACGGCGACATGGCCGGTGGTTTTGCAGTCATCAAGGATGTCTACAAGACGCTGGTCTATCGACTGTCGCGCTACCGGAATTCAATATCGCCAGTCATCCCGGAAAACATCATCGTTCGGCCGCCCTCGGCCGAGTTGAAGCCGGACCAGACCGATCAGGACTCCTTGCCGCCCTACGATGTGCTGGATGCCATCGTCCGTGCCTATATGGAAGAAGACCGCAGCCC
>Ga0073902_10000423_pt1 | contig 25827 bp, 21 predicted proteins | sample KloWWTmeKNB19Kit_FD_66667 | JGI IMG/M metagenome (GOLD analysis project Ga0073902, IMG submission 66667) | Active sludge microbial communities from Klosterneuburg, Austria, studying microevolution and ecology of nitrifiers - Klosterneuburg... | ecosystem: Engineered > WWTP > Aerobic digester >...
GGCCTTGCTGGCATCGATCTGAGCCCGGGCCGCGGCGAGCTGCTCGGGCCGAGCGCCGGCGCGAATCTCATCCAGACGGGCCACGGCCAGATCGAGCTGGGATTGGGCCTGCTCAATATCGGTCGCACGGGCGGGTTGCTGCGCCCGGTCCAGGGCAGCCCGGGCCTGCTGCACAAACTGGTAGGCGGCCGTCATCGCTGCTGTGTCCGAAGGCTTGCGGGCACGGTCGGCGGCGGCCTTGGCGGCCGCGTGATTGTTGGTGGCCTGCTCGAGCGCCAGGGACTGGGGGGACGCGCCGATCCCGGCCGGATTGCGCGAGAAGGCCAGGTCGTAGGCGCCCTGGGCCAGGCGCAGCGCGGCCTCGGCATTGCGCAAGGCCGCGTCGGCGGCGGCGATGTCCTCCGGCTGCGGCCCGACCCGGGCCTTGTCGTAGGCGGCCTGGGCGGCGGCGAGCGCCGCTTTGGCCGCATCGATCTCAGAAGGTCGGGCCGCGTCCAACGTGCGCGTGTAGGCGGCCCGCGCGCCCATCACCGCCGCCTCGGCCTGGCGGATCTGCTCAACGGTCGCCCCCTTGGCCAGGAGGTCCCATGCGGCCTGGGTGGCGGCGATCGCGGCATCGGCCTGCTTGGCCTGGGCGCGGGCGAGGGCGTCATCGAGCTGGACGAGGAGCTGCCCGGCCTTGACCGGCGCGCCCGCGTCCGCGGTGACGGTGATGACCCGCCCGCCGATCTCGGCCATGACCGCAATCTCGGGCGCCTCGACCGTCCCTGAGCCCGTAATCGGGCCGGCTGCGGGCTGGGCGCAGCCTGCCAGTGAGGCCAGCAGGGCCAACATCGGAATTCCCCGTCGAATCGGTTGCATGATTTGTCAAGACCTGTGTTCTGGCGCGATATCCACCGGCTCTGCCGTTGGATATCGCGCCAGAACTCAATCCAATCTCTTTCGGAAGCGCAGGGCCGCCGCGGTCATGATCGCCACGCCGAAGATAGCCAACGCAAGGATCTCGGTCTGCAGGGCTTCCGCCCCCACCCCCTTGATCATCAACGAGCGGATCACGACCAGGTAGTAGCGCAGCGGGATGAAGTACGAGATCACCTGCAAGGCCGGCGGCATGGCCTGCAAGGGAAAGATGTAGCCCGAGACAAAGATCGTTGGGAGCAACGTCGCATAGACGATGAGATACGACTCCTGCTGGGTGCTTGCAATGGTCGACGCGAACAACCCAATCCCAAGGCTCGAAATCAGGAATAGCCCCGACAGCAGCGCGATCAGGAGCAGATCGCCCCGGATCGGGACTTTGAACCAGAAATGCCCGATCAGCAAGATTTCAGACGTGTTGAAGAAGGCCAGAATCGCGTAGGGAATAAGCTTGCCCAGCACCAGCTCCCACGGCCGGATCGGGGTGACGATGAGCTGCTCTATGGTCCCCCGCTCGCGCTCGCGCACGATGGCCGAGGCGGTGAGCAGCGACGTGATGGCATACATGATCACCCCGAACAGACCCGGCACAAAGAAATAGGCCGAAATCAGGTCGGGGTTGTACCAAACCTGGGTGCGCACGTCCAGGGGAAGTTGGATGGAAGCGGGCTGACCCCGCCGATCCAGCCGCTCGGCGAGCAGCGCGGTCCCGTGGGCCTGACCGATCAGTTGGGCGGCCGCAAGCGAGGTCGAGGCCACGGTCGGGTCGCTGCCATCCAGGATGAAGGCGACTTCGGCGACCCCCGCGCTATTCACCCGCGCCCCATACCCAGGCGGGATGATCAGCGCCGCGCGGGCCTTGTTGCCGTCGACCAGCGCGCGCAACTCGCGCTCCGAGTCGACCTCGTACTCCAGCCGGAAATAGTCGGCCACCTTGAATGCATTGAGCAACGCCCGGGCGGGCGGACTGCGATCCTGGTCAAACACGGCCAGGGGCACGTTGCGCACGTCATTGTTGGCGACATAGCCCAGCAGGAAGAGCTGGATGATGGGGATAAGCAAGGCCAGGACCAGGGTGCGCGGGTCGCGCACAATCTGGATGAACTCCTTGACAATAAGGGCCCCAAGGCGTGAGTTCGGCACGTGCTTCTCCTTGCTCGATGCAACCGTACATCATGCGCCTTCAATGTTCGATCCGAATCAGCCACCTGAACGGCTCCAGACTGCCCAGATGGGCTTTTTTCGGAATTGATATCCCTCGGCTCCGCCAGGGGATATCAATTCCGGGGTATGCAGGTTGGAGCCTGGCCCAATGCGAGTAACATACCCGGCCATGAAGATCCTCGGTATCCTTCGTCGCGTCGTCCCCATCGTGCTGGCTGTGTTGCTCGTGCTGCTGGTCGTCAGCGGCGGAGCCTTCGTGCTCGTCACCCGCAGTTCCTTTCCCCAGACCACCGGGACATTGAAGCTGGACGGCCTGACTGGCAAGGTCGATGTCATCCGCGACAAGTTCGGCGTGCCGCACATCTACGCCGACACGCCCGAGGATCTGTTCCGGGCGCAGGGCTTTGTCCATGCCCAGGACCGCTACTTCCAGATGGAGTTCTCGCGCCGCATCGGTCAGGGCCGCCTGTCTGAGCTGTTCGGCGCCAGCGCGCTGAATCAGGACAAGTTCATCCGCACGATCGGCTGGGCGCGAACCGCCCAGGAAGAGGCCGCGAACATGGCGCCCGAACTCAAGCGCTACATGGAGGCCTACGCGGCGGGTGTCAACGGCTACATCCTGCCAAACGCCGACAAGCTCGGCTTCGAATTCAAAGTGCTGGGCCTGATCGGCCGGACCTTCAAGCCCGAGCCGTGGGCGCCGGTGAACTCGCTGACCTGGGGCAAGGCCATGGCCTACAACCTGGGCGGAAACATGGACGACGAGCTGCTCCGGGCCGCGCTGCTGGCCAAGGGCGGGCGCCAACTCGCCGACACGCTCATGCCGCCCTACCCGCGCGACATGCCCGTCATCGCGCCCTCGGCCGCCTCGAGTGACAGCGGGGCGCCGGCCGAAGCCTATATTTTCGAAGAGACCCTGGCCGGCGATCTGGCGCTCGAGATGCTGGCGGCCAAGACCGAAGTCATGGGCTTGATCGGGCTCAATCACGAATCCGACATCGGCAGCAACAACTGGGTCATCGGCGGCGCGCGCACCACGACCGGCAAGCCGATCCTGGCCAACGACCCGCACCTGGCCATTCAAATGCCCTCGATCTGGTATCAGGTCGGGCTGCATTGCCGGGTCGTTTCGGCCACCTGCCCCTTCGACGTGGCCGGGGTGTCTTTCGCCGGGGTGCCCGGGGTCGTCATCGGCCACAACGCCCGCATCGCCTGGGGGGTGACCAACGTCGGGCCCGACACCCAGGACTACTACATTGAACGCCCAAATCCGGCCAACCCGGACGAGTTCGAATTCAAGGGCGCCTTTGAGAAGGCAAGGATCGTCGACGAAGTCATCAACGTCGGGGGCGGCCAGCCGGTGAACATCAAGGTCCGCATCACCCGGCACGGCCCGATCATGAGCGATGTCGTCGGTGACCTCAAGACCGCCTACCAGCAGCCTGTGTCGCTGCAATGGACATCCCTCACCCCGGGCAGCCTGGTCGCCGCGGTCTTCGGGCTGAACAAGGCCCAGAGTTGGCTCGACTTCCGGGTCGCCCTGCGTGACTGGGATTCGCCGTCGCAGAACTTCGTTTACGCCGACGTCGATGGCAACATCGGCTATCAGATGCCGGGCCGGATTCCCATCCGCGCCAGCGGTGACGGCGAAGCGCCGACGCCGGGTTGGACGGGCGATACCGAGTGGACGGGCTTCATTCCCTTCGACGACCTGCCCTCAGTCTTCAACCCGCCCGAGGGCTACATCGTTACCGCCAACAACGCGGTTGTTGACGCCTCAAAGTACAAGCGCTTCATTGCGAAGGACTGGGATTACGGCTTTCGCGCCCGCCAGATCACGTCTCTCGTGCTGGCCAAGGACAAGCACTCGGTCGACGATATCCGCCAGATGCAGTTCGACGTAACCTCGGGTCTCGCCAACGATGTAATCCCATACGTGGCCAATATCTCCGTGCGGGATGATGCGCTGATCAGCGCGGCCCTGGACGCGCTCAAGGCCTGGGACCGCCGCTCAACCCGCGATCAGGTCGGGCCGCTGATCTTCGAGACGTTCTGGATCCAGCTCGGCCACAACATCTTTGACGACGAACTCGGCCCCGAGCTGGCCCAGGATGCGGTCAACACCGGCACGGCGACCAAGACCGCGGTGCGCCAGGCCCTGGCCGATCCTTCATCGCGCTTTTGGGACGATGTGACAACCGGCGGCGTCACGGAAACCCGCGAGCAACTAATTCTGAAAGCCTTCCGTGAGACGGTCGTGAAGCTCAAGGCCCAATACGGCGATGACGTCAAGAAGTGGACCTGGGGCACGCCCCACACGGTCACGTTCAAAAATCAGACCCTCGGACAGAGCGGCACGGCCCCGATCGAGTCGATCTTCAACCGCGGGCCCTTCCCCGCGGATGGGGCCAGCGGCGCGGTCAACAACCTGGGCGGCGGCGGCACGACCTATCGGGTGTCGTCAGGCCCATCGCTGCGCCTGGTCGCAGACCTCAGCGACTTCAGCAAGTCGCTGCTCATCCACACCACCGGCCAAAGCGGCCACACCTACAACCCGCACTACGATGACATGATCGGGCCGTATCTGGCCGGCCAGAACAACCCGATGCTGTGGACGCGAGCGGACGTGGACAAAAACGCCGAGGCGTCGCTGACTCTGACGCCATAGGTTTCCTGACGGAGTGTTTTGCCAGATGCGATATCCCCCGGCTCCGCCGGGGGATATCGCATCTGGCATACATTTCTGTCATTTCCACACGGTGGCGTCGACGGCGACCTCGCCCTTCTCATCGGCCAGCCACGGACCCAGGCGGATCGAGCCAGCATCGGCGAGGCGCCGCAGCGTTGCGGCGACTTCAGTCTTCGTCCAGCCAAACAGGCGCTCAAGGTCGCGCGGTGTCCCGGCCACCACGTTTTGGATGTGGCGCATGGCCAGAGTCGCGCGCGCGTCACCACGCGAGATCTCGCGCGCCCGGTCCGGCAGATCGGGATACCAGCGCGACACGATGTCGTAGATAAAGGCATAGCGCCATGCCCCCGCTTCGGCGATGCCGACCGGCAAGACCTTAAGCCCGGCCTGGAGTTGGCCCAAGGCCTTGTCGAAACGGCCCTTGCTTTCATCCCCATACAAGTTCGCCTTGCGCTTCAGGTCAATCGCATGCAGCGGCCCATGGGTCATCAAGGCCTCGTAGATCGCCTTGGATTCGGCGCTGAACGTGCCCGCCTCGTACTCAGCCAGATAGTCGTCATCGCCCCCGAAGTTCTCGCTCAGCGCGTAGAAGGCAGGCAACAGGCTCAGCGACACGAGGGTGGCTTTCTGGCGCAGCAGCTTGCCGTAATACCACCAGCGTTTGTCCAACGAACGATCTTTCGTGTTCCAGGTCAGCGAGATGGTCGGATCATCGTGCTTTGGGGTGGTTTCCTTGTCGAATCCGGCGACCGCCTGGTAGACCGTGGGCGCGACTAACCCGTTGACATTGAAAAGCAGGCAGAAACCAACATCCTCGACAAAGGCTCGAATATCGTCCTCGTTTCGGCAACGCAAACCCGGTTTGCGGCGGAAGCGCAGGTTTCGGCGGCGCTCGAGATCGGCAAGAGCGAGGGGTTTCGGCGCGCTCGGCATGTTGGGATTATCCATGTTCTACCCAGCGGTGAGCCGAGGGGCGTGCCAGCATGACTCAGGTATCTTTCCGCAGATTACGCAGATTTCCGCAGATTCATTTTCTAGACCAATCGGCGAGAATCTGCGTAATCTGCGGATAGATCCCAGCCGCGGAAGGGACGCAATCAGGCGCGATGCAGGTTTTGTCCGCCGATTACGCAGATTCTCGCCGATTCTTTTTCAAATCCAATCGGCGGAAATCTGCGAAATCTGCGGATAGATCCCCAAGTCCGTATAATCGCGCTCATGCCTGACACCCCTCCCGCCGATTGCGCGGTTGAACTGCGCGATGTCGTCAAGAAGTTCGGGGATGTGACCGCCGTCGATCACGTGTCGCTGGCCATACGCAACAAGGAATTCTTTGCCATGCTCGGCCCCTCCGGCTGCGGCAAAACGACCTGTTTGCGGATGATCGCCGGTTTCGAGCGACCGAATTCCGGCGAGGTCTACATCAACGGCGAAGCGCAGGGCGCCACGCCGGCCTTCGAGCGCAACGTCAACACGGTCTTTCAGTCGTACGCCCTGTTTCCGCACATGACCGTGGCCCAAAACGTCTCATTTGGCCTTGAGATGCGCGGCGTCGCGCCTGCCGACATCAAACGGCGGGTCGGTGAAGCCCTCGACCTGGTGCGGCTGCCGCAGATGGCGGGGCGCTACCCAAAGCAAATGTCGGGCGGGCAGCAACAGCGCGTGGCGCTGGCCCGGGCCCTGGTGAATCGGCCTCAGGTCCTGCTGCTGGACGAGCCGCTCGGGGCCCTGGACCAGAAACTGCGCAAGGAGATGCAGCTCGAGCTCAAGTCCCTGCAGACTCAGGTCGGCATCACCTTCGTATTTGTCACCCACGACCAGGAAGAGGCGTTGACGATGAGCGACCGGATCTGCGTGATGTCGCAGGGGCGGGCCTTGCAGGTTGGCACACCGGTGGAGATCTACGAGCGGCCCAACTGCCGCTTTGTCGCCGACTTCATCGGCGAGACCAATTTCGTCGACGGCAAAATCACCGGGATCGAGGGCGAATTCGCAACGGTCCAATCCGCAGCAGGCCTGCGCTTTGTCGGTCGAATCGACCCTGCGCCAGGCCAGCGGCCAGTTGCGGGCACTGCGGCCACCCTGTCGATCCGGCCCGAGAAAATGGTATTGGCCGACAAACGGCCAGACGCGTCGGCCAATGCCTACGAGGTCAAGGTCATTTCGGTCGGCTACGTCGGATCCGACACCCGCGTCGTCGTGTCCCTGGGCGGCGAACGGGTTGACGTGTGGGAGCAAAACAGCGTCAGCACGCTTGATCCGAACTACTTCTTCCGGACCGGTGAAACGGCCTGGCTCACCTTCAAGCCAGACAACGGACTGGTGCTGACCGCCTAGGGTGGAAAGGAGACATCAGCATGATGCGTTTGCTTCGCCAACGAAAAGGTCTGCAATTGTTTGGCCTGATGTTGCCGGGTGGCTTCTGGCTCATCGTCTTCTTCCTGCTGCCCATCGCAGTCATTGGCGCCATCAGCCTGATGGGCCGTGATGATCTCGGCAGCCCCACCCTGCCCCTGACGCTCGACGCGTACATCGAGGCCTTCGACCCCATCTATCTCGAGCTTTTCCTCTTCTCGCTCTGGCTGTCATTCCTGACCACGATCGCGACCCTGGTGATTGCGATGCCAGTCGCCTTGTTCATCACCCGGCTGCCAAAGAAGTGGCGCAACACCATGGTCTTCCTGGTGATGATCCCGTTCTGGACCAACTTTTTGGTCCGCACCTACGCCCTGCTATTTCTCATGCGCGCCAACGGACCGATTAATAACGCGCTGATGGACCTGAAACTGATCGCCGAACCCTTGAGCATGTTGTCGACGCCCATGGCGGTTTGGATCGGCCTGGTCTACGGAAACCTGCCCTTCATGATTCTGCCGCTGTATTCCTCGCTCGAAAAGTTCGACTGGACCTTGATCGAGGCAGCCCAGGACCTTGGCGCAAATACCAGCAAGGCCTTCTTCCGAGTGATGCTCCCGCTGACGGCGCCCGGGCTGTTGGCAGGCTCCATCCTCACCTTCGTCCCCGCGGTTGGCTCATACATCACCGTCGAACTCATGGGCGGCGGCAAGACCACGATGATCGGGCGGGTGATCGCAACCCAATTCGGCACGGCCGGAAACTGGCCGCTCGGGTCGGCGATGTCGATCGTGCTGATGGTCATCGTCACCATCGCCGCGCTCCTGTATTTCCGGGCCGGGCGCGGCGAGCGCATCGCCCTCTAGACGAAAAAAGGGCCAACACCATGAGCACACCAACTTCAGGGACTACGCTGGGCTTCAAGAGACGCAGCCAGCCTCTCATCCCCTACGAAACCGCCGGGAAACTGGGGCGCTTCGGGCTGCTCTCCATCGCGCTGCTTACCTTCGCCTTTCTGTATGTCCCGATCATTGTGCTGGTGATTTTCTCGTTCAACAGCGCCCGCACCGGCGCGGTCTGGCAAGGCTTCACCCTGTCATGGTACGAGAAGATGCTCGGCAACGAGCGCCTTATCGAAGCAGCCCTGAAGAGCCTCATCATCGCCGGGGTGTCCACCCTGATCTCAGTCGTCATCGGCACGCTGACCGCCCTGGCCATGGAACGCTATCGCTTCCGCTCCAAGCCAATCTGGGATGGATTGCTCTACATGCCCGTCATCGTGCCGGAAATCGTGGCCGGCGTCTCACTCGCCATGTTCTTTGGCCTGCTCAGCGGGGGGATCCGCTCGATCGTGACCGCCCTCACCGGAGAGGTGCCTGACGATGTGGATGTGCGCGGTTTCTTCACCCTGGTGGTCTCGCACGTGGCGTTCTCGATGCCGTTTGTCTATCTCACCGTTCGAGCGCGTCTGGCGGATTTCGACCACGCGCTGGAAGAAGCGGCCCAGGACCTTGGCGCCAATGAGATTCGCACCTTCTTTCGGATAACCCTGCCGCTGCTCATGCCGGGCGTCATCAGTGGCGCGCTGCTCGCCCTGACCTTGTCGATCGACGACTTCATCATTTCGTTCTTCGTCAACGGCAAGGGCTGGAATACCCTCCCGATCTACATCTGGTCGGCGTTGAAGCAGGGCGTCACGCCTGAGATCAACGCGGTGTCGACCGCGTTGCTGCTTTTCTCGATTGGCATCGTCGTGCTGTCGCTCGTCATTCAGCGGCGCCAGACATAGGGGCAGGTCGTTTGGCCAAACGGCGCAATCCCGCGCCGAAGCGTGGGATTGCGCTTCACCCTATTGGAATTTCCGATAGAATGCGCGGCATGGCGCCGGGGTATCCGCGCCGCATGAAGTTCGGTATCGACACAAGGAGTAAGAAGACGTGACCCACACCCGCAGACTGTCGTTTGCCTCTTTTGCCCTGGCCGGCGCCCTGTTGCTCTCGGCCTGTGGCGCGGCCGCCACGCCGACGGCCGTTCCGCCCAAACCCACCGAGGCCCCCAAGCCCACGGAAGCCCCCAAGCCCACTGAAGCGCCGAAGCCCGCCGCGACGGCGGTGCCCCCGACGGCCGTGCCGCCAACCGCGGTGCCCCCAACCGCGACGCCGGTGCCCAAGCCGACCGAAATGCCGCCCTGCGGCGACAAGGCCAAGCTGTCGAAGACCCTGTCGCTCTACAACTGGTCGGATTACATCGCCGACGGCGTGCTGTCCGCGTTTGAGAAGGAATGCGGGGTCAAGATCGCCATCGACAACTATGATGACAACGAGTCGCTGTTCGCCAAATTCCAGGCGGGCGGAAACCCCGGCTATGACCTGGTCGTGCCTTCGGACTACATGGTCGAAAAGATGATTGCAGCCGGCATGCTGCTCAAGATTGACTACGCGAACGTGCCCAACGTCGCCAACCTCGATCCCACCCGGCGCAATCTGTACTTCGATCCCAAGAGTGAGTACTCGATCGCCTATTTCTGGGGCACAACCGGGATTGCCTACGATACGGCCAAGATCAAGCGCGAGATCACCTCGTGGAAGGACATCCTCGAGCCCGCGGCCGACATCCAGGGCAAGATCGGCATGCTCAATGACCAGCGCGAAGCGATCGGGGCCGCGCTTCGCCTGAAGGGTTTCAGCGCGAATAGCGTGGATGCCGCCCAGATCGACGCAGCCAAAAATGTTCTGGTCGCGCAGAAGAAGTTCGTCAAGGGCTACTACAGCAGCGTCGACAACCGGGCCAACCTGGTCGCGGGTGATGTCGCCGTCGCAATGCTCTACACCGGCGATGCGATCAACGCGACCGCTGAGAAGTCGACGATCAAGTTCATCATCCCGAACGATGTGAGCACGGTCTGGCAGGACAATCTGGCGATCCCCAAGGGCGGCAAGAACAAGTACACCGCCGAGATCTTTATCAACTTCCTGCTCCGGCCCGACATCGCGGCCGTCAACGCCAATGACAAGAAGTTCCCGACTCCAAACGCCGAAGCGGTGAAGAAGGGCCTGGTGGACAAGGACCTGATCGCCAACAAGGCGATCTACCCCGATGTCGCTGGCCTGGGGAACAAACTCGAATACCTTGTGCGCGGCGACGCGAAGGCGCAAGCCCTGTACGACAAGGCCTGGACCGCCGTGGGCGTTCAGTAGCCAAAACCACGAATCGCCGACCGCGGACCGCCGAAAGAAATCGGCGGTCCACGGTCGGTGGAACGCCGTCCGCTTTGCTCGGCTCCTCACGTTACGTCCCCTCCCGCTTTCTGATCGGCATCGTCCACCCTCTCGCGGAACACAGCCTGAACTTAAGTGCCGCCGCGTCGCCGTTCGCAGTCCCGGCGCTGAGTGTGATCGCGCTTCTGACTGCCGTCAGCGGGCACTTCGGAGCGGCAGTGGTCGCTTCGGTGCTTGGCGCTGGGTTTGCGCTCAGCGCCTACATGCGGTTCGTCGTGGCCCAACGCCTGGCCACCCGGGAACTCATCATCGATACGCAGGGCCGCGCTGCCCCGCTCACTCTCGCGTTTATCTCAGACGCGCATCTGGGCCGCTACAAGGATGAGCGCTGGCTGGCCAGGGTAGTCGCCCGAATTAACGACCTGATCCCTGATGCTGTTTTGATCGGCGGGGACTTCTTCTTCAACCGCGGCGCAATCGATGCCCAGCGGCTACTTGCCCCGTTGGCAGATCTGCGCGCCCCTCTCGGTAGATTCGCGATTTTTGGCAACCACGATGTCGGGCTGCCTGGCCACGATCGGCGGCCGATTCTGGACACCCTGCTGCCGTCACTGGGCATCCGGGTGCTGTCAAATGAGTTGGTAGCGCTGAGCCGGCCTGACCTGCCGGGCGGTCCAACCTGGATCGCCGGGATGGGCGAATTGTGGCTGCACGATTTCCGATTTCACGAGCTGCATGAAGCCTATTCCGCGATGGCTGACCCCGGCGCCCTGATCGTGTTGGGCCACAACCCCGATGCGATGCACGAGGTTGAACCCACGGACAAGGCAGATCTCTTTTTGTTTGGGCACACCCACGCCGGGCAGATTCAATTGCCCTTTTGGCCGGGCTTTGGCATTCCCAGCCGAGGGCCGTGGTTCCGCGGCGAGTACTCCCTCCCGCAGGGCCGGATCTACGTCACCAGCGGGATTGGCGAAACCAGCAGTTCATGCCGGCTCGGCACAACGTGCGAAGTGCTGATGGTGAAAATTCGTTAGCGCGGGGGGGTATCCGATGGCTTTGCCATCGGATACCCCCCGCGCTAACTACGCCGGAGTCGGAGTCGGAGTTGGTGTACGCGTCGGAGTTTGCGTTGGCGTCGGCGTTTGAGTCGGTGTCGCCGTCCGGGTAGGTGTCACCGTCTGCGTTGGCGTCGCCGTCCGGGTGGGTGTCACCGTCTGCGTTGGCGTCGCCGTTCGCGTGGGCGTCACCGTCTGAGTCGGCGTCGACGTTCGCGTCGGCGTGGCTGTACCGGTCGGGGCTGGCGTGCCAGTCGGCGTCGGCGTGCCAGTTGGCGCCAGGGTGGCGGTATTTGTCGGCGTACTGGTCGGGCCAGGCGTATTTGTCGGTCCGGGTGTGCCAGTCTCGGTCGGCGTCACCGTCGGCGTACGGGTTGGCGTTGCCGCTGGAACGAGGCGTTCCCAAGTCAATTGGATCTTGGCAGTGACGCCGAAATCAGCGTACTGGACCTGTACGAAGTGATTGCCCGCGCTCAGATACATCGATCCGGCCAGCGTCCGCGAGCCGCTCGCCCAGTTCAGAATCACGGGATTGCCATCGACATACAGGCGCACCGCATCATCGACTGTGACCGTGAAATCGTAAGTCCCCGCAAGTGGAAAATTCACGGTGCGCTGCCAGTCAACTGAGAAGTTGTCGTTCACCACTTCAGGGGCAGGCGGCAGCAAGCCCCAATCGAAATTGATCTCCGGATCATCCCGGCGCAGCGCGGGATCGCCCGTCAGGTTGGGCGTGTTGTAGTAGGTCCCCTTCCAGCCCGAATAATTCACCTTCCAGGAGACGCCCATCGAAGCCACACCCGTGAAGTCAACATACTCAACAACAATGGTATGGCGCCCCCGGCTGAGTCCCTTGCTTGCCGACACGGTTCGCGCGGCGCCCGCCCGCCACTCATCAATGACGATCACGCCATCCACGAGCAGGCGCGCGCCATCGTCCACCGTTATCGTAAAGAGATAGTTGTCTGTGTTGGGGATGTCCTCGAAACGCGTCCAGCGGGCCGACCAGTTGTCCCTCGGCACCTTCGCATCGGGCGAGCCTGAACCCCAGTTGTAGCTCAAGGTCTTTTCCACCCGCTCCAGCACCGCCGGACCGACGAGATCGGGGTTGTCAAAATACTGGGCATACCACTGACCCGGGGCATTTGGATCAAGGGTCGCGGTTGGAGCCAGTGGTACCGGAGTCGGCGTCACAGTCGCTCCAACGGGAGGGGTCAAAGTCGCTGTCGGTGGAAGGTCAGGTGTTGCCGTCGCCGGCGGCGGCGCAGGAGGCGCCGAAGTTGGGGGCGCAGCCCCATAGATCACTTCGGTCTGCGGCGACTGGCCGCTGACCTGTCCGCGCGCCGCGAGATAAATCCGACCCGTCGCCGATGGCGGTGTCCGAATCCCGGACACCTCGAAACGGCCGCTCGGGCCAACCACAACTTCACCCAGCTTGACCCACTGATCGGCGGTGGTCCCCCGCGTCAATGAGTAGAAGATCTCAACGCGTTCATTGGGAGCAAATCCGAATCCCTGGGCCGAATACGGCTGATTTGGCAGAATGATGCCCAACGGTTCGAGCCGGCTTTGGCCGGGCGTAGGCGCGCTGCTCGGCGTGACCATCAGGCTGCTGCTGACAAACGAGGACAATACCGCGCACAGGCAAGTCACCACCAGCGCCGTCAGCAGTCCCGTCATGACGTATGAACTGGGCGCGGCCTCGCTGCGAAACGCGCGCGCGCCCAGCTCGGCGCTGGGGGCCGACAAGACGTCGGAAGATCGGGATCGGCCGGTTTGGTCCATGCTATATCCGCGGCATTAGCCACGCTTCCAAATCGCCCAACGGGGCATCCTTCTCCGGATCGTTGAATATCTCGTGATAGAAGGCGGGGTATTCGTGGGCAACCCCAATGCCTGTGGGCAGCGCGGCCACGAAGGCGCGCGCGCCTGCCGGGTCGACCAGCCTGTCTGCGCCGGCAAACAGCACCAGGGTCTGCGTCTTCCAGCCCGGAGCCGCCTCCCGCAGGGCCTTGCCCGTATTCACAATCCAGGCAAACAGCCTGGGCGTGATCGTTGGATGCACCAATGGATCCTTGCGGTAGGCGTCGACGACGGCCAAATCGCGGGCGACATACTCCACCTGAAGCTGATTCGACATCGCCATGTTCGGCGCGACCTTCGCCATCACTTTGCCGAAGGCCACCAGGCCTCCCGCCGCCCGAGTCATCAACGCTGGTGAGGACAGAATCAGACCGCGCACCGGCACCTTGCCACGTAACGCCACCATCCCCGCGACCGGGCCGCCCATGCTATGCCCGGCAATGAAAGGTACGTGTCCCGTTGCGCCAGCCAATTCGACCAACACCTGTTCGGCATCCACAACCAGATCATCGCTCGACGCAAGCGCGCCTCGGGCGCCCGAGGATTGCCCATGGCCCCGGTGGTCATGGGCCCAGACTGTAATGCCAATACCCGCGAGACGCTCCGCCACGTGAGCATATCGCCCGGAGTGCTCGCCAAGTCCGTGGCAGAGCAAGAGCGCCGCCCTGCTGACGCCAGCAGGTGTCCATTCGCGCAGAAAAAGAGTGGCGCCATCGCGTGCTGTTATCGTCCGAGTTGTCGTTTGTGTCATCGAAGGGCTGCCTCACGTTGAATTATAGGGTCACGCGCCCCAGACTACAATCCCCCCGATGAGCAGCCCATACGCCGTCCTGGCCCGCTTTTACGACCTGCAGCACAACGCCTATGTCAGCGACGCGCCGCTCTACCTTGGTCTGGCCCGTCGATTCGGGGCCTCCGGTGTTGCGCGAATCCTCGAACTCGGCTGCGGAACCGGCCGGGTTATGGCTCCGCTGGTCGCGGCTGGACACGCTGTGGTTGGGGTGGACGAGTCGCAGGAGATGCTCGATATCGGCGCCGATCGCCTGGCGGACGCGCCGGCGTCGTCCTGGCGGCTGATCGCCGCAGATGCGCGCGGGCTGCGGCTCGACGAAACCTTTGACCTGGCGATCATTGCGTTGAACACCTTTCTGCACAACGCGACCCGTGAGGACCAGATTGCCACCCTGCGAACATGCCGTCAGCATCTTCGCCCGGGCGGCGCGCTCGTCGCCGACCTTCCCCCCAACGATGAACTCGCCCACCAGCCCGATGACGGCCAGTATCAGTTCGAGGCCAAGTTCAACGACCCCAAGACCGGCAGTCTGATCGTCAAACACGTCGCCAGCCAGGTGTACTGGGCCACCCAGTCTCAACGCCTGGACTTTCGGATGGAGGAACGCACGCGTGAAGGGGAACGTCTCACCCACGAGACCGGCTTTGTCCTCCGCCATGTCTTTCGGAATGAAATGGAAATGCTGCTCATTGCCGCGGGCTTCACCCAGTGGGACTGGCACGGCGCCTACGACCTTGGACCGTATGAGGATGACAGCCCGCGCATGATCGTGGTCGCGCGCTAGATCACCCGCTCATTTCCCCCGTCAATCGGTACTTGCGCCCCGGTCGTCCGCGCAAAAAGCGGACCCAGCATCTCTGCCGCCAGCTCGGCGACGTCGCGGCTGCTGACCTCGACGTGCAGCACGTTGTTGGTCTTGTACTCCTGCACGCTCAGCCCATAGCTCGCCGCCCGGGTCTTCAGCACATCCTCCGTCCACAGTCCGGTGTCGAACACGGCGTTGGGGTGAATGACATTGACCCGGATCCGATCGCTCCCCCACTCCAGCGCCGCAATCCGGGCGAGCTGGGTAAGCGCCGCCTTCGAGGCCGAGTAGGCCGCGGCGCCCGGCCCGGGCGCGGGCACGTTCTTCGAGCCGATCACCACCACCCGCCCGCCCTTTGGCGAACGCGCCAGCAACGGGTGCGCGTCGCGCATCAGGGCCATATTCGCATCAACGTTAACCCGCATCACCTTCTGCCACAACTCCGTCGACAGCGCGTCGATCCTGGCGCTCTTCGGGAAAATACCCGCGTTGAGGACCAGCATATCGAGACCGCCAAACCGCGCGACCGCGCGGGCGAGGACGTCCCGCATCGCGGCCTCGTCGGTGATATCGCACTGCGCCCCGAAGCAGGCCGGATCGCTCGACCAGCGCCCGTCGACCAACGGTTGCAGGTCAACACCGACCACAGCCGCGCCGCGCTTGAGCAGCGCCTCGACACAGGCCTTGCCGATACCCGAGGCCGCCCCGGTCACCAGCGCCACCTCGCCGGCCAGGACCGGCGGTTGGCCCGCCCGGCGAAGCTTGGCCTGTTCAAGGTCCCAGTACTCGACATCAAAAAGCTGGGGCGCGGGAAGGGCCACCCACCCGCCCAACGCATCGGCGGTCTCGAGGATGTCCATCGTGTGGCGATAGACCTCCTCGGCGATCGCGGCATCGCGCGGCGTGCGCCCGGCGGCGATCAGGCCAAGTTCGGGATCGAGCGCCACCCGCGGCGCCGGGTCGAGCATGACGAGATCGGGCGTCGCCGCGCGACAGCCGGCCAGCGCCGCTCCCTCACGCAGTCCGCGTGTGTCGAAGTAGCGCTCATACGCGGCGGCATAGGCGGCCACATCCCGCCCGAGCATCGGCACGCGCTTGGTGCGAATAATGTGATCGGGTGTCGCCGGTCCCTGCTGGCTGAGCGCCTCAAGATCGCGCCGGCGGGCGAAAGCCAGACTGCGCGCATCCGCATGATACGAAACGATCATCGGCGCGCCCGCGACATCGGAGATCGCCTTGCGTAGATCGGCCATGATCTGAGGCCAGTCGCCGGCGGCGCTGACGCCGACTGGCCCTGTCGGCGTTGCGCGCGGTCCGGCATGGCGTTCGGCCAGTTCAACCAGCGCAATCATGCGCTCGTACGACTCTCGGGCGGTGTTCCCAAACGAAAAAATCCCGTGGCCCATGAGCACCATCCCGATCGTCCCCGCATGGGCCTGCTTTGGCCATGCGCCAGCAACGGCTTTGGCCAGCTCAAAGCCGGGCATGACATACGGGATGATGACCAGGCTGTTGCCATACACCGCGCGGATTCTGGCCTCGCCATCTGGCGTATTTGTCAGCGCCACCACAACGTCAGCGTGGGTGTGATCCACCCACTTGAACGGCAGCAGCGCGTGCAGAATCGCCTCCACCGACGGCGCGGGCGCGCCGGCATTGGTCATGTTGTTCTTCAGCTCGGCCGCCATTTGGGCATCGCTCATGCTGTCGAGCCGGGAAAGTTTCAGCAAATGCGCCATCCGGCACGGAGAAAACCCGGCAGGCTGGATCGTCTCGAGGTCCCAGCCGCTGCCTTTGACGAACAGGATATCCTCTTCGTCACCGACGATGCTGGTCACTGACAGCTTGACCGAGGTATTTCCACCGCCGTGCAGGACAAGTGACCTGTCCTGCCCGAGCAGGCGCGAGGTGTACGCCCGAAGTTCAAGATCGGTGCGGCAGGCCGCCGCCTCGGCATCATTCCACAGGGATTGCATGGCCCCCATTGTAGAGACACTAAGAACTCATGGCGAGATCACAATCCCCGCGCTTCGCGCGGGGATTGTGATCTCGCCATGAGTTCTGGAAGAATTTAGTACTCCAGCGCCGGCGCATCCGTATCGTCGAGCAGCGCAGCATCGTCGAGGGCGATGGCGGCATCTTCAAGGGCAACGCCGCCCCTGGCGGACCCGCGCGCACACAACGTTCGGTAGTCACACATCGCGCAGGTCTGCAAGCGCTCGGTTTTTTCAAACGCGGCCTCGCCCGAGCGCGCTCGAATCGCGGATACCATGGCGGTCAGACGTTGCCTATCCACCTCGTAGTCAGCGCGGCTGTACGGCACGTCCACCCACGGACGCTCGGGAAAGTTCGCCAACCAGTAACGCATGCTCAACCGGGCCGGATCAAAAGGGCGGCCGCCGTTGAAGGGCGCGCCCGCCGCCGCCAGCGCAAACAGATACACCCGGGTCTGAAGCCTGTCGCGGAAAAAGGCCGGCGAGGGTGGCTTCTGGCCCCGCAGGGTTTTCCAGTCGACGATGACCGCCCGGCCGTCCTCGTCGGACGCCAGCAGGTCGAAGCGCGCATACAGCCGGGCCCCGCCTACGACGCAGGCCAGCTCGAGCTCGGGCGTGCGCCGGGCTGGCAACCCAGATAGATCGGTGGCCAGGAAACGTTCCCACCAGACCACCAATTCAGCATCCGCAGACTCTGTGCTGTCGGCGCCCGCGGGAAGCCCCAGCAAACGCCGCTCTATCCAACGGTGCAATGTCTTGCCTTGCCGCAGATAGGCCTGGCGGTCGATGGCGCTCAGACCTTCTGGCCCGTCCTCGACCATCGGCCAGGCCTGGCGGGCAATGAAACGGAGATAGAACCGTCGCGCGCAGGCATCGTAGTCGGCCAGGCTGTGCTGGCTGAAGACGAACCCCGGATCGAGCTCACCCATCTTGACCGGGATTCGGTTTGTGGCCGACATACAGGCCGCGCCCCATCAGGCCATCGTCAAAGGCCTCAACCGTCAAACCGGCATCGACAAAAGCCGCGATCATCTGTTCGCGCGTCCACAGTCCCAACTCAAATCGTTCCACAAAGTTCTCGACCCCGTCCGGCGTGCCCACCAGGTAGTGCATCTCCATGATCGCGAGAGATCCCTGCAGTTCGCTCACGTGCATGCGACAGACATGAAAATTGCGTTGGTCGATGTAGCGCGAGTGCACCCGCCCGGGAAACCAGGTATCCGGGGTGAAGAAGGGCTCGATCACCAGCCAGCCGCCGGGCGCCACGTGTCGGGTCATATTGGCAATGGCCTGACGCAGACCGGCTTCAGTTCGGGCATGCCCGATCGCGCTGAACAGGCACACGACCGCGTCAAAGGTCCGTTTCAGATCAAAATCCAGCATGTCGGCCTGGTGCAACGGGATATCCGGATGGCGCTGGTGGGCGATCTCCAGCATGTCGGCGCTGGCATCGAGACCCTCGGCTTGGAAGTGCATCTTGAGATAGGCCAGGTGGGCGCCGGTCCCGCATGCCACATCAAGCAAGGTTGCGCCGTCGCGGACGCCGCGCGCGTCCAGAAGCCAACGCAGGGTGTCCGCCTCGTGGGCGTAGTCCTTGAAGGCATAGATGGCGTCATAGATGCGCGCCGAGCGGCTGTAGTCAGGGTCTAGGTGTGTCATTGGATTCAAGGCCTTGCGCGCTGAGCGCGAGGGCGAGAGCGTTGGCGCCACTCGCGCGGCGCTCGGACCATGAGATGCGCAGCTCGCGCCGTGCGCGGGTGATGCCAACATACAACAAACGCATCCGCTCCGCAATGTACTCCAGGCGGGCCAGGCGGGCAAGAGCGCGCTCGTCCATGTTTGCCGGCCGGCTTTCGCGCAGGGCGGTCGCAATTTCTTCGAGTTGCGCCCGCGCTTCGAGGGCAGGATCGCGGCCGCCGAGATACCAGGCCTCGCCCCGAAACGGGGCATCGGCGTCATGTGGGAACTCCAGGGTGTCCATGCAAGTGAGATACACCCGATCCCATTCCAGGCCCTTGGCCTTGTGGAGTGTGGTCACCGCCACGATCCCTGGGCGGGCCACAAAGCCGGTCTCCAGGAGCGATTTGCTCAGGAATTGCTGGCGATTGGCGGCGATGTTGTCGAGCTCGGCCGCCAATTCCGCCAGATCCCAGCGCGGGTGCAGCGCGGCGACCCGGCGCAGGCTGGTCGCCAGGCTGTGCGCGATCGCCAGATCGGCGTCCAGTGTGAACGTGTCATGGGCGATCGTCAACATGAGCTGATCGATTGGCAGCACACTCGCCCGCACCCATTTCGATGCGCGCCCGGCAAGGGCCTGCATCTCGGACGCTTCCGCCGGGCTGACCTCGACGCGTTCCGGGAGAGCCGGCTCCGCCAATGGCGATGGAAACATCAGCCGCTCCGCCCAGGCCGAGCGCAGCAGCGCGTCCACATGATCCTGGCGCGGTTGCCGGGCACTGGCGTCCTCGAGCGCGCGCAAAGCCCGGCGGAGTTCCATCAATGCCTTGCCCTGCTGGGGTGACGCGCAAAGCGCCACCCCGCTGGCAAGCACTTCGGCCACGTTGCGGACCGCCACCGAGTTGCGCAGATGGTCCTCGTAGAGCGGGCGTTCGCGCCGGCCCTGATTGATCTCCAGGCGGGCAACGATCTTCTCGCCAAAAACGTTGGTCGGGGTCAGAATTGCGCAGGTTGCCTCGGGATGTTCGACGACAAAGCGCAGCGCGCCGCGCGCCACCGCGTCGGCTTGAGCGTCGTCATCGGCATAGCGCTTGGACTGGATGCCGCCCGGGGCGTCGGCCGGGTTCGGTTGCGGATCACCCGGGTCCGTTGGGCGGATCAGCGTCGCGGCCGACAATGCGAGCTGGCGCGCTTCGCGCTCGGGGTGCCTCTCCTCCGACCAGACCGCCAAACGGTTGGCCAGGGCGTAAATCTCCGGCGCGCTCCGCCCGCTGACCGACAGCGGAAGACCACGCACACCCGGCCGGCGCGGAAAATCATCCCGAAAGAAGCGCACACTCGAGGCGGTGAAGGTGGTCATGATCGCCTGATTGGGATCCCCGACCCGGACCCAGTTTCCGCGTTCGCGTGACAGGCGCTCAAGAATGTCCTCTTGGAGCGGAGTGCTGTCCTGGGCCTCGTCCTCGAGGATGTAGCAGAACCGCTCGCCCAGCCGGCGCCGGAAACCTTCGTCGTTGTCCAGGGCGGCGACGGCCCGCCAAATCAGATCGTCAAAGTCCAGCCGGCCGCCCGAGCGCAAGATATCCTCATACCGTTCGTACAGCCGCGCGCCCATGCGCAGGAAGGGCGACACGGCCGAACGCCCGCCCGGCTCGTCACCCGCTTCAGCGAGGCGCGCGAGCAGGTCCGCGCTTGTCCAACGTAAATTTTTCGCCATCCGAATGACCTCGCGCGCGATGGCCTCGGTTTTATCGCCCCAGCTCTCTTCAGCCTTGTCCCGCCGCGCGGGGCCGAGCTCGGATGGAATGAAGCTGAGCCAGTAGTCGCGATTCTCGCGCTGGTAGGCGCGGGCGGCCTCGGGGATGGTCTGGCGCCCGCTTAGCTCATCGTCCATCGCGAAATCGGCGCTGATCCCGGCCAGGTCCGGGCGCTCGCGAATGATGAAATAGGCCAGCCCGTGCAAGGTCAACACCTTGTAGCCCACATCGGCGATTGCGCCCTCGGCCGCCAACATGGCCCGAATCCGGGCCCGGATGTTGTCGACCGCCGAATTGGTGAAGGTGACGATGAGGATCTCGCCTTCGGGCGGAATGCGGCCGCTCTTCAACAGGCGGGTCGTGAGCGCCGCGAGGGTCTGGGTCTTGCCGCTGCCTGGCACGGCCGATACCCGCATCAGACCGCCGTCATACCGGGCGATTTCCTCCTGCTCGGGGCGCAGGACAAAGGCGGGGCGCGTCGTCTCGCTCATAACGCGCGTTGCAGGGCCCGCGCCAGCGCGCCGGCCTCCTCTTGGCCGCTCAGCCCAAGCTGGCTGGACGCCAGATACAACCGGTCGCCGCAGCGATCGCACAGCCCGACAATCACCCGCCGCAACATGTCTTGGCGGGCGCGGTGCTCATCCTCCTCTGACCACTGCATCGCCACGTCGGCCTGGCCCTCCGCTTCGAATCGGGCCTGCATCGCCTGCCATGAGCGAGAGAGCACATACGGGTGCGTCAGCGCCTGGTGAATCCGGTCGTACCACCCGGACGCATTGACATCCAGCCAGATCTGAACCTGTGAGCGATAGTCACCTGTCAAATACGTGTAGACCGGGGCAAGCAACACGCCGTCCTCGCCCGTCTCGGATTCGCGTTCGGGCGCATACTGGGCGGCCAGCACGCCCTCCGACAACAAACCGACATAGTCCGCCGCGATTGACTGCGCCGGCGCGACTCCGGTGGCCTGAAGCGCTTCGCGAAACACCCGGGCCGAGCGAACCAGCTTATCGGCGACATTGGCCCCGTCGCCATCAGCCGCCAGCCCAAAGCCAGGCTGCGACAATATCTCAGCGAACAGGGTCTGCCACCACACGTCCAACGGTGGGGTGCTACCTGTGGATTCGGCCATCCGCCAGGTCGACAGCCAGCCCGACAGGGCCTCATACCGCTCACGAAAACGCATCCCGGCCCGGTCCCACACGCCCTTGTCGGAGATCATCGGCAGACGGCCCGCCTCAACGCGCTGGGCGCCATCGGCCAGGACCTTGGCCCGGGCCGGATCGAGGCCGGCGAGGGCGACCGTCAGCGCGCGGGCAATTTCGTGGGTGCTGACGCCCGCGGCGCGTGTCTCGGCCGCAGCCAGGTCCGGATGCCCTAGCCGGGCCAGGGTGACCAGCCCGCGCGCCACCGGGTGATCGTAGAGCGGGCGCGATGGCCGCACAGCCCGCACCCGCAGCCCTGCGCCGCGCAGGCGCTCCTCGAGCTCAAATCGGAGCACGTCTTCAACATAAGGGGCCAGCACGGCAATCGCGCTGGCCGGCATGCCCTGCCCGGTCAGCGCGATGATCTGATCGGCCGCGGCCTGCACCATCGATACCCAGAATTTGCTTTTGGAGGCGAGCAGCGTGACCCGCGGCCATCGCGACCCGGCCGCCCGGCCTGCAGACGGCGCCTCAGCCGGCGCCGCCACAACCGCGGCCAGTGTCCGCCCAAACATGGCAATCGGCCGGTCCTGGATCGGAGCCACAGCTTCCTCAACGGTATCGCAGACGGTCCGCAAGCGGCGCGCTGATGCCGGATCCGCGCCAAGAAAAAGTCGAAACCCGCCCGGGTCATCCTCAACAACAATGGCCTCGTCGCAACCGGAAAGGGCCAGGCGGACGAAGTCATGGGCGATTGGCGGGAGTTCTTCGACGTTGTCGATCAACAGGTAGCGGCATTGCCCGGCGATGAACTTCCGGTAGGCGGTTTCCTGCAGCAGATGCCGGGCGAACATATCGTGCTGTAATGAGAAGTCCAACGCGCCACGGTCAAGACAGAAGCGCCTGAATTCAAGCGCGATGTCCTGCGCGCGTTGATAAGCCTTCAGCCGGCGCGGATCGCCCGACCAGGCCGCGCTCAGCCTGGCCGCGATTTCGTCCAGGCCAAAACCCGCCAGGGCGGCCTTGTGGGCATTGTCCAGAAGCTGTCCGAGCAAGCGTGGTCGCGTCAGCCGGAGCTCGTCGAAGTCGGTGATGCGCGGCTCGACGATTCGATTTAAGAAGTACTGGGCGGCCTCGACGTCGATAAACGCCGGCTCCCGGCGCGGGTCGGCAAACCCGGCTGCCTGCCCGACAAGCGGGAAGAACAGTCCCACATGCTGTTGGGCCAGGCCGTAAAACGTGCCAATCCGCGGCTGGCCAGTGCTGCCCGTAGCGGCCGCCCTGCCGAGCGCCTCACGAAATCGCCCGGCTTGCGGCCGGCTGGCGGATAGCGCGAGAATGTGGTCGGGCCGCACGCCTCGGTTGAGCCATTCAACCATCTGGGCGGCAAGCCGGGCCGTCTTGCCACTCCGCGGCGGGCCGTGTAGATAGACTTTCACCGCCGCTTCATTGAGTCGGACACCCTAAGGGTTGGCCCTTTGTCGCTTCTGCCTGCCACACGCCCACTTGGGCCAACCCTTAGGGTGTCCGCCCTGGGTGCCTACTTGCCCACCAGCGTCCCGTTACTTATTGCTGATGTGGACGATTTTGAACTTCATCAGGCCGCTCGGCGTTGTCACCGAGACCACCTCATGCAGCTTGCGACCGAGCAGGGCCTTCCCCATCGGTGATTCATTGCTGATTTTGCCGTGCTTGGGATCCGCCTCGGCCGAACCGACCAGGGTGTAGTGCTCCTTGTCGCTGGTGCCTACCTCGGTGATGGTCAACTTGCTGCCCAGCCGCACTTCATTCGACGGCCCCTTCATCTCGATCAGCTTGGCGTTGCCAAGAATTGTCTCAATCGTCAGGATGCGGCCCTCGACAAAGGCCTGCTCATTCTTGGCGTCCTCATATTCCGGGTTTTCCTCGGTTTCCCCCTCCTCCATCGCCTCATGGAGGCGCTGCGCGACGTCGGCGCGCCGCTTGGTCTTCAGGAACTCCAATTCGTCTTCCAACTTCTTGAAGCCTTCGGGAGTGAGAAATTCGGTTTCGTTCATTGCTTTGGGATCCGCCTAGTGCCCATACAAAAAGGCTGAGTCGCGTCCGATGCCGACTCAGTCCAGATGACGGGCGAATATTACGTCGGAGGATTATAGCCCATGGCGCGTCCCTCTGCTATAGTCCGCAACCGCATGATCCGCTTCAACGATATTCGAAATCTCATCATCGACATGGACGGTGTGTTGTGGCGGGGTGAACAGCCTCTCCCGCGCCTGCCAGAGTTTTTTGACACGCTCCGTGAGCTGGGCGTCCGCTTTGTCCTCGCCACAAACAACGCCAGCCGGACCGGGAGCCAATATGTGCAGCGCCTGTTGCGATTTGGCGCAGCAGTCAACGAGGATGAGGTGCTCACCTCGCCCCAGGCGACTGCCGCCTGGCTGGCCGCCAATGCGCCTCAGGCGCGCATCTTCACCATCGGAGAGCCAGGCCTCACGTCTGAGTTGGCCCGGGCGGGCTTGACCGTTCTGCCACCCGAGGATGCGCAACAAGCCACCCATGTCGTCGTAGGAATAGACCGTGGGATGAATTACGGGAAACTGGTCGAAGCATGTCTTGCCATTCGGGCCGGGGCCGTCTTCATCGGCACCAATCCGGATGTGACATTTCCGAGCGAGCGCGGGATCGTGCCAGGCAATGGGGCGACCCTCGCCGCGCTTGAAGTGTCGACTGGCGTCAAACCGATCATTATCGGCAAGCCCCAACCCGAGATGATGGCGCAGGCGCTGAACAGGATGGGCGGCGACGCGTCAAACACGGCCGTTCTGGGTGATCGCCTGGATACCGATATTCTGGCCGGCCAGAATGCCGGGCTGCCGACGATCCTGGTGCTGACCGGGGTGAGTGGGCGAGCCGAAGCGGAAGCGGGTCCGATTCGACCGGACTTCATCCTCAACGATATCGGCGAAGTTGCCGATGCGCTGCGCGCGGCCCGGGCCGGCAAGGCCGGGGTCACGCCTCAGGAGAAATCATCATGAAACTGCTGCTCCGACTCGGCGTCAACGCCGTCGCCCTTTTTCTGACCGCCCAGGTTCTGCCTGGCATCAAGGTGAACGGTGATGTCGGGACCCTGCTTTTGCTGGCCCTGATCTTCGGCATCGTCAACGCGCTGATCAAGCCGATCGTTGAGCTGCTGACCTGCCCGCTGGTCATCCTGACGATCGGCCTGTTTGTGCTGGTCATCAATGGCGCCATGCTGATGCTGACCGCCAGCTTGTCCGGAGGCCGTTTGATCGTTGATGGGTGGGGCACAGCCATCGTGGGCGGCATCATCATGGGCATCATCAATGTCGTGCTCGAAGCCGTGCTCGGCCTGAACAAGAAGGGCGACTGAGCTGCTGTGGCCGTCCGCCGCTTTCAGGCGCCACGGGCTGATCGCCTGGATAAAGTCGTGGCGGCCGGCTGCGCCGATTTGACCCGCAGCGCGGCCCAGAAACTCATCGGCAGCGGAGGCGTCGGCGTCAACGGCGTCCCCCATGACGCCGGACATATCGTGCGTGCCGGCGACTGGATCGAGGTCAACCAGCCGGATCCGGTCGATGACACGCTACGGCCGGAAGCGATCATTCTCGCCGTGCTGTACGAGGACGCCGACGTGCTGGTCATCAACAAGCCGGCCGGCATGGTCGTGCATCCGGGCGCGGGCGTGCGCGGCGGGACGGTCGCAAATGCCATCCTGAGCTATGCCCCTGAAACCGCCGATGCCGGCGATGATCCGCAGCGGCCCGGGATCGTGCATCGGCTGGACAAGGAGACCAGCGGCGTGCTGCTCATCGCCCGGACCGATGCCGCATTGCAGGCCTTGCAGGCCCAGTTCCAGGCGCGCACGATCGAGAAGACCTATCTCGCCCTATGTGTTGGCGACGTCATGCCGCCGGTCGGGCTGATTGACAAGCCGATTGGGCGCGACCCCGGGCATCGCCAACGCATGGCGATCACCTCCACCGGTCGTTCCGCCCAGACCGAGTACACCGTCACCCAACGCTGGAGCGTGCCCAATGCCGGGACTCTGGCGACGGCGGTGCTGGACGTTCTTGGGCGGCCATCGACCACGGTGGCCGAACCCAAAGCCAAACCAATGCCGATGGCATACACCCTGCTGCGGGCCAGGCCGCGCACCGGGCGAACGCATCAACTGCGGGTGCATCTCGCTTCCATTGGTTTCCCGATCGTCGGGGACGAGACTTACGGCGCAACCCGGCGCGATCCGCTCAGCAAAAAACTCGCGCCTCGCCAACTCCTGCATGCCAGCGAGCTGCGCTTCAACTTACCGTCCACTGGCCTTGCGTTTCGCGCGCACGCGCCCCTGCCCGCCGATTTTCTGGCGGTGCTCGGCGCGCTGGATTCCTAAGCCC
>Ga0073902_10000424_pt1 | contig 25788 bp, 15 predicted proteins | sample KloWWTmeKNB19Kit_FD_66667 | JGI IMG/M metagenome (GOLD analysis project Ga0073902, IMG submission 66667) | Active sludge microbial communities from Klosterneuburg, Austria, studying microevolution and ecology of nitrifiers - Klosterneuburg... | ecosystem: Engineered > WWTP > Aerobic digester >...
TGGCCGCACAGGTTTCAACCACACGCACCCCGGTGGCACGCCCCTCGCCCTCAATGGCCAGCGGTTGGCGATTGAACAGGAAGCGCACACCTTCGTCCTTCGCATTCTTCACTTCGCGCTTTGAACCGGGCATCGCTGCTTCGTCGCGACGATAAATGCAACTGACCTCACTGGCACCAAGGCGGATGGCGCTGCGCACGCAGTCCATGCCGGTATCGCCACCACCGAGCACGACCACGCGCTGGCCGCGAATATTCAGTGCCGGTGCTGCCTGCGACCAACCGGCAATCGGCCAGCGCTCCGGCGATTCGGTACCGAGCACCTGACGACCGTTCGCGACCAGGAAGGGCAATGCGGGCAGGACGCCATCGAGGTGCTGCCCCGGCAAGGCGGCATCGACATAGCGATAGGCACCGGTGCCGGCGAAGACCGCATCGAAGTCAGCCAGCAGATGGTCCAGAGTGCGTTCGCGGCCGATCTCGACACCGAGATGGAACTGCACGCCCATCGCTTCGAGCACGGCGCGCCGCGTCGCAATGACTTGCTTCTCCAGCTTGAATGGCGGAATGCCGAACGTGAGCAGGCCGCCGATCTCCTCGTAGCGATCGAAGACATGCGCTTCGATGCCCAGTCGCGCTAACCGATCTGCGCAACTCAGCCCGGCGGGACCGGCACCGATGATCGCCACGCGCTTGCCGGTCGCGACCACACGCGACAGATCCGGACGCCAGCCTTGCTTGAACGCCTCATCGACGATGTATTTCTCGACGGCACCGATGGTCACCGCCTCGAAGCCGACATTGATCGTGCAGGCACCTTCGCACAAGCGATCCTGCGGACAAACCCGACCGCAGATTTCCGGCAACGGATTGGTCTCGTGCGCAAGTTCCGCCGCATCGAACAAACGGCCTTCCTTGACCAGCGACAGCCAGTTCGGAATATCGTTGTGCACCGGGCACTTCCACTCGCAATACGGATTGCCGCAGTCGAGGCAACGCGCGCTTTGTTCGACCGCTGCGGGCGCGTCGTAGTGACCGTAAATCTCGTTCCATCCGAGCACACGCACATTCACTGGCAATTCGCGCGGGGTACGTCGCGGCACCTCAAGGAACTGAAAGACGCCGGGCTTGACCGATTTCGCAACAGGCTTGCTCATGCGGCCCTCCCGAGCGTGTCGATCAAGGATTCGAGACTGGCCGCTTTCGGTTTTACCAGCCAGAACTTGCCGAGGAAGTCGCGGTATTCGGTCAGCAGCGTGCGACCCCAAATGCTTTCGGTCTCGAAGACGTGGCGACGCACGATGCGCTGCAAATGCTGCAGATGATGTTCCATGCCCTCGGGTGAAAGGCGCAGGATGTCGATCAATTCATGGTTGTAGCGATCGACGAAGTCACGGTCGAGGTCGAGTACATAGGCGAAACCACCCGTAAAGCCGGCTCCGAAATTCATACCGACGCGGCCGAGCACGACGACAACACCGCCAGTCATGTATTCGCAGCAGTGGTCACCGGCCCCTTCGACGACCGCGGTTGCACCGGAATTACGCACCGCGAAACGCTCACCGGCGCGCCCCGCCGCATACAACTCGCCACCGGTTGCGCCGTACAGACAGGTATTGCCCATGATCGGCGTCTCACGCGCGACGAAGCGTGCATCGACCGGCGGACGAATGACGATCTTGCCGTCAGCCATGCCCTTGCCGACGTAGTCGTTCGCATCACCTTCCAGATACAAGTTCAAGCCTCCGGCATTCCAGGCACCGAAGCTCTGGCCACTATGACCCTTGAAGCGTGCGTAGATCGGCTTGTCACGCATGCCGTGGTTGCCGTGCGCGCGTGCGATCAAGCCCGAAATACGCGCCCCGATTGCGCGATCGGCATTGCGGATCTCGTAGCAGAACTCGCCACCCTGCTTGCCATCGATGGCGTAGCGCATATCGGCGGCCATACGGCTGGCCAGTTGCGCCGGATCGCGCGGCGGATTGCGTGTACCGGCGGCGCAATAACTCGCATCCGACACCAAGGCGTCGTCGTCCAACAAGGGCTGCAGATCAAGACCGCGCTGTTTGTCGGTGTCCCCTTCCAGGACTACAAGCAGATCGGTCCGGCCGATCAGGTCGTCGAGCCGAGACACCCCGAGGCGCGCCAACCATTCGCGCGTTTCCATCGCGATGAAGCGGAAATAGTTCATCACGCGCTCGGGCAATCCGGTGAAGTGGCCGTCGCGCAAGCGTTCGTCTTGTGTGGCGATGCCGGTCGCGCAATTGTTCAGATGGCAGATGCGCAAGTATTTGCAGCCGAGCGCGATCATCGGGCCGGTGCCGAAGCCGAAGCTGTCGGCGCCGAGGATCGCCGCCTTGATCACATCGAGCCCGGTCTTCAAGCCACCATCGACCTGCAGCCGCACCTTGCCGCGCAGGCCGTTGCGCCGCAATGTCTGGCGCGCCTCTGAAACGCCGAGTTCCACGGCGCACCAGCGTGTTTGATCGACGAAATCGGGCTGGCGCCGGTGCCGCCGTCATAGCCGGAAATGGTGATCATGTCGGCATAGGCTTTGGCGACACCGGCGGCGATCGTGCCGATGCCGGCATGCGCGACCAACTTCACCGATACCAAGGCTTCAGGATTCACTTCCTTCAGGTCGAAGATCAGTTCGGCCAAGTCCTCGATCGAATAGATGTCGTGGTGCGGCGGCGGCGAAATGAGGCCAATGCCCGGCCGTGCGTAACGCAGTCGCGCGATGAGATCGTTGACCTTGTGGCCGGGCAGTTGACCGCCCTCACCCGGTTTCGCGCCTTGCGCAATCTTGATCTGCAGCACTTCGGCATTGATCAGATATTCTGCTGTCACGCCGAAGCGCCCGGACGCGACCTGCTTGATCTTCGACGACTTCTCGGTGCCGTGGCGCTCGGGGTCTTCGCCGCCTTCACCGGAGTTGCTGCGTCCACCCAATCGGTTCATCGCAATCGCCAGCGCCTCATGCGCTTCCGGCGACAACGCGCCGAGCGACATGCCGGCAGAATCGAAGCGTGGCAACAATGCCTCCAGCGATTCGACGTCGTCGAGTGGCAACGCCACGTCAGGCAAGCGCAGGGCGAGCAGGTCGCGCAGTGTCGACGGCGGACGTGTGTTGACGTAATCGGCATAGACACGATAGTCGGCATAGTCGCCGGTCAGCACCGCACGTTGCAGGCTTTGCACCACGTCCGGATTGAACATGTGGTACTCGCCGCCGTGACGATACTTGAGCAGGCTGCCCGGCTCGATGCTCGTCTGTTCGCTAAAGGCGAGCGCATGCAGCGCCCGCGCATCCGCTTCGAGTTCGGCGAATCCGGCACCACCGATGCGGCTTGGGGTATGCGCGAAACACAAATCGACGACTTCGGGCTTCAAGCCGATAATTTCGAACAAGCGAGCGCCACGATACGAACCGATCGTGCTGATGCCCATCTTTGAGATGATCTTGAGCAGGCCCTTCTTGATCCCGCGCCGATAACTCCGCCCAAGTTCGGTGACTTCACCGCCACGCTTGGGCTTGATGATCTTGCCGCGCGCGAGTTCAATCAGTGTTTGGTAGGCGAGATACGGATAGACCGCGGTCGCGCCGTAACCGATCAGGCAGGCGAAATGGTGCGAATCACGCGCGGTGCCGGTTTCGATGATCAAGTTGCATTCGCAGCGCAGGCCGACGCGCACGAGATGGTCGTGCACTGCGCCGGTCGCGAGCAGCACATGCATCGTCAAGCGCTCCGCCTGAGGATACATATCGCTCAGGATCACGATGACCGTACCAGCGCGCACCGACGCCTCGACTTCGGCGCAGAGGTCGCGGATCGCCTGTTCGAGCCCGATGGCGGCCTCGTGATGCAACGAGAAGCGCTCGTGCGCGTTGGCAAATTCCTCATGTGCGAGCATCTGCCGCAACTTGCGCTGCGACAGAATCGGCGAGTTCAACATGGTCTGGCGCGCATTCTCTGGCGCCATCTCAAAGACATTGCCTTCGCGGCCGATCGGTGTCGACAGACTCATCACGCACTGCTCGCGCAACGGATCGATCGGCGGATTGGTGACTTGCGCGAAGCCTTGTCGGAAGTAGTCGTAGAGCGACCGTGTCTGTCGCGACAACACCGCCAGCGGCGTGTCGTCGCCCATTGAGCCGATCGGCTCCTGCTCGGTTTCGGCAAGCACGCGCAACTGGTCTTCGCGCTCTTCGCGCGTTAGCTGGAATTGCTTCTGATGGCGCTGCAAAGTTGCGTTATCGAAGGGTTCGGTCGCGAGCGCGGGGTCAATCAGATCGGAAATGAGATAGCGACTGCCCTGCTTGAGCCAGCGCTTGAATGGCGCACGCGCCCGATTGATCGCATCGATCGCAGCCGAGTCGAGGAACTCGCCGGAATAAAGATCGACCGCGATCATCTCGCCCGGGCCGATCTTGCCCTTGGCGGTGATATCGACGGCATCGATATCGTAGATGCCGGTTTCCGAGCCAATCACCAGATGACGGTCGCGCGTCGTCAGCCAACGTGCTGGACGCAAGCCGTTGCGATCGACGGTACAGCCGGCGTAGCGCCCATCGCACAAGACGATGCCCGCTGGGCCATCCCACGGATCGATCGACAGTGCGTGATAGTCGTAAAACGCGGCAAGGTCGGGATCGCGCGCTTCCAGCGCACCCGTCGCCGGCGGGATCAGCACGCGCATCGCTTGCAACAAATCCATGCCACCGGCCAACAACACCTCGAGCATGTTGTCGAGGCTCATCGAATCAGAGCCGTGGAGCGACACCAGCGGCTTCAACTCGCGCAGGTCGATCGCTGGCGTGCGCCACTTGGCACTGCGCGCCTCAGCCCAGTGACGATTGCCTTCGATCGTATTGATTTCACCGTTGTGCGCGAGCAGGCGAAACGGCTGCGCTAGCCGCCATTGCGGTGCGGTGTTGGTCGAGAATCGTTGATGAAAGGTCGCGAACGCAGCGGCGAGTAACGGATGACCGAGGTCCGGATAGAACACGCGCAAGCCAGCCGGAAGCACCATCGCCTTGTAACCGAGCGTGTGCGCGGAGAGCGTGACAACGTAGAAGTCGCGGTCCACAGCGAGGCGCATTTCACTGCGTCGGCGCGCCAGAAACAGCGCCCGCTGCAAGCTCGACTGGTCCATCGCCACGGTCGGCATGACGAACACTTGCTCGATGCGCGGCATGCTGGCCAGCGCCTGTGCACCGCACGGTTCGGTGTTGACCGGCAATTCGCGCCAACCGGCGACACGCAGTTCAACGCGTTGGCATTCGGCGTCGAGTACATCGCGCGCTTCAGCGGCGCGCGCGTCGTCGCGGCTCAGGAAGACATTGCCCGCAGCGAAGGACGGTCCAAGACGAATCCCCGCCGCGGCCGCGACATGCCGCAGAAATTTTTCGGGACGCTGCAACAACACGCCGCAGCCATCGCCCGACTTGCCATCGGCACCGACCGCGCCGCGATGGGCCATGCGCTCAAGTGCAGTCAGCGCCGCATCAACGAGTTCTCGCGACGGTGCGTTGTCGAGGCTCGCGATCAGCCCGAAGCCGCAACTGTCGTGCTCGAAACGCGGGTCATACAAGCCTTGCAGGAGGTTATCGCCCATATCGTTCGCCCATGAAGCATCGCGGCGCTGGCGCGCCGTGACGCAGTGAATGCCATGGTTAATCTGGTATCGGGCAGGCGTAGAGTCTTGGCTCTAGGTATGGAAAAGTTTCAACGGCAACGGCTGTAAACAATGCCGCAATTACCCTGCGCGCTGGCGCACCACCTCGAACAAGGCGACCCCGGCGGCAACCGAGACATTCAGCGATTCCATCGGGCCGGGCATCGGAATGGTCACCAAAAAATCGCAGCGTTCACGGGTCAGCCGGCGCATACCCTCGCCTTCAGCGCCCAAGACCAAAGCACAGGGGCCGCGGAAGTCGGCTTGATGGATCGACTGTGTCGCCTCGCCATCGAGTCCACTGATCCAGATGCCAGCCTGTTTCAGCACATCCATCGCCCGCGCCAGATTGGTCGCGCGCACAATCGGAATACGATCGGCCGCTCCAGCCGATGACCGCCGCACGGTCGCATTCAAAGGTGCCGCGTGGTCTTTCGGAACCACCACTGCCGTCACCTTCGCGGCCAATGCGCTGCGCAGACAAGCCCCCAGATTGTGCGGGTCGGTGATCTCGTCGAGGATCAGAAACAGCGCTTCGCTTCCGGCGGCGTCGATCAGGGCCGGCAGGTCCTTTTCCGACTTGGCCGCCGGGGCATCGTAGAACGCGACCACGCCTTGATGACGTTCGCCGCCACATAGCTTGTCGAGTTGCGCCATGTCGCGCGCATGCACTTTGATGTCGAGTTCGCGCGCCTCGTCGACCAGTCGCTTCAGGCGTGGATTTTTCGCCGCATCCGCGACCATGATTTCAACGACGTTGCCGGCGTCGTGTTTCATCACAGCTTCGACGGCATGGATACCGGCGAGTATGTCTTTGCTCATCGCTTCTTCTTTCCTTGTCCCTGAACTGCCGGCGGCGGTACCAACCGTAAATCGACCTTGCGTTCTTCCATGCTGGCGCGCAACACCTGCACGCGCAGCGCGTCGCCGAGACGGAAGCGCAGACCCTGGCGATCACCGACCATTTCGCGGCGACCGGCATCGAAGTGGTAGTAGTCGTTCGGCAACTGGGTCACGTGGATCAGGCCGGTGACGCCAGTGTCGGCGATGCCGACGAACAGCCCGAACGAAGTAACGCCACTAATGATGCCGTCGAACTCGGAGCCGACATGCTTGCTCATCCATGCGCACTGGTAGCGTTCGTTGACCTCGCGCGAGGCTTCGTCGGCACGGCGTTCACGCTGCGAACAATGCTGCGACCGCACCAGCATTTCGCTCGGGCTCGCCTCATAGTTCGCGGCCTTGCCGCCGTTCAGCACATGGCGAATGGCGCGATGCACGAGCAGGTCTGGGTAGCGCCGGATCGGCGAGGTGAAATGCGCGTAAGCATCGAGCGCCAAGCCGAAGTGGCCGTTGCAATCCGGGTGATAGACCGCGAGGCTTTGCGAACGCAGCAACACTTGTTCCAGCAGCAACGCATCCGGACGCTTGCGGATCTTGCGCAGCAGCGCCGAATAGTCGGCCGGCTTCACCGAGGTATGCGGTGGCAGGCGCAAACCGAACTCCGCGAGAAAGCTCTGCAACTCCTCGAATTTTTCTTCCGGTGGCGGCGCATGCACGCGATACGGCGCCGGCACCTTGGCCTTGTTCAGGAAATTTGCGGCCTCGACGTTGGCCGCAATCATGCATTCCTCGATCAGCTTGTGGGCGTCGTTGCGCGCTTGCGGCTGCATCGCCAACACCTCGCCAGCGGCACCGAGCGAAAACTTCACTTCTTGCGACTCGAACTCGATGGCACCACGCTCGGACCGGCGCTTCACGAAGGCTTTGTAAAGCGCATGCAGGTTTTCGAGATGCGGTAGCAAATTGCCCATCGCCGCACGTTCTTCGGGGTCGCGCTCACCAATCGCTCGCCAGACGCGGGTGTAGGTCAAGCGAGCATGCGAACGCATCACCGCCGGATGAAATTTCGACTTTGCGACTTCGCCATCTGCGGTCACCACCATGTCGCAAACCATGCACAGTCGTTCGACACTCGGGTTCAACGAACAGATACCGTTCGACAAGGTCTCCGGCAACATCGGTACGACGAAGCCCGGGAAGTAGACCGAGGTCGCGCGCTCGAAGGCTTCCTTGTCCAGCGCGCTGCCGACCGGCACATAATGCGAAACATCGGCAATCGCGACCACCAGCCGCCAGCCGCCGCCTTTACGCGGTTCGCAAAACACCGCGTCGTCGAAGTCACGTGCGTCCTCACCGTCGATTGTCACCAGCGGCAACTCACGCAGGTCAAGGCGCATTTCGCGATCGCGTTTGGTCACTTCCGGTTCGACACGTTCGGCTTCACGCGTCACTTCGATCGGCCACTCATGCGGCAGGCCGTGGGACTCGATGGCGACGCGCACGATGAGTGATGCCGTCAACTTTTCGCCGAGCACGGCGACGACGCGGCCGAGCGGTGGCCGTTCCTTGCTCGGCGGCTCGGTGATTTCCGCGATGACAATCTGGCCGGCCGCAGCACCGCCGCGTTGATCCGGCGGAATCAGCACTTCCTGATTCAAACGGCGGTCGTCGGGAATGACGATACCCAATCCGCGCCGCTCATCGAAGCGACCGACCAAGCGTGGGCGTCGGCGCTCCAGTACTTCGGCAATCGCCGCCTCGCGGCGGCCGCGACGGTCGATATTGGTCACGTTGACCAACACCCGATCGCCATGCATTACGGCGCGCATTTCGTTGGGTGGGATAAACAGGTCGTTGCCGCCATCGTCCGGCTTCAGGAAGCCGAAACCATCCGGATTGGCGATCACCGAACCGGCGATCAAATCAAGCTTTTTGGCGACGCCATAACCACCACGGCGATTTACCAGCAACTGCCCCTCACGCACCATCGCGGTGAGTCGGCGCGTCAATGCATCCAAGCGCTCTTCATCACGATAACCGAGCTTCACGGCAATGCGCTCGACCGTCATCAACTCGGCCGATTCGCTCAGAAACTGGATCAGCCCTTCGCGCGACAAGACTGGGTTGTCATAACGCAAGGACTCACGCTCGGCCTGCGGATCGGCGTAGCGCTCGCGCCTCGGTTTGCCATGTGCAGCGGCGGGCACACTACTTTTGATCGGCGTGCCGCGCGGCGCGGCGGCACGTTCGCTGCGTGCCGGCGACGGCGTGAAACTCTCCGGCAACCAAGGCGCTGGCTTCTTTTTCGGCTTGTCGCCCAAAGTCTTTGCGGCTGGGCCGCCAACGCGTTTGCCCGGTCCGCGCGCACGACGCTCGTCCCCGGAACCACTTCCTGCACCTTTGCCGCCCGCTTGTTTCTTCACGCATCGCTCCTGATCATCCGCACATGGTAAGCCGAATGCAGCCGACACGCCGCCCACGTTGACAAATCGCAGCCCCAGACCTAGAGTGCGCGCCCCTGTACGGCCCACTAACCGGCGCAGGAACACCTGCCCAGGTGGCGGAATTGGTAGACGCACTAGTTTCAGGTACTAGCGGGGCGACCCGTGGAGGTTCGAGTCCTCTCCCGGGCACCATCTTCAGACACAACGCCGGCCCCGTGCCGGCGTTGTTGTTTCCGGGTTGACGAACCGATGCTGCGTGTTCCCGCGAACGAACTCGATCCGCTGGCCACCCAGCCCCACTATCTCGGCCCACTGCTGACCCGTGCGCTCGCCGATGCGTTGCACGCCGGTCGGGCGAGCGGCGCCGTGCGTGTGCTCGGCTCATTCGATCTGGGCCGCACGCTCGGCGAAGCAACCATCGTTCGCGATGGCTGGGAATGGCACGGTCAACACTTTCCCTGGCCGGATGGTTTGAAGGATCGGACCGTGTATTTCTGGGACGGTACTGCCTTTGCCCCATTGCAGCGCTACACGGATGCGTTGATCAAGCTGGTGCCAACCGATTGGGGCACGCCAACCTTCGAGATCGACGGCATCAAGATGCTGGTCTCGGCGCAGATCTCGCCGTATGCCGATGCGCAGCGCAAGGTGGCGCTGGTGCAGCCGCGCGGCAAGCAAGTGCTCGATACTTGCGGTGGACTTGGTTATTTCGCGGCCTGTTGTCTGGCCGATGGTGCTGCACAGGTGCAGAGTTACGAAAAGAATGCAGACGTGCTCTGGCTGCGGCGACACAATCCGTGGTCACCCGATCCCGATGACCGCGCGACCGGCGGGCGATTGCGATTGACCCATGCCGATGTCGCGCTCGCGATCGGCGAACTGCCCGACCAGAGCTTCGATGCCGTATTGCACGATCCGCCGCGCTTTGGCATCGCCGGTGAACTGTATGCACAAACGTTTTACGACCAACTCGCGCGCCTGCTGCGCATGAACGGACGGCTATTCCACTACACCGGCAGTCCGAACAGGAAGACCAGCGGCCGCGATGTGCCGACCGAAGTCGCGCGTCGTCTCGCGAAATCCGGGTTTGCCACGGAACGGGCACTGGATGGCGTCTACGCGGTGAAGTCCACCCACCCGACCCGCACTTGACGCGCGCGGACCGGGTGCTGCCTGCAGTGTGGGCAGTGCTGTTCGGATCAGAATCGTGCGGTCAGACCGAGGCGTACGGCGAGTGGCGAACCGGGGGTGATGTTGTTGTTGCTGTGCGCGTTCGGGAAGTACTGCTTGTCAAACAGGTTCTCGATATTCAGCTGCACTTGAAGGTTGTCGTTGACGCTGAAAAAAACCGCGCCATCGAATCGGGCGTATCCCGGCAGGCGCACGAGGTTGTCTGTGGAGGTGAAGCTCTCGCTGCGATAAATCGAGCCGATGCCGAAGCTCCAGTGCGATGTCAGGGAATAGCGGTTCCACAATGAAATGCTGTGTTCCGGCAACTGCGCGAGACGTGCACCAGCAAGCGTGGTTGCCGACAGGTTGCGCAATACTTCGCCGTCCTGATGGGCGTACCCGCCGACAATCTGCCAGGCATCGGTCAGTTCGCCGGTCACGCCAAGCTCAAAGCCTTCGGTACGCTGGCCATCGATCAAGATCGAACGCGTCGGGTCGGCCGGGTCGGTGATCGCGACATTGCTGCGATCCAGCCGATACAACGCAGCCGTTGCCGAGAGGAAGCCGTTGACATCCCACTTCGCACCCACCTCGAAGCTCTCGAACTGCTCCGGATCCAATGCCTGATTGCTCAACGATAGCGAAGACAACTGTTCGCCGGCACGCGGCTGATAGGCCAAGCTGTAGTTCGCATAAATCGACACGGTCTCAAGCGGCTTGTAGATCAACCCGGCACGCGGCGATAGCGGCGTGTCGGTGGCTGAAAATTCGCTGCCGTTTCGATGGTTGCGTACATCAATTTGAAGGTGGTCGTAACGCAGACCGAGCACGGCGAGCAGTTGCGGCGTGAACTCGATCTGATCTTGAACGTAGAGCGAAGCAAACTCGGCGGTGCTGGAATTGTCAGCATCAGTCGCACTCTGCGCCCAGGTCATCGGCAGCGTTGTGATCGGGGCGCTGACGGGGACCTCGATCGAGGTCGTGGACGAACTGATCGAACTGAAGTATCCGGTCTGACGCAGGTTGTCGGTTTCCTGGCGGCCGATTTCGGCGCCCACCAGCAAATCATGCTGCAGCGAGCCGCCATCAATACGGAAGTTCAGGTTGGTCTGATTGATCAGGTTCGAGCGTTGCGTCGCATTGCTGTATCCAGTCAATCGCACCATTGTGCCGGCACTGTTGACAGGACCCGGAAACACGTTTTGATAAAATTTGTCGTAGTCGGCGACACGCGTTTGGTTGTGCAGTGCCACACCGTCGCCGAATTCGTGGGTGAGCGTGACCTGAAAGGCGTCGACCGTGGTGTTGGTCGGGCTCTGTGCCGGGTTTCCGAAGAACGTCGACGGATCGGTTTGCAACGGACGCCCGAGATAGGACGGCACCCCACGATCGGCGATGCGCTCATCGTGAAAGTGCTCGTAGCCGACGACCACCGTGGTCAAGTCGCTGACATTCAGCGCCAGAGTCGGATTCAGGCCCCAGCGTTCGAGACTGAATCCATCACGATACGACGCCGAGTTCTCGACCAGCCCGGCGACGCGAAACGCCGCGGTGTCATTGATCGCCTGACCGAAATCGACGGTCGCTCGGCGGTTGTCCCACGAACCCAACAACAGCGACGCTTCGCGCACGCTGCTGCCATCGGCCTGCTTGCTTACTCGATTGATCAAACCACCGCTGCCACCACGCCCGAACAGCATTGCATTCGGACCCTTCAATGCCTCGACCCGCTCGATGTTGTAGATGTCACGGAAATACTGCACATCGTCACGTATGCCGTCGACGAAGAAATCGGCCGTCGACGCACTGCCGCGAAAGATTGGAGTGTCGCGATTGCCCTCGCCCTGCGCGATGCCGACACCCGGCACATAGCGCACCACGTCGGCCATGTTTTGGGTCGCGGTATCGCGCATCAACGCTGCGGAAACCACGCTGATCGACTGCGCCACATTGATCAATGGCGTAGCCGTCTTGATCACACTCACTTCGCGTACCGCGTAGCCGTCGTCGGCCTGACCCTGCACCACCGTCTTCGGCAACGACGCCACGCGCTTGCCACCCTGCTTTCCGCCGATCGGCGACGCTTCGTGCTGATCCACGGCGTAGGCCAGTGGCGCGATTGCGAACAAGAGGCCAGCCTGAAGCAGCGCGATACGCATTGCAGAGGCGCGCGGGCGGAATTGGGGGAAACGGGAAACAGTGCGACGCATGGGGTTTCTCAGTTGCAGAGGGAAGTGAATTCGACTGGCCACTGGCCATTGTCGCCAATGGTAATGCGAACGCATCGCATTTGCATAGACACTCTGCTTGCGGAAGGATCGGAAGTGCTTCCGGTGAACCCTTCCCGACTTCCCCAATTCGACCGGGTGCCAAGCCACCCGTAACCATCACCATCGTCGAAGGCGCACTGTTCGCGCTCGGATTCGATTGATTGCGGCGACCGCTTCGGGCACCGTATCGCGTAATCCGGCCGAGAACTCGAGGACGCTCCGATGAACCTGCCCTGCCCGACCTGCTCCGCCAACGAATTGCGCGCCACCACGCTGACCGAGGGGCTGCCGGCGCAGTCCTGCCCGGAATGCCGCGGCGCCGTGCTACCGCTGATCGCCTACCGCGACTGGCGCAACGCCCACGCCGCACCGGACGAAGCGATCGTCGATGCCGGTGATGCCAGCAGCGCCGCGGCCGATGACAGTAAGGCGATGTTGCACTGCCCGCAGTGCAAGGGCTTCATGACCAAGTTCCGCTTCTCGGCCGATACCGCAAACCACATCGATCACTGCGATCGTTGCGATCTGGTCTGGCTCGACCACGGTGAATGGCGCTTGGTCGAGCAACTCGCGCGCAGTGGTCAGCTTGCCAAGATCTTCGACGCGGTTTGGCAGAAACGACTGCGCGAGGAACAGGCCAAGCGCCGCGCCGAAGCGCGCTGGCGTGAGCAACTCGGCGAGGATTTTGCCAAGGCCAAGGAATTGCGTGGCTGGTTAACCACGCATCCGAAGGGCAAGGAGCTGCTCGCGTATCTATTCCTGTCGCAGACCGAAGGCGCTTGAAATAAGGCTTGCGATCTGGATATTACGGCGCCGGTTCCAGCCCCATTTCGCGAATCAGGCGGTCGGCGTGATCGACCTCGTCCATGATCCACAGCATGTAGCGGATATCGACGTGAATGGCGCGCGTCAGTGCCGGGTTGAAGACCCAACTCGCACTGACTGATTCCCAGTTGCCATCAAAGACCAAACCGACGACTTCGCCACGCTTGTTCAGTGTCGGCGAGCCGGAATTGCCGCCGGTGATGTCGACATCGGTGAGAAAATTCACCGGCACGGTGCCGAGTTTCGGGTCGGCGTAGTTGCCGTAATGCTTCTGCTGCATCAACTCGACCGCCCGCGTCGGATGCAGGAACGGATCCTGCTCGGTGACCTTGGCGAGCACGCCTTCGAGTGTCGTGAATTCGCTATTGGCGACACCGTCTTTCGGCGAATAGCCGGTGACCGTGCCATAGGTGACACGCAGCGAATTGTTTGCGTCCGGATAGGCCGGGCGCCCTTCCGATTCACGGAAGGCGATCAACGCATCGAGATAAGCAGCGCGATACCGGCCATCATTGCCGGCACGCACTTTCCATTCTGTTTCCATGCGCTCGAATGCTGGATACAACGCGACTGCGAACTGCACGAAACTGTCATCGGATTGCTCAAAATCACGTGATTTGGCATCAAGCAGACGCATACGTTCCGACCCGTCGCCGAGCTTGCTGCCGGCGTACAGCGCATCAAGCTTGCCGCTGAGATCGGCGACTGTCATGTCATCACGGTCGATGCCGAGCGCGCGGTCGATGTCGGGAATGCGCGCAGATTGCGTCAACTTGAGGTAACGACCGAGGGAAAGTTCGAACAGGGCGCGATCAACTTGGGCGTCATAGCGCTTGTCGATCGAGGCCATGCGGCCCTTGAACTTGATCTCGTCGCGCGACTGGAAGCCGAAGCTGCGCTCGGCATCCGGCTTGCGGCGCTCGCGGCTGAGCTTGTAGAGGTCTCGCGCCGTGCCATACAGCGTCGGCCCCATCGACAGCAGCGCATTGCCGTACAGTTCGGTTTCGCGCAACGCGCGAATACGCGCGAGTTCTGCTTGCAGCGCCACCACAGCCCCGCCGTAACGGAGCTTGCGACCGGCATCTTGCTGGATCCACGCCAGCAGGCGCGCTTCTTCAGCCTGCTTGTCAGCCACCGCCGTGGTCTTCGCGAACCCTTCGAGTTGACCCTGCTGGTTCTTGTAGCCGTTCGCGATGCCCTGCACGGTCGAGGCGTATTTGATCGCCGCTTCCGGACGATCCTTGGTGACGCGGGCGATGGTGTCGAGCGCTTCGCCCATGTTCTTGATCCCGCGCGGGTAACTGAACTCGATCGCGTCACGTAATTCCTCGGCGAGTCGCGAACGATTGGTGCGCCCCGGATAGCCGGCAACCATGACGTAATCGCCGGCCTGAAGACCTTGCGGCGCGACCTTCAACCAGCTTTTCGGCTGGTAGGGCTTGTTGTCCTTGCTGTAAGGCGCCGGCTTGCCATCGGGCCCGACATAAGCACGCAGAAACGTGAAATCGCCGGTATGCCGCGGCCACATCCAGTTGTCGACATCGCCACCGAAATTGCCAATCCATTCCGACGGCGCGTAGACCAAGCGCACATCCTTGATCTCAAGCTGCTTGATCATCAGGTAGTTGCGACCGCCGTTGAAATTGTAGACATCGCAGCGATAACCGGCGTCGCGCTCACAGTCAGCCACGGCCTGCTTGGAACGCTTGTCGACGGTGTCGTATCGCTTCAAGCCGCCAACGCCGTCAAGGCCGCGCGTTAACCGCGCGGTGACGTCGCTGATTGCTTCGGTCACGTACAGGCGCTGATTCGGATCGGCCGGCAGTTCCGCTGCAAAATCCTGTGCGAGGAAGCCGTCGACCATCAGGTTTTTTTCCTGGGTCGAGTTGAACTGCACGATGCCGAAGCCGCAATGATGATTGGTCGCCACCAAGCCGGTCGGAGACAAGAACGAACCGGTGCAGTAGCCCAATCCGACAATCGCGTTCAACGGATATTCGGTCAGCGAGGACAGGTCCTTGGCGTCGAGTTCCAAACCGCGCGCCTTCAACTTGGCCTCGATCGACGGCAATTGCGATGGTGGCCACATGCCTTCGTCGGCGGAAACGGCCTGCGCCGCGAGTGCGAGCGCGATAAATCGAACGAACGTACGCATGTGCGACTCCCTACCAATGACGCGAAGCCTGGCTTTATGCCCGACAGTTGTCCGTGATGCAAACAGCAGCGCCGGTCAATGGTGCCGGGCGTGGACAAGCTGGTACGGATCGCCGCAGTGAGCCTTCGTCGCGCATAATTGCGCCCCGTCCCGGAGAACACCCATGTCGCAGTCGATGATGAAAGCCCTGGTCAAGAAGGAAGCCGCGAAGGGCATCTGGATGGAACAGGTGCCGCTGCCGGAAATCGGGCCCAACGACGTATTGATCAAGGTCGAAAAGACCGCGATCTGTGGCACCGATTTGCACATCTACAAATGGGACGAGTGGAGCCAGCGCACGATCAAGCCTGGACTGGTGATCGGTCATGAATTCGTCGGCCGCATCGTCGCGATCGGTCCCGGTGTGCGTGGCTATAGCATCGGTGACCGTGTCTCCGCGGAAGGCCACATCGTCTGCGGCTTCTGTCGTAACTGTCGCGCCGGACGCCAGCACCTGTGTCCGCACACCATCGGCATCGGCGTGAATCGCCACGGCGCCTTCGCCGAATACATCAGCATGCCATCGAGCAACCTGTGGCCGATCCCGGACCAGATTCCGAGTGAACTGGCGGCATTCTTCGACCCCTATGGCAATGCCGCACACTGTGCGCTCGAATTCGACGTGATCGGCGAAGACGTGTTGATCACTGGTGCCGGGCCGATCGGTATTATCGCTGCGGGGATCTGCAAGCATGTCGGTGCACGCAACGTCGTCGTCACCGACGTCAACGATTATCGACTGAAATTGGCTGCCGATATGGGCGCGACGCGCGTCGTCAATGTTTCCAAGCAGTCGCTCAAGGAAGTCGTCAAAGACCTGCATATGGAAGGCTTCGACGTCGGCCTTGAGATGAGCGGCAACACCCATGCCTTCAACGACATGCTCGACTGCATGTATCACGGCGGCAAGATCGCCTTGCTCGGAATTCTTCCGAAAGGCGCCGGCATCGACTGGGACAAAGTCATCTTCAAGGGCCTGACCATGCATGGCATGTACGGCCGTCGCATGTATGAAACTTGGTACAAGATGACGCAAATGGTGCTGACGGGTTTTCCACTGCAGAAGGTGTTAACCCACCAGATCCACATTGATGACTTTCAGCGCGGCTTCGACCTGATGGAAGCGGGTCATTGCGGCAAGGTTGTCTGCAGCTGGAATTGATCAGTGGATCGCGCGCGAGTAATGTTCGCGCTGAATACACGGCGCGATCCTGCGAGACTTGTCATCATCGCCGCCTTCTTGATGTCAGCCGTCCGCATGCGACTTTCCACCAACGAATCAGAATCTGGCCGGCGCGCACCTCGACCGGCGGCACCATCGCAACTCTTTTCAGCGTTGCTGGTCATGCTGCTCGTCGTCGCCAACGCCGGCGCGGCGTCGACGATCGTTGCGGTCGACGCATCGGCCGACGACGACCGCAGCTTCGAGCGTGAACCCGAATACCGCGCCGACCAGTTGTTGCAACCGGCGCTGCTGTCTGGTCCGAGCTGGCAAATCGATCCGGCGGTGCCGATGCGCGGCTACCTCGCGCAATTCCGGCTCGCGACCGACTACGGCGACTTGCAGGTCGAAGGTCGTGCCGAATTGGTTGAGCGTATCCACGAGATCGAGGTGGTCGAACAACTCGCCACGATCTCGCGCACCACGGCGTTTGCAACTGCGATCGGCCACGCGAGCAAGGACATCGCCAAAACCATGGCGCGCATCGGCGCGCATCCAATTCAGACAGTGAAGTCGATCCCGGGCGGGTTGATCCGTAGCCTGCATTCAAAGTGGCGTGATCTGCGCGAACAGACGGCCAAGGCACGCGACCGCGCCAGCGAGGAATGGCACGAGGACGATAACGCAACCGGCATCGGGCCGCAGTCGCCGACGCCGCATGTACACCAGTCGGACTGGTGGCTGCAGTCGCAGCGGACCACCGGTAAATTCGCCAAGCGTTGGATTGGATTCACCGCAGCACGTCGCGAGGTCGCACAGCGCATGGGCGTTGACCCGTACTCGCGGAATGCATTGCTCAATCGCGAAATGGACCGTATCGCTTGGGCCAGCCTGGTCGGTGACAAGAGTTTGAGTGCGGCGATCGATTCGATGGCACCGGGCGCAAGCGAAGCGATTGGCGTGAGCCGAAAGGTCGATGATGTCGTTTGGCGCCTTGATCCGGTCGCACTCGGTTTATTGCAACGCGAGCGAATGACTGCAGTGTGTGGCGAACAGCCGATGATCGCCAAGGCGATGCATCAAGGCGCACTGTCGCCAACACAATGGCAACATCTGGTCGAAGCCACCGAAGCCCTGCATATCAAGCACTGCGAGGGTCTGCTTAATCTTGTCGCACAAACTGACACCGATGCCGAAGCGCGCTATCTGGTGCGCACGCTGGAATTGCTGGAAATGCATCGCACGGCAGAGGCCACGGTCGAATTGGACGAGGCAGGACGCATGCTGATTGCACATATCGACGGCGTGCTGGTCGTGCCGATACCGGTAGACGTGCTCAGCTGGACGATGCCAATCGCCAATCTATTTGACGACCCGGCACTGCGCGCCGCGAAGCGCGAAATCTGGCTGGATGGCGAAGCGACCATGCGCACGCAACGCGAACTCACCCGTCGTGGTTTCGGCTTGCGCCTCGATCTGCCGCGCGGCACGCGCGCGGCGCTGCCGCTACCCGAAGAATTTGCACCCGGATGAGTGCTCGCGAGATCAATATCAAGCTCTATCGCACGAACGAACATCCGTGCGGCTATTACCGCGATCGCGTGGCACGTGACCTCGTGCTCGACCCGGAATCGCCAGCGCTTAAACAGGTATTTCCGAACGCACTCGGCGCCGGTTTTCGTCGTTCCGGGCCACGCGTCTATCGGCCAGACTGTAGCGGCTGTAGCGCCTGTGTATCGAACCGCGTCGTCGTCGCCGAGTTCACACCGAACCGCAACCAGTCGCGTTGCCTGAAGCGCAACAACAGCCTGCGCATCAGTATCGAACCGCCGTATTGCGACGACGAACGCTTAGCCCTGTATCAGCGCTATCTCGGTTCGCGCCACGCCGGTGGCGGCATGGATGGTGCCAGTGCCGCCGACTTTGAACAGTTCCTGCAGGCACGCTGGTGCGATACGCGCTTCCTGTGTGTGCGCGACGGCGATCGACTGGTCGCTGCCGCCGTCACCGATGTCACACCGATCGGACTCAGCGCGGTTTACACTTTTTTCGACCCTGATTTGGCGACAAGAAGCCTCGGTGTGTTCAGCATCCTGCAGCAAATAGCATGGGCGGAACGACTAGGTCTGCCGCATGTCTATCTCGGCTATTGGCTCGATGGCCACGCCAAAATGAGCTACAAGCAGCACTATCAGCCTCGCGAAATCCTGGAGCAAGGACAATGGAAACGAGTCGACGCGCCGTGAGCGAGGTACGTTGCAGCTTGCTCGCAATGGCGATTCTGCTGCTGATATCAGTCAGCGCAGTCGCCGCAGCGCTGGCACCGGACGAAGTAACGACCGCACTGAAACAACTTGCACCCGATACGCTCATGCTCGATCAAGTCGAATTCGTCAACGGCTCCGAGCAGAAATTCCTGATCATCGGACGCGCCGACACGAACGCCAGCATCAGCCAGTACTTGCGTGCACTGGATACATCAGCATCATTCCAAAAACCCGATTTGCTGCAAATTTCGATGGACGCCAACGGCCATCCGCGCTTCGAAATCATGATCGAACGCAAACCTATGGTGGCGGTCGAGGCCGCGACCAACACGGTAAATCCATCGCTGGTCGTGAAGCCAAAAAAAATCACCGTCTACCGCTGCACGATCGACGGCCACGAAGTCTTCCAATCATTGCCGTGCCCAGCGGTAAACCCGAAAACCCGTTGAACCGCTAGAACCACGCTGATTGCATATCCAGCGCACTGCGGTCGACGCCGCCGACCAGTTGCGCCGCGTGTGCCAGTTGGGCGTATTCGGTTGCGAACCAGAAGCGACAGGCCTGACGCTTACCGGCACGGAAGTCGTCATCAAGTGCGAGGGTGCGGGTTGCTGCTTCGGCCATCCATAGCCATAGCCAGCTGACAGTGAGCGTCGACAGTGCCGTCATGTAATGCGTCGCGTTGGCCAGAACCGCGCGCGCTTCCCCCGCCGCCATGCGTTGTGCGGCGCCCAGCGTCACCTCACCGAGCGTGCGCATGCCGTGCTGCAACTGCTGAGCGTATCCACGCAATTCGACGTCGTTACCGGCGAGCAGGCAGGTCTCGGACATCGCTGCGAATAGCAACTTCAGGGCAGCGCCGTCTTGCTGCATGACCTTGCGGCCGAGCAAGTCCAATGCCTGGATGCCGTTGGTGCCTTCGTGGATCGGATTGATGCGATTGTCGCGATAGAACTGCTCGACCGGATAGTCGCGCGTGTAACCGTAGCCGCCGAGCACCTGGATCGCGAGTTCATTTGCTTTCAGTGACGAATCCGAGCCCCACGACTTGACGATCGGCGTAAGCAAGTCGAGCAACAATGTCGCGTCGCGTTGCACGCCGGCATCGGCATCCTGCGCACGGTCGACTTGTAACGCCGCATAGAGGCAAAGTAGTTGTCCGGCCTCGACGTAGCACTTCTGCTGCAGCAACATGCGCCGCACGTCGGCATGTTCAATGATCGCTACCGGCAACGTCGATGCATCCTTCTGGTCCGGATGCCGCCCCTGTCGGCGCTCGCGCGCATAGCGCAGTGAATACAGATAACCGGCACTACCTTGCTGTACGGCACCGACACCGACACCGATGCGTTCTTCGTTCATCATGTGGAACATGTAGCCGAGCCCATGATGTGGCTGGCCGACGAGCTCCCCGATGCAGTCATCCTGCTCGCCAAATTTCAGGAATGTGTTGACGCTGCCGCGCTGGCCCATCTTGTGGTTCAAACCAGCCAGACGCGCATCGTTCGATGCACCGATTGAACCATCGGCCGCGACTTTGAAGCGCGGCACGATGAACAAACTGATACCCCGCACTCCGGCAGGCGCGCCGACGATTTTCGCAAGCAGCAAATGGACGATGTTCTCGCCGAGCTCATGTTCGCCGGCACTGATCCACATTTTCGCGCCAGTGATTTTGTAAGTTCCGTCCGCCTGCGGTGCCGCCATCGTCGTGATGTCGCCAAGCGAACTACCCGCCTGCGGTTCGGATAAACACATGGTGCCGAACCAGCGCCCATCCAGAATCGGGCGCATGTAGCGTCGTTTCTGGTCGTCACTGGCGTGGGCATCAAGCAAATTGGCCGCCGCACGCGCCAAAGCCGGGTATGCCGACGTGCCGAGATTGGCGGCTGCGAACAGCGCATCGCACGCAGTTGCGATCACGAACGGCAGTTGCAGGCCACCCTTGTCGACGTCGGCCATGACCGCGGTGAAGCCGGCGTTGTTATAGGCACGCAGCGCTTCGCCGATCTCGGGAATCAACCGAACATGACCGTCGACCAGTTGCGGTTCATTGAGATCGGATTTGCGGTTGTGCGGCAGGAATTTTTCGACCGCGATGCGGTGCGCGAGATCGATCGCTGCGTCGAAGGTATCGCGGCTGTGTTCGGCAAAGCGCGGATAGCGCGACAACTGCCCAGCATCAAGTAAGTCGCGCAGTACAAAATCAAGATGGCGGCGGTCGATCAGCGGGCTAGTGCTCATGGCTTCTCCGTAGGCATCAGCTCACTCTGACGCAGTAGCGGGCGGGTCGACAAGTGGATGGTCTGCCACGGATTGCGGCGGCGGCGTACACTTCATCGGCCCCCACGGAGATGCTGATGTCCTGTGCACCGGAGATGCTCGCAGGCGTTGAACTGTTCGAGCACTTGAGCGATGACGACCGTACCGAGCTATCGAAGGTGATCGACCTGCGTCGTCTCGATGCCGGCACGACATTGTTCAGCAAAGGCGATCCGGGCGATTCGCTGTATATCGTGCGCAGCGGCGAGATCGAACTGTTTATTCGCGATACCACCGGGCAGAAAATCGTGCTCACAGTCGCGGCCAGCAACGAAATCTTCGGTGAGCTTGCCTTGCTCGATAATGGCCCGCGCAGTGCCGCAGCGATCGCGCTGGTCGACAGCGAGTTGCTGGAGATGGATCGTGATGATCTGATCCTGCTGTTCCAGAAGACGCCGATGGCGGCGCTGCGTTTGCTCGCAGCGATGGGGCACATGACGCGCAAGGCGGACGACCTGCTCCGCACAAGAGTGTCGCGCAACGTCAACGAAGAGGTTCAGGAACGGCTCAGCAAATTCCAGCGGATTGCCGACTGGATTTCGTGGTTCAGCGGCAGCATGCCGTTCCTGCTGATCAACGCGACCTGGTTCGCGCTCTGGATCGCCTTCAACACGCTGCCATTGGGTCTTTCGGCATTCGATCCTTACCCGTTCGGATTGCTGACGATGATCGTCTCGCTGGAAGCGATTTTCCTGTCTTGCTTCGTATTGATCAGCCAGAACCGACAGGCCGAGAAGGATCGTGTCCGTTCCGATATCGAGTACGACATCAACGTCAAGGCCGAACTCGAGGTCGCGCACCTACACGAAAAAACCGACCAGATCTACGCCGAAATGATGGAGCGGCTGCTGCGGATCGAAAAACGCATCGAAGCCGGACGCCATCACGGCTGACGATCAGCGCATCAAGCCCTGCTCACGGGCGCGGCGAATTTCGTCGCGCACCTTCGCGGCATCCTCGAACTCGAGGTTCTGCGCGTGTTTGTACATCTGCGCTTCGAGCTTGCGGATGGTTGCAGCGAGCTTCTGCGGGGCGAGCACGGTGTAATCGACCTTTTCCTCGGCGACGCGAAACATCTGTCGTGGCCCACGTTTGCCGACCGTTACCGCCTCGTCGTTCGCAGCGTCGCGAGCGCCTTCCATGTAATCCGCAACGGCTTTGATCACCGAGCGCGGCGTGATGCCATGCGTTTGATTATGCGCAATCTGTTTGTTCCGCCGACGTTCCGTCTCACCCATTGCAATCTGCATCGAGCGGGTGATCTTGTCTGCGTAAAGGATCGCGCGACCACGCAGATTGCGTGCGGCACGGCCAATCGTCTGAATCAGCGAACCAGCGCTGCGCAGAAAGCCTTCCTTGTCGGCATCGAGAATGGCCACCAGCGAGACTTCGGGCATGTCCAGACCTTCGCGCAGCAAATTGATGCCGATCAGCACATCGAATTTTCCAAGGCGCAGATCACGGATGATTTCGACGCGCTCGACGGTCTCGATGTCCGAATGCAGATACCGCACCTTGAGGCCCTGCTCGCTGTAGTACTCAGTGAGATTTTCAGCCATGCGTTTGGTCAAGGTGGTGACCAGCACACGGTCACCGAGCGCGATACGTTTGTGGATCTCGCTGAGCAGGTCATCGACTTGGGTGCGCACCGACCGCACCTCGACTTCCGGATCGACCAGTCCGGTCGGGCGTACGACTTGCTCGACCACCGCATCGCCGCTGCGCTCCAACTCGTAGTGGCTAGGCGTTGCCGAAACGTAGATCGCGCGCGGCGAGCGACGCTCGAATTCCTCGAATTTCAATGGCCGGTTGTCGAGTGCGGAAGGCAAGCGGAAGCCGAACTCGACCAAAGTTTCCTTGCGCGAGCGGTCGCCGCGATACATGCCGCCGATCTGCGGAATGGTCACGTGCGACTCGTCAACGACGAGCAAGGCATCGGCCGGCAAGTAGTCGAACAAGGTTGGTGGTGGTTCACCCGGCGCATAGCCAGTGAGATGCCGCGAATAGTTCTCGATGCCGTTGCAGTAGCCGACCTCGGCCATCATTTCCAGATCAAACTGTGTCCGTTGTTTCAGGCGCTGTGCTTCGACCAGCTTGTTTGCGGCATACAGTTGTTCCAGTCGCTCGGACAGTTCGGCCTTGATCGTGTCGATCGCTTCCAGCGCTGTGCGGCGCGTGGTGACGTAGTGCGAACCGGGAAAGATTGTGCAACGGGGCAACTTGCGACGGATGTGCCCGGTCAACGGATCAAACACCGACAACTGCTCGATCTCACCGTCGAACAGTTCGATACGGATCGCGTCTTGCTCTGACTCGGCCGGGAACACATCGATCGTTTCACCACGCACGCGATACGAGCCGCGCTTGAGTTCGAATTCGCCGCGCTCGTACTGAATTTCGGTGAGGCGACGCAGCAGTTCGCGCTGCTCGACGCGGTCGCCACGCACCAGGTGAATGACCATGCGGAAGTATTCGCCGGGATCGCCGAGGCCATAGATCGCAGATACCGTGGCCACGATCAGCGCATCCTTGCGTTCAAGCAGTGCCTTGGTTGCTGAAAGCCGCATCTGCTCGATGTGCTCGTTGATCGAGGCATCCTTCTCGATGTAGGTGTCACTCGATGGCACGTAGGCCTCGGGCTGGTAATAGTCGTAGTACGACACGAAATACTCGACAGCATTGTTCGGAAAGAACGATTTGAACTCACCGTACAACTGCGCCGCCAGCGTCTTGTTCGGCGCCATCACGATGGTCGGCTTCTGCACCGCCTGTATGACATTCGCGATCGTGTAGGTCTTACCCGAACCGGTCACGCCAAGCAGCGTCTGGTGGGCCAACCCAGCCTCAAAGCCAGCGATTAACTTGTGGATCGCCTGCGGCTGATCGCCAGCCGGCTGGTAGTCGGAAACGAGCTGGAACGGAATCGCGTCATCGGTCATACCGCTGCATCGCCTGCGCTCAAGTGCCGCGCCTGGCGTGCCGGCGTCGCACCTGCGCTTTTGCGTGGGCGCGGTGCCGGCAAGACCGAGTCGGTGGCCTCGAAATTGAGACGCGTGCGTCCGCCGGCGGCGCGATAGTCGTTGAACAATGCAGTTTCGATTTGCGCCTTGTCGAGTCCTCGCACGTCCAGCAAATGTGCGTGCAACAGGTGCACCAACCGCTCGTGCGCCAGTGCGTGAGTCTGGTTCGTCTTCGCGTACAGCCAGTCGGACAACGCCAGGAAATGCCGGAATGGCGCGTTGCCAAGAATCAATGGTGAGGTCTGCGTGTAGCGCCCCGAGTTCGCAACGATGTCCCAATAGCGCGAGAAGCGCGACAGCCGCTGCATGGTCGCGAAGTCAATGACATCGGTCGCGAGAATGTTGTACGGCGGTTCGGGGTTGAAACGGAGGCCATGTGCGGCAGTGTGGCGAGCAATCGGTGCGCCACGCAGACGCTTCAATATCCCGAACTGGATCTCGTGCGGCCCCATCGCAACCAAACGATCAAACCCGGCGGCAAACGTGTCGACGTCTTCACCCGGCAAGCCGGCGATCAAGTCGATATGCAGATGCGCCTGTGTATGCGCATGCAGCCAGCGGATGTTGGCTTCGGCGACATCATTCTTCTGGCGCCGGGAAATGCGCGCCTGCACTGCCGGATCAAACGTCTGGATACCGATCTCGAACTGCAGGGTGCCGGATGGAAACTTGGCGATACCCGCTTTGAGGCGGTCGGGAAGATGGTCCGGGATCAGTTCGAAATGCAGAAATGGCGGGTCGTCAGGATTCGCTTCGAGCTTGGAAAAGAAATAATCGAGAATCGCGAGCGAGGCATCGATTTTGAGATTGAAGGTGCGGTCGACGAACTTGAACTGGCGCACACCGCGTTGCCACAGCGCTTCGATCTGTGCGAGAAAGGCTTCGAGCGGGAACGCCCAGGCAGTCTTGTCCAGTGCCGATAGACAGAACTCGCACTTAAACGGACAGCCGCGCGAGGCTTCGACATAGATGTGCCGGCGCGACACGTCTTCATCGTTGTATTCGCCGTAGGGCAGCGCGAGTTGATCAAGCGGTGGCTGCACGCCCGGCATGATCTTTGCCGCTGGTGTTTCGCCACCGAGCAACTGCGCACACAAGGTCGCAAAGGTGACATCGCCCCAACCGGTGACGACATGGTCGGCATAGCCGCAAATACGACTCTCATTCGTTTCATGGCTGACCTCGGGACCGCCGAGCACCACCACTACATCGGGGGCGACCGATTTCAGCATCGCCACCAGCCGCGTCGATTCCTCGACATTCCAGATGTAGACGCCAAGGCCGACGATGCGCGGCTGCTCGGCGAGGATCTTCTCGACGATCTCCTCGGACTTCTGCCCAATCACGAACTCGCGAATACAGGAGTGTGCGCGCAAATCACCGAGATTCGCGCGCAGACAGCGCAATCCGAGCGAGGCATGGGCGTAACGCGCGTTCAGGGTGGCGAGAACGATGTCGGTCATGGCGCCATTGTCCCATGGCTTGCAGCGCCATCTGCGACGGCGAATTCACGTATTTTTACGCAATTTGCACAAATTTGGCCGAGTATTCTGTCTATCGTCACGTTCCGGGCGGCTCGCCCTGTGAGAGCGT